>Ga0209238_1000372_pt1 | contig 15529 bp, 16 predicted proteins | sample GraSoi013_1_20cm_FD_185823 | JGI IMG/M metagenome (GOLD analysis project Ga0209238, IMG submission 185823) | Grasslands soil microbial communities from the Angelo Coastal Reserve, California, USA - Sample 10_02_2013_1_20cm (SPAdes) (version 2) | ecosystem: Environmental > Terrestrial > Soil >...
CTCTCCTGATCCAACCCTCTCGAGAACTCTTCTGGCGCCGTGGACATCCAGTTTCTCTTTGAAGAGCTCTCTCCGAGTCTCATCATTAGCTATAGAGGTCTTGAAAATGTCGACCAGGAGTCTTGCTTGGCGAGCTTTGTACTCTGCTTCTCGGCTCACGACGCCGAGCCGGCGGAGGACGTGCCAGTGCCTCCAGGCGAAGAGGTCCGAGGCGTCAATCGTGTCCCCAACAATCTTCTCCATGTCGCCAGCGGAGAGTTTTCTGAACTCCTCTGAAACCAACAACGCGCTGACTGGACGTGGGAAGATCAGGGCGAACCGATATTGGTCGACTTGCGTGCCGATGTTCGACCCCAAACGGGACCCGAATAGGGCGGCCATGGCGGTGGCGAGGGTCTCGTTGACCAGATTTCCGAAACACGCGTGGACTACCACGCTGTTCTCAAAGCTCTCGACCAGGACAAGTTGGTCGGAAGGAATCGGAGCCTGACGCTTCTGAGCGGAGAGAGTGGACTCTACTCGGTCAGCCTCACCCTGCTCAAGAAAGCCGTCGGGTACAATTCCATCGGAGAGGAGTCTGCGGGCGCGTCCAACTTCTTCGGCAACGTCGATCTGGACAGGAATCATATCTCCCTCCCATCCGGGAATAGCGGTCAGGCTTGGAGGGGCTGCCTCTACCTCGACATGATACTGTTCCTCATCTACTGAGAGCACCTTCCATGTCTGACCGTGGAGGATGAATTCTGTTCCGCTTGCGCATCTACGGGCGACGAAGTCTTGGTCGAGGCTTCCGATCCGCCTTTTTCGGAAGAAGTCGAATACAGTATACTTCTGAACGTCGGGTATGACGGAGAGGTTTGTGAAATAGTATTGAATCGCCTTGGGGTTGCGAGCGGTAAGGAACTGGTCGAACTTTCTCAACAGTCTAAGCTCAGCGAGCTGCGCGACAACACGGCTGAGTTCTACTGGATCGATCTCGCGGAACGGGTAAGAGCGATGAACGACCTCGCCGATCTCCTCAACCGTCATTCGGCCCTTTTGGAGTAGGAGACCGATTATCTGATGGGCGAGAACATCATACGCTTTCTCATGGATTATTGGCCGTTCGAGCCTTCCTTCCCTGGCTCGCTGGATCAGAACCGCGGATTCCAGTATGTCGTCCGTGTTAATGGTGAGAATGACTCCGCGAGAAGTTCCACCTAAGGTGTGTCCGCTACGGCCGACTCGCTGGACCAGCCTCGTCGTCTCTCGTGGTGATGTGTATTGGATGATGAAGTCGACGCTGCCGATGTCAATTCCGAGCTCAAGAGAGCTCGTGCAGATGAGTGCTTTCAGTTTTCCTTCTTGGAATTCCTTCTCTGCTTCTTCCCGCAACTCTCTCGACAAAGAACCATGGTGTACCCGGATGGGGACCCCGCCCCCAATTGCTTGAATCTGGGCTGCTAGCGCCTCTGCATGTTCGCGTGTGTTGGTAAACACCAGGGTTGACTTGTGAGATTGAATGATGCCCAGTATCATCCGAGCCCGAGAAACGGTTGACGCTGGTAGGCCGAGGTTGACAGATTCTTTCTGGTCTCCGGAGCTAGGATGGACGGACCGGACGCTGATCTGAAGTCCCCTCGTCTCGTCGGAACGTAGTACTGTTACTCTTCGTCCTGATCCGACTAGGAACTGGCCGATGCGCCCTGGTTCTCCGATGGTGGCGGAGAGTCCGATTCTCTGGAAATCAACCCCGGTGAGTTCTGTGAGTCGTTCTAGTGCAAAGGATAGTTGTACGCCTCTCTCGTCCGTCGCCAATTCGTGGACTTCGTCTACGACGACCCATCGGACGGAGCGGAGATGCTCTTTCATCCTCTTCCCTATCAGAATGGCTTGCAGAGTTTCGGGGGTTGTGATCATGACATCTGGTGGGCTCTTTGCTTGTCGTGACCTCGCGCTGATCGGGGTGTCTCCGTGTCGGACCTGGATTTTGATGTCGAGATCTTTTCCCATCTCCTCGAGTCTGCGGAGAAGGTCTCTGTTGAGAGCTCGGAGAGGGGTTACGTAGAGGACGGATATGCCGCGGGGTTTTCCCTCTACTCTAGCTTCGATTAGCCTGTCGAGGACTGGGAGGATGGCGGCGAGGGTCTTGCCGGTCCCGGTGGGGGCAATGAGTAGAACGTTTTCGCCGCTGAGAATTGCGGGGATGGCTAGTTCCTGGATTGGGCTGGCTTCTAGGAAGCCTTCTTTCTCAAGCCTTTGTAGCACTGGGGGTTTGAGGGATGAGAAGGCCGAAGTCCGCATCTACTGCACTAGTAATCATCTAGGGGACGATTTATTCTTCTTCCTCTGCGACCTTCTTCTTCGATTCCCCTGGACGTTCAGCTGCGATGTAGAGGAAGATCAGGATTAGAGTGACGAAGCTGAAGATGTAGAGCAGGAGCTGGAGTAGCGCAAACTCCTGGTCTGGTTGAAGGCTGTAGGACATGTCGGCTGGCTCGGCTTCGTTCTCGCAGAACGGAAACGGCTACTAAAACCTTGAGATTACTTGCGTAAACCGATCATGGTAAGTTTGGAAGTAATCTCTGGGTAGCGTGAGTCAGTCATATCGATCGCGTCATGATTGCTCATGGCCTCGGAGAGCTGTTGGGCGATGATGTGGTAGCATAGTTGTTTCTTGTGCTCCATTACCCGGAAATAATAATCGTCGCAGGTGCAGAACAGGCTGTCAGGGAGAACCTGATAGTCTCGACCGCGCCCGGCTACGACCCAGATCGTTCTTCCGCTGGGCGTGAACTGGTACTTCCGAACTTTTCTAGCTTCCACTAGCCCGAGCGCTTGCTGGAACCTTTTCTGGAATACAGTTGTCAGGGTTTGCTTCTGTTCTTCGGAGAAGGTTCTAGTTCGGTCTATTTCCTGGCATGCCCCTTTGAGTATCCTGTTTTCGTTTACGGTCGGTGGCGAACTAGTTCCCTACTGGGATGGTTGTCACGTGCTAAGAATACCTTTTCATTGGACATGGTCGATTTCGATTTAGCGGGCATACTAGTGACTGACGATGTTACCGTAAAACCAGTGGCAGACCAACCCGCCCTTCTGCTAGAACGCAAGGGAGAACGGGTCCTCGTAATTGCTGACCTGCATCTCGGCTGGGAAGTGACCTTGGCGCGCCAAGGAATACATGTGCCCTCTCAAGTGCCGAGGCTACTGGACAAGCTTCGAAAAATCCTGGCCGAAACCCATCCCAAGCTCTTGGTATTATTGGGGGACGTCAAGCATGCCGTTTCGAAGGTCGAGCTGGAAGAGTGGAAATACGTTCCAGAATTCTTCGACAGCCTCGTCGAGATCATACCTGATGTAGAGGTGGTTCCGGGAAACCATGACGGTAACCTTGAGCCGTTGACACCGACGTCGGTTAAGATCAACAAGTCCAACGGAATGGTTCTCTGGGACTCTGTTGGATTATTTCATGGTCATGCTTGGCCCGCGCCGCCACTCCTCGGATGCAGATTCCTCGTCATGGGCCACTTGCATCCTGTCGTGGTCTTCAAAGACCCGTTAGGGTTCAGGATTACCCGTCAAGCCTGGGTGAGAGCGAAGAGTGATGGAAAGAAGCTCGCGGAGGGAGTATTGCGACGTGACGATGCCAAGTTTCAGGGGGACGCCGCTCAGGAGGTGAAGAAAAAATTTGGTGTCTCAGTCGCTGATGCGGATTGTATTATCATGCCATCATTCAATGATTACCTAGGAGGACAACCCATCAACAAGAATTACCAAGAGGGATGGACAGAGTTGTTCAAGGAGTATATGGGACCGGTGTTGCGTTCAGGCGCGGTGGATTTTGAGAATGGTGAGGCGTACTTGTTTGATGGAACTTTTCTCGGTAAGGTTCAGGATCTACGACGTCTTGCGCAGTAAGAATCTTGACCGCTAGTTCTGTTCGCGTGGCGCGAGCCGGGCGAGAATCTTGCTCGTATCGCCACCGTTGAGCTTGGCGATCTCCCGCAGAAGATCATAGTAGGACCTGACGTGTCGCTTTCCATCGCGACCATGGTAGAGGCTAACATTGGCGTACATTGTAGTGACTAGTTCGTGGTTGTACATTGGATACTGTGTGTCGCCGAGGCCTAGTTCGCCTAGTTGTTGGCTGATGGCTCCTTCTCGGAGCTCGAGGACCTTCCGGCCTTTTCGTTGGCGGTTTCTGTTCTTTAGTCGTGTTCCTTCGATTCGGCAGTCGTCGCTGCAGTATTTCTCGGAGAACCAGCCTAGGAATTTGCGTTTGCAGACGACGCATGTCTTGAAGACTTTCTTGTCGACAGCCATGTTATTCTAACCGTGTGTCTTTTCCCGAATCCCTTCGTTTGTTGAATATATGGTAGAGAGGTACCGGTATAAAACTGGCATGCCTCCCACGAGCCATGACCAGCATAGATGATTGATTGACCCTGCCTCGTACTACGCAAGAATCCAGGTCGGATAGATAGCTCCGGCTCACCTTTTTGTTAGAAAAGGCACTGGAAATGCTCCGTAAGATTGAAAAATGGTTAACGCTTTCTGGATGACGATTGGCTCTCCTGTCGGGGTTCGCTATCCTCTCTGCTTATTTGGCAAGAGAGGGCATTCTCTTGTTTGGGCGTGGCCGAGTTTGCTGGCGGTGAAGACAATTAGACAGAAACATCATGCCTCAGCCGAACTTTTGCGGCCCCCAGACGGCTTCAGACGTATGGTGAACGTCTGCATCGCTATCGGAATACGAGAGAACGTTTCTAGTCTCAAGACTCTATCGTTGAAGTCGTATCATCATCTCAGCCATGACATCCCTTAGCTACTACAGGCTCTGCGCCATCAGTACGGCAACCGGGATTCTTCACAACCATCGAAAGGCCAAAAAGAAGACCTATCCACAACCGGTCCATATGCTAGGAAGCTGATGCTGACCACATGCTACGGGTTCAAAATCCAGAATGGTCTTCTTAGACTCTCTGTTAAACCTCGAGAGTACTTGTATGTCAAGCTAAACAGTCATACGCTCCAGGCCCTCTCAGGGCTCAATGTCCACTCAGTCACCTTTACACCCGACACGCTCAGTATCAGCTACTCGAAAGAGACAGCTGAGATCGAGCCCGAAGGATACATTGGGGTGGATCGTAACCTAAACAACGTGACAACTGCATGGCCGAATGGAATAGCTAAGACATTCGACTTGTCAAAGGTTGACCGGGATCAAGTCCGCATACCGCTTTGTCAAGAGCCGATTCAAGAGAAACGACTGCCGGAAAAGAGCGCAGATCTTTTCCAAGTATGGAGAGAAAGCGCAACCATGTACAACCAATACTCCACAACGTGTCTAAGAGAATTGTCGAGGATGCTAAAACTAGACGGTATGGCATAATAATGGAGAGGCTGACCGGGATGAGAAGACTATATCGTAAAGGCAACGGGCAGAATAGAAACTATCGGGCGATAATGAACAGGCGGAGTTATGGAGAATTACAACGACAGATAGAGTACAAAGCCCGATGGGAAGATGTAAAGATACTCTATGTCTCTGCTTGGAACACATCTAAGCGGTGCTCAATATGCGGGTACAAGACCCTAGAGAGCACCCAGCGAAGACTATAGTGTCCACACTGTGGAGCCATACTAGACAGGGACGAGAACGCGGCTAGAAACATAGCTGCGGGAGGGCTGAGGTTCAGCCCCAACGGGCCTCCAGGTGAAGCAGTGAAGGGGAACCCGACGACGACGGTAATCCTCAGAGTCGATGGAGGCAAGCAAAGTCAATCTATTCGTCCAAGACCTAGCAGAACCTTAGAAACAAAAGAGTCGAAGCCTTGGATCTCGAAGGTAAGAGCTAAAGCGAGATCGCACTTTGGAGGCGAACGAGGGGCTGTCGGATAGCCAGGTCTAGAGGACAACATTATCCTCGATGCGTCCAGACAATCCGCGTGGCTTGGGAGCGAGCTGTCGCGCCAGGAACCCACGAAATCGCAGGTTCAAATCCTGCCAGCCCCACCATACCTCCTTTCTCTGGCATGCACCGACCATGAAGCGACCGACAAAAGCCTAGATACTCTAGGCCTTCCTTAGTCGATTCAAGAAATCCTTATGAGCTGTCCGCCAGATTTCATCTTCTATGCCGAGCAAATTGGTAGCTGAGAAGATCATGAATCGGGCGGTGCCAGCCTTAGCTGTCCATGACGCAGAGCGTGCGCTTGATTTCTATGCAAAGGCATTCGGTGCAAAGGAGATTTCTGAACGCATACCTTGGGAGGGAAAGATTGGTCATGCAGAGATCGAGATCGAAGGTGCACATGTGATGCTTGCCGACGAATTCCCGACGTACAACAAGAGTCCTAGGACTCTCGGCGGAACACCTGTCATCATCCATGTCGACGTCAAGGATGTTGACTCGTTCTTTGAACGGGCACTTGCGGCCGGGGCGACGGTGCTTCAACCCATAAAAAATGAGCCATACGGAAGAATCTGCAAGCTACAAGACCCGTTCGGGCATCAGTGGTTCTTCAACACCTTACCAAATCAACGGCACTGAACTCCCGCGACAAGCGCGCCCTCGAGACTCCTGCGCGAGCCGATAAGGCCGAAGAGGGAAATCCTCATTGGCAATGATCGGCAGACTTACTGCATATGCAAGATCCCCTCACTACTTCCGAATGAGTCCCTACTAGAAAGTAGGGTCAACCTAGACAGGTTAGATCGAGAAAGCCAATACAAATGTAGTCGGCAGACAGTGTCACATGGAAGATGTCGACTGATCACCCCAAATTGGAGGTTGATGGTGAGCATCACATCTTCCAGGATAAATTGTTGGAGGGACTCGTTGGAAATTGGAAGGTGACAGGACGAATTGCGGGGCAGCAGTCCGAGCAATATTGCGACGCCGACTGGGTTCTCAATCATCAATTCCTCCGAGTCCATTTCATAGACTCAGCTGCCAGAAATCGGGGAAGCATGGACACGCCTGGTAATGCTGAGTATGAGGCAATGGTATTCATCGGCTATGATAACATGAGTGAGCGATACGTTGTTCACTGGATCGACATATTCGGTGGCCGCTTCTCCGAGACACTAGGCTACGGAACCTTGCAAGGCCAAGATTCAATCAGGTTTGTATTCGAGTACCCTACGGGTCCTCTTCATAATACGTTCACGTGGAACTCGAAGAATAGGATTTGGTCAATCCTGATCAGGCAGAAAAATGAGAACGGAAAGTGGACAGTTTTCGCGGACGAAATTCTTCGGAAAGCAAAATGAGGATCCGTTGAGTTACTTCCCCAGGTAGTAGGCTCCGATAAGAGATATCATAAGCAAAATGCCAAGTGCCCATGTAGCCAAAATATCTGGCAATCACTTTTTCGGATGAAGCGCTCGGTTTGTTGCTCCCCGCTATGGGAAAGTGCTCTAGGGATATTTGGGCGTAGCGCGTACAAATGGAAGGCCTTGTGAAACCTATGATACTCGCCCTTCTACTCGGCGCCATGTGGAAATGGGAAATTGAAGGTTATTTGAAAATGGGGGTTGGTCCTTGTCATCTGGTTTCGTAGGCAGTGGTTGAATGAGAGCCTTGCTTGAACGGGGCTCTCTTAGCAGAATCTTCTGGACATCAAGTACCAGAAGGTTCCGTATGCTGCCGCTTTGCGTTTCCTTTCTTCGAAGCGCATGGTCATGAGGGATTCGTGGGCTCTTGCACGCCTCATTATGAGGCGAGTAGAGCTCTCTCTGACCAGGACTCTGGCGTTGCTTTTTTCCTTCATGGCCGCATTTTCCCTCGCCACGATGGCCGACGGCTACGTATTTCACACAACGAATTTGAACAAGGAGGATTTACTCGCGAAATACTCGACCGGTTATGTCTAGAAAAAGTAGAATCACGGTGCTTTTGCTTTTTTCTCTGGTACGGGTATGAGAAGAATTAGAAGGATGCTTCCTCCGACGATCCCGGTGAAGTAAATGTAGATGCATGGTTTGGCCAGTACTTCCCAATCAATTCCGGGTCCGGTAGCGACCCCACTTGAGTCGCAACCGTATGAGGTCTGGTAGGTGACAGCACCATATGTCACTGCGGTAACAACTGCGGTGGCGAGAATTATTAGAACAATTCTTCGGCGGTTGAATACCCTGGCGATGCGCATCGTGTGCTGTAGACTTTCAGTGATGCTTTATCAACTTACTAATGGCCGCGAACTCAGCTCCGATTTCTATATGAAATATGTTACCTACCTGCAAGCGTCGAACAGATTTAGATCTCTAGGCGCTTGCTCCTCACTGGGAGAAGTGCATGCACTTAGCATCATTCCTCTGCCCACAGTACTTGCAGTATACCACCTGTCCCACGAGTTCGAGAGCGTTTATCGATTCTTGGGTCAGGTTGCGCAAGCTCATCATCTCATCACCTGACTGCAGGTCCAAGATCTTAGCGGTGAAGAGAGGAGTGCCATTCACGATCATCGTCGGGATAATCTGTAGAAACTGGTAGAACTCTCGTCCCCGGAAAAGGTCTCTGGGGACTTCTCTGAACATTTGGCCATGCTTCGCTTCAACCAGTCTGAAGGTTGTCACGTAGTATCTGGTGTCCCTCTGTTTCGTCCCCGCGTAGTGCCATGACGAGACCTACCATGAGCATGATCGCGCCTAGTACAGCGAAGAGAAGATTCGTGGAAGCGCATTGGGTGGGTGTTTGGAGAACGCCGTTCTTGTTGTAACAGTTGGTGGTCGGATTGAGGAGGCCGGCGGCGAGAAAGATCCCTCCGAGGCCTATTGCGGCGGCTGGAAATAATCGTCCTAGGCTTCCTTTTTCCACAAACGAACTCCAATTTCTCGTGGGCTAACAATCCTTCTGGCGGATGAAACCTTCGTGATTGATCTGACACTAACCAATCGTCTCTTGCTAGGTCAGGTGCTTCGATATTTGCGATGACGACAAGGAAATCTAGACTCTGTTCGAGCACGGCTGTGAAGCATCGCTGTCTGCTTTAGGATACTGTAACTCTTGCAAGAATGTCCGGTGTACTCGACCGAGTCTTGACCGCGATGGAAGGAAGGGCTAGATTCTCAGGGCTCGTGGAGCCGGATCGAGAGGCATCCTCGGGGTGAGTGCGTTAGGTTTTCAGCAATACTTTTATCCATTTACCCCAAGGGCCACTACTATCTTGAAGATTCTACAGGTTTCCGCAGGAAGCGCGTCCGCCCTCGTTCTAGTTGTGCTGATGGTGAGTTCTGCAAGTGCTGTGCCGCTCCTCAGCATGGGTAGCAATGCGAATTACCAATTCAACGCGTCAATTCAATCGTCCCAAAGCTGCAGCGCATCTTTTCCCCCATCTGCTCAGATCAATTACGCTCAGCTCGCGTGCGGCCCCTATCGCCCAATGACTCTTGTAGAGATAGTCGACAACGGAACATGTACTCAGGCTCAGGCAGGATTCTCCTGCTTCTACAATTCCCCCTACTATTATCCCACCTACATATCAATCGGGACAACTGTCATGTGGTTTAACAGAGGTTCTCTGCTCCACACAGCCACGTCAGTCAGCAACCCTCCAAGCTTCAACTCGGGAGCTTTGGCCCATGACGCTTCGTACCTGTTCACCTTCACTTCAGCGGGTATTTACAACTACTCCGATACGTTTCATCCATGGCTACACGGTGCGGTGATAGTGTCGAGTTATCAGCCGATCCCGACGCCGATCGCGTCATCGTTCACGCCCACAATTAGCTTCGCAGGCTCGCTAAACTGGACTGTTAACGGACTTGACAACAGCGTGGCTGTCCTCAACGTCAGCCACCAGGTCAGCATTATTGTGTCTGCTTCGGGCTTCAGTTTCACGCCTGTGACCGAGACAGGCAGCTTCCCCCAGTCAATTAATCTCTCTACTCGCGTCGAGTCTCCGGGGACAGCCACGTCAGTGATCTTGAGCATCGCTCAAAGAATGCTTGCATATCTGGGATCCTCCGGCTACTACGGCTATGGCTATGGCTATTCTCCAGTGTTGAGCCAGTTGCTCTCGGACCAAAAGGAGGTTTACACACTCTGGTGGGTGAACGGTCCGCTAGCCAATGGCCAACCGGTGGAGATTCTGACGGGTTACTCCAGTGTCTCAGGAAGCGAGATGGTCAACCTTGGACCAGGCAACAACCGTAACGCGTGGATTGTGGACTCAGAAATCTCACAGTCCCTTTCAACCGTTACCCCACCGATAGGTGGCGCTGGTGGATCGACTGATTCACACTTCAAGCTGAACCTAAGATTCGACTACGACCAAGCAAGCGACCTCCTCCTCCGCTCAAACGCCGTGGTCTCGGTGCAATCAACGCAAATCGAGAACTATAATCCGGGCGATTTTCTCTCCGGGCCCTCAGGCTACTTCCCCGTATCCGACCCTGTTACGGTAACCCATCACATGGACGCAAGCATCCCTGTCGCTCTGCAACTAAAGTCCACGAATCTCGACCTGTCAAAGAGGACGCCCGCAGGATTGATTGGAAACGGTCAGACCTCGACAGGTGGCACTGGTGGGAGCTCCGGAACATCGTCGTTGCCTCCAGCAATCTCTCTCTGGATCTACGCCGGCATTGGAATCGCAGGAGCTGGAGTTGTGGGGACGCTTGCCTGGCTTGTTCGACGACGAGCCAGAATCCGAGCACCAATGGAGCAGCCTGGGCCCCTCCCCGGGGCAAGCCCTTTGGTCACGGGCCCCTAACTTTCTACCGTCATTTCTAACCATTCCAAATAGGAAGGGTCCGACAAGTTCGACGAGCCTATCTCAGTATGTCCTCAGCGGACCACTGTGAACGCGAACTGGTTGTTTCGAGAGGTCACGAACACGATCGTGTAGCTGTAACCGGGGTCGAATGTGAAGGCGGTACCGGTAAGCGTGCAACCCGGGCAACTCGACCCGATCGTTACAAATACCATTGCTAGGCTGTTGACTGGAATGTAGGGTCCAGGATACGATACTAGTGCGTACTGGTCGCCGGATGCATCTTTCACATAGTAGCTGACGAGCTGAACCGGGACCGACCCTGTGTTCCGCAAGTCCAGGGTCACGTTTGTGCCTGAGGTGAAGCCCGAGAATTCCAAGTTGAGAGATTCCCGAACAGACGTGGTTACTCCGAAGTAAAACTGGTTGTTGTAGCTCGTGACAAGTGTTATCGTGTAGCTGCTGCTAGGTGCGAAGGTGAAGGCCGACCCTGAGAGAACGCATCCGCCGCAACTTGCTCCGATCAGGATTGTGGCGATTCGAAGCTGGTTCGGACTCAACGTAGGCCCGGTCCATGATGTAAGTGAGTACTGGTCGCCATTGGTATCTGTAACATAGTACGCTACCAGGCTGGTTGTTGCGCTGCCAAAGTTTCGAAGGTAGAGAGTCGCGTTGGTAGAAGAGTTGAACGAATAGAACTCTAGATAGAGAGATTCGCTCCCAACGGCGATTGAGAGGCCAACCCAGATCGTATGGGCCAGGGTTCCACTGGTCCCAGTGATAGAAATTGTGTAGTAACCAACGGTTGAGTTGAACGCATTGACAATTACGGTGGTAGCGTTGGTCCCTCCACCCGGTAGCTTGAGGTTCGTAAGGTTCAGGTAAACACTGGGACTGTTAGTCCCTGAAGGATAGATCGTTGTTGTCAATGCTATATTCCCCGAATAGCTGAGGATGCTTGAAACGGTCAACGTTGCTGTCACATAGCTTCCCTGGCTTGTTGCTAACGAGGATGGGTTGGAGTAGAGGTAGAAATCAGGTGTCGGCGGCGGAGGAGGGGGAGTCACATCTGCAGAGATCGTTATGGAATGCGAGATCGTGCTCGCCTTTCCTTGCACCGTGATATTGTAATATCCGAGAGTGGTGGAACTTGTCGTTGTCACGGTAACTGAGAACGCTAGACTTGCATCCGAAGTGACCGAGACTGACGACTTACTAGTCTTTACGACCGGTGGAATGTTTGCGACTGTCGTAACTGTGGCGGTGAAGCTCACGTCCCCGCGAAAATGATTGACACTGGTGACCGATATTTCGACGGTTCCCGTTTGGCCTTGCGGGACCGTGACCGGAGAGTCGGATGATAACGAGAAGTCGCCTTTTGGTCCAAGCCCAAGAATAGAGCCGAACACGGAACCGCTGAGCGGTGTAAGTCCAAAGCCGACCGTAAGCAGACCTGCTCCGGCCAACGCCGCCAAGAGCACAGAAAGTAACCGGAGGTGTCTGCGAATGACCATGATGGCACTGTAATTTGTTCCGGTTTCTTATGAAATGTGTTACCCGGCTATAGATTGAGGAGAACGTTCAAGGCTGTGCGTCGGATGCTGATTGTTCTTCATGGAGTTCATGGTATGATTCAACAGCTTCTCTCGCGACAAAGGCTAGGATAATTCCGGTCGCAAGATAGTCAGCCCACCAGAGTCCTAGAAAATATTCCGCGAGAAGCCCGCCGAGGAGGGCTGTGGCCATGAAGAGACATGTGACTGATTCTATGGCATCCATTGAGAGGGCGAGTGACCGGGTCTCACGGCCTATCCGTTTCTTCTGGATGTAGAGATAGGGCATCACTATCACTGCTCCAACGGCAATGGCGATTCCTTGTGGCGATCCCTCAGGTTTCAACCCTGTGAGGTAGGAATAGAGTGCGCCTAGCCCGATGACAGGAATGAGAGCGAAAAGCAACGCGCTGGTAAATTGCTCCGTTCTTTCGGTGTGAGTTCCATCGTTGCCGCCTCTCGAGCGATCCCCACGCAGATCCCTCAAGACCACCAGTCCAGAGATCAATTCTATCAGACTGTCACCACCAAAAGCAAGAAGAGCAAAACTTCCCGCGATCAATCCGACACCGATCGACCCAAAGACCTCAACTGCCATCCAGCCTGAGCTGAGGTATTCGATTCTGATCCCGTTTCCAATCCTCCCGTGTCGCCATGACTGGTGAGCGGTGGCGCAGCAGCATGAAGCACAGTTGGAACAATCCGCTACCGTCTGGCAAGTCTCGCAGGATGTTTCGGAGCAACCACAGGTCTGGCATGCGGAAGACGAATATGTTCCAAAGGCCATTGAGAAGACTTGCATATAGCCGCTCCTCTCGGCTTATTTCCTTAACGCTGGAAGCTCGGAGGGCAAAGATGGTAACCATAGGTCAGGGTAGTCTGGCAGACCGAGAGGAGATCCAGAGGCTCATCGCTGAATACCACTCGTCCGAAGGTTTGACACCGATCAAGGAGAGAATAGCGTGGGCTGTCGACCGACAGCTGCAGAACCAATCCCCCGGCCTACTGTTGGTTGCTCGGGAGAAGGGTACGATGGTCGCTGTGGCATTGGCGGTTTACACTCCTTCCGCAGAACTTGGACGAGTTATGACTGTAAACGATTTCTTCGTTAGGCCTGACCACCGGTGAAAGGGAGTTGGACGAGAGCTATCGAAACGTCTGGTAGAAGAGTGCCGACGCATGAACATAGATGAGATCGGGCTCGAAGTGCTCCGCTCGAACAAAACTGCGGCGGCCTTCTGGAACTCGGTGGGCTTCCAACAAGCAGATCGTTTTCTCTTCAGAAAGAAGCTGAGTATAGGTAATGATTATTGCCCCGCAAAGCCTATTCGTTCCCTTCACAACTTAAAGTGACATATGCGGAGACGATTCTGGATTCTCGCACTGTTTCTCCTCATTGTTGTCGCGTCAGGATTAGCCTATTTTCCATTGACCCAACAGCCATCTAATCGCCATAACGTCTCGTGGAAGAACGCGATTACAATCCTTAACACGGGTCAAGTGATGAGCGTCTTCCAATCGCACCACTTGGATGTTACTTTGTCGTTGAAGAACGGAACTGTCATGACGACAAAGGAACCAACAATCGACGCCATATTCCATGAAATCCAGAAATGCGGCGACCCATGCCAAAGCATCGAGACATGGACAGAATAGAACGAATAGTGAACGCGTCGTCTCCGGTTAGACCCCTCCTGGCCTTTGGAGGTGACATGAAGTGGAAGCTGAGCCCCAGCCAGTAATCAGCTGGAAGAGCGCTATCGGATTTGTAGGATGGCTTCTGCTGTTAGCCGGAGCTTTCCTCGTCGTATTTGGCTGCAGCAGTCTGATAGGTGGCTCGTGCAGCCCACATTTGGTCATCAGGTCCTTAGCCGTTACGGGTGCTGGAGCATTCCTCCTACTGGCTAGATGGGTCGTATGGGGAGACGAAGACGGAACAAGAGGAAGATCCTCTCCTAAATCCAGATTGAGGCAACTTCTGCAGAAAGCTGTTACCTACGCAATACTCGCAGTTCTCCTAGCGGTGTTCCTAGCTATCGGATGGGTCTAGAGTTGTCAGGCTGTTTTTCGTTTTCTCGGCGAGAGTCCTGCGACGGCGAATTCGCACATATTAGATTGAAACCTAACTAGGTGGTTGTCTTCGTCTTCACCGTTCGGCGCAGAAGAGAGAGGGATACAATTGCGGTCACGATTCCATAGAGGACGTGGAGCACAAGCGAGCCTCCAGCGAACGTTGCATTGGTCAGGTCTTCCGGGACAAGAATCCCCGTAACCGGGACGTAGACGACTACCCAGATTGTTACTCCCGCGAGCACGCCGACCCAGATGGCTTTCTTAGTTGTGCTCAAGGAGAATCTCCGGAGTGCTGCTGTCGCTCCGATGAAGAGTGAGCCTGCGATTATTCCTACAATGAAGTGGAGTATCCATCCTCCTAGGACGGAGGAGTCGCCAAAGCCCACTTTCCTGGCGATGGTTGTGTAGAAGAGTTCCTGATTCATCGCTATTGCACCAATCTCCCCAAGAATGCCCAGTACAATTGATCCGATGAAACCACCAATCGCGCCGGCTCTCAGCCCTTTGGATATTGAATAGGTGATTGGCTGCATGGATTCTGGCTCTGCGTGATTCGTATTAAAGACTGAGAGTCTTCATCACGCATATTGGTTGGTCGTGAAGGAGTCCACTCGTCCAAGTAGCACCTATTAATGACGAAAATAATCGTTTGACGAGGATTTCGTTGAAGGCCAATTTAACTTCACCGAATCAGTCGAACGCTTGGGAGGTCGCTTCTACAGAATCAGTAGGTCTCTCGCCGAGATTAGCTGAAACGACTCGAGAGGCGATCAGATCGAATGATTTCAGGAATATTGGCAGCATTCTGGTTGCACGACATGGAAAGCTAGTGCTCAAGGAGTATTTTGAAGGGTCAAGATCAACGCTCCGAGACACCCGCTCAGCAACAAAGACTATCACGAGCATCTTGATTGGGATTGCAATCAACAAAGGATTCTTGTCCGGAGTAAACGCTCCCGTGATGTCGTTTTTCCCGGATAAGCAGCCGGTGAAGAATCCTGATCCTCGGAAGGCCCAGATTACGGTCGAGGATTTTTTGACGATGAGCTCGTTGCTGGAATGTGATGACAATAATCAGTTCTCCGCAGGAAACGAGGAGAGGATGTACCTCACGGAGGATTACGTGAAATTCACACTTGATCTACCGATCAAGGGATTCCCTTCGTGGGAGAAACGGCCTGAAGACTCCCCATATGGACGTAACTT
>Ga0209238_1000373_pt1 | contig 15525 bp, 13 predicted proteins | sample GraSoi013_1_20cm_FD_185823 | JGI IMG/M metagenome (GOLD analysis project Ga0209238, IMG submission 185823) | Grasslands soil microbial communities from the Angelo Coastal Reserve, California, USA - Sample 10_02_2013_1_20cm (SPAdes) (version 2) | ecosystem: Environmental > Terrestrial > Soil >...
ATGTTGCAAACTAAGAACGCCGCTCCAAAAAGTCACAAGCTTGCCCTCGCCAGTTTGCTGATTACAGGTCTGCTCATCGTAGGAAGCACTCTCAGTTTTTCCGCTAACAAGCCCGAGACGATTGATGCTACTGCGATGGGCACAAGCACCCAGATGGGATCTCAATTCGGCATCACGCTGAACATTTATGATTACTCTACTCCCGCAGACAAGCAGATACTGGTGCAGGCATTCGAGAAGGGCCAGAATCAGGGGCTAGTCAACGCGCTCAGCAAGATGAAAGCGGCGGGTCACATCGAGGTCACCGGCACTCTGGGGTATGACTGCAGTTACATCCGAATGATTCCAACCCCAACTGGACGGAAGATTCGCTTTGTCACCAACCGCCTCCTCAGATTCGGTGAGGTGTACTGGGACACCCGATCTACCGCCTACAATTTGACGGCTGGAGAATTTGACTTGAACGACACGGACAAAAGCAAGAGCACGGGCGTCTTGTACCCTGCAGCCGAGTTCGTGATCGATAAGCACGGCGACTTGCAAATGAATCTTATTGGGAACCCTTGGAACCTGGTTGACATTATCGATTGGAAGGGAACGCCCGGCGTCAACTAAACGCGGCGCTTGGACAGTGCACCGCTGCTTGATCAGCTTTTCTGTAACTGCCAATTCTTCAGGAGCCGGTGGAGCGTCAGCCGTTATTCAGCGGGGTGGTTGGCGAGAGTGGAACCTGGCGCTGGAGGCAGTTGCTCAGCGTCTGTAATGCGCGTGCCGCATGGCCTCTCTCCGATTCGGGTCGCGATTATCTTACCTTCGACAAGCGGCTTGCGCTGGGTGCGGCTATCGCCGCTCGATATCTTCAACATCCCGTTATGCCGATTTTCGTATCTCAGCTGGAAACTCAAGGACCTTGCCCCGTCGGGCCGGCGGGATCCACTTCACAAGCTTGTGAAAGCTTGGGGGAATATAGAACTTGATCACCGGTGCCATAGCCATCCTCCGAAGAATGCTCGTTCTTTTGACTTTCGACAACTGGAGACAGGCACTCCAAATGCCAAAGTTGTGACTGAAATTTAACGAAGGATGTAAACGGGAGAGTCGTCGTCTCGAAACTGTCGAACTCACCTTGAAGCCACTGAGCCGCTTGCGTTTGCGCGCGCATCGGAGATTCTGCTGAGACGGGCTGGAAACTTGAGTGTTGATGTGAGAACGGCGCCGGGAGCACATCTCGGGATTCGGCGGATGGCGAGGCGTCGGGATTTGGACAGAGCTGTCAATCGGGGCATGCGTGGTACTAGTGGTGCGCTCCGTGCTCCAGCAGCGTCATGTAGATGGTTGCGTGAGCACGGAAAAGCTTACCTTCGCTGTGCAGTATCTGCTAACCGCGTAGCTGGTCTGTTGAGTGTGAAGGATTTCCGAGGGCGCACCCGACACCTCTGATCTGAAAGCTTCGAATCGGCTGTGCGAGGCGGCAATCCTGCTACTAGAAAGCCGAATTTCGGTCTGCCGAAATCCTGGGCTTCGCAACCGCCGCCAGAACAGTTCAGCTTTTAGCCAAAAGAAGTCGCGCTGCCGCTACTGCGGTATCATGTTCTCGATTACCTGAGAAAGGTGGTAAGTATGGCTACGCCTACATCAACTACCATACCCACCGAGCCAACTGGCAGTATCCCAAGACCTCTGGATCTCATCAAGCGACTCGCAAAAGGCGACAGCGAGGATCTCCTAACCTCGCTCCTTTCTATGAGGATCCGATTCGAGAGACCATTGAGAGGTTTGAAGCCGCGGGCTCTCCGGTCGTTACGGACGGCGAACAGAGGAAGTATCGTGCCAGGGAGACAGTTAACCTTTAATTGAAGCGCGGGGCGACTGTTCCGCGTGGCAACCGGATGGAGTCACATGGCTGCCGTGAACTTGATTGGCTCGTACAACTACGCGCTCGTGGCGCTTTCGGTGTTGATCGCCATGTTTGCGTCGTACGCTGCTTTGGATCTCGCAGGTCGTGTAACGGCCGCGGGCGGTTGGACTCGCGCGGTTTGGCTGCTGGGCGGGGCTGGTGCGATGGGGACTGGCATTTGGTCCATGCACTACATTGGGATGCTGGCGTTCATCCTACCGATTCCCGTGGCCTACCATTGGCCGACCGTTCTGCTGTCACTGTTTGCGGCCATTCTCGCGTCGGTCATTGCGCTGTACGTGGTGAGCCGACAGAAAATGGGTGCGTCCCGAGCGGTCGCCGGAAGTGTCCTGATGGGTGCGGGTATTGCGAGTATGCATTACATCGGCATGGCCGCCATGCGTTTACCGGCTATATGCCAGTTTAATTCCTTTCTCGTCGTCCTGTCCGTCGTATTCGCGATTCTGATTTCTCTCGCCGCGCTATGGATTACCTTCCACTTCCGAGATGAGAAAAATGGGATCGGTCGGGAAAAGTTAGCCGGCGCTGTCGTGATGGGTGCTGCGATCCCCGTCATGCATTACACCGGCATGGCCGCCGCCAGTTTCACGCCCTCCGGCATGCCAGCGGACCTGTCTCATGCCGTAAGCCTCTCCACACTTGGCACCGCCGGAATTGCCGCCGTCACCTTTATCGTCCTGGGGCTGGCTCTGCTGACGTCCTGGGTGGATAGGCGATTCGCTGTCCAGACCTTGGAACTGCAGGAAAAGAAGCTGCAGCGAAGCGAGGCGTACTTGGCTGAAGCTCAAGGGCTCAGTCATACCGGGAGCTTCGGCTGGAGGGTTTCCACCGGCGAGATCATCTGGTCAGAGGAAACCTTTCGAATCTTCCAATACGACCGAACAACGAAACCGACTGTGGAACTTCTTCTCCAACGGGTTCATCCGGAAGACGCGGCCCTCGTGAAACAGACCATCGAGCGCGCGTCGCAGGATGGAAAGAATTTTGAACATGAATATCGCTTGCTGATGCCGGATGGTTCCGTCAAACATGTCCACGTTGTGGCTCATGCCTTAAGCGATGAATCGGGCAGCGTCGAGTTTGTTGGAGCGGTGATGGACGTCACCGTAGCAAAGCAGGCCGAAGAGGCTTTGCGCCAAGCGCAGGCGGATCTCGCACATGGCAACCGGGTGACCACCATGGGAGAGTTGACTGCCTCCCTGGCGCACGAAGTGAATCAGCCGATTGCCGCGGCCGTCACCGACGCCAACACTTGCTTGCGCTGGCTTACGCGCGATCATCCCGATGTGGAAGAGGCCCGCCATGCTGCATCGAGAATCGTCAAAGATGCAACCCGTGCTGGGGAAATCATCAGCCGAACCCGCCTGCTCTTCAAGAAGGGTACTCCGCAATGGGAGTTGGTTGATATAAACGAAGTCATTCGAGAGATGATCGTCCTCTTGCGCAGCGAGGCAACGCGGTACTCCATATCAGTCCAGACGGAACTGGCAGATCTTCCGCAAGTCATGGGAGATCGCGTGCAATTGCAGCAGGTGCTGATGAACCTCATGACCAACGGCATCGATGCGATGAAAGATGTAGATGGGACGCGCGAACTCGCGATCAAGTCGCAGAGAGCGGAAGACCGTCAGCTGTTGATCTCGGTCAGCGATACCGGTGTCGGGCTGCCCCGACAGCAGGCGGACCAAATCTTTAATGCGTTCTTTACCACCAAACTTCAGGGCACCGGCATGGGACTTCGAATCAGCCGTTCCATCGTTGAGTCCCATGGCGGCCGCTTGTGGGCTGCCGACAACTCTCAGCGTGGGGCGAGCTTTTACATCGCTTTACCCACTCAAAGTCGAGGCGCGTGAATGACGTCGGCAGCCGTTCCCACGGTGTTCGTCATTGACGACGATGACTTGGTGCGTTCGGCCATCCAAGGCATGCTGAAGTCGGTTGGCTTGCGTTCCGAGACCTTCGGGACGCCGCAAGAGTTCCTCCGCAGCAAGCGGTCGGACGGACCAAGTTGCCTGGTTCTGGATGTGAGACTTCCTGGCGTCAACGGCCTGGACTTTCAGCGCGAGTTGGCGGAGGCGGGCATCCGGATTCCCGTCATCTTCATCACCGGGCATGGAGATATTCCGATGTCGGTGAAGGCCATGAAATCCGGCGCGGTGGAGTTCCTTACCAAGCCCTTCCGGGACCAGGACTTGTTGGATGCGATCCACCAGGCTTTGGACCGCGACCGTGTGACGCGCCAACAACAGAGTGAGCTTGGCGAGTTGCGAAACCGCTACGCGTCGCTGACCGCACGCGAGCGCGAGGTCATGGGACTGGTAGTTTCGGGCATGCTCAATAAGCAAATCGCTTATGACCTTGGGACCAGTGAAATCACCGTGAAGATCCATCGCGGTCACGTGATGCACAAGATGCAGGCTGACTCCTTGGCAGAATTGGTCAGAATGGCGGGGAAGCTTGAGCTTCCCGCTGGCAAGAAATAGCAGTCCGCCGCTCTCGCGCAACGGGGATCCTCAGCTCGTGGCGCGCAGGCATCGTTCATTCCCGACCGCTTCTCGGGAAATTTCCCGGAGACACAAGAAGGACTTTCGACGATGACTTATAGGGTTACAGGAAAATGGATTGCACGGCCAGCAGCCTCTGCTGCTCTGCGCTATGGATTGGCCTTCGCATCGATCGCAGCGGCTCTGGGCCTGGCGCATACTTTTCTATATTTTCATTTGCCTCAGCCGTTTGCCGCATTTGCGCTATCCGCAATCGCGATTACGTTTTGGTACGGCGGCACTAAGCCTGGCATTGTGGCAGCGGCACTCGCCTCGATTATCCGTTACACCCATTGGTCTGAAGTCAGCGCCGTGTCTCGCGTTCTTTATGATGTTGTGTTTGTGATTTTTGCGCTGCTAATGGTGGGCGTGAACCGAGCACGAAGCGAGCTTGAAGTCAGAGTCGCACAGCGAACAGCAGAGCTGACTCGGGCCAATGAGGACCTAAGCCTTGAGATTGCGGAGCGCAAGCGAGCTGAAGAGAAGCTGCGGCAGAGCGAGGCCTATTTAGCGGAGGCGCAGAAGCTCACGCATACGGGGAGTTGGGTCTGGGAGGTAGCTGGAAGATGCGCCTTGCATCTATCCGAGGAATGGTATCGCATATATGGCTTCGATCCAGAAGAGGGCATGCCGGCTTGGGACAAACGGCTACAGCGCATTCATCCGGACGATCGAGCCAAGTGGCAACAGGCAATCGATCAAGCAATAAGTGAAAAATCGGATTACGAAGTTGAGTTCCGACTTCTTCTTCCAGATGGCAAGGTAAGACACCTCCACACTGTCGGACATCCTGTTTTGGACGCGTCCGGGAATCTGGTGCAATTCGTGGGTAGTTCTACCGACATCACCGAGCGCAAGCAGGCCGAAGAGGCTTTGCGTCAGGCGCAGTCGGACCTCGCGCACGTTAGCCGTGTCACCACCATGGGAGAGCTGACGGCCTCCCTGGCGCACGAAGTGAATCAACCGATTGCCGCGGCGATCACCGACGCCAACACCTGCTTGCGCTGGCTCAACCGCGATCATCCCGATGTGGAAGAGGCGCGCGAAGCGGCGTCGAGAATGGTCAAAGACGCAACCCGTGCCGCGGAAATTGTCAGCCGAACCCGCCTGCTGTTCAAGAAGGGTACTCCGCAATGGGAGTTGGTTGATATAAACGAGATCATTCGAGAGATGGTAGCCCTGATGCGCAGCGAGGTAACGCGATATTCCATCTCAGTCCGAACGGAGCTCGCGGAAGATATCCCCCAGCTCACAGGAGATCGCGTGCAATTGCAGCAGGTGCTCATGAACCTTATGATCAATGCCATCGATGCTATGAAAGATGGAGACGGGACGCGCGAACTCGCCGTCAAATCGCAGAGGGCGGAGAATGAGCAACTCATGGTGTCGATCAGCGATACCGGCGTAGGCCTGCCTCCGCAGCAGGCGGACCAAATCTTTAATGCGTTCTTTACCACGAAACCTCATGGGACCGGCATGGGACTTCGGATCAGCCGCTCCATCATTGAATCTCATGGTGGCCGCTTGTGGGCTGCCGACAACTCTCCGCGCGGCGCAAGCTTCCACCTCACCCTGCCTGTCGAAGCCGAGGCGCACGAATGACGCACGCAGCGCGGTATTAGAGCCCTCATACCAAAGCATAATTGCGCGGTCCCTGCCGGAGCGTTACCTTGCAACTATGGCTACTCAGGCGAAGGCGAAATTGGTCGCGATTGTCGATGACGATGAGTTGATGCGCGGGGCATTGCAGGGCCTGCTGAAGGCGGTTGGATTGCCGTCGCGAGCGTTTGCGTCGGCGGAGGAGTTCCTGAAGTCCGGCCAACAGCACCAGACTGCATGCCTGATCGCGGATATTCGCATGCCGGGAATGTCCGGTCTGGAATTGCAGGCCCAGCTCAACGCTGAGCACTGCAGGATTCCGACCATCTTCATCACGGCACACGGCGACACAAAAATGCGCCTGCAGGCGTTGAGAGCGGGCGCAGTAGAGTTCATGGCAAAACCGTTCGACGATGAAGTCCTGCTCGAGAATGTTCGAGCCGCTCTGGACAGTTGAACCCCTTAACCAGTGCGCACGCGTACCCAGGAGGTCCTCTGTGGGAGCTTTCCAAAGAGTCGAGAGTGGTGAGCAACTTTCTTATGAGCGCAGATTCGAGCAGGTCATAGGCAACAGTCCTGCTCTGGAAGAGGTGCTCGAACAAGTCGAACGTGTGGCACCTACGGATTCCACCGTTCTTATCCAGGGAGAAACAGGCACCGGCAAGGAGCTGATCGCGCACGCGATTCACAACATCAGCTCGCGCTGCGGACGTCCCTTCGTAAGGTTGAATTGCGCTGCTATTCCGCTGGATCTGCTGGAAAGTGAGCTTTTTGGCCATGAGAAAGGCGCGTTCACCGGAGCGATAGCGCAAAAGATTGGTCGTTTCGAGCTGGCCGACAAAGGCACGCTCTTCCTGGATGAAGTGGGAGACATTCCGCCCGCATTACAGCCCAAACTGCTGCGCGTACTGCAGGAACAGGAGTTTGAGCGCCTGGGTAGCACTCGCACCCACAAGGTGGACGTTCGGCTGGTTGCCGCCACACACCGTGATCTGACGGATATGGTGAAGCGGGGCGAGTTTCGCAGCGACCTCTACTACCGTCTGAATGTGTTTCCGATCCTGCTGCCAGCGTTGCGGGAGCGCCGCGAAGACATTCCGGCTCTGGTAGCCCATTTTGTGGAGATTTGTGGCCACCGGATGGGTAAGCAAATCGAACACATTCCCGCGACGACGATGTCTGCATTCAGCTCGTATACGTGGCCTGGGAATGTCCGCGAGCTACAGAACATGATCGAACGTGCCGTGATCCTTTCAAATGATGGCGTGCTTCCCAATCCCCTGCCGGCGGCAGGAACTCAGGGTGTCATCATCTCTCAGGCTGCAACTACTCTGAGGGACTCGGAACGCACTCTGATTCTGCACACGCTTCAAAGAGTCGGTTGGGTGATCGGCGGCCCGAAAGGCGCAGCCGCGAAACTTGGCTTGAAGCGAACTACGCTGATCCACAAGATGCAGAAGCTCGGGATTTCTCGGCCTTCTCCGCAAAGCAGCCCGAATGTGGTGGGCAGCGCAGACGCAGGATGACGCGCCGACGCAAGTCTAATTCATGGCGATCTGGATCCGTGACGCGACTCCGGAAAAGGTCGTCGAGGGACTATTCATCTGATGTTTTCACCGGCACTGATCCCCCGCTAAAGGATTCGGAAAAGCATCCAGATCGTCGCTCGGGCTTGTCTCATCGCGGTGGAGACACTGAAAATCTTTCTCGATCGATAGAGAGGGACCTCTATCATCGGCGCGGTCAACGGAAAGCGAGATTTCGTCGGATCCCGCCCATTGCTGGGCCACGTGGAGCGGCAGCAGGACGCGGATACAGTCTTGGCGATACTGGGTGTCCATCACCCTCAACTGTGGAGAGGTTTCCAGCGTGTAGGTCAGCTGTGAACCCGATCCGAATCGCAAGCATTCCGCGCAGATACCTGTCTTTCGGAATTGCTCGACGTCTGAACGATTGAGTCGCAAACGCAGGGAGTTCTGGTGGATGCGAAGTTTCACTGAATTCTCCAATTTCCGGAATAGATGTTGAAACGCTCGCCGCGAAGGAAGCCTACCAGCGTCATGCCAAAACGTTGTGCCACCTTTACGGCCAGGCTGGATGGCGCGCCTACTGCCGCCAGGACCGGGATCGCGGCCATTACGGATTTCTGCACCAGTTCGAATCCTGCGCGCCCGCTGACCAGAATGAGTGAATCCCCGAGAGGTACCGTGCCGTCGCGCAGAGCGAAACCAATCAGTTTATCGACGGCGTTGTGCCGGCCGACATCTTCACGCAGGCCGAGCAGGCTGCCCTCGGGCGAGAAAAGCCCCGCCGCATGAAGCCCACCCGTCCGGTCAAATGTGTCTTGCGCGGAGCGCAGCAGGTCGGGCAAGCAATAGATGAGATCCGCATGGAATTGTGGGCCAGACTGCCGCATGAGACGTGACGGAGAAACTTCTATCGCGCCTATCGCGAGCTTCCCACAGACTCCGCAGCTCGAGCTTGTGTAGAAATTGCGCCGGATGCGGGCGGGGTCGATGGCGACTTCGGGTCTCAACCTGATTGTCACCCTATCGCCCGAGTTTTCAGAATCATCTTCCCCCGATTCGGCGCGCATCAACAAAATCTGACCAACATCGTCGATAATCCCCTCGGTGAAGAGGAACCCGGTCGCGAGATCCAGATCGGAGCCGGGTGTGCGCATGGTAATCGAGAGCGGGAAGCCGTTTAGACAAAGCTGCAGAGGCTCCTCGATGGCAAGCAAATCGGAGCGAGAAGAGGACAAACCCTTCTCCACGGTGTGAATCGGGGCAGTGATCGTATCAAGGTTCATAGCGCAGGCTCATAGCATCCACGTCGTCGAATCTGCGGAGATGCACCCCTTCGTTAGGGATTGGAATTGCTGCTCACCAGCTTACCGCAGCATTCGGGCCGCTCGGGCAAACTTGAGCGGTCCCATCCCCCGCCCAAGGCCTGAATCAGCAACACCGCGCCCGCCATACGACGCCCCAAGATATTGACCGCTGTCACTTCATCCGCGAGCGCGGCATTTTGCGCGGTGATCACTTCGAGATAGCTGGTTACGCCGCCCGTATAGCGAGTGGTGGAAAGGTCGAGCGACTTCTGAGCCGCTTGCACTGCTGTAGCCTGGACGCCAGCCTCTTGCTCGAGAATCCGCAAGGCTGCGAGGCTGTCCTCAACTTGTTGGAACCCAGCCAGTACGGTTTCTCGATAAGACGCGACCGCAAAGTCGTAACCCGCCCTGGCCTCATCGGAGACTGCGCGCCGACGGCCCACATCAAAAAGCGTTACCACAGCCGACGGGCCCGCTGACCACAGAATGCTTGGACCTTGCAGTAACGTGCCAATCCGGCCGCTCTCAAACCCTCCCGCTGCTGCCAGCGTAAGCAGAGGATAGTAGGCGGCCTTGGCCAGCCCGACCTGAGCGTTCGCGGATGCTACCCTGCGTTCGGCGGCGGCGATGTCGGGCCGCCTTTCCAGCAGCTCGGAGGGTAGACCGACAGGAATCGATGGCGGAGGAGTTGTCAGCGGCAAAGGCGGAAGGGTGAACTCGGCCGGAGGTTTACCCACCAGCACGGCCACCGCATGCTCATACTGGGCGCGGGCTACGCCGACATCGATCGCCTGAGCACGGGTCGTTTCCAGTATGGTCCTGGCTTGCTCGACCTCTACCTCAGAGGCAATTCCCCCCCGGAACCGCTCCTCATTCAATTGCAGTGCCTTTTCGTACTGAACGACCGTATATTGCAGCAGCTGTTCTTCGGCATCCAAGGTGCGCGCTGCGAAGTAATCTATGGCCAGATCAGCGTGCATGCTCAGGTTGACTACCGCAAGATCCGCGGCGCTTGCCTGTGCTTGTTCCCGATAAGACTCAACATTGCGGCGTACCCGGCCCCACACGTCGGCCTGATACGACAGATCAAGCGGCAGCACGAAATCATTGATAGTTTTGCCATTGCTGATAGTCGTGGTGCCGCGGTTCGAAGAAAACTTCTCACGAATCGCCGATGGACTTGCGGTGATAGTCGGATAATAATCTGCGCGGTTATAGCGTAGAGCGGCTCGGGCCTGCTGATACTGGGCCACTGCCACTTTCAGGTTCTGGTTGGAAACATTGATCTGCTGTTCTAAAGTGTTGAGCTGGGAATCCTGAAAAATTTCCCACCAGTTTCCGCCGAGCTTCTGCTCGCTGGGTTGGGCAGGCTTCCAGTTTCCTACCTCTTTATAGGCGGGAGGAGCCTGCATCGCCGGAGGGTGATACTTTGGTCCAACCGTGCATGCACTCAACTGGAGCACGGCTATCGTGAGCGCAATCGCCAGCCAAGTTACTTGCCCCCGGTTCTCAAACAAAATCGTCCTTCCAGCGGATTTCACTTGGAATCCCCCGGCAGGGTTGCCTGAACAATTTGGACTTGCTGCCCGGAAACCAGTGAGTCAGGTGGGTTGACAATAACCTGATCGCCCGTCTTCAGGCCAGCGACGATTTCAATCTGATTGCCGAAATCATGCCCAGGAGTTACGGCAGCGAGCACAACCTTCCCATCTTGCACTACGCCGACTCGTAATCCCTCCGAACGGAACAGCAGAGTGTTCACTGGAAGCAGGAAAGTAGACTTTTGGGTCGGGACTTTCAAGTGGACCTCAGCGTAAGAGCCTGTGAGAAGTGTGCTCTTAGGATTGTCCACCTCAATCTCGATCAGCAAGGTGCGAGTTGTCATATTGATGGCTTCCGCTGTTCGCACCAGCGTTCCCTGGAACTTGCGCCCGGGAAACTCGGCCAGACTGAGATCTGCTGTCATGCCCACTTTGACTCCTTGGGAGTACTCTTCTGGGACGTTTACGTAAACGCGCAACTTTTCCGGTTGAGCAATGTGAAAGAGATCGGTTTTGGGCGTGCTACTGCTGCCAGAATTAATAAGGTCGCCGATGTCGGTGTTGCGCGCCGTAATCACACCATCGAATGGAGCGTAGATCTTCTCGAAAGATACCAGTGCCGTGTACTGCTGTACGGTTGCCTTGTCTGCTTCGACAATTGCCTTATTTGCGTTATAGGTACCGACCGCGTTGTCGACGTCCTGTTGGGACACAGCGTTCTTTGTCAGCAGGCTCTGATACCGTGTCTTAGTGATGGCGGCAAGCTCGAGATTTGCCTGCGCGGTTAACAGGTTGCTGCGGGCTTGCTGCAGCTGCTGATCAACTTCCGGAGTCTCGATGACGGCAAGCAGTTGGCCCTTCTTGACGTGCGCCCCAATATCGAAGTACCACTTCCTCAGATAGCCGTTTGTTCGTGCATAGATCGGTGAAGAGATAAATGGTTGCACATTTCCAGGAAGAATGATTTCTTCAGCGGGCGCAGTTTGTTTTGGCGAAACAACCGATACTGGGGGGAGGGCTGTCTGGAATTCCCTACTGCCACATTATTCAACGGGACAGTTTGCCCGCCGATTGTATCTTCGGTTCGTATCTCTTCAGTTTGAGGCAACATAAATAATCGCTCCACACCTCAGGGTGCTTAATGCGCTTGTTCCTGTTTTGGTCGAATGCCAGCGTGCCCCTGCAGCACGCTGAAAAAAGCTGGGACAAAGAACAGCGTCGAAACCGTCGCGAAAAGCAGTCCACCTATGACCGCCCGGCCAAGGGGAGCATTTTGTTCACCACCGTCCCCGAGCCCGAGAGCCATGGGCACCATGCCGATAATCATGGCCAGAGCGGTCATCAGCACTGGGCGGAAGCGCGTGAAGCCTGCTTCCAATGCAGCGCTGACGGAATCACTACCTTCTATCATTTTTTCCGTAGCAAAGCTCACCACCAGAATACTGTTTGAGGTTGCGACGCCCATGCACATGATGGCCCCCATGAGTGCGGGCACGCTCAGAGTCGTGTGCGTTATGAACAAGAACCAGGCAATTCCGGCGAGTGCTGCCGGCAGCGCGGAAATCATGATGAAGGGATCGAGCCAGGACTGAAAATTGACTACGATCAACAGGTATACCAGCACGATCGAGAAGACCAGGCCGCTCAGTAGGCCGATGTAGGAGGCTCGCATGGTCTGGACCTGCCCGCGCACAACGACGCGAGAACCGCGCGGTAATTGTTGGCGGGTAGCGTCGATGATCTTGTTGATATCGCCGGCCACCCCGCCCAGGTCGCGTCCCGAGGCAGCGCCAAAAATGTCAATCACTGGCGCTACATTGTAATGAGAAACCACTCCCATTCCCGCGCCCCGCTGCGTTGATACCAGACTGGCCATTAGTGACGGAGGCGCCGTCGGGTCCGTGCCCGTGATCGGAATATTCTCTAGGTCCTGCAATGTGTCCGTGCGATATTGCGGTGTCTGAGTCGCAATCTGATAGCTGACATGATTCTTGGGGTCCACCCAAAAAGTCGGTGAAGTCTGAAAACTTCCGCTGAGTGACACCAGCAGGTTTTGCGCGATGTCATGAGCCGAAAAACCAACCTGTTCTGCTTTCGTACGTTCGACCCTGAGGCGCAGATAGGGTTGGTCGAAGGGTTGCTGAATCCGAAGATCTGCTGTTCCTGAGACGTACTTCAATTTACTCAGCAGGGTGTCGGCATAGCGCCTGTTTCCTTCCATGTCATTCCCCACAACTTGAACATCGATTGGAGCTGGTAGACCAAAATTCAGGATCTGGCTCACCATGTCGGCCGGCAAAAACGCGAACGTAACGCCCGGGAATTGCTTCGGGAGTGTCAGGCGAAGCTGGTGAATGTAGTTGTCGGTTGGGTGGTGGTTGGCTGACAGGGTCACGAGAACGTCCGCATCGGCTGTGCCAACCGGGGCGGAATTACTGTAGGAGAGATTGATGCCGCTATAGGGTAGGCCTATGTTGTCGATGACGCTCTGGACTTCGCCGGCCGGAATCTGCCGCCGAATCGACTGCTCTACCAGATCACAAAGGTTGGCAGTTTCTTCGATGCGCATTCCGGTGGGAGCACGCACATGAAGTTTGAATGTGCCGCTGTCTACGCCGGGGAAGAAATCCTGGCCCAGCCACGGAGTCAGAATCGCCAAGGAGCCGAGGCAAGCCGCAAAGAACGCAATCAGGAAAGCCCTCCGGTGGTGGAGACAAATTTCCAGCAGGCTGCGATAGCTTCGACGAAATGTTTCGAAGGCCTCCTCAAAACGCTTCTGAAGCCGCGCCAGCGGATTGCGGCTAGGCGCATTTCCCGCCTCGTTTTTCTCTCCCCGCAACAAGTACTTGGCCATGGTCGGAACGATGGTCCGCGACAGAAAATACGAGGCCAACATGGCGAAAACCACTGCTTCTGCGAGCGGTACAAAGAGGTACCGAGCCACGCCGGAGAGCAAGAACATCGGAGCAAAGACAATGCAGATCGAAAGTGTGGACACGAAAGCAGGAGTGGCAATCTGCGAGGCACTGTCCAGAACAACTGTGTCCATGTCCTTGTCTGGTTCCCTCTCCCGATTTCGGTTTATGTTCTCGACCTCCACAGTGGCATCGTCAACCAGGATCCCAACCGCCAGTGCGAGTCCACCTAGCGTCATGATGTTGATGGTTTCGCCGATCGCACTTAGCACGATGATGGAGGTCAGGATCGCAAGGGGGATTGAGGTCGCAATGATGACGGTGCTGCGCCAACTGCCCAGAAACGTGAGAATCATGAAAGCGGTTAGGCAGGCGGCAATCAGCGTTTCCCTGACCACTCCGCTGATCGCGCCACGAACAAAAATCGACTGATCAGCCAGGGGTGCTATGTCTAGTTGGGGTGGTACCGTTGTCTTAATTTGAGGCAGAAGGGCCTTGATGCCCGAGATCACGCTCAGCGTTGACGCATCCCCAGCCTTTTGGATAGTCAGCAAAACCGAGCGCTGCCCGTTGACGCGCACGATATTGGTCTGCGGGGGAAAGCCATCGCGCACCCAGGCAACATCTTTGATGTAGATAGTGGTGCTGCCAATCGTTTTAATTGGGACGCGGTTCAGGTCCGCAACCGTCTGCGGTGCGGCATTGGGAATGGAAACATCGTATTCCTTGGGCCCTATCTTCGAGGTTCCTGTGGGCAGGATCAGATTTTGTAGGCTGATCGCGTTGACTACATCCAGCGCCGACAAGCCCTTCGACTGCAATGCCGTCGTATTCAGATCCACTTGCACCTGGCGTTGTTTGCCACCATAGGGATAGGGCACCGATGCCCCCGGTACGGTGATGAGCTGCGTCCGAATGAAATTCAGGCCATAGTCGTTTAGTTCCTGCTCTGACATATTTTGGCCTGAGAGGGCCAACTGAATGACCGGCACACTCGATGCGCTGTAGGCAAGAATCAAAGGCGGCGTTGTTCCTGTAGGCAACTGCCTTAGTTGGGTCTGAGACACCGCGGTAATCTGCGCAATGCCCCGTTGAATATTCGCAGTGGGCTGCAAGAACACCTTGACCACAGCAGTTCCATACAGCGACTGCGATTCAATGTGCTCGATATTGTCAACGGTTGTAGTAAGCGCGCGCTCCGTTATGCTAACGATGCGGTCGGCCATGTCCTCAGGAACCATGCCGTTAAAATTCCAGATAATGCTGACGACCGGAATGTTGATGTTGGGGAAAATATCCGTGGGAGTACGCACGATTGCGAGCCCACCCATGATCAAGATGAGTATGGACACGACTACAAACGTGTAGGGCCGCCGTAATGCGAGTCGAACGATCCACATAGAATCTGTTCCTAGTTTGAGCTTACTTGCTTGCCGTACTTGGCAACGCAGTGCAGGTCAGAGCCGCACGACGTTGTGGCTCGAGGCCCCGGCGCATGAGCTGCCTGAGCTTCGCGCGTGCCCGTGCCACCTGGGCCTTCACTGTTCCGTCTGCTACTCCTAGAAGGTTCGCTGCCTCGCTCGTGGTCAGACCATCCAAGTCCCGCAACTGGAATGCCTTCCGCAATGGAGGCGAGAGCTGCGCCGCCAACTGTCTCAGACGCGCATTTAGTTCGGAATATCGGCACTCGTCTTCAGGATCTGGTCCGCGGTGCGCCAATCGGTCTGACATGGAATACTCCTGCTCCTCCCCGCTTGTAAGCGGAAAGAAGTGCCTCCTGAACCGCATCCTCCGCGTCGGCTGGATTGCCCAGAAATCGATAAGCACTTCTGTAGAACGACGGTAGGCGGCGCGAGAGAACGTCCTCCATTTCCCGAGCTGCGCTTTCGCTGTTGGCAATGTCGAGACACTGTTCGCCTCCGCTGTATGCCGCTGCCTCTTGCATGTCGTTCCTCCTGGAACTACAGCAAGAGGCACGCTACGTTCCAATCGAGCGCCATATGACTTAACTGCATATTTTCAGCGGCATGAGCCGACTGCGTGGTTGGGGATCGCGCTATGAGAGTCAGGCAAGCGTCCTGCGGTTGACAGGATGTCCGCATTTCGACTGGCTTCAGACTTCAACGAGGCAGGCCGCATTCCAGAGCGACAGATTGGATCTTGCTTCCCCGCGTTA
>Ga0209238_1000380_pt1 | contig 15444 bp, 11 predicted proteins | sample GraSoi013_1_20cm_FD_185823 | JGI IMG/M metagenome (GOLD analysis project Ga0209238, IMG submission 185823) | Grasslands soil microbial communities from the Angelo Coastal Reserve, California, USA - Sample 10_02_2013_1_20cm (SPAdes) (version 2) | ecosystem: Environmental > Terrestrial > Soil >...
CGGGGTCGAAGTTCCGCTCAAGATCCTGCAGGGCGCGGACGTGCGCGAGTTGAGGCTGCGCTCGATCGACCGCTTCCAGTACTTCAGGGAAAAGCCGGTTTACTAGACTTTCTGCACGGGATGCTTGCCGCAATGGAGCATGAGCCCGGCCTCGTGGTGGTCGGCGATGGGGGGTTCCTCACCGAGGGCTCGATAGGCTCCGTTCAGCGCCCGGCCCGCGGCGGTCCAGTTCCAGGCGCGCGTCTGCGCGCGACTCACCTTGCACATGTCGACGGCGAGCGAGTATCTGCGCAGGCGAATTTCGATTTCACCTTCGGTGCAATGCGGATTGTCGAGGCGCAGCTGCCGCTGTATATCCTCGACGCTTGTTTGACGGTGGTACAGATCAGCCACAGTAGGCTTAATCGCGATCATCGTTCTGGGTCCTGCCCCGTTTTCGGGCGCCACGGACACCTCCCACAAAAAAATCGGCGTAGCCGTAAGACGCGGATACGCCGAAAGGTGCTACGGAGGAGACAGGTTCTTACCGGCGGCGGTTGCGCACGAGGCGGCGATAGCCGGTTTGGAAATCGTTGGCGACAACGGAGGTGAAGCGGTCTGTTACCTTGCAGCGTTGCATCACCTGATACATGGAGAGCGCGGTACCCAGGGCGAGGCTTGCAACGCACAGGATCGGGAGTGCGATGATTACGGTTTCCATGGTCTGTCTCCTATATTCCGGTAGGCAATCCGTGTCCTTACCCTACTCGAAGCAGGAAGCGCGCCAAGCATCATTATGGTGGGGATGTATAACTTAAGCGTATGATTAATAACATTTATTCAAAATATGCAGCGGGGATGTCTATTTGGAAGTGAGCACACGCTCAGTGGTGCTCGGGTGACAGCGGCGTCAGGGCATTCGCGCGGAGAGGGCCACTTCGCTTGAGCGGGCAATTCACGGGCACGATGCCGATCCAGGAACACCAGCGTTTCGACGTGGGAGCGCTGGAGGGCTATCTCCGCAACTACGGTTTTTCCGGGCCCCTCACGGTCGAGCAGTTCAAAGGCGGCCAGTCGAATCCTACGTATTTGATCGAGGCCGCGGGAAAACACCACGTGCTCCGGGCCAAGCCCGGCCCGGCGGCTAAGCTCCTACCCTCGGCGCACGCCGTGGAGCGCGAGTTCCGCGTGATCACGGCGCTCAGGGACGCGGGTATTCCCGTTCCGCGCACTTACTGCTTGTGCGAGGACGAGAGCGTCATCGGGCGCGCGTTTTACGTGATGGAGTACGTCGAGGGCCGCGTTCTTTGGGACCAGTCGCTTCCGCACATGACGCCATCAGAGCGCGCAGCGATCTACGACGAGATGAACCGCGTGATCGCGGCGCTGCACCGGGTCGATTATGCGGCCGCCGGGCTCTCGGACTACGGAAAACCGGGCAACTATCTCGCGCGGCAGATCGGGCGCTGGAGCAGGCAGTACCGGGCCTCGGAAACCGAGCGAATCGAGCCCATGGACGCTCTGATCGCGTGGCTGCCTGAGAACATTCCGGCCGGGGACGAAACGACGGTGGTGCACGGCGATTACCGCATGGACAATCTGATCTTCCATCCGCACGAGCCGAGAATTCTCGCCGTCCTCGACTGGGAGCTTTCAACGCTCGGGCACCCGCTCGCGGATTTTTCCTATCACTGCATGAGCTGGCATATTCCGCCCGGACAATTTCGCGGCATCGCCGGGCTCGAGCTAGCCGCGCTCGGCATTCCGGGCGAATCGCAATACATTGCGTCATACTGCGAGCGCACCGGCCGCGGGGAGATTGAGCATTGGGACTTCTACCTCGCCTACAATCTCTTCCGTATCGCCGCGATCCTGCAGGGCGTGATGAAACGCGCGCTCGAGGGCACGGCGGCGAGCGCGCAGGCGCTGGAGGCGGGCCGGCGCGCCCGCCCTCTCGCGGACCTGGGGTGGAAATACGCCGAAAAGGCAATGCGACCGGCGTAGCACGAGGGCGAAATGGATTTTGCCTACTCCGACAAGGTGAAAGAGCTCCAAGGGAAACTCGCGCGCTTCATGGACGCGCACGTCTATCCGAACGAGCGCCGCTTCCGGGACGAGGTCGAAGCGAACCGCGCGAAAGGCGATCCCTGGGTGCCCACGAAGGTCATCGACGAGCTGAAGCCAAAAGCGCGCGCCGAAGGACTCTGGAATCTTTTCCTGCCACGCTCGCGGCGGGCGCCCGAAGGGCTCTCCAACCTCGAGTACGCGCCGCTGTGCGAGATCATGGGGCGCGTGCATTGGGCGCCGGAAGTGTTCAACTGCTCAGCACCGGATACCGGTAACATGGAAACGCTGGAGCGCTACGGGTCCGAGGAGCAGAAAAGGCAATGGCTCGATCCGCTGCTTCGCGGGGAGATTCGCTCGGCCTTCCTCATGACCGAGCCCGACGTGGCCTCCTCCGACGCGGCCAACATTCAATGCCGCATCGAGCGGAACGGAAACGACTACGTCGTCAACGGCCGCAAATGGTGGTCATCGGGGGCGGGCGATCCGCGCTGCAAGCTCTTCATCGTGATGGGCAAGACCGATCCGGGCGCGGCGAAGTACGCGCAGCAGTCGATGATCCTCGTTCCGCGCGAGGCGCCCGGGGTGAGAATCCTGCGCTCCCTGAACCTCTTCGGCTACGACGACGCGCCCCACGGCCACATGGACATCGAGCTCGGCCTGCAATGTTCTCCTAGGGGAAGGCCGCGGCTTCGAGATCGCGCAGGGGCGGCTCGGACCCGGGCGCATCCACCACTGCATGCGCCTGGTCGGCGTTGCGGAACGCGCGCTCGAGCTCATGTGCAAGCGGAGCCTGGCGCGCGTCACCTTCGGAAAGCCCGTCGCCGAGCGCACAGTGACGCAGGAGCGCATCGCGGAGGCGCGCATCATGATCGAATCGGCGCGCCTCCTGGTGCTCAAGGCCGCTCACATGATGGACACCGTCGGGAACAAGGCCGCGCGGGCCGAGATCGCGATGATCAAGGTGCTCGCGCCCAACGTCGCGTGCAAGGTGCTCGACTGGGCGATCCAGGCGCACGGCGGCGGCGGCATGTCGGAGGATTTCCCGCTCGCCTACATGTACGCGCATTCGCGCACGCTGCGCTTCGCCGACGGGCCCGACGAAGTGCACCGCAACGCGATCGCCAAGCTCGAGCTCTCGAAGCACATCGCAGCGCCGAAGCGCTGAGCCTCGCGTCACGCGAGCCACCCCGTCATCGCTTCCTGTCCGCCAGCGGCGGGACGGGCCGCGGCTTGCGGTCCGTGCCGGTCGCAACGTAGGTGAGCGTCGCTTCGGTGACTTTGACGGTTTCGATCTCGGAAGGATTGCGCTGCGCGTACACCTCGACGTAGATGGTGATGGAAGTGGTGCCGACGCGCACGATGTCGCCGTAGAAGGAAAGCACGTCGCCGATGGATACGGGCTGCTTGAACTGGAACTCGTTGACCGCGACGGTGACCACGCGGCCGAGCGCGCGTCGCGCGGCGAGCACGCTCCCGGCGATGTCGACCTGCGCCATGATCCAGCCGCCGAAAATGTCGCCGTGCTGGTTGGCGTCGGCCGGCATGGGCATGACGCGAAGAATAGGGTCCTTGTCTTGAGGCAGGTTCGTCACCGCGCAATGTTACCGTGAACGCTCCAGCGCCGCCTCGATACGCGCGATTATCGTGGCGAGCGCGGCGCCGCGCTCGTGGCGGGCGTAGCGCTTTGCGAACTCGAGCGCCTTCGCGGCGTATTCCCCTTTTTCCGTAAGCGCCGTGAGCGCGGACGCGTAATCGGCGTTCGGCACATCGGGCGCAATGCCCAGACCCGCGCCTAGGCGCACCACGCGCCTCATGATGAGGAACTGCTCGAGCTGGGTCGGCAGGAGCAGCACCGGCTTTCCGGCGAGCAGCGCCTGCGCGGTCATCTGGTGGCTCCCGTGGCATACGACGGCGTGCGCCTTCGGCAGCACCTTCGACACCGACATCGCCTCTGCAGAGAAGTCGATCGAGCCTCCGCCGTATTTTTCCCTGAGTTTCGGGTCGATGCCGCGGCAGAAGACGAGCGTGGGCGACCCCGACGCCGCGATCGCCGCGAGCAGGGGATCCAGTCCCTTGAAGTAAGAATAGAGGTAGGCGAACAGGCGCGGGCCGGTACCCGCCGGCCAGTCGGGAACGGCCTTGCCCTCGCCGGAATCGGTGATGCCGTAGTAATCGCAGGGCCCGCGCTCGGGGTAGATATCGAGCTCGGGATAGGTGAGCAACATGGCCCGGCCGGCAAACAGCTCGCCGATGTTCGCGAGCGGACGCACGCCGTGGCCCGAGAGCACGGTGTTGATCGCATGCAGCACCCGGCGGTCCGCCGCCTCCAGGCGCGCGCGCGGCGCGGGCTCCCAATGGCGAAGCGGCGGCGAGGGCATCGCCGGCGGCGGGACGTGAAAGCCCTGCGAAATCTCGAAGCTCGGTATGCCGAGCGTCAACGCAGCGAGGTGCGCGGCGGGCGCGACGTTGGCCACCACCGCGTGCGAGCCCTTCAGGCGCTCCCGCCAGGCATCGATCAAGGCCTTGTGCTGGGGCGGATCGTGATAGCCGAAGTTGAGCAGGATCTCGCCGAGGCTGAGAGGAGCCTCGCAGGTCGGCGGCCCGGACCAGATGGGCGCGCTCTCGCGCGGAATTTCCGCCGCGCCGTCGAGGTCGGCACCCGCGGAAAGATCCCGGAGAAGGAAACGCGCGTCGTGCCCGCGCGTTTTCATCGCTGCCGCGATCGGCAGCAGGGTTGCGACGTGCCCCGTGCCCGCGCCCAGTTCCCAGGCGAATTCGATTTTCGCCACTGCGATGCGAGTCCTCGAAATGAAGAAGCCCGCCTAGAAGGCGGGTGTAGCGGCTCAAGGCCTTACTGGACCACGCACTCCATGTTCGAGCCGGCGTTGATGCTGCTCGTCTTCAGCGTTTGCCCGAAGGTGGGCGGCGGGGTGACCTGCGGGAGGTTCGGAGGCGGCGGGACGAGCCTCGGAGGCAGATTGATGTCGCTGGAGAAGCCTACCTGTCCGATGCCGACCAGCTGCTCTACGCCCCCCGAGGTGAGCGCGATCTGCCCGTCGGCCACCGTGACGTACACCCCGGGCGGCGGCAGGTCCGGGGGCGCGCTCAGGCCGGGCGCGGGCGCGGGGATGTCGATCGCCGAATAGTCGGTGCCGCGGATGCCGATGGTGGCGGTGGAGGTCAACATCCTGTAGGCGCTGCGATTGGGCGTGCGCTTGCCTATCAGCCCGGTGAGGGAACGCAGTCCGCCCCTGAAAAGCTGCATCGCGAAGCTGTCGCGCTCGGGACGGCCGCCATCGTAGCCGTACGCCTCGATCTTGACCTGAGTGCTGGGCCGCAGGGTCACCTGTCCGCCGTCGGTGAAGCGCAGCTGCGCATAGCTCTCGCGCTCCGTGGAGATCACGTCGCCGACGAAGACATCGGAGCGCTCTGCCAGGGCCAGCACCGAGCCGTCGGGCCGCTGCACCGAGAGAGTTCCCGACAGATACTGCACCGTGGCTTGCGCAAAGGCGAGCACGGGGGCGAGCAGCGCGACTGCCGCGAGCGCGCGGAAGAAGAGGCGCGGCGCGCTCACTTGCATATCGCCGCCGCTTTCTTGTCGTCGCGCTTGTCTTTCGTCGGCGCTTCCTCCACGATGCGTGCGCCGAGGGACCCGCTCGCGGCCGTGGTGTTGTAGGCTGCGGCCACGATCGTATTGGCGAGCGGGTCGCCTGAAACGAAAGTGAACTTGGTGATATTGAGCGGGTTCGGAAACAGCGGCGCGGTCAGGCCGAGGCCGCTCGCCACCAGATGCAGCGTGCCGAAGGCGCCGATCGTGACTTCGAACGCCCCGGTGGCGGTGCTGTAGGTGAACGGCCCGTTGAGCGTCATGTCGTTCGGAAGCGTGCTGCCAAGCGAAGGACCCGCGGTCGACAGGAAGATGCCGCTCCCGGCAGTGATGCCCTGCTGGACGTCGAGCGGGCCGAAGCTGTTGATCGTCACGTTGCCGGGGCTGCTCACGAGCCGAGTGATCGTCGTGCCACCGTGCGCATTGAGCAGGATGTCGCCCGTCGTCGTCGTCAGCGTGTTGACGACGGCAGGCGTGGGGCCGAACGCGTTCAAGTTGATTGCGATGCCGTAGGCGCCGCTCGCGTCGAGCGCCGGCGCCGCGATGGCGAGCGGCGCAGCGGTCGAACCGATCGCACCGCCGGCGTTGAGCGTCACTCCCGTGCCGCCTTGAACGGCGTTGCCAAGGGGGCTGCCCGATGTGGAGATTCCCGCAAGGGGGAGACCCGCAGCAGAGCTGCTGCCGGTGATGTTTCCGGCAGCCGAAATCGAAGCAAGCCTGGAGGCCGAGACCCCTTCTAGCTCCAGGTTTCCGGAGTTGTTGAAAGTGAAGTTGCCGTTGCTGGCGGAGCCCTGGAGAGACTTGACGGTGTTGGTCAGAGCGAGGTTAACGTCCGTACCGGTGGCGGAAAGGAAATCCGTCCTCAGCGGCGCCGCCTGAGTCACTGCTCCGCCCGCGACGATCTCGATCAACCCGCAACACGTGCGGGTGATTCCGGCGCCGTCGAGTCCCCCGTATGCATTGATCGCTCCCCCGAGAGCAATGTTGCCGGGAGTGGATATCAGGAATTCACCGCCGGCGCCGCCGAGACCGATCGCGCTGCCGGTGCCGCCGTTTCCGCCGATCGCAGAGATGGGGCCCATGGATCTGGCGTCTCCAGAGATCGAGATCGTTCCCGCTGCGCCGGCGTTGCCGCCCGCGCTTCCCGCGGCTCCGTTGCCGCCCGCTCCACCGTTGGCGAGGATGTTGCCGCCGACCGTTACGGATTGTCCCTGGCTGCTGATCAACACGTTCCCCGCAGAACCGCCGGAGCCGCCTTGACCGACGGTCACAGTGGCCCCGTTGCCTCCAGAGGTGAGAATGCCGCCAGAAATTGCCACCGTGCCGGAGGTTGCAGTGGTAAGACTTTCGATCGTTACATCCCCGCCGCGAGAGCCGGCCACGGGTCCGTTGGGGCTGCCGTCCGCTCCGTGAGTGTCGATGATGCCGTTGACGGTGACGTTGCCGCCGTCGGTCGCAAGCTTTACGCCGCCGCCGACCCCCAAGGTTCCACCGCTTGTGTTGATGTTGCCGACGGCGACGCCATAACCCAAGAGATTGACGCTTCCGCCGTTGGTCGTGATGTTGCCGAAGCCGGAACCCGAGGTGATGCTGCCGTAGCCGCTCGGAGTGAGAGACGCCGGATCGTTGGCTCTAAGTGTGATGTTCGTGCCGTTGACGATGATGTTGCCACCCAGGTTGATGTTGTTGCCGGCTTGCGCGGTAAAGGCACCTCCCCCATAGGTGAGGTTCAGGTCTGTCTGCAGATTGATGTCGTGATGCGCCTGAAGGGTCACATTCCCGTTCCTGCTCAAACCGGCATCTATCGTGCCGATCGTAATCTGAGATAGGCCCAACACGGCAGGATCGTCGAAGCAGATTCCGGCCGGGCAGGTCAGCACATCCAGGCCGATAGCTGCGATATTTATGTCAGTCGGATCGAGCAGCCACTCGCCGCCGTTGCCGTTCGGCGCGCTCGTGTCCACTATACCGATTGCCTGCAGCGCCTTGCCCGAAGTCTCGACGAACCCGCCGTTGCCGCCTTGCGAGCCGCCGCGCGCGGAGATGCCGCCGAAGAACTTCGTGGACTCGTCCGACCATACGATCACGCGTCCGCCATCACCGGCGGTGCCCGCATCGGCACGGATGATTCCGTCCGAACCGATCACGGTCTGCTGCGCGTTCTGGATGTCGGGGTTGCCGCCTTGGTAGTCGCCGCCGACGAGGACCGTGCCGCCGCCCGAGTCGCCCGATGCGTCGATCACACCGTGGCCGATCACGCCGACGCGCACGCCGAGGGCGTGGATCGTTCCGCCTTGGCCCGAGCTGCCCGTGGCCTCCACCGTTCCGGAGATGAGATTGGTGCCGCCCTGCGCTTGAAGCGTTATGGTGCCTCCGCTCGGTCCGTTGGCGGCGGTGAGGCTGCCGGCGTCCAGGGTGAGATCCCGCGTGGCGATCAGGCGGATCTCGCCGTTGGCGCCGACCACGGCGCTGTTCGCCTCCACGACGCCGCCCTGGCGCACCAGAGCGCCGAACATGCCGATGCGGCCGGAGTCGGAGATCAGTCGTCCCAGGTTGAGCGCCTGCTCGGCGTCAGCGACGATGTGCACGGTAACGAAAGGGGAATTCTCGGAGACCAGCTCCACGCTCTTGCCTGCGGCCAGCACGATCTCGCCCTGCGGGGAGCGGATCAGCCCCGAGTTCTGCACGTCCGGGCCGACCAGGAACACCCGCCCGCCCGGGCCGCCTGAAGTCGTGTCGATTACGCCCGCGTTGGACACCCCGCCCGAACCGATCACGACCCCGCTCGGGTTGATCAGGAACACCCGGCCGTTCGAGGAAAGTATCCCGTCGATCACGCTTTGCGGGATCACTCCGTTCGTGCCTACCACGCGGTTGAGCACCGCCGAGGAACCCGAGGACTGCAGGAACTGCGTGATCTCGTTGACGCCGATCGAGAAGCCCTGCCAGTTGATGATGGCGCCGGCGCTGTTGGTGATCGTCAGCGTGTTGCCCGAGCTCGCGAAGGTCGCGCTGCCCGAGCTGACCGTGCCGCCCGTGGGATTGGCGAGACTCGGTCCATTGGAAAGACCGAAGCAGGCGGCCACCGAGAGCGCGATCAGCTTGGGCTTGAAATCGACTCGTCGCCTGCGCTTGGCGCTGGAACTGGACATGGCTACCCCCCGATAGACTTCATTTCCCGCAGCAAACTTCATTCCCGCAGCAAACGGGAAACTCATTCTAGACCCCGGTCGCAGGCGTGGCATGTGACTTTTCGCACAAGCGGTCCGCCTCAAAAGCTGTAAGCGACGGCGCCATGGGCCCGGTATTCTCCCTTCAGACGGGTGCCCGCATCCTGGGTGACCCGCGCGACATCGAGCCGGAACGCGAAGGACTTGCCCTGGTTCGCGCGTACGCCCAGGCCGAAGCTTCCGAGCTTGTTTTCCGGGCCGCGCTCCGGAATATTGTCGTGGCCGCGCGCCGCGTCGTAGAACACGAGCGCCCGCGCGCGCCAGGTGCTGCCGATCCACGATCCGAAATCCGGGCCGTAGCCCTCGAGCGAGAACCGCCGGCCGACGTCGCTCGCCGTCTCGCGCTCGTAGTAACCGCGCACGCTGTCCGCCCCGCCCATCCCGAATTGCTCGCCGGGGACGAGCAGGTCGCGGGTCTGCTGGGCGTTCGCGGCCGCGCGCAGGATGAAATCCGAAGGCAGCACCTGCGAGAAGACGACACCTGCGCGCCAGATCGAGTACTTGGCCGAAGCGCCGAGGCGCGCGGGAGTTCTTGGGTTTCCGCTGCTGTCTTGAGTTGCCGTGAAGGCGTCCTGATCGCCGTCAGGTCCACCCGGAATATTGCGCGAGTAGGAGACGTTGAAGGACAGATCCCGGCCGACCTGCGACACGCGGCCGCTGTAGGTGAGCGAGGCGGGATGGACCGTGATGTCCGGCACGAGCGACTCGGTTGATCCCATAAAGAGAACGCTGTTCTTGTACGCCCGGTAATCCAGTCCGAATGCCGCGCGATGCTCGTAAGCATCGATCCGCCCCAAGAGCTGCGTGTAGCGAAATCCGAAGACCGTCCCTTTGCCCGACACGGTGAAATCATTCAGCACCGTGCCCGAATTGACGCTCGAATACCCCGCGAGGACATCGACGACGCCGCTCAATTTGTATACGGGCACGCGGTATGCGGCGCCGAAGACCTTCACGTCGGACGCGTGGCCCGGGGAGGTGAGGTACTGCGCATTGATCACGTCGTCGCCGTTGAAGAGGTTCGCGTTCTGGTAGCCGAGGCCGGTGCGCAGGTTACCGGTCGCCGGAGTGCCGGTGTTGTCCGCGGACATCGAGACCCTGGAGGGTTTTTCGTCCGTGACGCGAACAGTCGCGTCGACCTGGCCGGGGTCGTCAGCGGCCTGCAGCGCCACGCTCACTTGCTTGGCCGGGTTCTCGTTCACGAGCTGGGCGTGCTGGCCGATCGCGCGCGTGTTCGGGGAGGTGCCTTCTTTCAGCGAAGGCAGGCCCGCCCTGACGTTCTTTTCGTCGAAAAAGCGGTTGCCCTGTATCTGCACGCGCCGGATCCGCGCCTCGACCACGCGCAAACGCACCTGCCCGGAGCGAATGTCCTGCTCGGGAACGCTCACGCGCACCGCGTTGTAGCCGCGGCGGATGTAGGCATCCTGCAGCGCTTCGAGCGCGCGCTGAATGTGTCCGAAGTCGCGGTCCTTTCCGGAGAAGGGCGCGAGAATCCTGTCGAGCTCCCCTTGCGAAAGGATCGTATTTCCGTCGACGAGAAAACGCTGGATCGTGAACCGCGGCGGGGCCGGCGGCCTGGAGGGCGCCGCGACCGGAGCCTGTGACTGCGGTCTGGGAGGCTGCGGCTTCGTCGGCGCCTGAGCAATTGCGCTGCTCGCGCACAGCGCGAACAGCGATACGAGCAAACGCAGCGCGCCCACCGTCGGTGTTGGAGCCACCTCGACCCTCCTTCAGGAATTTCCGGCCTTGCTCTTCATATAGTTCAGCGGTCCGCCGCGGAAGGGCGCGAAACCGGTAGCGAAGATGAGTCCCGCGTCGACGAGGTCGGCGTCGGCGACGATGCCTTCGGCGACGACGGCCCGAGCTTCCTCGAGGTAGGGCGCGATGAGCTTATCGGTGAGTTCGGGCGTGGCGCCGCGCGCGGCGCCTTTGCGCGCCTTGCCGTTCTGCCAGACGTAGTAGCCGCGGCCGGTTTTCTTGCCGAGATTTCCCGCGGCGACGAGTTCCGCGAGTTTTCTCGGGGGTTCTGCGCTTTCGCCCGCCAATTCCTTGCCCACCGCGAGGCAGATGTCGAGGCCCACCGTATCGGCGAGCTCGATCGGCCCCATCGGCATGCCGAACGCCGTGACCGCCGCGTCGAGCGTCTCCCGCGCGACGCCTTCGTCCACCATGCGCAGCGCCTGGTCGATGTAGGGACCGAGCACGCGATTGACGAGAAAACCCGGCGAGTCCTTGACCGGCAGGGGCAGTTTATCGATCTGCCGCACGAAGGCCGCCGCCCGCTTTGCGACTCCCGAGTCGGTGGCCGCGCCCTTGACCACTTCGACCAGCTGCAACTGCGGCACCGGGTTGAAGAAATGGATTCCCACGAGGCGCGACGGATCCTCGAATTTCGCGCCGATATCGGCGAGCTTGAGGCTCGATGTGTTCGAGGCGAGGAGCGCCTCCGGCTTCGCCGCCGCTTCGAGCTTCGCGAACAGCTCGCGCTTCGCCTGCAGGTTCTCGAAAATCGCCTCGATGACGACGTCCGCATGCCGCGCTCCGTCCCCGGCGACGTCGGGAATCAACCGGTCGAGCGCATCCCGGATCCGGGATTTGTCGCGAAGCCGGCGTTTGAAAAGCTCGGTCGCGCGCTTCATCGCCGGCGCGAGGCGCTCGGCCGACTGGTCCTGAAGAGTCACCGTCAGGCCGCGCATCGCGCACCAGGCGGCGATGTCTCCGCCCATGACGCCCGCGCCGACCACGTGAACGTGTTGCGCCTTGAAGTCGCTGTCCTTTCCGAGCGATTTCAGGCGCTCCTGGAGGAAGAAGATGCGGATGAGGTTGCGCGCGGTATCGCCCTCGAGAAGCCCGATGACCGACGCCGGGTCCTCGGGTCGCGGCGCGAACGGATCGCCGTCGTATCTCCGCCACAGCTCGAGGATCGCGTAAGGCGCGGGATAGTGATCCGGCGAGGCCCGGGAAGCGAGCCCCCTTCTCGCGAGGTGAACGACGAGCGGACGCATCGGGCCGGAATTCATCAGCCGCTGGAAGAGTGGCAGTGTTCTCGGGCGGGGCGCCTCGAGCACCATCATGCGCGCGGCGTTCTCCTGGATGCGCGGCGGCACCGCCTCGTCGACGAGACCCAGACGCTTCGCGCGGCGCGCGTCCACGGCCCGCCCCGTGAGCAGCATGTCGAGCGCCGCAGTCGGGCCGACGAGGCGCGGCAGGCGCTTGACGCCTCCCCAGCCCGGAAGGATGCCGAGCATCACTTCGGGAAGCGCAAAGCGCGTTCCGGGCTGATCCACCGCGACGCGATACCGGCAGGCGAGCGCGAGCTCGACGCCCCCGCCCATGCAGAAGCCGTTGACGAGCGCTAGCGTCGGGAACGGCAAGGCCGCGAGTTTGTTGTAGAGATCCCAGCCGCGCTTGACCAGGCGCATCGCTTCGTCCGCGTCCTTGATCCGGGTGAACTCCTCGACGTCGGCGCCCGCGATGAACCCGGAGTCCTTGGCGGAGCGGATGATGAGCCCACGCGGATTCTTCGCGCGCAGCTCGTCGAAAATCCGGTCGAGCTCTGCCATCGCGTCGGCGGACAGGACGTTCGCGGATGCGTCCTTCTTGTCGAACGACAGCCAGACGATGTTGTCGCGGTCGGTCTCGAGCTTCCAGTGCTGGTAGCTGTCCACCATGACGGTCACAGCGCCTCGACCAGCATCGCCCCGCCGAGGCCCCCGCCGATGCAGATCGAGGCCATGCCGCGCCGCGGCCTTTGGCGGGCGGTGCCGGCGCGCTTGAGCACATGCAGCAGATGCAGCACGATGCGCGCGCCCGAGGCGCCTACCGGGTGGCCGAGCGCGATGGCGCCGCCGTCGACGTTGAGCTTTCCGCCATCGAGCTCGCCCAGCGCACGGTCCAGGCCCAGCTCCTCGCGGCAGTACTTGTCCTCCTTCCACGCCGCGAGGCAGCCGAGCACCTGGGCCGCGAACGCTTCATTGATCTCCCAGGCATCGAGGTCGTTGAGCTCGAGGCCGTGGCGCTCGAGTATCGGTGTCGCCGCGTGCACCGGTCCGAGACCCATCTGCGCCGGATCCAGGCCCGCCCACTGCGAATCGACGATCCGTCCGAGCGGCTTCAGATCGTGGCGCTTCACGGCCTCCTCGGTCGCGAGCACCAGCCACGCCGCGCCGTCGGTGATCTGCGAGGAATTTCCCGCGGTGACGTTGCCGTATTTCCGGTCGAAAAAGGGTTTGAGCTTCGCAAGATTCTCGGCCGTCGAATCCTTTCGAACGCCGTCGTCGTCCCGGTAGAGGTTTCCCTCGTCGTAGATCGGCGTGATTTCCGCCGGCAGACCGTCATGCGGGTTGCTGAATGCGCCGCTCTCCTGCGCGCGAATGACGCGGGCGTGGCTCTCCGCGGCGTATTCGTCCATTTGGCGGCGACCGATCCCGAAACGATAAGCGACATTCTCGGCCGTTTGACCCATGAGAAGGCCCACGTAGGGGTCGGTCAGGCCTTTCATGATGCCGATGATGGGCGAGAGCAGTTGAGCGGGTTTCAATTTCAGGAACATGCCGGCACGCTGGAGGGAGGTCTTCGCGGCCATGTAGTTCGAGAACCAAATGACCATGGCTTCCGAGTAGAGGAGCGGCACGCGCGAGAGCGCGTCCACGCCGCCCGCGAGGACCAGGTTCGAGCGCCCCGAGAGCATGTTGGCTACGCCTGAATCGAGCGCCTGCATGCCGGAGGCGCAGTTGCGCATCACGGTCCAGCCCGGGACCTTCTGCCCGCAGCCCATGCGCAGCGCAGCGACCCGCCCGATATTGACTTCGTCCACCGAGGGCGCCGCGCAGCCGAGGATCACCTCGTCGAGCTCCGTCGGTGCGAAGGGCTGTCGCACGAGCAGGGCTTTGCCCGCGGCGGTCGCGAGGTCGCTCGCGGAGAAGGGGCCCGGCCGGTTGCGCGATTTCAGAAACGGCGTGCGCGCGCCGTCGATGATGTAGATGTCCTTGGGCATCGTGCCTCCGATGACGGGAAAACCGGGGACAGACCCCTATTTTTGATTCCTATTTTTGATCACGCATCGTATGAAAGCAACTCGGGGAAAATAGGGGTCTGTCCCCGGTTTCAAGCGGCGGCGCGCTGAGGTTGCGCGGGCCGGAGCGCTTCGGACAGTCCGAGATCCTGCGGGAAATGGTCCACGCGGATCACCTCGTCGCGCAGCTCCGCTGCGCGCTTGAGCAGGGCTTGCTCCTCGGCGCCGATGACATGCGCGGCGAGCGCAGCCTGCGCGAGCTCCTCGGCGGTTCTGCCGCGTATCGCCCCGGATTTCTGGGCCGCGCGGATCCTGGCCTCGACCGCTTCGGCCTTGATCGCCGCGTCGAGCGCGGCTTCTAGGCACCCGAGCGGTTCGCTCTCAGGCTTAGGGAGGTACATGCCGGCGCAAAGCCGGTCGCGAGCCGCCGACGGCGCGATGAGCAAGCGCGCGACTTCGTGCCCGAGCGCGTCGCTCGGTGGCGCGAAGTGCCGGCCGAGCGGGAAAGTCGCGAGGCGCAGGAACGAGCCGACCGCCCGCACCGGATAGTTCGCGAGCACCGCGTGCAGGGCTTCGGCCGCGCGGAACAGGGTATCCTGGAGCGACCAGTCGAGGAGCGGAAGATCGGCCTCCTGCCGGCCCTCGTCCTCGAAGCGCTTGAGCGTGGCCGAGGCAAGGTAGAGCATGGACAGTACGTCGCCCAGGCGCGCGGAGATCCTTTCCCGGCGCTTCAGCGACCCTCCGAGTACGAGCATCGAGATGTCGGCCGCATAGGCGAACGCGGCGGAAATCCGCGTGAGTTGCCGGTAGTAGCGGCGCGTCCGGGGCGCAGCCTTGGGCGAAACGGAAACGAAGCGCGATCCGGTGATCGCCATGAGAAAGGCGCGCGTTTCGTTCGAAATGACGTGCCGGATGTGACCGAACAACGCGGCGTCGAAGCTCTTAAGATCACCCGCGCGCGCGGCGTTCATTTCCTTCAGCACGTAGGGATGGCAGCGGATTGCCCCCTGACCGAAGACGATGAGGTTGCGTGTCAGGATGTTGGCGCCCTCGACCGTGATTGCGATGGGCAGCTGCTGGTAGATTCGTCCCAGGAAGTTGTTGGGGCCGAGGCAGATTCCCTTGCCGCCGAGGATGTCCATCGCGTCGTTGACTACGGCTCGTCCGCGCTCGGTGAGGTGGTACTTGACGATCGCCGAGATCACCGAGGGTTTTTCGCCGAGGTCGACCGCGCCCGCGGTCATCGTGCGCGCGGCGTCCATCACGTAAAGGTTGCCGCCGATGCGCGCGAGCGCTTCCTCGATCCCCTCGAATTTTCCGATCGGCGTCTTGAACTGGCTGCGCACGCGCGCGTAGGCGCCGGTCGCGCGCGCGGCGAGCTTGGCGTAGCCCGTCCCCGAGGAAGGCAGCGAGATCGAACGTCCCGCGGCGAGGCACTCCATCAGCATCCTCCAGCCCTGGCCCGCCATTTTCGGCCCGCCGATGATCCAGTCGAGGGGCATGAACACGTCCTTGCCCCAGTTCGGCCCGTTCTGGAACACCGAGTT
>Ga0209238_1000381_pt1 | contig 15443 bp, 14 predicted proteins | sample GraSoi013_1_20cm_FD_185823 | JGI IMG/M metagenome (GOLD analysis project Ga0209238, IMG submission 185823) | Grasslands soil microbial communities from the Angelo Coastal Reserve, California, USA - Sample 10_02_2013_1_20cm (SPAdes) (version 2) | ecosystem: Environmental > Terrestrial > Soil >...
ACACTGTCGACGATTGAATCTACACCAGCTTGGGTGAGCATCTTTCCACTTGGAGATTCGGCAGCAGGCGCAACCACGCACCCTATGGGGGTTGTTGAAACCGAGGACCAGGCGCCCTCAAGTAGCAGGGCTGCATCATCAGTCCACTTCCACCAGCCGCCTGCCAGGTCGCCACGGGCGTTGACTGAGCGACCCGAGTAGCAAAGTACCGCAGCAGAACCGTCCACGACTCCGTTACGTGCCTTCGTCGGGAAGCCACTCGCATCAGGTGGGCCCAGAGTCCATACCGCCCCTACACTGTCGACGATTGAATCTACACCAGCTTGGGTGAGCATCTTTCCACTTGGAGATTCTAAGGAAATGCCGACATCGACGAATATCTCGTTCGAGTAGACGCTCTCTTCTAGCGTGTTCTGCGCCGTGACCGCGAAGAAGTAGCGCGCCGGAGAAGCGAGCCCGGTAACGGTATATGTCGTCGTCGTAGTCGAAAGTCCTGCTCCACGCGCCTGGAGGTAGACGCCCGAAGCCGTACCCCAATAAACGCGATACCCCGTCGCGCCCACGTTGTCGGTCGAAGGGTTCCACGAGAGTCCGATCTGGTTTGCGGATACCGCGGTACCAACAAGGCCGGTGGGGACAGTGGGCGGGATAGTGTCGACGCCGCCGATGGCGGTTTGGGCCGCAAGAGGCAAAGCCGCGCCCAGGAGAAGTACAAGTGCCGCGGCACGTATCGCGCGTATCGCAACAACGGAATGGCTCGAAAGTTTCATGACGACCTCGGTGTAGCGGATTCGCTATAATCAGTAGGGTCATCATGACAAATGCATAGATCTCTTTCGCGGCCAGAGTGCACATAGCTCGCTAATCTGACTTCGAAAAACCTTAGGTACTCTTAGGGGTTGCCCGGGGCATCGGAGTTAAAAATCAGCGGGAACAGTTCGTTCTTGTAGCGCTCTAACTACGATCTGGTTCGAAAGATCCAAGGATCAGCCAACTACTCGCGTCGCAGAAAATGAGAAAAATTCACGCGAGGCGGCACGTTTGTTTCTGGATTCCGACTTTCGTATGGGAAGGCGACGCCTGCGGAATGTGAAGAGGCCGGCCCGCAATGAGTCAGCGCGCTTATGCAGGACGGCTCGCGTCACGCGATCAAGCTTCGAGGACTGGTCCGTCGCGTGATTGTGAGGAGTGTCGTCGTGGCCTGCGTTCGTGCCACCTCCCTCGCGGCTCAGTGAATCCCCTTTTCGATCAGCTGACTTGCGAAGCGCGTCCGGATCGTCTCGATTCGCGCCCGATTCACGCCGAAGTCCTTAATCTGCCAAAGCGCGATAATCCGCGCGTGGCAACTTTAAAAGAAGTCATCTCCTGCACCAGCGACTACGACCCGGACGCACTGCCGGTCGCAAAGGCGAACGAAGTCATCCGCTCCTTCGTCCATCCGGTGTCCGGCGTCGAGAAGCTTCGCGTGCGCGCGGCGCTCGGGCGCGTGCTCGCGAAAGAGGTGGTTTCGCCGATCAACGTGCCATCCCACGACAACTCGGCGATGGACGGCTACGCCGTTCGCAACGACGACCTCGGCGCAGGCGAGCCGGTGACGCTCACCGAGATCGGCACGGCCTACGCCGGCAGGGAATTCACGGGCGAAGTCAGGCGCGGCGAGTGCGTGCGCGTCATGACCGGCGCCGTGATGCCGAAGAACACCGACACCGTCATCATCCAGGAAGCCGTCAATGTGGAGGGCAAGCGGGTCACCATTCCCGCAAGGCAGGAACGCGGACAGAACCGCAGGCTCGCGGGCGAAGACCTGCAGAAAGGTAAGGCCGCGCTCACGGCGGGCCGGATGCTGCGCCCAGCCGATATCGGACTGATCGCTTCCCTTGGCATCGGCGAGGTCAGCGTGCGGCGAAAATTGAAAGTGGCGTTCTTCTCCACCGGCGACGAGTTGGTGTCGGTCGGAAAGAAGCTGAAGGCCGGCAATGTGTACGACTCTAACCGCTACACGCTCTGGGGCATGCTCACGCGCCTTGGGTGCGAGTCGACCGACCTCGGTGTGGTACGCGACGATCCGAAAGAGCTCGAAGCCGCGTTCCGCAAAGCCGCGGCCGTTGCCGATGCGGTGGTGACCTCGGGCGGCGTGTCGGTCGGCGAAGCGGACTTGACTCGGCAGATGATGGCGAAGCTCGGCGAAGTCGTTTTCTGGAAAATCGCAATGCGCCCGGGGCGCCCGATGGCTTTCGGCCGCATCCGCGCTCGCGGAAGATCGGCGTATCTCTTCGGCCTGCCCGGTAATCCGGTCGCCGTCATGGTGACTTTCTACCACTTCGTGCGCGGCGCGCTGCTGACCATGATGGGCCGCACCGACCCCGACCTGCCTCTCCTGCGCGCAAAATCGGAGACAGCGATGCGCAAGAAACCCGGCCGCACCGAATACCAGCGCGGAATACTGGAGTTGAAAAACGGCGAATGGGGCGTGCGCCTCACCGGCGCGCAGGGCTCGGGGATCCTGCGTTCGATGTCCGAAGCGAACTGCTTCGTCGTGCTCGGACACGATCAGGGCGCGATCAATGCCGGGGACTACGTGGAGGTGATGGTGATGGACGGGTTGGTCTGAGTCTCCGGTGATTCTCCAGGCGACGATCACCTGCCCGTTCTGTGGGCACCGGAGGACCGAAGCGATGCCCACCGACGCGTGCCTGCACTGCTACGCGTGCACTGCGTGCCACGGAATGCTCAGACCCAAGCTCGGCGATTGTTGTGTATTCTGTTCGTACGCCTCGGCGAAATGCCCGCCGCGGCAGCAGCAAACCGGGGACGGTGACGAATAACGGGCATTCCGAGTTGCGGCCCGAAGCCCGAGGAGGACCGACCATGGACGCGCATGACGAGCCAAGACTGCTGTTTCCCCGGCTCAAGCCGTTTTACGATTGGGCAGCGCCGCTCACATGGCCGCTGATCCGCTTGACAGTGGGATTGATGATCATCCCGCACGGCTGGCCCAAGTTGATGGCAGGCGTCACGGCGACGGCCCAATTCGCGTTGGCCAAGCGCGGCATCGCGCCGGCCGAGCCCCTGGCTGTCGTTCTCATCATCCTAGAAACCGTCGGCGGGCTGTGCGTCGCCCTAGGCCTCTTCACGCGTTTTTTCGCCGCCGCCATCACCATCGAAATGGCGGTGATCGCGTACCACCATCTACCCAAGTTCGGATGGACCGGTCCCGGCTACGAATACCCCCTGATGTGGGGCCTGATCATGTTCGCCATAGCGCTGCGCGGCGGCGGCCCCTGGTCGCTGGACCGCAAGATCGGCTGGCAGCTCTAGTTCTAGTGATAGAAACGGATCGGGTTGGGTTTTCCGGAGGAAGGGGTTCCATGACAACCATCGCGAATACCGCGGTAGCCCTGGTCGCCATCCTGCATTTCGGGTTCCTCGTCCTCGAGATGTTCCTGTGGACCAACCCCTGGGTCTTCGCACTTTCGGCACGACGCCCGATTTGCCCGAGCCTCGAAGGCGCTCGCCGCGAATCAGGGCCTGTACAACGGCTTTGTCGCGACCGGGCTCGGATGGGGTCTCGTTCTCGGCGAAGCGGGAACCTCGATCAAGATTTTCTTCCTCTGCTGCGTGGTCGTCGCCGGCGTATTCGGCGGATTTACCGCAAGCCGCAAGATCCTCTGGGTCCAAGCGCTATCCGGCGCGGTGGCGCTCGCCCTCGTACTGCTGGCGTGAGCGGGGGTTATCAGCCCAGCGCGGCGATCTTGGCGAGAAGATCTTTCGCATCGACGGGCTTGACGATGTAGTCCTTGGCGCCCTGGCGGATGCCCCAGACCCGATCCGTTTCCAGTTTCTTGCTGGTGCACACGATCACGGGGATGTGCTTGGTGGCTTCGTCGCGCGTGATGGCGCGTGTCGCCTTGAACCCGTCGGTGCCGGGCATGATGATGTCCATCAGGATCAGATCCGGCTGCTCGGTCTTCGACTTGGCGATGCCCTCGTCGCCGCTCTGCGCAGTCACGCATTGATAGCCCTGCTTGCTCAACACCTCCAGCAGGAACTGGCGATCGGTGGCTGAATCATCGACGATCAAGATCTTCTTGATTGGCATGACAAACTCTCCCATGAACTGGACGGGCGTTGGGGCCCGCGGCGCGATTCGATGCGCCGCGACACCCTGCTAGTATAAGTCGTTTTGCCGACCACACCGTAGCAGGGGGAAGGACTTTTTTTCGACGAGAGGAAAAATGAAAGCACTTCGCAGTGCAATTTGGCTCGCCTTGGTAGCGTCGCTCGCGCTTCGCGCTCTCGCACAAGGCGTGTCGACGCCCGCGCAGCACCAGTTGCGCGAGATCTACAAGGAGCTGGTCGAGATCAACACCAGCGACTCCGCCGGGAGCTGCACGGCTGCGGCCGAGGCGATGGCTGCCCGTCTGAGAGCGGGCGGACTGGCGGCGCAGGATGTGCAGGTCATCGTGCCCCCCGGCGGACCGAAGAAGGGAAATCTCGTCGCCCGCTACCGGGGTACCGGCGCGAAAAAACCCGTCATGCTGCTCGGTCACCTCGACGTGGTGGAGGCGAAACGCGAGGATTGGCAGCGCGATCCGTTCAAGCTCGTCGAGGAGAACGGCTACTTCTACGCGCGCGGCGCGGCGGACGACAAGGCGATGGTCGCGGTGTTCATCGCCAACCTCATCCGCTACCGGCAGGAAGGCTACCGTCCGGAGCGCGATCTGATTCTCGTTGCGACCTGCGACGAGGAAATCGTCCCGTCGAATTTCAGCGGTATCGTCTACCTGCTCAAGAACCACCGCGATCTCGTCGACGCCGAGTTCGCGTTGAACGAAGGCGGGAACGGCCTGCTCGACAAGAACGGCCACTACTTGCGCATGAGCATCCAGGCAGGCGAGAAAGTGTTCCAAACATACCAGCTGGAAGTGACCAATCCCGGCGGCCACAGCTCGCTGCCGGTGAAGGACAACGCGATCTATCACCTCGCGGGCGGCCTGGCGCGGCTCGCCGCCCACGATTTTCCGTTCAGGCTCTCCGACACCACGCGCGCCTATTTCGAGCAGATGTCCCGCATCGAGACCGGGCAGACTGCCGCCGACATGAAGGCGATCCTGCGCGACCCCCCGACCCCGAGGCGATCGCCCGGCTGTCTGCGACCGCCCTGAACAACTCGACCTTCCGCACCACCTGCGTCGCCACCATGCTCGAAGCAGGGCATGCGACCAACGCCCTGCCCCAGCGCGCGCGCGCCACGGTGAACTGCCGCATCCTGCCCGGAGAACCGGTCGCGGATGTGCAGAAGACCCTGGCGCGCGTCATGGCGAACGACAAGATCAAGATCACGCCGACGCACGAGCCGACGCTCTCGCCCCCGCCGCCGCTCACCCGCGAGATCGTCGGGCCGGTCGAAGCCGTCAGCGCTCAGATGTGGCCTGGAGTGCCGGTGGTACCCACGCTGCTCGCGGGCGCGACCGATGGCCGCTTCACCATCAACTCGGGCATTCCCACCTACGGGGTGAACGGCATGTTCCGCGATCCGGACGGCGGAGGCGTGCACGGTCTCAACGAGCGCATCCGTGTGCGCTCGCTCTACGAAGGCCACGAGTTCCTTTACAGGCTGGTGAAACTGTACGCCGGTGGAAGCTAAACCGTCGTCCCGCAGGCCTGGACCGTGCGATTCATGACAAGACGCTTGAAGACTTTCAGTCAAGCGATTGTTCCAGTGAGATTCGGCACAAAAGAAAGCGCCTCGAGTTTTTCAGCCGTTTGTAAGGTTCATGTTCCGGATTGAGTGCAGACTTTGCAGCAGGCCTTTGCGCGCGGATTCGTCCGTCGAAGGCGTCAATCATCTAGCGGTAGCGGAGGAAAGCCAAAAGTTTAAAGGTGCGCGGGTCTGACCCAGCGCACGGGTTCGGAACACGCTCGTCGTATGGAGCGGGTTTCCTTTTTAGGCGCGCGATTTTTCCGAGCGCCTGCCGCGTACAGGGGCGGTCGAGCAGTCTTCCCCGCAGGTAACAAGCAAGCGCGAGGCGCGTCAAGCCGATGCTGGGTCGGCGCGCACTTGCGAAAGAACGTTGAATCCACCAATAGGAGGCAGCACATGTCTGCAAGATTCTCTCACCGCACTTCACTAGCCGCGATCCTCGCGGCCCCGATGCTGGTCGGGGCTGGGGCGCTCGCGACATCCGGCGCGGCATTCGCCGCTTGCACCGGCCCGGGGGCACCGACCAACACCGAGACCAAGTGCCTGACCGCGGTAATAATCCAGGGTAAACCGCTGCAATCGTACGACATCAGCTGGGTCAATCCGTACCGCGCTGAGTACTACCTGGCCGATCGCTCAAACGCGGGCATCGACATCATCAATACCCGCACCCTGGCCTTTGAGCGGACCGTTGGTGCGGGTCTTTTTACAGGCGTCGTGCTCCAAACCAATCCCACCACTGGGGTCGTGTCAATAAACAATGATAAGTCCGGCCCCGATGGCGTCGTGACGCACGGCAGGTGGCTCTACGCTGGTGACGGCAACAGCACGCTCAAGGTGTTCGATCTCGACGGGCCGAACGCGCTTGCTCAACCACCGCTCAGTACCGGCGGCACCACGAGAGTTGACGAAATGGCGCTGACGTCGGACGGCGAGCTGCTGCTCACGGTGAACAATGCCGAGGACCCGCCCTTCGCAAACTTGTTCGCGGCGAACGGCGACCGGAACCACAGTTCGGTCCGCGAGCTCACCAAGATCACTATCAACGCCACGCTTTTCCCGGGCACCCCGGCGATCGAGCAGCCGACCTGGGATCGCAGGACCAAGCGTTTCTATGTGTCGGTGCCGATCCTCGGCAAACCGGGGGGCTGCGGTACGGCGACCTGCGACGGCGGGCTGATGGTGATCGATCCGACGACCGTCACGATGGGGACCATGGCGCTCGGCGCCTTCGATCCGGCCACGAACACCGGCGTGCTGCAACTCAGCGACTGCGGACCCAATGGTGCCACAGTCGGACCGAATGACAATCTGGTGCTCGGCTGCACTCAAGCCAACAATCCGACCAACAGGAGCACGCTGGTCATCAACGCAACGACCAAGCATTTCTCCCACGTCAACGGCATCGTCGGCTCGGACGAGGTGTGGTTCAACAAGGGCGACGGGCGCTACTACACCGGCTCCAACCGGAATTGCGCCCCCGCGGGTTGCCCGGCCCAGGCGGCCGTGCTCGGTGTGATCGACGGGACAAGCGTGCTGATTGAAACCATCCCGCAGTCGTCCGGCTCGCACTCGGTGGCGGCCGATTCCAAGCGCAACCTCATCTTCGTACCGCAGAATGCGCCTGCTGCGAGATTCCCCGCCGGCACCGGCGGCAACGGCGACGCTACCCCCGTGGGCGCTGGAATCTGCGGCACCGCGAACGATGAGCACGGCACGGGATGTATCGGTGTCTTCGTTCACCATGTCGACCGCGACGGGAACGACTACGATCGCGATCGCGAGGGGGATGACCACGATCACGATCGCGACAGGGACGACCACGATCACGACCACTGAGCAGGATGTCGCGTTGTCCTGACTCGTAATGCGGGGCTAAAGAAGACGGGCCGGCGGATCGCCGGCCCTTTTTTTATTCATTCCGTGGCGCGATTCGCGCATCGCGAGAAGCACTAGCGCGGCGCAACCGGTGTCAGCCCCGAACGCCTTCGGCTCGCGATGCCGTATTACAATAGCGCGCAGCCGCGACCGGCTGTCCCGCGCTTCCGTAGGAGATCCCGAAAATGATTCGACTTGCGACGCTATGTTTCGCCGTGCTCCTGCTGTCGTCCTGCGCCACCGCGCCGCACGTTTCCACCGCCGCGAGAGCGGAGCTGGCGCCGACGGGGAGACTGCGCGTCGGAATCAACGTCCAGAATTTCCTGCTCGTGAACAAGGAGCGTTCGGGCGGGCAGTACAGCGGCATCGCGGTGGATCTGGGACGGGAGCTCGGCAAGCGCCTCGGCGTTCCCGTCGAGCTCGTTCCCTTCGACACCGCCGGAAAGCTGGCGGACGCGGTGAAATCCGGCGCCTGGGACGTGGCCTTCCTCGGCAACGAGCCCGCGCGCGCGAACGAGATCGCCTTCAGCGCAGCGTATCTGGAGATCGAAGCGGGCTACCTCGTCCCGGCGGGCTCGCCGATCCGTACGATCGAGGACGTCGACCGCGAAGGCGTGCGCGTGGCCGTCAACGCGAAAAGCGCCTACGACCTGTACCTGACGCTCAATCTGCAGCGCGCCAAGCTCTTCCGTGCGCCGACCGTCGACGCTTCCTACGAGCTGTTCGTCGGCGACAAGCTCGACGCGCTCGCCGGGCTCAAGCCCCGACTCGTGATGGACGCGGAGAAGCTTCCCGGCTCGCGCGTGCTCGAAGGGCGTTTCTCGGCGGTGAAGCAATCGATCGGCACTCCGCAAGGACGCCCATCGGGCGCGAAGTACCTTCGCGAATTCACCGAAGACGCGAAAGCCTCCGGATTCGTCGCCAAGGCGATAGAAAGACACGCGGTGCGCGGCGTTTCCGTCGCGCCGCCGGAGCCAGCGTCGTCGTCCGGTCTTGATTCGACTCGCGGGCGGTCTGCTTACTGATCGATCGGATGCAGTGCTACGCAGGCCAGGACGCGCGTCACCAAGCGATGTGCGTCCCCGTCGCCACCGGCGACGATCGCAAGATCGATCAATACGTGCATCGATCCTCGCAAAATTCCTTCGTCGCGCCGGAGCCCAGGCAATCGTTCAGGCACAGGGTATCGATGCCTCGAGGGGCCGATGGGGAAGTGCCCTCTTGCGCGGGCTCGGATCGGTTCGAAAAATACGAGCAGCCCGCAACCGCCAACGCGATCAGGATGACGCTTGCACGCACGATGTCTCCTTTTTCACCGCCAGAAATATTCCCCTTGGCGTGACGACGTATTCGCCCGTGCGGGCGACTCGATCGCCGTCGGGTCGGCTTACCTTCTGCCCGTGCGGCCTCCACCAAAGGACTCCGGCACCCGAGTCACTCCGTTTACCAGGCCGTCGGCGCCGAAGGTCACCACCAGGATTTCCGGCGCGAATCCCAGCGGCTTGAAGCGCCATTCCCAGGCTTCGCTTCCGTTCATCTGATACACATCGCCAGGCCGGCCGACTTTCGTCGGCACGCTGATCGAGCGAAGGAGCATCCGCAAGAGCGCCGCGGCGTGCGAGGTGAGCGTGACGACCTCGTCGCGATGGCGCAAGCGCTTCCTCGAATGCTCCTCTGCTCAGCGCGGGAAAATAGCCGCTGAAGTCATAGCCGCCTTTTCAAATGCCTCCGCGCTCACGGCGGTTCCGGAAGATACAACGTGGGCGAAAGAGTTGCTGCCGGTAATTCTGTCCTGGCTGGTCTGAAAACGCGTGGCTGCGCGCGCCCGGCGAGTCCCCCCATCCACCTCGGGAGTTCAACAAGGTATCGACCTGCCATGGCATCCTTTTGCGTGCTCGTGCTATCTTCTTGCGCATGACGCCTTCGCCTTCTGCGCTATCCGAGCTAGCCCCGACCGGGAAGCTCCGTGTCGGAATCAACTATGGAAATTTCCTGCTGGTGAACAAAGACCCGGCGAGCGGGGAGTACCGCGGAATCGCGGTCGACCTCGGGCGGGAACTCGGCCGGCGGCTCAACGTCCCGGTCGATCTGGTCCCTTTCGAAACTGCGGGCAAGCTGGCCGACGCCGTGAAAGCCGGCGCGTGGGATGTCGCTTTCCTCGGCAACGAACCGCAGCGCGCGGGCGAAATCGCCTTCAGCCCCGCCTATCTCGAGATCGAGGCAGGGTACCTCGTCCCGGCGGGCTCGCCGATTCGCACGATCGCTGACGTCGACCGCAAGGGCGTACGCATCGCCGTGGCGGTGAACAGCGCCTACGACCTGTACCTGAGCCGAAGCCTCAAGGACGCCACGCTCGTGCGCGTTCAGGGGATTCAAGGTTCGTACGATATTTTCGTCAAGGACAAGCTCGAAGTCCTCTCTGGGCTCAAGCCGCGCCTGACTACCGACGCGGCGAAGCTCCCGGGGTCGCGTGTGCTGGAGGGCCGCTTTACCGCCGTGCAGCAATCGGTGGGCACGCCTCAGGGGCGGCCCACCGCGGCGAAATACCTGGGCGAGTTCGCCCGAGACGTGAAAGCCTCGGGCTTCGTCGCGCAGGCGATCGCCCGACACGCGGTTCGCGGAGTCAGCGTCGCGCCTTAGGCCCGGTGGAATTCCGGGCCCTCGTGAAGTGTTTGCGATAAGAAGTCGTATAGCCGTTCTTTTTGCTGGTTATCTAACCCTTGGAGGGGACATGAACAAGAATCTCGCAACTCTCGCAGTTCCGCTGCTTTTTTCGATCGGCATGACCGCCGGCCCGGCATTCGCGGACGGCCAATCCAACCGATTGTTCATCGACCGCGACGTGGATACTTTCGCGGTGCTTCCGGACGGAGTGCGGTTTCCGGAAGGGATCACCGCCAATCCCGCGAACGGCGATATCTACGTCGCGACGTTTGACGGCGGCAACCAGAACAAGTTGTTGCGGTTCAACCGGCGCGGCGACCTCGTCGCCTCCCGTGACTTCGGGATCACGCCGCTGCTCGGTCTGGAATTCGATCGCGCCCACAACAAGGTCTATGTCCTCAACGTCGGCGACTTCACCGGTGTCCCTGGCCTCGATTCCAAGATCCAACGCATTGCAGCGGATTTCAACAGCGCCACTCCGATCGAAGACGTCGCGGTCATCCCGAAAGTCGGCGCGCCGGGTCCGCGTGACGTGCCCAAAGGCGACGGCAGCAAGGACACGGTCATGTTCGGTGACAATGCCCGGGTCCCCAATGCGATGGTCTTCGACAGTGCCGGGAATCTTTACGTTTCCGACTCGTTCCAGGGCGCCATCTTCAAAATCGCCAACGTGGCGAGCTGCTCCAAGCCTTGTAGAGCGGATGATCCTCCCTTCAGTCACGATCCTCTCCTCGCGACCCCCGGCTTCCCGCCGTTCGGCGCCAACGGACTCGCCTTCAACAAGGACGAATCCGTGATGTTCATCGCCAATACGGGCGACGACCGCGTGCTCAGCCTCGACATGGGAACGAGAGCGGTCACGGTCCTTGCCGAGAGCCTCAATGGCGCGGATGGCCTCGTTTTCGACAACACGAGCGGACTGCTGTGGGTCTGCACCAACCAGGCCGATGAAGTCGTCGCTCTGAACGCGAACGGCAGGATCGTCGCCAAGCTCGGTGAATTCCGCGGGATCAATCGCGACGGGACTCCCGACGGTTTGTTGTTCCCCGCGAGTCCAGTGATCGTCGGCGACAATATCTTCGTTACCAACCTCGCGATCGCTCTCACGGACGCGAAGGGCGACGAGCCCGAAGAAGACGTCACCCGCTGGACGGTTTCGCGGATGAGACTGCCGCACCGAGAGGACTAGACCGGACAGCGGCGCGTCCGTGGCCGCAGCCGAAAACGGCGATCCGCATCGAAGAAAGCCCCGCTGCGGCGGGGCTTCTTCTTTGCACGCGCGATTGCCGAGGACCCTAACCCGCAAATTGCCGAACCAGCGTCAACGCCAGCATCCCGCCGACAATGGTCGCGAGGATACTGCGCGTCGCTGCAGCGATCGCGAACGCGACAAGACCCCCGACGAAGCGCGGATTTTCGATCGAGATTGACAAGGCGCCATGCGCCAATGCGAGATCGGGGACGATGATCGCCATGATTGCCGCGGCGGGTGCGTAGCGCAACACCCGCTCCGCAGTCGGCGGCAGGCGCAGATGGCTTCCGGGGAGGATGAACACGGCGCGGGTAAGGAACGCGATGAGCGCCATGCCGGCGATCAGCGCCCAGATGAGCCAGGATTCCGCAGCCACGCTAGTGCCTCCCCTCTCCGTTGCGCGGGCCGAGCCGTGCGACCGCGAGGCCGACCACCACTCCGACCACGATGGCAGCGAGCAAACCCAGATTCAGGGGTAGTCTCGCGGCGATCAATGCAACACCGCCCGCCGCCAAGGCACCCCACGCCACCGCACGATCGAAGAGGAGCGGTATCAGCACTCCGATCAGGGCGAGAGTGCTCGCGAATTCGAGGGACCACTCCCAAGGAATCATCGCACCGGCAAAGATCCCGATCCCCGATGAAAGCTGCCATGCGCACCACATCACGAGCGATCCGCCCAGGAAGTACCAGTGCTTGTGCCGGTTCCCGTCGTCCGGCCGATAGCGTCCGGCGAAGAGCGCGAACACACCGTCCACCGTGACGTAGGAGAGCAGCACGCGCCAGCGCCGTGGCAGATGCTCGAAGTGCGGCGCGAGGACCCCGCTGTAGATGACGTAGCGAAGATTCACGACGAGAGCGGTCGCGATCATGACCCATAGAGGTGCTTTTGCGATGAGGAGCGGCAGCACGGCGAGCTGGGCCGTGCCGGCGAACACGAGCAAGCTCATCGCGACGGCCTGCGGCTGCGTCAGGCCCGCGCTCACCATCGCGACGCCCGCCACGATCCCCCAGGGCACGATCCCGACGAGGAGCCCGGCGGAGGCGAGAGCGCCTTCGCGAAGGGCGGAGATCTGCGCGCGTTGCATTTCCGGGCTTGAAGACTCGATCGCCCGCTTCAAGCCAACGTCACACGGAAACGCGCGCCTGTCATGGCATTCATGATACACAACGCCCTTCGAGTTGATCCACGAGATGGACCGCCACGCGCGAAGCGTCACAAACTGCCGAAAATTGGCGGAAGGCGTCGAGCTCTTCGATTACTGCAAAAAATTACCGGAAGGCGTCAAAGTTTTTCGATTTCCACGCCATGGTGCCTTTGACGGCAAAGGAGGAAGTGGGAAGATTCGCGGCGACACACAAAGAGGGGGGAGGACCCCATGAACACTTCCGCGTACACGCGAATTTCCGTCATCATTTTGGCGGCGCTTGCGCTTGCCGCTTGCCCCGGGAAAAAGGTCAAGCATCACGACGACGACGAAGGTGGCAACGCAGCCGCCCCGAACTTCTACGTAAACGCCCTCACCGGCTCGGATACGAATCGCGGGACGCTGGCCTCGCCGTTTAAGACCATCACTCACGCGATGAGCCTGTCCAAGAGCGGCTCGACCGTTCAGGTTGCCCCCGGTACTTACGACGTCGCGAACCGCGAAGTCTTTCCGATTACCGTCCCGGCGGGCGTGCTGCTGATCGGGGACGAAGCCCACAAGGGCCGCGGAAGTGCCCCCACCAGCATCGTCGGTGGCGGACTTGCGCCGGGGTCAACCCCCGGAGACGTTAGCGTTGGGGTACTCCCCGGCATGGGATCGACGATCGCCGGGTTTACGATCACCAACGACGCCAGTGCATTCGCTGTCCGTCGTGGACTCATGCTTGGCTACAGCAACGTGACCCTCCGGAAGAACACGGTCACCGGCGCGACTCACGCGGTCGGCATCTATGTCGATGCCTCGACGAACCATATGATCACGGAAAACCGGATCGTGGACAACGGAACCGGCTCTGGCCTCGCCTTCGTCAAAGGCGGGGTCGGCAGCAAGGTGGAAAGCAACGACATCACCGGCAATGGGGTCGGCGTCGAGTACGATGTCGCCGGCGGCGATCTGGGCTCGACTGGTGGCAGTGCAGGCGGGAACGTGCTTTCCTGCAATACTCAATACGATCTCAAAGCGGCGGCCCCCACCGCAATCGCAATTCCCGCTGCGGGCAATTTCTGGGACCGATCCCCTCCCATGCAAGGGTGCAACGCAGGAGACGACATCTGCTTGGGCACCGCAACCATCGCCGCGACCGCCGCCATGCTGGCGTCAAGCCCATGCGTTCCCGCGGCCAGCCCCATCTTCTACGTGAACGCCTCCTCCGTCGGCTCGGATGCTGGCTCGAATGCGAATCCCGGGACGCAGGCCTTGCCGTTCAAGACCATCACTCACGCACTGACCGTGGCCACGAGTGGCTCGACCGTTCAGGCGAAACCCGGCGTGTACGACACTCTGAACAACGGTGAAACCTTTCCGATCGTGGTCCCGGCGGGCGTTCTCCTGATCGGGGACGAAGCCACCAACGGTGCCGGAGTTGCTGGAGTAGCTGGAAGCGACACCACCATCGTAGGCGGGGGACAAGTACCGGCGTTCCCTGCCGGCACCAGCGCAGCGGTGCAACCCGGTACCGGATCGACGATCGCCGGGTTTACGATCACCAACAACAACCCTGCATTGTCGGGCCGCTATGGAGTCTTCCTCAACAACAGCACTGTGACCCTGCGGAACAACACGGTCACCGGTGCGACTCATGTCGTCGGAGTCTATGTCGCCGATGACGGCGGTACCCCGGCGGTGCCCTCAACGAACCATGTGATCACGGGGAATCGGATCGTCGATAACGGACCGAGCTCGGGCGAGGGCCTGGCTTTCATCAACGGTGGGGCCGGGAGCAGGGTGGAAAACAACGTCATCACCGGGAATGGGTTCGGCGTCGATTACGAGATCGCCGGAGTTGACGGAGTTGACCTGGGCGGCGGATCGGCGCTTAGCGCGGGCCGAAATACGATCAGCTGCAACGCGTTTATGGATCTCTTTGTGGCGGTCTCGGGCACGACTTCTGCCACGATTCATGCCGCAAATAATTCCTGGAACGGCTCTTCTGCCAATCCCGGGATTCCCACACTCGGGTGCAACGCGGGGGACGACATTTGCGATGGCAGTACTCCCTCCGCAAATATCATCACGGCCCCCGTCGCCGCGCCGGCGCCCCTCTGCGGCCCCTAGGTGAACCAGTGTAGCAGCACGAAAACCGGGCGCGGCCAAGGCCGCGCCCGGTTCGTTAACGGTGCTTATTTCTTCAGATTCCCGTAGAGCATCTCAACGAACTTCTCGGGCGCAAGGAACCCCTTGCCCCAGACTGCGTCGTACTTCGCGGTAGGCTTGGAGGCGATCACCTGCTCTAGCGTCTTGCCCGCCTTGAGCTGCCCCCGGATGTTCCCGGAAACGGCCGCCAGCATGTCGCGGTAGGCCTTGAGATCGGCCTTGCCCGCGAGCGGGCCGTGCCCGGGGATGATCCTCGTATCATCGCCCGCAGTCCTCAGCACGCCGTCGACCGCGGCGAGCACGCCGGCGACGGTGCCGCCGCTCGAGGTGTCGATGAACGGATAGAGCTTGTTGAAGAAGGTGTCGCCCATATGGACGACGTTGCTCTTACCGAACCGCACGATGCTGTCGCCGTCGGTGTGGGCGCGCGGAGCGTGGGCCACTACGAGCTCGTCGCCGTTCAGGTGGAAGCTGATGTCGCGCGTGAACGTCACTACCGGAAGCGCGATCTGCGGCTCGGGCTTGGTCTTCATTCCGAAGAACTCGATGAAACCTTCGGTCGAAAGCCGCTTTCTCACGTTCTCATGCGCGACGATGATCACGCCGGCCTTACCGAGGTTCTCGTTACCGCCGGTGTGATCGA
>Ga0209238_1000384_pt1 | contig 15405 bp, 16 predicted proteins | sample GraSoi013_1_20cm_FD_185823 | JGI IMG/M metagenome (GOLD analysis project Ga0209238, IMG submission 185823) | Grasslands soil microbial communities from the Angelo Coastal Reserve, California, USA - Sample 10_02_2013_1_20cm (SPAdes) (version 2) | ecosystem: Environmental > Terrestrial > Soil >...
AAATCGGAGACCAAGGAGCGGTTCAAGGCGCTGGGCGCGGTGGCCGTCGCCGATACGCCCGCCGAGTTCGCCGCTTTCCTCAGGAAAGACCACGAGCGCTGGGCGCGGGTCATCAAGACCTCCGGAGTAAAGGCCGAATGAGCGCGGCGAGCGGGCTTCGCAATGCCACGGCGGAGATTTCGGCTCCCGCGGTTTCGTCCTGCCCGGGGTCGCGGCGCGCCTCTGCGCGCGTCCTGCGCGCCTGGAACATAGAAGACTTGCGGGGGATGGCGAAGCGGCGCCTGCCGCGCGCGATATTCGACTTCTTCGACGGCGCGGCCGAGGACGAGATCACGCTTCGCGAGAACCGCGCCGCGTTCGAGCGCGTGCGCATCGCCCCGAAAATGCTGACGGGAGTGGAGCACATCGACACCTCGGCCGCGATTCTCGGCGCGCGCGCGAGCCTTCCCATCGCAGTCGGGCCGACGGGCGGCATCGGATTCGGCTGGCCGTTCGCGGACGTGGGCGTCGCCCGCGCGGCCGCAGCAGCCGGGATCCCGTATACGCTCTCGACCATGGCGACGGCCTCGATCGAGCGCATCGCGCGCGAGGCGGGCGGGCGCGTGTGGTTCCAGGCCTACATCTTCCGCCAGCGCGACATGACCCTGGGACTGGTGGAGCGCGCTCGCCAGCTCGGCTGCGAGGCCTTGATGGTCACGGTGGACGTGCCCGTCGGCGGCAAGCGCGAGCGCGATTTCCGCAACGATTTTGCGATCCGCTTCCGCTTCACGCCGAGGAACGTCCTCGATTTCGCCTCGCACCCGGGCTGGGTGCTCTCGGTGCTCAGGCACGGCATGCCGGTGCTCGAAAACGTGGCGGATCTGGCACCGGAGGCGAAAAGCACCGCCGAGATCGCGTCCTCGGTCGGGCAATTCTGGGACGCGGACTTCGACTGGGACGGCCTGAAGGAGATGCGCGACCGCTGGCCGAGGAAGATGCTGGTGAAGGGAATCCTCCGCGCCGACGAGGCGGAGCGGCTCGCGGCGATGGGTATCGACGCGGTGGTCGTGTCCAACCACGGCGGTCGCCAGCTCGACGGCGCGGTCGCGGCGCTCGACGCTCTTCCACCTATAGTGCGCGCGGTGAAAGGCCGGATGAGCGTCCTCGTCGACGGAGGAGTGCGCCGCGGCGTGGACGTCGTCAAGGCGCTCGCGCTCGGCGCCGAGGGCGTGATGCTCGGTCGCGCGACGCTCTACGGAGCCTGCGCGGCGGGCGAGGCGGGCGCGGCGCGCGCGCTCCAAATCCTGGGCGACGAGCTGGTGCGCGCCATGCAGCTCTCGGGCGTGCGCTCGGTGGGCGAGATCGGGCCGGACCTGCTCGCGAATTGAGAAAGGGAAAACCATGGGTACTGTCAACCGAAGGATGGTCTTGAAGGGCGCAGCGCTGGCCTCGCTCGCGTATACCGTGGGCGGGGCCGAGGTGCTGCTCTCGCCGCGCGAGGCGCACGCTCAAGGCGTCCCGCTGAAGGTGCTGACTGCCGATGAGCGGGTCGCGCTCGAGGCGCTCGGGGAGACGCTCTTGCCGGGCGCGAGGGACGCGGGACTCGCGCATTACGTCGACCAGCAGCTCTCCGTGGATCCGAGCGAGTCGCTGCTCCTTGCGCGCGCCCTCGGGGTGGCGCCGCCTTACGCCAATTTCTATCGCGCAGGACTCGCCGGGCTCGACCAGTCCTCTCGCAGGGCGCACGGCATGACATTCGCCGAGCTCGCGGCGGACAAGCGCGCCGAGTTCGTCGAGCAGATCCGCCAGAAGGCTCCCGAGGGATGGAGCGGGCCGCAGTCGCCTTTCTTCTATTTCGTGTCGCGCGGCGACGCGGTCGACGTCTATTACGGGACAGTCGAGGGTTTCGAGCGCCTGGGCATTCCGTACATGCCGCACATCATTCCGATCAAGAGGTGGTAGCCATGGCCAACGAAAAAGTCGATGTGGTGATCGTCGGCGGCGGCGCCTCCGGAATTCTCCTCGCGGCCAAGCTCGGCCAGGCGGGCAAGAAGGCGGTGATCCTCGAGATGGGCCCGCCGCTCGCTCTCGACGACCTGGTGAGCTCGCAGATCTGGTCGCGGCGCCTGAAGTGGGGCGGCGTGCCGGTGGTCTCGGAAGGCAGGAACCCCGTGGCCCACAACTTCCAGTCGGGCTGGGGCCTGGGCGGCGCGGCGATGCACCAGTTCGCCAACTGGCCGCGCTTCCACCCCGAGGATTTCCGCGTCAAGACCCAGTACGGGCGCGGGCTCGATTGGCCGATCTCGTACGCGGACCTGCGGCCGTACTACGACCGCATCCAGAAGGAAGTCGGCCTCTCGGGCGATCATGTCGCCGAGGTCTGGCGCCCCGCGGGCGATCCCTATCCGATGCCGCCGATCAGGTGGTTCCGCCAGGCCGAGCTGCTCGCCGAGGGCTTCAGGAAGATCGGCATGCGCACTGCGCCCATGCCCCTGGCGATCAACAGCGTGTCCTACAACGGCCGCCCCGCGTGCATCTACGACGGTTGGTGCGAGGCAGGATGCCCGACGGGCGCGCTCGTGAACCCACAGGTCACTTACCTGCCCGTCGCGAAGAAGGCCGGCGTCGAGATCCGCACCGGCGCCTACGTCACGCGCGTGCTCGTGAACGCGAAAGGCGACCGCGCGTCGGGTGTCGAGTACTACGACAAGGCGCGAGAGCGGCGGGAGCAGCATGCCGACGTGGTCGTGCTTTCGGCGTTCTCGGCGTCGAACCCGCGCATCCTGCTCAACTCCGCGAACGACAGGCATCCGAAGGGCCTCGCGAACTCGAGCGGGCTGGTGGGCCACAACGTCACGGCGCACATCACTTTTTCCGCCTTTGCGATGTTCGAGGAGAACACCGAGAACCACATGGGCACCTCCGGGGCCTTCGGCATGTCGCAGGACGGCTACGTCAAGGACAGCCATCCGGGTTTCGGCAGCTACACCTGGACGATAGGCGTCGCCATGAAGCCGAACGACGTGCTCGGCTTCGCCAACTCGCGGCCCCAGCTCTTCGGCGGCGCGCTGCACGAGTTCATGAAGCGCGCCTCGCGCGGGCTCGCGAGGATCGGGGTGCAGGCGGAGGAATTGCCGAATCCCGAGAACCGCGTCGTGCTCTCCGACCGCAAGGACGCCTACGGCTTCCCGCTCGCGCGCGTGATCCACGGCCTCGACGAGAACTCGATGCAGCTCTTCGACCACATTCGCTCGGAGGGTGACCGCATCGTCAAGGCGACGCGCGCGAAGGAGACCTGGACCAACCCCAGCCCGGGACTCGCGCACTTCCTCGGCGGCACGGTCATGGGGAAGAGCGCGAAGGACTCGGTCGCCGACGGCTACGGCCGCACGCACGACGTCGCCAACCTCTTCATCACGGGAGGCGGGCTCTTCCCGACGATCGCCGGCGTGCACCCGACCTTCACGCTGCACGCGCTGACCTTGCGCACCGCGGACTACATGGCGAAGAACTGGGGCGGGATCGCTGCGTAGCGGTTCCCGCGGGCTCGCAGCAACCGCTTCGGCATCTACGCCGGCACCGCCTCGGGCTCACCGGAGGGCTTGCGCTCGAGCGGCGGGCGCTCGTCCATGAGCCACTGCAGCGTAAAGGCGGTGACGCCGATCACGATCAGTGCGCCCCAGCCGAAGTTGTAGTTGCCGAAGCGGTCGAACACGAGGCCGCCCATCCAGGCGCCGAAGAACGAGCCGACTTGGTGGCTGAGGAACACGATGCCGTAGAGCGTGTTGAAGTGCGTCAGGCCGAACACCCGGCCGATGATCCCGGTGACCAGCGGCGCGACGCCGAGCCACAGGAAGCCCATCGCGGCGGCGAACACCAGCGTGGAGGCGGCGCTGATCGGCGCGAGCAGGAAGGCGACGATGATGAGCGTGCGCAGCAGATAGATCAGCGCGAGCAGGTGCTTCTGGCTGTAGCGCGCGCCGAGCAACCCGAACAGGTAGGTGCCGACCGCGTTGAACAGGCCGATCAGCCCGAGCGCGCTCGCCGCCACGCCGGGCGCCACCCCGCACAGCTGCAGGTACGCTGGCAGGTGCGTGGTGATGAATACCAGTTGGAACCCGCAGGCGAAGAACGCCAGCGTCATGAAGAGGTAGCCGCGGTGCCCGATCGCCTCGCGCAGCGCCTCGCCGAGTTTTTGATTGACTTTGGATAGATTTCCGTCCGAAACCGCTTGTTCCCTGATCGGCAGCGAAAGGATCGCCATGGATCCCGCGATCGCCGCGAACGCCAGCATCGCCGCCTGCCAGCCGAAGCCGTCGATCAGCCATCCGCCGAGCGGCGCGATCACCATCGTGCCGAGCGACCCCGCCGCCGCCACCAGGCCCACGGTCTGGCTGCGCTTCTCCGGCGGCGTGGCGCGCGAGATGGTTCCGATCAGGACGCCGAAGCCGGCGCCTGCGGTGCCGATGCCGATCAGGAAACCCGCGACCTCCAAGCCCCCCGGGATGCTCTTCGAGACCATCATCAGCAAGAGCCCCAAGGCGTACAGCAGGGCGGTGACGATCAGCACGGGCCGCGGGCCGTAGCGGTCGGCGAGCGCGCCGACGAAGGGCTGCGACACGCCCCAGACGATGTTCTGCAGCGCGATCGTGAAGCCGAAGGTCGCCGCAGAGATCCCGAGGTCGAGCGTCATCGGCCGCATGAACAGGCCCAGGCTCTGGCGCAGGCCCATGCAGAGGGAGATGATCAAGCCGCTCAGCACGATGAGCAGCAGCATAGCGCGTCGATTGCCTGGCACGATGTATACCGATCTGTTTACCAATGATCGCTTATTCGCTATACCACCGACAAGGCCGATGACCCCTCACCGGCGGCTTGACATCGCGGTGCCGCCGTTCCAAACTATCGGCCTCGCGGGGAAGTGCAGACTCCCCGTCCGGTGAAAACCGGTTCAAGACGTCCGCGTCCAAGCTCTGCTTCGCTGACTTGAGTCAGGAGAAGCCATGGACGCGCACCTTTCTAGCAACGAACTCTCGTCGGCCATTCGCGGCGGCCGGCCGCCTTTGGTCATCGACGTGCGGCGCAAGCCCGTGTTTCGCGCTGCGGCCGACATGATCGCGGGCGCCCTTTGGCGCGACCCCGAGCGCGTCGCCGACTGGGCGGGCGAGCTGCCGCGCGCGAGCCACGTCGTCGCGTACTGCGTGCACGGCCACGAGGTCAGCCAGGGCGTTGCAAAGGCGCTCGCCGGGCGCGGCCTCTCCGCGCAGTACCTGCAAGGCGGCATCGAAGAGGGTTGGAAGGCCGCGGGCGGCGCGCTCGATGCGAAGCCCGGGGGCGCGAACACGCGTTGGGTGACGCGCGAGCGCCCGAAGATCGACCGCATCGCCTGCCCGTGGCTCGTCGCGCGCTTCGTCGATCCCGGAGCGGAGTTCCTCTACGTGCCGGCGAAAGAGGTACTCGCCGCTGCGAAGGAACGGGCCGCGACGCCTTATGACGTCCCCGATGTTTACTTTTCGCACGAAGGCGAGCGCTGCAGCTTCGACGCGTTCCTGAAGCACTACCGCCTGACCGATCCGGCGCTCGGGCAGCTCGCCCTCATCGTCCGCGGAGCGGACACCGCGCGCCTCGACCTCGCGCCGCAGGCGGCAGGCCTCGCCGCGATCTCGCTCGGGCTCTCGCGCAACTTCGCCGACGACCACGAGATGCTAAAAGCAGGCATGGTGATCTACGACGCGCTCTACGCGTGGTGCAAATCCGGGCGGGAAGAGGTTCACACCTGGAACCCCGCGGCGTACCGCTGAACGAGGACAGAACCATGAGCAAAGCCCTCACGCTCTTCATTTCAACTTTCGCATCGGTGGCCGCCATGACGACGACTCACGCCGAAACCTTTTCCTTCGACCGCGACGCGACGGGCGCGCTGCCTGCGGGCTGGCGCGCCGGCGTCACCGGCCGCGGCTCGCCGAAGTGGTCGGTCGAGGCCGACGCCACCGCGCCGAGCAAACCCAATGTCCTCAAGCAGTCGGGCAGCGGATTCTTCCCCTGGTGCGTGAGGCCGGAGGTGTCGCTCGAGAACGGCCACGTGGAAGCGAAGTTCAAGCCGCTCACCGGCCGCGAAGATCAGGCGGGCGGGGTGGTATGGCGCTGGAAGGACGGCGACAACTACTACGTCGCGCGCGCCAACGCGCTCGAGAACAACGTTTCGCTCTACTACACCACGAAGGGAAGGCGCAACACGCTGAAATACGTCGATGCGCCGGTGCCCGGCAACACCTGGCACACGCTGCGGGTCGAGTTCGCGGGCAAGCGAATTCGCGTGATCTTCGACGGCAAGCCTTACATCGAGATGGACGACGCGCATATCGCCGGCCCCGGCGCCGTGGGCATGTGGACCAAGGCGGACAGCGTGACCCTCTTCGACGATTTCGCCTACGGCGCGGCACCGGTGCGCTGAAACTCGTGCAGGATTCTGTGGATGGCTTGGTTCTCGGGTTCTTTCTCCTGGGCGCGTTTCTCGGCGCGGTGACGACCGGCGTCGCCGGTTTCGCCATGGGCCTCGTAGTGTCCGGCATATGGCTGCACATCCTCACGCCGGTCCAGACCGTGACCCTGATGGTGAGCTACAGCGTTTTGCTGCAGGGTTACGGCGTCTGGAAGCTGCGGCACGCGCTCGCCTGGCGCAGAGTCGCGCCGTTCATCATCGGCGGCGCGATCGGCGTGCCGGCGGGCGCGATGCTGCTCGCGCACATTAACCCGGCCCACCTGCGCACCGCGGTGGGCGTAGTGCTGCTGCTGTACAGCATCTACTACCTGACCCGACCGGAGCTAGAGCCGGTGCGCGGCGGAGTTCCCGCCGACATAGTCATCGGATTGCTCAACGGGCTGCTCGGCGGACTGACCGGCCTCGTCGGGATCGTCGCGGTCATCTGGTGCCAATTGCGCGGCTGGACGAAGGACGTGCAGCGCACGGTCTTCCAGCCGGTCATCATCACGACGAGCGCCATGACCGCGGCCTGGCTGGGTGCGAGCGGCGCGTTCACCGCCGATACGGTGAAGCTGTTTCTGCTCGGCTTGCCGATGCTGCTGGCCGGCACCTGGGTCGGAATGAGACTCTACGGACGGCTCGACGAAGCAGGCTTTCGCAGGGTCGTCCTGATTCTGCTGCTGCTCTCCGGAATCTTTCTGATCGTCCCCGTATCGACCTTCCGGTGAGTCGTTCAGCGCCGCCGCGTGAAAGGAAAACCCCTTCGGCGGTACTGGATCGCGAGCCAGCCCCCGAGCATGCCGCCCAGGTGCGCGAAGTGCGCCACGCCCGCCGCGGTGCCGGTCACCCCGAACACGAGCTCGAGCGCGCCGAAGAGGATGACGAAGACGCGCGCCTGCATCGGGATCGGCGGGAAGATCAGCATGACCATGCGCCGCGGGAAATACATCCCGAAGGCGAGGAGCAGTCCGTAGAGCCCGCCTGAGGCGCCCAGAGTCGGGATAGGCGGTCCGCCCGCGATTGCAGTGAATACGAGCTGGGTGAGGGCGGCTGCGACCAGGCAGGCGAAATAATAGCCGAGGAAGTAGCGCGAACCGAAGAGCCGCTCGATGTCGCTCCCGAACATGTACAGCCCGAGCATGTTGAAGAAGATGTGCCCGATCCCGCTGTGCAGGAAACCGTAGGTGACGAGCTGCCAGATCCAGAATCCGTATCCGGGCGGCCACAGCGCGAACCAGCCCTCGAGCAGTCCGCCGCTCACCGACTGAAGGAGGAAAACGGCGACGTTGGCGATCAGGAGGGTTTGCGTGACAGGCGGCATGGACATGACCCGAGAGCGAAAGTCCGTCGACCCCGTTCGGCGCTCGACGGTTCGTGCGCCCGAGGCTTAGCTTGCGCTCAAATTGCGTACTTGACGAGTATGCGCGCGATGCGCGATTTTTCGCCGCTCCAGTTCGCGAATCCTTGGCAGACCTGCTTGGCGTCGCCGTCGGGGCGCTCGGTGAATTTGTCCGCGAAGCGCGCCTGCTCCGCCTCCTGCCCGGCCTGCACCCGGGCTTCCTCCCACGGCTGCTTGGAATTCGCCGCGCGCACGTAGAGCTGCACTTCCCTGACCGTCGCCGACGCCGGCACTCGTGCGCAGATCGTGATCCGCAGTGCGCTCTGCTCAGTGCATTCCTGCTTCGCCCCCGGGGCGCCCTCGGGCCTGCAAGGTCCGACCACGACGCTCGCTGCCGCGCCTTCCTCGCCGAGGTGCGAAGCATCCGCGCGCTGAACCTCGGTTTCGATCTGCCTGCGCTCGTTCGTCCGGGCCTGCTCCAGGCGCATCGCGGTTGCGTTGATCTCGGAGAGCTTGGACTGGAGATCGGCGCGCAGGGTGTCGCGGTCGCCTTCGCGCAGCGACACGAAGTATTGCGAGAGGGCAAACCCGCCCACCGCCGCGGCGATCAGCAGGGCGAAGACGACGATCACGGGTCCGCGCCGGGTCTTCTTCGTGATCGGCTGGCCGCGCTCGCGCTCCTTCATTTCCTTGCGCCAGGAAATGCGAAGTTGAACGAGCGCGGCCGCCACCGTGGCGAGGGCGCCGATCATCGACGCCATGAGAGGTTCGGAGAGGTGTGAGAAATCCATGAGGCGGATGATACGAGATCGGGTCCGGGAAGAAAATGGCGCGCCGGAGCGACGTGAAATGAGTCACGCCGTGAAGAAACGCAGGGCTTCGAAAGGCCGCGGACTTACTTGCTCGTGCCCGGCTTCTGCACGTTCGCCCACCGGGCCAGCGTTTTCCAGTCCGGGTCGTCCTTGGACTCGAATTGCCTGCCGCCGTTGTGGAAGGAGTTTCCGCCCGCTTCGGGCGCGAGCGGCATGAAGAGAAGGCGGCTCGCGGAAAAGTTGCCGGGAACCACCAGTCTGGAGACCGTTGCGAAGTTGCGGCGGGATTGCTCCTCGGTCCAGAACTTGGCTCCCGGCGCGAGCTTCTCCAAGCGGAAGGCGTTGTTGCTCTCCGCGTGACAGACATAACAGCGGGTGTGCCCCGGCTTCTTCTTCAGGAAGATCGGTTCGACCCGCGCCTTGAAAAACTCGTAATCGAGGGACTGCGCGGACGCGGGAGCCGCCTGCAGGCTAGCCGCGCTCGCCACGATCATCGCAACAAGACCCGCGCGCATGATGCCGTCCCTTCCTAGCGCAGCGCGAGCGTGTTGATGCGCTTGGGCACTTCGCCCACCGGGATGTTCGCGACTACCTTCATCGCCTTCGTGTCGATCGCGGACACCGACCTGATCGCGGAGTTGGTGACGTAGAGAAGCCCGCCGTCGGGCGTGAAGGTCGCCCAGTTGGGCAGCGCGCCGATCGCAGCGCGCCCGGGAAGCTTGAGCTCGGGCAGCGCGACGTGTCCCAGCAGCTTCAGCTCCGGGAGCGAGTAGGCGAAGACGGCGTTGGCGAACACGCTGGTGACCCACAGCGACTTGTTGTCCGGGGCGACCGCCATGCCGTGGGAGGGCGTATCGCTGCGTCCCTCGGCCATGCCGTACCCGGTGGGCTGGTCCGGAAACTTCACCCGCGCCACTTCCATGCGCTGCGCGAAATCCACCACCGCGAACCCGCTCAGCTCCGAGAGCTGAACGAAAATCCGGCGGGTCGAGCCGTCGGGGGCGGACTCGAAGGTCATCGGGCGCACGCCCTTGTCGAACTTGAGATCCCAGGCCAGCTGCTCGGTCCCGAGATCGAGCACGGAGAGGAACTTGTGCCGGACCGAGCCCGCGACGGCGTACTTGCCGTCGGCAGTCACATAGACGTTGTGCATGCGTCCATTGAGAGGGACGGTCTTGGCGAGCGTGAGGGACCGGGTGTCCACGATGTCGAGCCCGCCCTCGTCCTCCGCGATGCAGATGACGACCCGCCCGCCGTCCCGGGTGACCGCAATGTTGTTGGGGTGGCCGCTCAAGGGCACCTTCTTGACGATCTTGCCGGACTTGCGGTCCACGACGTCGAGCGTGCTGTCGGCCTCGTTGCTCACATAGACGCGCGTTCCGTCGGGAGCGAAGTCGACTCCGTGGGGCGTCTCGATGCCCGCGATCACCTGCACGACCTTGTGGGTCGCCGGGTCGATGACGTGAACGCTGTCGCCGGCGCTGTTGGTCGCGTAGACGCGGACCTCGCCCGCCGATGCGGGCAAAGCCGCGAGCGCCAGCACGATCCACAGACATCCAAGGCTGCTGCAAAGGCGACTCGTCGACATGGGGCTCCTCCGATGTTGCGCTGAGTGTGGCGCAAGCCGCTTCGAGGGTCAAGGCGCTCGGAACTTGAACAGGGCCTGCGGGTTGTCGACCAGGATGCGGCGCCGGGTCGCTGGGTCCGGCGCCCATTTTCCCAGCAGGTTCCACAGCTCGATCGAGCCGACTTTTCCCGCGAAGGAAAGGTGCGGATAGTCGCTCCCCCAGATGAGCCGATCGGGCGCCGCTTCGATGAGCGCGCGCGCCATCGGCGCCGCATCGGCGAAGCCCTTCGCGACCGACACGCGATACACGCCGGTGAGCTTGACCCAGCAATGCCGCTCGCCGCTGCGAAGAAGTCCGAGCAAAGCCTGGAAACCGGGCTGTTTCACGCCGTCCTTCGCGAAAAACATGCCGAAATGAGCGATAGTGAAATCGACGCTCAATTTCCCGAGCGTGGGCATCAGCTCGCTCGTCAACCAGCCCGGAGTCAGAAAATCGAGCTGCCAGCCGATCTCGGCGCAGCGTCCGGCGAGGCGCTCGATTCGCGGCAGGAGCTTTGCCGCGAATCCCGCCTCTCGCGGCTTCACCGGCGGCACGTTGATGCGCACTCCGCGCACGCCCAGCGCGTGCAGGCGCTCGAGCTCCGCGTCCGGTGCATTCTCGTCGATGTCGACGATGCCGCGGCAGTTCGTCCCGAGCTCGCGCATCGCGTCGAGCATGCAGCGGTTGTCGCGGCCGTAGGCGGAAGGCTGCACGAAGACGAAACGCTCGGTTCCGAGTTTCTTCGCGATCGCGAGAAAGTCTTCGATCGGCGCCAGCGGCGGCGCGTAGCGCAGGTCGGCCTGGTTGAAGGGATAGCGTCCGGCCGGACCGAACACGTGGAAGTGCGCGTCGCAGCCCCCGGGCGGGGACTTGAAATCGGGACGGCCTTCGTGCAACACGATTGTTCTAGAACTTGTAATCGATTTCGTGCAGGCGCGGCAGGGGCAGATCGAGCTCGAAGGCCTCCCTCGGAAACAGATCCTCGAGCCTCGGGCGCGCGCCCGTCAACACCTGCGCATGGACCCAGCCGACCAGCGTGCCGTAGTTTCTCTTGTTCAGCTCGGAGAGCCCGTATTCCCAGGGATCGGAGCCGAGCAGGGCGCGCTCCTCTTCCCAGTAGCTGCGAAACCAGGCGAGCGGCACGTTGCGCGGATCGGCGAGGCGCCGATAGGCGATCTGCTTCGCCTCTTCGAACGCGAGCACGAGGCTTTCCACCACCCAGGGATGGCGCGCGACGATTTTCGTCGGAATGGTCGTCACGTGCATGATGGGAAAAATCCCGGTGCGCCGGTGGTAGTCCGCCTCCATCTCGCGGTAGTTCGGAAAGAGTCGCGCGACGCGCGGGTCGCCCTCGCCGATCATGCGCGTCACGTTGGGCGCGATCATCGCGTCCACCTCGCCCGCGAGCAGCATCGCCTCGACGTTCTTGCCGCGCGGCGCCCGCTCGATTCTCAGGTCCGCGGGCGCCTGCAAGGAGGCGTCGTCCTCGCTTTCGATCACCCAGGTGATGGCCCGGTGCGGCACTTGGTGATCTTCCTCCAGGTGCCCGCGCATCCAGTAATTCGCCGCCGCGCCGAGCGTGCGGCAGGCGACGCGGCGGCCGACGAGGTCGGCGGGCCTGCCGATCCCCTTCGATTTGTTGATGGTGATGAAGCCGTGGCGAAAGCGCCGGTGCAGAAACACCGGGATCGCCGTGAAATCATCGCGCCCGCCGTGCTTCTGCACGACGTAGGCGCCGCCGTTGAACTCGTTGATGTCGCAGGCGGAGCCAGCAGCCACCTTGTCGTGGATCGCGCGCGTGCCGGGATAGTCGGCGACGACGAGCTCGATCCCCTTGGGCTTCACCACGCCTTCCTTCAGTGCGCGCACGATCTCGTAGTCGCCGATCATCATCGAGAGCTTCAGCTTTCCCTCCATGGCTATTCCGGCCTGATCCCGACCGCCTTGACGATCCGCGCCGTGTATTCGATATCGCGCCGGATTGTCGCGCTCAACTCCTCGGGCGTGCTCGTCGCCACCGGGAAGCCGATGTCCTCGGCCTTGGCGCGCACCTCGGCCGAGTTGAGTATGCGCACGATTTCGTCGTGCAGGCGGGCGACGATCGTTCGCGGCATTCCGGCCGGCCCGAAGTAGCCGCCCCAGGTCGAGGGCGGCTCGTAGCCGGGCAGCTGCTCGGTCACGGTGGGCACGTCGCGGATGACGTGGTAGCGCTTCGCACCGTTTACCGCGAGGATCCGGATCTTGCCGGAGGCGACGAACGGCGCCGCGGTGGCGAGTATGCTGAATCCCACCTGGATCTCGCCCGCGATGAGGTCGGTGATCACGGGCGGCCCGCCTTTGTAGGGCACATGCACCCAGTCGATTCCGGTGAGGAGGCGGATCGATTCGCCGGCGAGGTGATGCGTCGTGCCGATCCCCGAAGTGCCATAGGAGAGATTTCCGGGATGACGCCTCGCGTATTCGATCAGCTCCCGCATCGAGTTGACCGGAAACGCCGGGCTTGTCACGACGAGGGCTACCGTCTCGAAGGCCTTGGTGATCGGCGTGAAATCCCCGAGGGGATCGAGGCGCGCGCTCTTGGAGAGAAACCGGTTCATCACCAGAGCGCTCGCCGAAGTGAGCATGATGGTGTAGCCGTCGGGCGCGGCGCGCGCCACGGCATCCGCGCCGATCGCGCCGCCTGCGCCGCTTTGCGTCTCGACCACCACCGGCTGGCCGAGCGCTCCGCTCAGGCCTTGCGCTACCAGCCGCGCGACGATGTCCGCGCCTCCGGCGACGGTCATGATGGAACGGATCGGCCTCGACGGATAGCCTTGAGCCTGCGCCGCGAGCGGCAGGGCGAGGCAGGCGGCGATCGTCAAACGCAGGCGGCGTTCGTTCACTGCGATCCTCACTCCGCTTTCGCACCCGAATCGCGCACGACCTTGGCCCACTTCAGCGTCTCCGACCTGATGTAGGCGGCGAATTCCTCCGGCGTGCTGCCGAGAGCTTCGGCGCCCTGGCTCGAAAACCGTTCGACCACGTCGGGTAAATGCAGGATCGCGACGATCTCGCGGTTGAGCCGCGCGACGATGGTTGCCGGCGTGCCCGCGGGCACCACCACGCCGTGCCAGGTGTTCGCCTCGAATCCCGGCAGCGCGATTTCGTCGAGCGTCGGGAGATCCGGCGCGGCAGGCGAGCGCTTCGCGCTCGTCACCGCGAGCGCGCGGAGCTTCCCGTCCTTCACGTGCGGGAGCGCGGGCGGCATGGTCGAGAACATGAGCTGCACCTGGCCGCCGAGCAGGTCGGCGAGCGCCGGCGCCGCGCCCTTGTACGGCACGTGAACCATCTTGACTCCCACCATGGAGTTGAACAGCTCCCCCGCCAGGTGCGCGGGCGTTCCGTGTCCCGAAGAGGCGAAGTTGATTTCGCCCGGCCTCGCCTTGGCGAGCGCGATCAGCTCCTTCACCGTCGCCGCCCGAAGCGACGGGTGAACGACGAGCACGTTCGGTGTCGACGCGGCGAGCGTCACCGGCGCGAGGTCCTTGATCGGATCGAAGGGCATCTTGCCGAAGAGGCTCGCGTTGATCGCGAGCGGTCCCGCCGAGCCCATCAGCATGGTGTAGCCGTCGGGCGCGCTTTTCGCGACGATGTCGGTGCCGATGTTGCCGCCCGCGCCCGGCCGGTTGTCGACCACCACCTGCTGCGCGATGCGCTCGGCGAGCTTCTGCGCGATCGCGCGGGCGATGATGTCGGTGCCGCCGCCCGGCGGGAAGGCGACGACGAAGCGCACCGGCTTGGCGGGGTAGGCGTCCGCCGCTCTCGCCGCGTGCGGCGCGAGTATCGCAAGCGTCGCCGCGAGCGACAGAGCGGCGCGGCGGCCCGTCACTTTCTTCTCTTCCTCGCCGCCTTCTTGTCGCTGTGCTTGGCGAAATATTCGCGCGCAGTCCTGAATCCGCCCAGGGCCGCCGGATACCCGCAGTAGATCGCCGAGTGCAGCAGGATCTCGCCGATCTCCTTCTTCGTCACGCCGTTGCGGATGGCGCCGCCTAGATGAAGTTCCAGCTCCTCGGCCTTCCCCAGCGCGACCAGCATCGCGATGTTCAACATGCTTCGGATCTTGCGCGGCAGCCCTGGACGCGTCCACACCATGCCCCAGGCCGACTTGGTCGCCAGCATCTGCATCGGCATGGTGAACGCGTCTGCGGTCCTGAGCTGCTTCTCGACGTACGCCGCGCCCAGCACCCGCTTGCGCAATTTCAGACCCTGCTCGAATAGCTTGTCTCTCATTGAGGTGCCCCTGGAGTCTCCGCGCGCGGCGACGCGGAGCGAAGCTTCTGCCGTTCGATTTGAGCGCGGCGGCCGCGGCAAAGAATTATCGTTTTTTTATCCGATGGACGCTACAATGGCGAGCGGGAATCCTCTGCGGCCCAGTGAGGAAAGGGAAGAGAGATCCGTCCATGAATAATAAGCGAGTGAGCGGCGCCCTCTTGCTTGCCGCATTGTTTGCTACCGCCCCGCCCGTCCAGGCCCAGCAAGATGCCTCTCAGGCGACCCCGCCGTCCGGCAAGACGCTGGTGTTCGTTTTTCGCAGCGACCGTCAGCCGGTAGCCGCGCAGGTTCCGGTGGTCGTGAACCTGGTGCGCATCGGTGACCTGGCGAACGGCACCTTCGCCGTCGCGACCGTCAATCCCGGAAGGACTTTCCTGCGCATCGGCGAGCAGGCGGTGGCGGTGTTCACGCTCGAAGCCGTGGCCAACCGGAGCTATTTCGTGCGGATCGAGGCCGTGTCCAGCGTGAGGCCGGTGCGAACGGAAGTGCGCCTGGTGAGCGAAACCGACGGCCGCCGCTCGCTCGCGCAGAGTCGCCTCGTCGGCGCCGCGCCGGCAGTCGGCGCGGCGCCGCGCCTCCAGCCGCCGGCCCCGATCGCCGCCGCGCCCCCGCCCGTAGCCGCGGCGCCGCGCGCGCAGCCGAGTCCCCCCCGGCCCGCTCCGTCCGCCGAGGCAGGGGCCGACTGGAACTTCGCGCTCATTGCAAAGGGAGGCGCGTTCAAATTGGCGAACCCCGACCAGACGGTCGCCGGCCTCGCGAGCACTTTCGACACGACGTCCAAGCCGGCGCTCGGCATCGAGATGGAGTGGCGCCACAGGGCGGGCTTTGCCGTGGGCGGCGAAGTTTTCTATTACAAGAACGATCTGGTTGCGA
>Ga0209238_1000385_pt1 | contig 15394 bp, 18 predicted proteins | sample GraSoi013_1_20cm_FD_185823 | JGI IMG/M metagenome (GOLD analysis project Ga0209238, IMG submission 185823) | Grasslands soil microbial communities from the Angelo Coastal Reserve, California, USA - Sample 10_02_2013_1_20cm (SPAdes) (version 2) | ecosystem: Environmental > Terrestrial > Soil >...
GGCGAGTCTCGGGGGAAGGAGCGCCGACGCGGTCGTGCGCGTGGAGCAGCGCCGCGTGACGCGTGGCATCGACGTCCTGGCGCACCTGCCGATCAAGTACCGCACGGCCGAGGCCTGGGTGCACCCGTCGGGGAAATGCCTCTACATGACGACCATCGCCGATCGCGTCTACGCGATCGACATCGCCGATCCCGCGAGCCCCAAGATCGTGGACTCGATGCTGACCGACGCCCGTCTCGTGAACGACGTGATGACGACCGAGGACGGCAAGTACGGCGTGTTCTCGCGCGAGGGCGCGTCGAACCGCAAGAACGGTATCGTCGTGTTCGACGCAAACGACGCATGCCACCCGAAGCCGGTCGCCGAATACACCGAGACGGTCTCGGGGGGCGTCCACAGCTCCTACGTCTACCAGGGACGGGCCTACATCACCGACGACGCCACGGGCTCCATGCGGGTGATCGATATCCGCGACGCCACGCATCCCAAGGAGGTGGCCCGTTGGGAAGCGCAACAGACCGAGGCGGGGCGCTATCTCCACGATATCATGGTCGTGGACGGGCTCGCCTACCTCGCCTACTGGAACGACGGGCTCATCATCCTCGACGTGGGCAACGGATTGAAGGGGGGGAGTCCGGAGAATCCCCAGCTCGTGTCGCAGCTCAAGTATGACCTCAACGCCACCTACGCCCGCGTGGAACAACTGTGGGGAACGGGTTTCGTGCGGGGCACGCATACGGCGTGGCGCGCTGGGAAGTACGTCTTCGTGGGCGACGAGGTGTATGCCGCGCGCCCATATAAGGGCCTCTCGGGCGGCAATAACCTCACGTTCGGCCGGCTCCACGTCGTGGACGTCTCCGACATCCAACGCCCCAGGGAAGTCGCCTGGTACGAGCCGACGGACGGCGGCGTCCACAATGTCTGGGTCGTGGGCGACACGCTGTACCTCGGCAATTACCAGGGAGGCGCGCGCGTGCTCGACATCTCGGGCGAGCTGAGGGGCGATCTGCTGCGGCAGGGGCGCGAGATGAGCTGGATCCTGACCGCCGACTCCACGGGGTCGCAGCCGCACACGCCGTTCGCCTGGGGGGTGGTCGTGCGGGACGGGAACATCTTCGTGCCGGACATCAACAGCGGGCTGTGGGTTTTGAAACTGGAGCCCAAGGCGGCGCCGCTACCATGAACGGCGGTACTACGACGGCACGTTGCACGTTGCCAGCGATCAACTACTTGCAACGTGCCGTCGTGCCGTCGTGAGTCGCAGTTCTATCGTTTTAGTGTCGGAACGCTGTCCGCCTTAACGGGCAGCCCCACCGCCAATCGGAACTCCCGCAGCACCGCGTCATACGATTTCAACCGCTTGGTGAGCTACCGGGACCGGCGTTGCGGTTGCGGTTTGCTCGCAGCTCGTCGTGTAGGAGATGAGCGAATCCATCTGCGTGGTGAGCCGGCGCGCTTTCAGTCGGGTCGAGTCCTCGTAGACCGCCGGCTTCATGTAGGGGCGCCCGCGTCCCATGAAGGCGCGCGCGCTGCCACACAGTCCGGCGAGCAGCCGCCCCGCCCGTCGTTGGCTCACGCTGTCGCTCTTTGACTGCGTGCGGGTCACGCGGTTGAGTCCATCCTTCAGCTGGGCGATCCCGCGCGTCGCCGTGCGCAGGCCGTCGAGGAAGCGCTTCTGCTCGGGGCTGGGCGGCGGCGGGGGGACGAGCGCCGACTCGGCCCGGACCGAGTCCGGGGCCGAGGGGGGAGGGGGAGGGGGGGTCGGTTCCTGCGCCCTCGCGACGGTCGTGGCCACGCACACCAGCACGGCCAGGCAGCGCATCAGTGCTCCTCTATGCCTCACGTAGAAGCTCGGGTTATAATGTCACAATGACGTTTCCCGCAACCTCGCGCCAGACCCGCACGTTCGACGATCGGGCGGATGCGCTGGCGCACTTCTTTCTGCGTGCCGGCGAGGCGCCGCGGCTCCTGGCTTACGACGACGCCACGGGCTGCCCGCTGGACCAGGCGCTCGCCGCCCTGGAGTGGACCGCGGCTGTCGGCATCCTCTCCGAGGACGACCTGATCCACGCGGCGCGGCTGGGCGCCGACGCCGCCGCCGCCCTCGTCGAGCGCAAGGACGGCGACCAGCGCGTCTACATCTACTTCGGCCCCCGCATGGACGCCCCGCCCGCCGACCCGTACGAGGGCACGCTGCTGTACGACGAGCCTGGGGTGCGCGCGTACATCTTTGCGCAACGCGTGCACGCGATCGCGCACTTCCTGCGTGCCACCCACGGCGTCGGCGCCCTCATCGCGATGCTGGGCCGCCGGGCGCCCGAGCTGCGCCACATCCGCCGCTGGCTGCAGGCGCTGTTCAGCGAGCCGCTCGGCGCCGCGCGCTCCACCCAGCTCCTTACCGGCTGGTTCGCGACCGGCGGCGCCGGGGTGTTGTTCCTCCCCGCTCAGCCCGGCGCGCCCTACAGCTACCACGAAGTCGGCATCGATATTTAACTGGCCGAGCCATCGCGGGCTCCCTACGCGACAAAAATAAGCAGTCGCTCTGGGAGCCCCCGACGGCTCGGGCAGTGCCGGTACATGCGGACATGTGGATCAACAACTCCACATTGTGTGGACGGCCGTGGCAAGGAGCGACGGGGGTAGGGGTTAGCGTCCACATCGGATGCACACGCAGGTGAGCTAACCCGAAGAAACATCGGCACTTGCGCGGTTTTCTGGGGCCCCTATATTGATGCCACGCGGCTTGGAGGGAAGGGTCGGGACCTGGTGTCTCAACTACGCCTTCAAGACGGGTCCGAGCGGAAATTCCGGGGAGGCCGCCGATGCAAACAAGGGCTCAGGCGGCCGGCGATCCGGGAGGAACCTCTCCGGCTCGGATAGCTGGGGCCAGTCGCGTGCCCCAGCCACGTCGACGCGGTGCCTCGACGTGCAGTGCGGAAGGTCGGTCCGCGACCCGATCTGACCCGCAGCACCCACATTGGTGAACCTTGCGGCCCGGCCAGGCTGCTTGGGGATGGAAGCCGGAGCTCCTGTTCGCCCTACCGAGCGACGAATCAGTCAACCGGCGGCGGCGGGATGAAGAACGGAGGGAGCAATCCCCCGGCTCCGGGTAACCGATGTGTAGGGGCCCCCGGGCGGCCTATCGTGCCGTCCCGGGGGCTTCTTGTTTTATTATCCTCCCATGCTCCTCGCGCTCCCGCTCGCCGCCGCCGCGCTCGGCGCCTGGGCCTACGGCACTTACGAGCCCAACAGCCCCCTGTTCGGCCGGGCCATCGGTCGCGGGTCGCGGAGCGGGCGTGTCGCCTACCTGACGTTCGACGACGGTCCCAACGTCGGCGCCACCGAGCGGATTCTCGAGACCTTGGCCGCCCACCAGGTCCCGGCGGCGTTTTTCATGGTGGGCGAGCACGTGCGACGCTTTCCCGCCGTCGCGCGCCGCGTCGCCGACCTGGGCCATGTGGTCGGCAATCACACATTGCGGCACCGCAAGCTGCATTTCTGCGGCCCCGGCCGCATCCGCGAGGAGCTCGAGCGCGCGCACGAGATCGTCGCGGGCGTGACGGGGCGCGCGCCGCGCGCGTTCCGCGCACCGCACGGGTATCGCAATCCGTTCGTCACGGTCACCACACGGCGGCTGGGTTACACGGTGTTCGGATGGACCTTCGGTGTATGGGACTCGGATGCCCGGGTGTCGGCCGATGAGATCCGCCGGCGCGTGCGTCGCAAGCTGCGCCCCGGCGCGATCGTGCTGCTCCATGACGGCGACGGTTACGACCCCGATGGTGATCGCCGGCGCACGGCGGCGGCTCTGCCGGGGATCATCGCCGACGCACGCTCGGCGGGATTTGTCTTCCGCTCGCTCGCCGAGCTCGTGTCGTGACCGCGCACCGGTGGCGCTGGCTCTGGTGGCCCATCGGGCTCGTCGGCGTCGCGCTGGCCCTCAAGTTCTTCGCCGGCTTTCCGTGGCGCGTGACGGTCACCGCCCTGTTAGCGGCGGATCCCTGGCTGCTGGCCGTCGCCCTGGTGGTCAATCTCTCCTCGCTCGCCGCGAAGGGCTGGGCGTGGCATCTGATTCTCAAGCCGGTGGCTCCCCACAGCTGGCGCGCGGCCCAGGAGGCCAACCTCGTCGGCTCCGCCGTCAACGATCTCTCCGTCGCGGTCGCGGGAGAAGTCGCTCGGGTACATGTGATTGCCCGTGAGGCGGGCGTGCCGGTCGGGGCGGCGGTCTCCTCGGTCGTGTGGACGCGGGTAGCCGAGGCGCTCGCGCTGGCCGTGTTCCTCGTGATGGCGCCGAGTGTGCTGCAGCTCGAGCCGTGGTTACGGGCGCTACAGGTCGGCGTCGGGCTCGCGCTGGGTGTCGTGCTGCTGCTCGCGTGGGCGCGGGGCTGGGCGTGGCTCATCGCGCAGCTCCCCGGCACCCTCGGCTCGCGGCTCGCCGTGCTCGCCAGCATGGGATCCGGGGGCCGGCTCTTCGTGCCGACGCTGCTCGGGATGTGGAACTGGGGCACGCAGTGGGCGACGTATCACCTGGTGCTCGAGGCGACGCACGTGCCGGTCAGCGTCGCGGCCTCGTTCACCGCTCTGATCGCCGCCAACTTGAGCGGGCTGCTGCGGCCGACCCCGGCCAACGTCGGCGTCGTGCAGGCCGCGCTCGTCGTGGGACTCTTGCCGTTCGGCGTCGCGCCCGAGCAGGCCGTCGCCGCCGGGCTCGCGCTCCAGGGACTCCAGGTGCTGCCGGTGCTGCTGCTCGGCGCGATGGCGACGGGGTGGCGATTGCTGCGGGTGAAGCGCGAGGTGGAGCGGACCGCGGAGGCCGCTTAACAAAGGATACGACGTCGCGGAGCGGCGTCGCGCAAAGGCGTACCCGCCGCGGGAAAAATGATCCCGGCGGGGCGGTGCCGCGTCGTACCTTCCCGATCCATGACACCCACCTATCGGATGCCGAATCCGCAGCGCCTCTATGACGAGGCCACGGCAGCCGACCTCCGCAACGCGCTGTCCGCCGCGCGCTGCTCGGCCGAGCTGGCCGGGATGCAGACCGATGAGTTCGTCGTTCGGGAGCTCCTGCTCACCGTGATTCAGCAAATCGATCGAGCGACGGCGGCCGCGCGGCGTGCGGAACTCGTGGATCGTGCGGAGCGCCCGGCGGCGGAGCCCCCGGTCACGGGACGGCTCCTCCCTCCTTCTTGAGCTGCGCGTACCCCATCCCTTTGAGAATCGCGATCCGCTTCGCCATCGGCGGGTGGGTCGCGAGCGCGTCGGCGAACACGCCCTCGTGGTCCGTCAGCCGCCGCCCCAGCGGATCCGCGATGCAGAGGTGCGCCGCGCCGCGCTTGATGTGCTCGGTCGGGGCCTCGGCCCCCTCGATCTTCTGCAGGGCGCTCGCCAGCGCGAGCGGGTTCCGGGTGAATTGCGCGCTCATCGCGTCCGCCAGGTACTCCCGCTTGCGGCTCACACCGAGCGCCAGCAGCTGGGCGATGATCGGCGCCAGGATCCACGAGACGATCCAGACGACGAGGAGGACGAGCAGGAGCGGGCCGGCCTTGCGCCCCTCGTCGCGCGACCCGCCGCCCGGCCGGAACACGCGGCTCGCGCCGTCGTGCATCAGCGCCACCGCCCCCACCAGCGCCGCCAGCGTAGTCATGAGACGCACGTCGAGGTTCTTCACGTGGCCGAGCTCGTGGGCGATCACGCCTTGCAGCTCGTCGCGCGTGCAGAGGTCGAGCAGCCCCCGGGTCACCGCGACGTGGGAGTGCAGCGGGTCCGTGCCCGTCGCGAAGGCATTCGGGTCGGGGTCGTCCACGATCCAGATGCGCGGCCGCGGGACGCCGGCCGCAATCGTCATCTCTTCCACGACGTTGACGAGCTGCCGCTCCTTCGCATCCGTTGGATCGGTCACCTCGCGTGCGCCCGTCGACCATAACACCTTGTCGGGCCCGGTCTTGTACGCGTACCACGCGAGCCCGAGCGCGACCAGCGAGAGTACGATCCCGAACCAGGGAAAATCGTGGTGGTACGCCTGGCGCGGCGCCCCCAGCGTGGAGAGGTGGAAGATGTAATCCCCGCCGAACCCGAGCCAGGCGAAGAAAGCGATGAAGCCAACCATCAGCCAGAAGGTGCGCCGGCGGTTGGCTTCCTGTTGCTGAAACAGGTTGAGGGTCGGCTCGTCGGTCACGCCTTGGGCTTCATCGAGAGGTCGACCGTCGGCACCGCGCGCTCCGTCCGGTCCTCGAGCTCCCACAGGTCGGCGGTCTGCGCCTTGGCCACCCCCGCCACGAGGTTCGTCGGGAACTGCTGCTGCTTGGTGTTGTACAGCGTCGCGGTGTCGTTGTAGAGCTGGCGCGCGAAGGCGATGCGGTTCTCGGTGGACGTGAGCTCCTCCTGGAGCTGCGAAATGTTCCCCGTCGCCTTGAGCTGGGGATACTGCTCGACCACCACCATCAGGCGCGACAGCGCGGTCGAAAGGGCGTTCTCCGCCTGACTGATCTGCTTGATCGCCTCCGGCCCGGCGGCGTTCACCTTCACCGCTTGGTTGCGCGCCTGGATGACCGCCTCGAGGGTCGACTTCTCGAAGTCCATCGCGCCTTTCACCGCATTCACGAGGTTGGGGATCAAATCGTGGCGCCGCTTCAACTGGACGTCGATCTGTTTGAACGCATTGAGCGTCTGATTCTTGAGCGAGACGAGCCCGTTGTACGAGCCGATGAGCCAGCCGACGGCGACGACGAGGAGAGCGAGGAGGATGAGCGAGCCCATGATGAATTCACGCTCCCGGTTTAAGGGGTCACGAGTGAGGCATGAGTTTCGCAAGCGCCTGCCGCACCGCGTCGGCCACGTCCGCTTCGGCCGGACCGAGTCGGGCGAGCGGATGGGCCGCCTCCACGTGCAGCTCGATCCCGCGGCCGACGGGGATCCGACGCCATGAGCTCGGCACGTCCGGCTCCCGCTCGGCATCGCGCGCGATCCAGGCGGTGAGCGCCCGACCGGACTTACCGCGCGGCGCCGCGCCCTTGGTGCGCAGTGGCAGGCGGTCGGGCAGGGGCAGCGATGCCCCGAGCGTCTGCGCCGCCCGCCGCTCCAGCACATCGCCCGTCTGGTCCTGCATGTCCTTGGTGATCGTGGCGAGCGTCGCGCCTTCCATCTGACGGAGCTTGATCCAGAGAAGTTGCAGGAAGTGGCGATACGAATAGGTGGCGGCCGTTCCTCGCCCTTCGGGCGGGCTCACGAGGCCCTTCGTGACGTAGAAACGGATCGTCCGCTCGCTCGGTTGCGCCTTGGCCGCCGCGTTGATCGGCGTGATCGCCGACGCGTCGAGGATCGCGCCCACGAGCGACGCGAGGTCGCGCAGGTTCCACGGTGCGAGCGTGCGGTATTCTCGCAGGTTGTGCAGGGGGTCGTGGTGCGTCGGGCCCCCCCCGCCCCCTCCGGCTCCCCCTCCCGTCACGCCTGAGCTCCCTCCTGCCCGCGGCGTCGCTCCTGAAACTCGATCACGGCCGCGACCCAATCGGAGACTTCCTTGAGATCGAACGGCTTCCGGATCACGGGGCAGCGGTGGCGCTCGAGCCAGGTGCGCACGTCCTCCGCGTCCGCGTCGCCCGTCATGATGCCGATGGATCCCTCGAACGCCGGCCAGCGATGGATGATCGCGAGGTAGAGCGCCAGCCCTGACATCGTGGGGAGCTGGATATCGAGCAGCACGGCGTTCGCCTGCGCGGTCGCCAGCAGCTCGTAGGCCGTCTCAGCGCTCGCGGCGCTCACGACGCGGTACCCGGCGCGGCTGAGCGAGCGTTCCAGGACGCGCCGCAACGGCGCTTCGTCGTCCACGATCAAGACGGTATAGGGCGGATGGGTCATGCGGCGGGCGGCACGGTCGAGGAATGTCGCAAAACCGCCCTACGGTGCCGCAAAAACACCCTAATAAAGCGTGCCGGCCGCACCCAGCTTGGGACGTCGAGTGTGGTGCCCATCCCAACCCGGTTTTCGGAGGTTCTCATGTCGCGTCGCATCCGCGCGCTCGTCGCGCTTTTCGCTGTCTCGTTCGTGCTCGCCGCCACGGCCTGTGCCGATACCACGGCCCCGCGCCCCGGCGGCACGCCCTGCGACACCCAGAACAGCAACACCTGTCACTAACCCCGTCAGCCCGCGAGCTGCGCCAGCGAGGCTGACACCTCGCGCAGCTCCTGGGTGTCGAACACCGGCTCCGCGGCCGCGGTCGGCTCCCCGTGAAGGAGCGACTCGCAGTCGCGGAGTCCGTTTTTGATCCGCTCGATCCGGAACTCGAACTCATGCAGCCGAGCGGCGCTCGCGATCTCCAACGCCTGCGCCATCAGCGCATCGGCCTTCTTGAACTGGCCGAAGCGTGCCTGCCCGATCCCCTGCTTCAAGTAGTAGTCGGCTCGGATATTCGGCGGCATATCGGCCAGTTGCGCCTCGCAGCGTTCGCGCCATCTGGCGAACCCCACGCGGTCGCGCCGAAACGAAGCGCAGTGCATCAGCTCGATGAGCGCGTTGCTGGTGCTCTCCTGGGTGCCGCCGCGGCGGACGACTTCCGACAGTGCGCGCTCCGCGCCGACGCTGTCGCCGACAGACAGCAACATGATCCCGATGTCGTTGAGGGCGCGCAGGCGGGATGCCGTGCTCGGCGCGTGCTTCGGCGTCCCGTTGGCCCGCCGCGCGCGCGTCCGCGAGGATACTCTGCAGACACCGCTCCGCCTCGGACAGGTTACCGCGGCCGAGCAGCGTGTTCGCCCGCCCGATCCGACTGAGCAGCTCGGAGTAGCGGTCGCCCGCCACCGTCGCGAGCTCTCCCGCTTCCGTATATGCCACCTCGGCTTCGTCGAACCGGTTCAGTTTACGGTTCACGCGGGCCAGGCGCAGCCGCACGGCGACCGCATCGGGGGACGACAGTTGCACTCCTCCCACCTGCACCAGCGTCCACAGCACATCCAGCGCCTCGTCGAGGCGCAGCGCGTCTTCGAGATAATGGCCGTACGCCAGCAACGCCGGCGCAATCATGCGCCGGTCGTTCAGCCGGTGGGCATCGGCAGCGCTCGCGGCGATGCCGTGCACGTGTGCGCCTTCGGTCGCGGCGGCGCGCAGCTCGCGGCAAAAGCGGTCCGTGGCGATCCATTGATAGTGGAAGGCATCGGAAGCGACAGGCTCCCGGTCGGCGGCGAGCAGGTCCACCAGCCGCAGCGCCAGGAAAGCCCCCTGGCCCAGCCGCGCTTCCAGCGAGGTCGCCGGCGATTGCGCCGTGACCCGTTGCAGGAAGATCGCGTGGGGAAGGGAATCGAACTTCAACCGCGAAACCGGCATTTTCCCGGTGCACTCCGGTGTTGGGGCCTGTGATGTACGCCACCCCTTCTCTGGGCAGGCGCCGTGCCTGGGTGCAAGTCCAACGGGCCCACAACATAGCTCTTTCCGCGCAGGTGCGTTAGGCCGCAATTCCCGCGTTTTCTGGCTTTTCGCTGCATGGTTCGGATGCCGCGATTACGGTCTCGTCGCCGCTAATTGGGAGTATGCGACGGGGTTTCTCGCTTGCCGAGCTGGCGGTGGCGCTCGCCATCCTGGGTATTATCACCGCGCTCGTCCTGCCGCGCTGGAGCGAGCTGCTCGACTGGGTGGCAGTCGATCGGACTGCTGTGGAAGTGGCGACGGCCCTGGCGGTGACGCGCAATGCGGCCGTGTTGGGAAGCACCCGGGCCCGCCTGCTGATCGCCGATGACTCGCTGCGCATCGACCGCCGAGAATCGGGAGCCTGGCAGCCGTACACCCGCTGGGCCGGCCCCGCCGAGCGCGGCGTCACGCTCGACGTTTCGAACGCCGACATCGTGTTCCTTCCCACCGGGCTCGCGTGGGGCCTCTCGAATACCCGGGTGACCCTGCGGCGGGGAGTCCGGAGCGCCGTAGTCACGGTTTCCCGGGTGGGCAGAGTGAAACGTTGGTGAGGGTGCAACCCTTGGGGGGGGGTATGCGTCTAAGTAGGCGGGTACGGGACGAAACCTTCTGGGGTCGATCCCGTACAACAGTGAGACGATGTGGGTCGCGGCCGAAGTGTGACGGCCACTTCGCCCGACCGCCAGCCCGGGGAGCTATCAGCCCCGGGTTTGGTTTTTTTGTACTCACAGAAACCGCTTCAGCCCTTCCTCGAACGTCACAGGTCGTATCCCAAACACGTTCTCGATGGCATTCGCCGGCGTGGCACTGCCTTCGACGAGCATCTGCACCTGGTCGCTCGTCACGGGAGCTGCCGAGCCGAGCACATCGAATATCCCTGCCGCGGCCCGCACCAGGCCGAGCGGGACATGAACCAGGGGGCGGGAGTGCCCCGTGGCTCGGCCGATGGTGAGCAAGAACTCCTCGTATGTCAGCACCTGCGGTCCGCCGAGCTCGAACACTCCGACGGTGTCGGGTCGTTCCGCGGCGAGGGCGAACGCCAGCGCGACGTCGTCGACCCAAACGGGCTGCGTCGGGAAGCGGCCGTCTCCGAACACTGGGACGACGGGGGACCAGCGGTGCAGGCGCGCCAGCAGCCGGATGGGTACGCTCTCGGGGCCGTTGATGATGGACGGCCGGAAGATCGCGTGCGACAGCCCTGAGTCGCGGACCAGTTGCTCGGCCTGTTGCTTGGTGCGGTGATAGCGTGTGGCACCGGGGTCGTCCCGCGCTCCCACGGCGCTCATGTGGACGAAGCGTCGGACGCCCGCTTCGCGCGCGGCCGAGAGTAGCGCCTGCGTGCCGCCGACGTGCACGGCCGTGAACGTCTGGGCGCCCTGCTCGACGATGATGCCGACCAAATGGATGAGCACATCGGCGCCGCGGGCGAGCCGGTCCAGGGGCGCGCGGTCGGCGAGGCCTCCGGCTACTACGTCCACATTTTGATCGGAGAGGAGGCGCGCCCGCGCCGGATCGCGCGCCAGCACTCGAACGTTGTGTCCCCGGGCGACGAGCGAGGCCGCGACGTGGCGGCCCACGAACCCCGTGCCTCCCGTCAGTGCGACGAGCATGAGATAGGGGCCGCTTCAGCCGCGGCTCAGGTCGGGGTGCCGCCGCCCTCGTCGAGGAACACCAGTGTCCCGCGGCGCCCCACGATCGTCACGAGCGCCTCGTACACGGTGGGGTCGAGTACCGTGCCGGAAAGGTCGGCCATCCGCTGCACGGCGTGATCGGCAGTCATCTTCTCTTGATAGGCCCGCGAGGTGCTGAGGGCGTCGTAGACCTCGGCGGCGCCGATGATGCGGGCGGCCAGGGGGATCGCCTCGCCGCGCAGCCCGTCCGGGTACCCGGTGCCGTCCCACCGCTCGTGGTGTCCACGCACTGCCGGGATGATGTCGCCAAGGTGTGAGAGCGGCGCGAGGATCTGGGAGCCGATCAGGACGTGCTGCTTGACGTGCTCGAATTCCTCGGGCGTGAGGACGCCTTCCTTGTTCAGCACCGACTCGCGGGTGCCGATCTTGCCGATATCGTGCAGCCGGCCCGCCACGCGCACCTGCTCGAGCTGCTCGTCCGAGAGGCCGAGCTGGTGGGCGATCGTGGCGGACAAATCGGCGACTCGAGCCGAGTGCCCGCGCATGTAGGGGTCCTTCGCTTCGAGCGCGTTGACCAGCGCTTCCAGTGTGGCGACGGAAATGCGCTCGAGCTTCTGACTCTCGCGGTGGAGCTCGGCCGTGCGGGTGGTGACCTCTTCCTTGAGCCACTGGTTCAAGTGTCGGTTCTCGAGCAGCATCTCGCGCCGTTTGAGGGCGCGCTGCACGGCGCGGCCCAGGTCGGCGAGCTCGATCGGTTTGGTGAGGTAATCCATCGCGCCGCGTTGCATGCACAGGGCGGCGCTCGTGGCGTCGTTCACGGCGGTGAGCATCAGGATGGCGAGCTCGGGCTCGATCTCGAGCGCTTGGGGCACGAGGTCGACGCCGCTGGTACCCGGCATGCGGATGTCGCACAGCATGAGCGACACGCGATGGCGCCGCAGCTGTTGCAGGGCTTCTTCCCCCGACCCGGCCGCGTACACCTCGAACTGCTGCTGGGCGAGGAATTTCTTGAGGGCGTTGCGGATCGGCTCCTCGTCGTCCACCACCAGCACCTGGACCGGCCCCGTGCTTTCGACCACCGATCAAAACTCCTTGGGTGATTCTCCCAGAAGATGGCGCTCGCGGACCGGTCTGGACAGGCCCCGGGTCACGCGGCGACGAACGTGAGGTCGACCGGTCCGGGCACGAGCCCGGCGCGTTGCGCGCGTCCCAGCAGCTCGGTCACGGCGCGCCGCCCCTGCGGCCCGTAGTCGATGGTGTACGCGTTCACATACATGCCCACGAACCGATCCGCGCGGACGTCATCCAGGCCGCGGCCAAATCGCTTCGCGTGGGCGAGGGCCTCGGCGCGGTGCTCGAGCCCGTACTGGATGCTCGCTTTCAGGTCTCGCGCGATGTCGCGGATGAGGGCGGCTCCGAGGTCGCGCCGCACCACGTTGCCGCCCAACGGGAGCGGCAGTCCGTGCGTCTCTTCGTACCACCACTCGCCCATGTCGACCCACAGGTGCAGGCCCCGGTCGCCGTACGTGAGCTGTCCCTCGTGGATCAGGAGGCCGGCGTCGGCGCGCCCCGCAAGGACGTAGTCCTCGATCTCGTCGAACGGCACGACGACGTGACGGGCGGCCGGCTGGTACAGCTTAAGCGTCAGAAACGCCGTGGTGAGCTCGCCCGGCACCGCCACGACGGTTCCGGGCGCCGCCAGCGCGCCGCGGGGATCGGCCGGCCGCGGGCTGCGCGCCACGATGCGGGGCCCGTACCGGTCGCCGACGCTCGCCCCGTGGGCCAGCAGGACGTAGCGATCGGCGAGGTGCGCGTACGCATGCAGCGATACCGCCGTCACCTCGAGCTCGCCTCGCAGCGCGCGGCGGTTCAGCGTCTCGATGTCGGCGAGCTCGTGCTCGTAGCGCCGGGTGCCGGTGTCGATCTTGCCGGCCGCGAGCGCCCAGAACATGAAGGCGTCGTCCGCATCGGGGCTGTGCGCGAGGCGAATGGTGCGGCTAGCGGGCACGCGTCCGTCCCGCGGCGACCTGCGTCGCTTGCGTGTGGAAGGCGTCGAGGTTGTCCGCATGCTCGGCGTATTCGGGCCGCTGGCGGCCGGTGAGGTCGAGCACGCCGATGTGATAGCGTCCGTCGATGTCGAGCGCGGGGAGCATGGCATACGCCTGCAGTGCCATGGGCAAGAAGAACTCCGCGCTGTCGGCCTTCCCCTGGGAGTGAAGGGTCATGACCCGGTTGTAGAGCCGCGTGGCGCGCTCCTCGGGGGACATCTGGGAAATGTCGGGAGCAGGGAGCAGGGAGCCGGCAGCCGTACCCCCTCGTGCCCCGTCGGGAACTGCTCCCGGCTCCCTGCTCCTGCCGATGCGGAGTGCCAGGACCGCCAGCAGCGCCCCCAGCGCCGCGCCCGCCACGCCCCACGGCAGCCCCACCCACCACCCCGGCGCCTGCCCCCCGCCCACCTGGGCACCGCATTTGTGACAGAACTTCGCGGTGGCCGCGAGTGGGGCTCCGCACGCATGACAGGTCATCGAGGCCGGAATCTAACTGGCAGGAATCCCAAGGGGAGCGTACTCTATTTCTCATGGCCGCTTACCAGTCCGTGTGTCGGTCCGTCCCTCCGTCCGTCTGATGGGCGCCCCCTTCCCCGGCCAGGAGCGCGCCAAGCACATGGGCGAGCTGAAGCGCGGCGATGAGCGCTGGGACGTCTACATCGAGATGCAGCCAGACGCGGAGGTCGGGGGAGGCGCGGTGCGAGGGCGTGTGCACTTCGTAAGCGGTGAGCGCCGCCGCACCACGGGCTGGATCTTCCTGGAGTGGTCCGAGCGCGAGATCCAGGATCGCTTCGGGGAATTTTCGGCCGTCGAGCTGTGGCACTTCGTCACGGCGCTGGACGGCTGAGCTCGGCGTGTGGAAAAGTGTGCATAATTTGCACGATTTTAGCGACGGCAGACTGTGTGACCCCGCTATCCGAGCCGTTCAACCTACATCCTGTTGCGTTTTGGACACAGAACGGTTGACACTACGCAACGACGCTCTTACCTTCCCGCATGCCTAGGGGAAGCCACCCGTGAGATCATCGAGAGCCTGCCGCTCGGAGCCCGCGGCCGGGCTCTCGTCGTTCCTGGCATCGGCCGTGCAGACAGCCCCGACTCACCAGACCGCCTGAGGAGAGCGACCATGACCGCGACGTTGGAGCCCACCGCCTCGAGCCCGGCAGCGAAGCCGGGCGCCGGCGCCTCGCCCGCGGACGTGATCCGCAAAGCCAAAGATGCCGGCGTGCAGGTGGTCGATTTGAGGTTCACCGACCTGCCGGGCACCTGGCAGCACTTTTCCATTCCCCTCAAAGAACTCACGGACGAGCTGTTCAAGGAAGGGATCGGGTTCGACGGGTCTTCGATTCGCGGATTCCAGGCGATCAACGAGAGCGACATGCTGCTGTTCCCGGACCCGGCGAGCGCCTTCGTGGATCCGTGTCTCGAGGTGCCGACCTTGTCGCTCACGTGTGACGTGGCCGACCCGGTGACCGGCGAGCGCTATAGTCGCGACCCGCGCTACGTGGCGCAGAAGGCGGAGCAATACCTCGTGAAGACGGGGATCGCCACGACCGCCTACTACGGCCCGGAAGCCGAGTTCTACATCTTCAACTCGGTGCGCTTCGACCAGAACGCGCACGAAGGCTACTACCACATCGACTCGGAAGAGGGGATCTGGAACTCGGGGACGAACGGCGGGGCGGCGAACCTGGGCCATCGGCCGCGGCACAAGGAAGGCTACTTCCCGGTGCCTCCCGTCGACAAGCTCCAGGATCTGCGGTCCAAGATCATGCTCGCCATGATCGCGTCCGGGATCGACGTCGAGGTGCATCACCACGAGGTGGGCACGGCGGGTCAGACCGAGATCGACATGCGGTTCACCACGCTGACCCGCATGGCCGATCAGCTCATGATGTACAAGTACATCGTCAAGAACGTGTGCCACCAGCACGGCTACACGGCGACCTTTATGCCGAAGCCGATGTTCGGGGACAACGGCTCCGGGATGCACGTGCACATGAGCCTGTGGAAGGACGCCAAGAACCTGTTCTTCGACGCGAACGGCTACGGCCTGATCTCGGACACGGCGCGCTGGTACATCGGCGGATTGATCAAGCATGCGCCGGCGGTGCTCGCGTTCGCCGCGCCGACCACCAACAGCTACCGGCGGCTGGTGCCGGGCTATGAAGCGCCGATCAACCTCATCTATTCCCAGCGCAACCGGTCGGCGATCTGCCGCATCCCGGTGTACTCGAAGTCGCCGAAGGCGAAGCGGATCGAGTTCCGGGCGCCCGATCCTTCGAGCAACGGGTACCTCACGTTCGCCGCGCTGCTCAT
>Ga0209238_1000390_pt1 | contig 15371 bp, 9 predicted proteins | sample GraSoi013_1_20cm_FD_185823 | JGI IMG/M metagenome (GOLD analysis project Ga0209238, IMG submission 185823) | Grasslands soil microbial communities from the Angelo Coastal Reserve, California, USA - Sample 10_02_2013_1_20cm (SPAdes) (version 2) | ecosystem: Environmental > Terrestrial > Soil >...
GCGCGACCGTGGTGGGCGCTTCCAACATCGTCGGCCGGCCCATGGCGCTGGAGCTGCTGCTGGCGCGTGCGACCGTGACCGTGTGCCATACGGGAACCCGCGACCTCAGGGCCGAAGTCGAGCGCGCCGAGCTGCTGGTGGCCGCGGTCGGCAAAGCCGGCTTCATCCCCGGGGACTGGATCCGACCCGGGGCCGCAGTATTCGACGTTGGGATCAACCGCAGCGCTTCCGGCAAACTCGTGGGCGATGTCGAGTTCGAGCGAGCGGCCGAGCGTGCCGGCTGGATCACCCCGGTGCCCGGCGGTCTGGGTCCGATGACCATCGCGATGCTGCTCTCCAACGCGGTCGATGCCGCATACCTGCGGACCGGCACCCCGGTGTGACGGCGCGCCTGTCACCGGCCACCGCCTCGTCATCTTGACGGTCGCGGTTGTCGTCTATCACCGACGCTGCGCATCATCAACCTGTCACGGTCCCGGCGATCGGCCGCCGCGCGGCAACCTCGTGCATTGGACCCGACCCCGGTGAGTTGCGGTGCTTGCGTGCGGCGTTTTTTCAGCGCAGTCAGCCCTGATCACCGACATGCTCACCCACATGCTTGAAGCGCGTGACGCAGGCCGGTGCACCGCGGGCACGGGCGCGGCAACAGACCCTGATGGTGCGCTGCGCCGAAGCAACATCTAACCCCTGACAATACGCTGGCCGCGACATTTCCAACATGTTATGATTAACCAGTTATCGGTGTATCATCACCAGTCCGGCCCTCCGTTGGGTGATTGTGGAGTAGGAACGATGGCAAGACGTCCACCGAACGATGGCGCATCCTGGAGCGCCCGTGAACTGAAAACTCTGAAGGCACTCGCGAAGGCGGGAACCCCAACCGGACAGGTCGCCAGGAAGCTCGGGCGCACGGCTGCTGCGGTTCAGCAGAAGGCGATGCGCGCGGGCATCTCCTTCAGAGCGGCGAAGCGCTCCGGAGCCCGGAGGAAGAAGTAACGGGATGCGGGTTGCCGATCCGGAAGATGCCGGCCTGTAAGGGCGGGCCCTGACTCCCTGACAATACCGGCTCCCGCGGGCGATCGGCGTCTGCCAGCAACGAAGGGGGCAGCATGCTCAGGCTCATCCGGCTCGCGTGGGTTCCCGTGGCGCTCATGCTCGGCGCCTGCGATGTGCAGGTGCACGATGAAACGCCGGCCGAATATCCGGCCAACCACGACATCGGGATGTACGACATCAAGGCGACCGTGACGCGCGACGCGCTGGTGGCGCCGGGCTCCGTATTCCTGTTTGCGCTCGGCACTAATCAGCGAATTCCACTCAGCCAGGAGGGCTCCGAGTGGCACGGGTTGTATTCGGTGCGCTGTCAGGGCAGCTTCCCGCTGCAGATCCTGGCCGAGTGGAAAGTGCAGGGGCTGTCGGTGCGCCACAAGCTGGTGCCGCCGCAACCCCGGCAGATCAAACTGGACGAGCCATCGCTCAGCTACTCGGCGAGTTTCGACTCCTCGGGCAAGCCGCCCAAAGGCGGCTGGGTGGGGAGCGTGCAGTACCGCTTCGTGACGGTGCCGAGCGCGCAGATCACCGCGGCGCACATCGAGCCCTCGAGCGAGGCTGCGGCGGACGTCAAGGCGGCGAAGGCCATCTCGGTAGTGACGCCGCTTCCGGTCGTGGCGGGCTGTGGCGACCTGGCCGAGATCCGCCTGGCGACGACGGACCCGCACGCGCACGGCACGCTGGTCATCGACACCGATCATCCGACTGCGCCTCACTGGCAGACGCGGGTGGAGTTCTCGCCGAAATGAGCGGCGCGACCCGCGAGCTGCGGGCACTGGGCGCTGCGGTCGCGGTTACGCTCATGGCGTGCACGCTGGCGGCCGCGGGCGCCGCGGGCACGGACCCTGTGGCACAGGCGCCGCTGAAGATCGGCATCATCGGCACGGGACACATCGGCGGGGCCCTCGCCTCACTGTGGGTGAAAGCGGGCCATGAGGTGCTGGTGTCCTCGCGTCACCCCGGGCAGCTCGAGGGGCTCGCGCGCTCGCTCGGACCCAAGGCCCGGGCGGGTACGCCGCGCGAGGCGGCGCTGTTCGGCGATGTCGTGTTGATCTCGGTGCCCTACGGAGCGCTGCCGCAGGTCGGGCGTGACCTGAAGGCCGAGCTCAGCGGCAAGATCGTGCTCGACACCGGCAATCCCTATCCGCAGCGCGATGGCGACATGGCGGTGGAGGCACGGCGCAAGGGCACCGGTGTGAGCTCGGCGCAGTTTCTGCCGGGCGTGCGCCTGGTGCGGGCATTCAACGCCATCAACTCCGGGGACCTCGCGAGCGAAGCGCACCGCAGCGGCGAGCGAATCGCCATCCCGCTCGCCGGGGACGACAGCCAGGCGCTCGAGGTGGCGCAGCGCCTGGTGAGAGATGCGGGCTTCGAACCGGTGGTCGTCGGGCCGCTGTCGCGCGCGCGCGAGTTCGATGTCGGGACGGCGGTCTACACGCGCCTCATGACTGCGGGGCAGCTGCGGCAGGCACTCGGACTCAAGTAATCGCGCTAGGCCGCCGGTGGCGGCTGATGCTCGATCTTCGGCAGCCGCTCGTCGAAGCACGCCCAGCTCGGCGCGCTCGAGGTCCAGACGGTCACGCTGGGCCTGGCGAGCTCCCGATCGTCGAGCGTGCCGGCGCGCACGAAAATCAGGTCCGGCCGCGCTTCCGAGGCACTGAACAGATGCGTTCCGCAGGCCGGACAGAAGCGCCGGTGCGCGGCGTTGCCGCTGTCGGCGATCAGGCAGTAGTCGCGCAGCTCACCGCTCACCGTCAGCGCCGCGCTCGGGAAGCAGGCGTTCACGGTGGCGCTGCCGGCGCCGAGGTACTGGCAGACGCGGCACCAGCAGGTGCGGGTGACGATGGGAGCGGCGCTGATCGAATAGCGGACCGCCCTGCACAGGCAGCCACCGGTAATTTCCATCGCTTACCTCCTCGCCTCCTCGGCCGGGAATGCTCGCAGCGGCGAGCATGGCGGAAGGGAGTGCACCGGAGTGACGCGAGCTCAAATCCGAACGTCTTGAAAAATGTGCCCGCGCTGAAAAAGTTGGGCCGCTCGGGAGCGCGTTCAGTCCGGTGCGATGAGGAGTATCCTGCGGCGGCCCTGAACGCTCGGTGAATCACTCGTTGGCGTGAGCGGCGTGTCGCACGCCGGAGTCACGGGCGCATGTTCCCAATGAGGTGAAACCCCCATGGCTGCGCAAGACACTGTGACGGCGGGGGGTGCGAAGCCGCATCTGTCATTCTGGCAGATCTGGAACATGTGTTTCGGATTCCTCGGTCTGCAGTTCGGCTTCGCCCTGCAGAACGCCAACGTCAGTCGCATATTCCAGACACTCGGAGCCGGGCTCGACCAGATACCGTTGCTGTGGATCGCGGCTCCCTGTACCGGGCTGCTGGTGCAGCCGCTGATCGGCTATCTCTCCGACCGCACCTGGACCAGACTCGGTCGCCGCCGACCTTATTTTCTGGGCGGGGCACTGCTGGCCGCGTCCGCCTTGGTCCTGATGCCGCGCTCGCTGAATCTGTGGATGGCGGCGGGGCTGCTGTGGTTGCTCGACGCCGCCATCAATGTGTCCATGGAGCCGTTCCGCGCGTTCGTGGGTGATCAGCTGAACCCGAAGCAGCGACCCGCCGGTTATGCCATGCAGAGCTTCTTCATCGGCGTCGGCGCGGTGGTGGCGAGCATGCTGCCCTGGCTGCTCGACCAGGCGGGTGTGAGCAACCAGAGTGCCGCAACGTTCGCCAGCGCCGGGATACCGGACACGGTCCGCTACGCGTTCGAGATCGGCGCCGGCGTGCTGCTGCTCGCCATCCTCTGGACCACCTTGCGCTCGGGCGAATATCCACCGCAGGCGCTGCTGTCCTTCGACGATGCCGCGCCCGCCGGCGCGGCCGATCCCTTCGACCCGCGGCGCGAGCGCCGCAAGGGTCTCGCCTGGGGTGTCGCCGGACTTGCCGGCCTCACGTTGGTCGGCCTGTGGAGGCTGGATCCGCAGCTGTATCTGCTGTGCGCCGGAGCACTGCTGTGGGGTGCGGCGCAGTGGCTCCACGGCCGGGGAGTCCCGCCAGGACTGTTCGCCAGCATCATGGGCGATCTGGCGACCATGCCGCGGGCGATGCGGCGTCTCGCCCCGGTGCAGTTTTTTTCCTGGCTGGCGCTGTTCTCGATGTGGATTTACACCACCGCAGCGGTGGCCCAGGTGCACTACGGCACCAGCGATCCTAACTCGGCCGCATTCAACCAGGGCGCCAACTGGGTGGGCGTGCTGTTCGCAGCCTATAACGGGTTTGCCGCGCTCGCCGCGCTGGTCATTCCCCTGATGGTGCGCAGGCTCGGCCTGCGGCTGACTCATCTGGTCAACGTCTGGCTCGGCGCCGCCGGGTTGCTGTCGTTCCTTGCGATCCGCGACCCGCACTGGCTGCTGCTCGCCATGGTGGGGATGGGCTTCGCGTGGGCATCCATACTGTCTCTTCCCTACGCGCTGCTGTCGGACAGCCTGCCGGCGCAGAAGATGGGCCTGTACATGGGCGTCTTCAACTTCTTCATCGTCATTCCCCAGCTGGTTGCCGCGAGCATGCTCGGATTCCTGTTGCGGGTGATGTTTGGAGGCGCGCCGATTTACGCGCTGGTGCTCGGCGGGGTGAGTCTCATGCTGGCCGGGCTGCTCGTCCTGCGCGTCCCGCAACCTCCGCCGCACCTCGTCAGCCAGACCGCCACGGCAGCAACGTAACTTGTAATTTCAATAACTTGCCAAGGGGTCCCGGGAAGCCGGCCGACCCGGGCGCTGCAGCGCCGGTTGCGCCTATACTACGGACGCAGGGGGATCGAGGGGTGAAGAATCATAACGCTGACGGGCGCGAACCCGCGAAGGCCACGTCATTCGACATTGCCTTCCTGGCGGGGGTTTCTCAACCCACCGTGTCACGGGCGTTGCGGGGCAACCCGCGGGTTCGTGAGGAGACGCGGCGGCGCGTGCAGGCTATTGCGCAGAAGCTCAACTACAAAGTGGACAAGAACGCCTCGAATCTGCGCTGCCGGCGCTCGAGTACGCTCGCCCTGCTGTTCTTTGAGGACCCGACTCCCGATGACTCGCAAATCAACCCGTTCTTCCATTCCATGTTGGGATCGATCACGCGCGCCTGCGCGCGCAGCGGCTATGATCTGTTGATCTCTTTCCAGCAGCAATCGGGCAACTGGCACGAGGACTACGAGGACACCCACAAAGCCGACGGACTGATTCTGCTCGGCTACGGCGACTACCTGAAGTACCGCGAGCGCCTTGAGCGGCTGGTGGAACAGGGAACGCACTTCGTATTGTGGGGCGCGGTGCAGAGCGGGCAGCCCGGGCTGTCGGTGGGCTCGGACAACTACCAGGGCAGTTACGACGCCACCCGGCACCTGCTCAATCTCGGCCGCCGCAACATCGCTTTCCTGGGCACCGCTTCCAGCCAGTATCCGGAGTTTTTCGCGCGCTACCAGGGTTACACACGAGCGTTGCAGGACGCGGGTATCGTGGTCCATCGCCAGCTGCAGGTCGACGCAATCACCACCGAGCGCTGCGGTTACATGGCGGCAGGCGAATTGTTGAATCGCGGCCAGCCGTTCGACGGTATCATCGCGGCCAGCGATCTCATCGGCATCGGCGCCATGCATGCGCTGCAGGAGCGCCGTATCGACGTGCCCGGCCAGGTCTCGATTGTCGGATTTGACGACATACCCGCGGCAACGCTGAGCAACCCTCCGCTCACGACCGTCGCGCAGGACACGAAGCTCGCGGGTGAGGTGCTGGTCGCTACCGTTCTCAGACGAGTGCGCAACGAGCCCGCGGAAGCGAAAATACTGCAAACCCGCCTGGTCGTACGCCAGTCATGTGGCGCCCGCGGCGCGTAGCTTGGCGTCATCGCAACCCGCGAAGGACGTTTCCTGGGCGGCGGCCTCGATCTTAAGTCACCGCGGCCGCAGGGGCAGGCGCTCGACAGTGCCGGGCGATGAATTCGTCGTGGCGCGGGAGCTCGCTCGCGGCCTGGGCGATGAGGTCGCGGATGTTCTTGAGATATTCGACGCGGTCGTGCGGCGCCACGGTCTGAACGAACGGGTGGGCGCCGCGCGGTCGGACCCCCTGACCCCACATCACCTGCAGCCAGCTCGTGAGGTGGAACAGGTCGTACATCGTCGGGAAGATTCCGCCCGTTTCACGAAACAACTCGATCTTGTGGGTCAGGCTGTCGGGCACCGACATCTGGCGGCAGGCATCCCAGAAGCGCTCGCCGACCCGGTTGTTCAGGTAATAGTGCAGGATGATGAAATCGCGCACGTACTCGTACTCGGCCGCGGCCGCCTGGTTGAATTGCGCGCGCCGGTGGTCGCAGTCGCCGTGGTGCGGGAACAGCAGAATCAGGCGCTGAATGTTGGCCTGAATCAGGTGGATGGCCGTGGATTCGAGCGGCTCCAGGAAGCCGCTCGCCAGGCCGAGGCAAACCACGTTGTGGCTCCAGAGCTGGCGTCGACGGCCGGTGACGAAGCGGATGGGGCGGGGGTCGGCGAGGGGCCGAGAATCGAGATTCGCCATCAGTAGCTCGGCAGCCCGAGCATCATCGACAAAGGCCGATGAATACACGTGGCCATTGCCGGTCCGGTGCTGTAAGGGGATGCGCCATTGCCAGCCGGCCTCGAGCGCCGTCGACCGCGTATAGGGGGTCAAGGGACCGACCCGCTCGGTCGGTATGGCAAGCGCACGGTCGACGGGTAGCCACCGGGTCCAGTCGTCGTAGCCGACGTTCAGCGTGCGCTCGATCAGGAGTGCACGAAAGCCGGTGCAGTCGATGAAGAGCTCCCCGCTGATCTGCCGCCCATCCTTGAGTCGCAGCGCGCTCACATCGCCGCTTGCGGGATTCTGCAGAACCTCCGCAATCATCCCCTCGACACGCCGCACGCCCATCTGTAGCGCCAGGCGCCTGAGATAGGCGGCATACAGGGAGGCGTCGAAATGAAACGCGTAGATCACACCGGGCAACGGCGTGTCGGCGATCCGTTCCAGGCGCGCAAAGCGGTCCTGATGAGCCGCCATCCAGTTGAGGCTGTAGTGCCACAGGGACTCGCCACGGCCCTGCAACACTTCCTGCAGCCAGTAGTGGTGGAACGGAATATAGGCGAGATCCTTGCCGATGCCGCCGAAAGCGTGCATGTAGCGATGACCCGGCTCGTACCAATTGACGAACTCTATGCCGAGCTTGAAGGTGCCCTGCGTCTGGCGCAGGAAATCGTTCTCGTCGATGCGCAGCAGATCGTTGTACAGCGCGATCGAGGGGATGGTCGCCTCGCCGACCCCGATGATGCCGATCTCATCCGACTCCACCAGCGTGATGGTGAGACGCGGGCCCATGACCTTGGCGATCGCTGCAGCCGCCATCCACCCGGCGGTGCCACCGCCGGCGATAACGACAGACTTGAGCTCCTGGGCGGGCAAGGGTCTTCGGGCGCCGGCGAGTGTCTGCCGGTTCGCGCTCAGGTCTGGCTAGAATTTGTAACGCAGCTGGGCGCCGTAGACGGCTCCGTACTTTTCATACTTGATGACATCAAATGGCGGCGCGCCCGGGTTATAGAGCGCGAATCGCTGGTTGGTCAGGTTGTACCCGGACAGGTTCACGCTCAGGCCGTCCAACGGACTACGCGTAAAGGAGTATCCAATCTGCGCGTCGAGTACCGCTTCAGCCTTCACATTGTTGTCCGTCAGCGAAGCGTCGTACGCAGGAACTTCACCCAGGAACGGGCCACGGTATCGTTCGCTGACGCGCGCCGAGAAGCCGTGGAGCTCGTAATAGATTGTCGTATTGATCACCTTCGGCGACAGGCCCGGCAGCGGTACGCTCGGTTGAGTAGGATCAGGATGAATCTCGGAGCGATTCCACGAGGCGGAAAACAGCAGGCCAAAGCCTTGAAGCGCCGGCGTTACGACTTCCGCGGGAAGCGAGAACGCAAACTCCGCGCCTCTGATGGTGCCACCACTACCATTGCTCGAGATCTTGCCCACGCCGATCCGGTTGGCGTTCGCGCCCGTATAGGTAGCCCCGCCCGGTATCGCCGGCGGCACGGGGTACCCCGCAAAGTCGACCAGGACGTAGCGGGGGAAGATGTAGCTCGTCAAGCTCTTGTAGTAGATGGCGGCCGAGACGTAGCCAGCGTTGGAGAAGTACTTCTCCAACGCCAGATCGAAGGCATTGGCCCTCCAGGGCCTGAGCTTCGGATTGCCGCCGCCCGTCTGCTGCCAGTAGAACGTCTGACCGGGGAGGGGGTGCACGGAATTGCTATCGGCGTAGACGGTGTAACTGGCGCCGCCGGCCAGGTCGTCCATGCGCGGACGCGCCGCGGTCTTTGCGGCGGCAAACCGCAGCTTTACGTCGTCCTGCAGCCCCAGAGCGAGATTCAGGCTCGGCAGGACGTCGGTGTATTTCGTCCCGATGTCATGATAGGCAGCGTCGTTGGGTGCGCCGAAAAAGATGTTCGCCGACTGGTCGGCCGTCACCGTCTGTACGCCGATGTTGCCGGTCAGGGGCAAGCCCGACACCTGCGTGCCGATATCGGCCTTGACGTACGCCGTGGTCAGCTTTTCCCAAACGCTCCAGGTATTGCCGTTGTCGGAGAACACATCGCCGGAAATGGCATTTGGATCGCTGCGCGAATCGATGGTGGTCCAGAAACCGCTGTTATAAAGACCATAGGCGTCGTAGTTGATCATCCCGTAGGGATTGCCGAAGAACGCAGTGTCAACGATCCCCTGCCGGTAGGCGGCCGGCACCACCGCGTGCGAGAGGCCGCCCGGCAGGTACAGGGTGCTCTGGAACTGGTACTTGGACTTGGTGCGGTACGCGTAGTTGGCGCCGAACGTGACGCCGCTCAGCCCCAGGCCGCTCAGCTTGCGGGTCGCCGCCAGCTTCAGCGCCTTCAGATCGTCGTGCACGGTCGGGTGGCCGAGGTAGCCAGAGCGGGTCGGGCCGCCGCCCCAGTTGCCTGGGTCGGTCAAGAACGTCGTGTTGTAGTCCGAGTAGTTGTGCGTGGTGGCGAGGTTGGTCACGCCCGTCCCGCTGGTCGTAAACGTCACCGTTTCGGGCGGCGGCAGAAATCCCGGCTGCGTAGAGTCGTTCCGCCCGAGACCGGCGGTCGACTCCAGTCGCAGATCGGTGCGCCGGACCGCCGACCAGCTCAGGTCGCTATCCAACGCCCACTTGTCGCTCGGATAAAATTCGATGTTATAGCCGACCGAATCGAGGTGGGCGCGGCGATCGTTGTTGTAGTTCTCGGCGACCAGATACGGAACATTCGTGAACGTGCCGGAAACCACCCGGTTGCCGTCGACCGCCCCGGTCTGACTCAGGGTCGCCCCGGCCCAGATCGTGCCGTATTCCATGCGGCGGATCCCCTGCAGTTCCTTGAAGTCGGAATGGTACCCGTCGAGCACCATGTGCACGGAATCGGCGGGCTTGTATTCGAGAACGCCCATGAAGCCGGTGCGCTCGTAATAGGCGGACTTCACGCCATCCTTGTCGCCCCCAAGGACCCTGTCCCCGACGGGCAAGCCCTGAGCGCCGTTGTTGGTTGTGGCATAGCCCCAGGGCTCCTGGGTCTGCGCCTGGTACGGCGTCTTGTTGTACGCGACGCCCAGGGCGAGGCCCAGCGTGTTGTCCCGGTACTGGTCGATGTACATGCCGCTGACACGATTGCCGCCACGTTCATAGCCGGGCACGTTGACCCGCTGTGCATCCTGGTCGCGCTCGTAGGAGAGCGCGTGCGCAGTGCGGCCGTAGGCGAGCGGACGAACGGTTTCGATGTCGGCCGTGCCCGCGACACCCTGGTAGGTCTGGCCGGCATCGGGGGTCTTGAAGACCTTCACGGCGCTGACGAGCTCGGCCGGATATTGGTCGAACTCAACCGTGCGGTTGTCGTTGACGGACGCCTGCTCGCGACCGTTCAAGGTGGTGATAGTAAAGTCCGGGCCCAGGCCCCGAATGGCCAGGGTCTGCGCGCGGCCGTTGGTGCGCTGAGCCGCAATACCCGGCAAGCGCGCAATTGATTCGGCAATGGAGGCGTCGGGAAGCTTGCCGATGTCTTCGGATGACACCTCCTCAATCATCGACGAGTCAGCTTTCTTGGCGGCGACCGCATCCTCGATACCTTTGCGAATGCCGGTGACGACGACTTCCTGCATCGGCTGGTCCGCCGGGGGGGCGGGGGTGCCGGCGGGCTGGTCCGCGGCCCGCGCGCTGCCGGCCGCGGCCAACAGGATGGTCGTGACCGTCGAGCTGATGCTGAGTGTGGAACGCCGGGCGGCCGGCCGAGTCGCGTTGAGGTTCTTCACCAGGCGTCTCCTTGAGAATCCCATTGGTGTGTCGCGTGCCTCTGTCCAGACCCGCGCCGACCATCCCCCCGCAGGGTTTCCAGTAAATCGCCCTATGGCGGCATCTTAGCCGCCTCGGGCTTGTGGCCAAATTGCCGGCATACGTATTCATGCCGCCGCGCCTAGCGTTGCTTGCGAAACACACGGTATTCCCAGGCGCCCAATGCCAGGGCCGGAAGCGCCGCCGCACGCGCCGGCTTCGCGGCATCGGGCGCCGGCGTGACATCCGAATAAGTCGAATCGCCGGCCTCGACCACGCCCACGAACGGCTGCGAGGACAGGTTGACCGTGACCAGCAGGGTTTCATCCGCGTCGCGCCGGATGAAGCTGAGCACGCGCCCTTCCTCGGAATTGTGCAGCCAGAGGAGCTCGCCGTCGGTGAACGCCTGATGCGCGTGCCGCAGGGCGGTGAGTTGCCGGTAGGCGCGCGGGACCTGCGGGTGGCGATCGGCACTGCTCCAGTTGATCGGCAGCTTCTCGAACAGCGCGGGCGCGCCCGATTCGGTCGCATCGCCGACCTCCATGCCGTTGTAGAGCAACGGCACGCCGTCGAGGGTGAATACGAGCGCCGAGGCGGCCAGCGCCGCCGCCTCACCGAAGCGCGCGATGGCGCGCGTCTCGTCGTGGTTGTCCGAGAAGCGCATGCGCAGTGCGCCACGCTCGTACCCGGCGTTGTCGCGCTGCCACTGTTCGCGCACCACCGAGGCTGGCGTGCGGCCGGTAATCGCGTCGGCCAGGGCGGCGTAGCCCTTCCAGGCGTAGTCGACGTCGAAGGCGCGCGCCATGAGCGCCGGCTGGTCCCACTCGGCGAGCATGAAGAGGCCGGGTTTGAGCGCGTCCAGCTCGGTGCGCGCCTGTTCCCAGAAATCCGTGGGCACCATGCCGGCCGCGTCGCAGCGGAAACCGTCGAGATCGAACTCGCGCACCCAGTGCTTCAGCATGTCGATCATGTAGCGGCGCAGCTGCGGATTGTCGTAGTTCAGCGCCGCGACGTCTGCCCAGTCCGGATTCGGCGGGATGATGTGGCCGGCGGCATCGTGTTTGTAGAAGTCCGGCGTCTTCATCAGCACCGAGTCCCACGCCGTGTGGTCGGCGACGATGTCGATGATCACTTTCAGTCCGCGCCGATGGGCTTCGCCGATCAGCCGGTGCAGGTCGGCCGCCGTGCCGTATTCCGGATTGATGCCGTAGTAGTCGCGCACGGCGTAGGGGCTGCCGAACGTGCCCTTGGCCTTGAGCTTCCCAACCGGATGGATCGGCATCAGCCACAGGATGTTGACGCCGAGCTGCTGGAGTCGATCGAGTTGCGCCGTGATGCCGGTGAAGTCACCCGTGGTCGAGAACTGGCGCGGAAAGATCTCGTAGATGATGCCCTGGCGCACCCAGGCCGGGCTGGACCGCGCCGGCAGCCTCGCATAATCCACCGGCTCGCTTGCGCGGGCGGCGGCGACGCCCAGTAGTGCCAGCGCCAGCGAGATCACAAGCGCTCTGCCAGAGGCCCGCAGTGCGGGCACGCCCCGGGACACGGCAATCCACATGACTCGTACCCTCACTTTCGCCCTGATCGTGGGGGAACATACTCAGCCGGCTTTGTGCCACAAGACTGAATACGTATGCGCCTTGGATTTGTCACGGTCGAGCAGGTACGCTGCCAGCGGAGAGTCTCACTCGTCGTGCCGCGCTCCTGCAGGGCGCTGGCGGAGCGGAGAACGAAGGAGCACGGGCCGGTGGCTGCCGAGGCTCTGCAGACCCCGCTATTCAATCCAGCTGCGACCATGCAGGTCGTCCAGTTCGATGACCGGCGCTTCTGCCTCGTCGACGACGAAGCCCTGCTCAATCCGGATGAGCTGGTGCAGTGTGCCGCGGAGCGGCGTGCGGAATTCAACTCGGTCGACTTCAGCTATTACCCCGGCATCTATCGGATGGCGCCTGCAATGAGGGCGCTGTTTCAGCCGCTGTTCCTGCTGCTGCTCACAACGTCCCTGGCCACTGGAATGGGAACGAGCCCGCCTCGCGTGGATGGCGGGTCCGTCAGCGGCGGTAGCTTCCTCGATCGCCCCCCGCAGGACGAGATCATCTACTTCCTGCTGCCCGATCGGTTCGAGAACGGCGACGCGTCCAACGATCGCGGCGGGCTCTCGGGCGGGCGGCTCGCGACCGGCTTCGATCCGAGCGACAAGGCCTTCTATCACGGCGGGGATCTCAAGGGGCTGATCTCGCGGCTCGAGTACATCCAGGAGCTCGGTGCGACCGCGATCTGGGTAGGGCCGGTGTTCAGGAACAAACCCGTGCAGGGCGCTGCGGGAGCGGCATCGGCCGGCTATCACGGCTACTGGATCACGGACTTCACCCGCGTCGATCCACACTTCGGCAGCAACCAGGATTTCCGCGCGCTGGTCGAGGCCGTGCACGGGCGCGGCATGAAGCTCTACCTGGACATCGTCGTCAACCACACGGCGGATGTGATCGCCTATCGCGAATGCCCGACCCGGGCCTGTCCGTATCGCTCTCGTGCCGACTACCCCTACCAGAGACGCGGCGGGCTGCACGGTGAGCCGATCAACAGGGGATTCCTGGGAGATGACGCGCAGCATCAGACGGCCGAGAATTTCGCCCGGCTCACGCGCGCCGATTTCGCCTACACGCCCTACCTGCCGCGGGGTGAAGAGCACGTCAAGGTTCCGGACTGGCTCAACGACCCGATTTATTACCACAACCGCGGCAACTCGACCTTCAGCGGCGAGAGCTCGACGTTCGGGGATTTTTTCGGACTCGACGACCTCATGACCGAGAACCCGCGCGTGGTACGGGGATTCATCGATATCTACGGCGCGTGGATCGACGAGTACGGCATCGACGGGTTCCGCATCGACACGGCCAGGCACGTCAACCCGGAGTTCTGGCAGGCTTTCGTGCCCGCCATGCTGGCGCGTGCCCGGGCCCGGGGCATTCCCAATTTCCACATCTTCGGGGAAGTCAGCACCGCGGCCGCGGATGCCGCGCCGCTGGCCGTGCACACGCGCATCGACAAACTGCCGGCAGTGCTGGATTTCGCGTTTGCGGCGGCGCTGCGCGCCACCGTCGCCGGCTCGCAGGGCACCCAGGTGCTGACGCGACTGTTCGAGCAGGACGCGCTCTACGAGGGAGGTGCGGCAGGGGCGCGGCGCCTGCCGACATTCATCAGCAATCACGACGACGGACGCTTCGCCCACTTCGTGCGCGCAGCGCGCCCGGGGATACCCGCCGACGAGGTGCTGCGGCGGGTGCTGCTGGCGCACGCCATGCTGTTCACGCTGCGCGGGGTTCCGGTCGTGTACTACGGTGATGAGCAGGGATTCGCAGGTCGCGGCGGCGACCAGGACGCCCGCCAGGACATGTTCGCGAGCCGCGTAGCCTCCTACAACAGCGAGCGGCTGCTCGGTACCGGCGACACCACGGCGCCGAGGAGCTTCAATCGCGAGCACCCGCTGTATCGGGTCATCGCCGCGCTCGCGGCCCTGCGCCGGCGCGAGAGTGCACTGCGGCGCGGAGCGCAGCTGGTGCGCGCCGATGCCGGGGCGCCCGGGCTGTTCGCGGTCTCCCGCCTCGACCCGGACGCTGCGCACGAGCTGCTCATCGCGTTCAACACCTCGACTATGCCGGTGAGCGCGCAGGTGGGCGTCAACTCCACCTCCAGCCGATTCGCCTCGTTGGTCGGCTCGTGCGAATCGGCACCGAGCGCGCCGGGCAGCTATCACGTCAGCGTGCCGCCGCTCGACTACATCGTGTGCGCCTCCGAGACCTCCCGGTGAGCGCAGAGCGCGGACAGGTCAGCGGCCTCGAACCCCAGCGGGAATGGTGGCGCGGCGCGTGCATCTATCAGATCTACCCACGCAGCTTCGCCGACTCGAACGGGGATGGGATCGGTGACCTGCCCGGCATCGCCGCGCACCTGCCGTACGTGGCCTCGCTGGGCGTGGATGCCATCTGGCTGTGCCCGTTCTTCAGCTCGCCGATGCGGGACTTTGGCTACGACGTTGCCGACTACTGCAGCGTCGATCCGAGCTTCGGGACCCTGCGCGATTTCGATCACCTGCTGGAGAGGGCGCATACCCTGGGTCTGCGGGTCATCATCGACCAGGTCTACTCGCACACCTCCGATCAGCATCCCTGGTTCAGGGAGAGCCGCGTGGATCGCACCAATCCGAGAGCCGACTGGTACGTGTGGGCGGATGCCAAAGTGGACGGCTCGCCGCCTTCGAACTGGCAGTCGGTGTTCGGAGGTCCCGCCTGGGCCTGGGATGCGCGCCGCGGGCAGTACTATCTCCATAATTTCCTGACCGAGCAGCCCGACCTGAACGTGCACAACCCCGCCGTGCAGGACGCACTGCTCGAGTGCGCGCGTTTCTGGCTCGAGCGCGGCGTCGACGGATTCCGCGTCGACGCCATCGACTACGCGATGCACGATCCTCATCTGACGGATAACCCGCCGTCACCCGTCAACGGCAGGATCCGCACCCGTCCGGTGGACTTCCAGCAGCCGCGCAACAACAAGTCCCACCCCGATATCGTCCGATTCATCGAGCGGGTGCGGGCACTCACCGACCGCTATGGCGAGCGCTTCACGGTCGCGGAGGTCGGCGGAGAGAACAGCGAATCCGCGATGAAATCATTCACCGCCGGCGCAAAGCGCTTTCACACCGCCTACGGCTTCAGCTTCCTGTATGCGGACAGGCTCTCGCCGCAACTGGTGCGCTCTGCAATCGAGGCGTGGCCCGCGGACGGCACCACCGGGTGGCCGAGCTGGGCCTTCTCCAATCACGACGCGCCGCGTGCGGTGTCCCGCTGGGCCGGGCCCGCCGACCGCAGCGCCTGTGCGCGGGCGGCGATGTTGCTGCTCGTCAGCCTGCGCGGGAATATCTTCCTCTACCAGGGGGAAGAGCTCGGCCTGCCGCAAGCTACTCTC
>Ga0209238_1000396_pt1 | contig 15338 bp, 14 predicted proteins | sample GraSoi013_1_20cm_FD_185823 | JGI IMG/M metagenome (GOLD analysis project Ga0209238, IMG submission 185823) | Grasslands soil microbial communities from the Angelo Coastal Reserve, California, USA - Sample 10_02_2013_1_20cm (SPAdes) (version 2) | ecosystem: Environmental > Terrestrial > Soil >...
GATGGCGTCTGGGCCATGCATGATGCGACGGAGGGCGGAGTCCGGAACGCCGTCTGGGAGATGGCCCAGGCCTCGGGCCTCGGCGTGGACGTCGACTTTTCGAAGGTCATTGTCGCACCGGCCGTCGCCGAGGTCTCGAACCTGTTCGGCATGGAGCCTCTCGATGCGATCAGCGAAGGCACGCTGTTGATCGCGACCGAAGTCGACACAGCGGCGAAGGTCCTCGAGAGCCTCCGCAGGAAAGGAATCTCGGCGGTCGACATCGGCGCGTTCACGAAGAAAGGCCGACCGTGCTGGGATCGCGGACGCGTGTTCCGCCCCGCGGATCGAGATCCATTCTGGATCGCTTTCAGTCGCGCGCTGTCTGGGGAGATTACCTGAGCCGCCCTCGCGGACGAACCGGACGCCTCAGTGGCGTGTACCTGGTCACGTCCACGAAGCGACCCGTCGCAAGACTCCTCACGATCGTCGGCGAGGCTCTCGAAGGAGGCGCCTCGATCGTGCAACTCCGGGACAAAGGCATCTACACGCCCGAGGAGAGGTCCGAGGCCGCCCGAGGCGTCCGAGGCCTTTGCGATCAACATGACGTACCGTTCCTCGTGAACGACGATCCTGAGCTGGCGCGCCGCTTCCGTGCCGATGGCGTCCACGTGGGTCGCGAGGATCCGTCGCCCCGGACCGCGCGGTTGGTCCTGGGACCACGGGCGATCGTCGGGGTGACCGTGTACGGCAAGCCGGGGGAGGAGGAAGCCGCGGCGACCGCGGGCGCCGACTACCTGGCGCTGGGACCGTTCTTTCCGAGTCCGACGAAACCCAAAGAGCCCGTCTTGCCGCTCCAACTTCTCGATGAAGTCGTCAAACGTTCACGGCTCCCCGTGTTTGCGATTGGAGGCGTTACCGCGGAGAACGCGGGCCTCTTCGCTAAACACGGCGTCGCCGGGGTCGCGGTCATTTCTGCGATCATGGACGCGGGCGATCCGAGCGCGGCCACCGAGGCGATTCGGCGAGCTTTCACCGTGGGCGCCCTCGTTTGATCAATCTCGTGCGCACGCACGGAAAACGCGCGCGCGAAGAATCCTCGCTCGGTAACATCGGGCAACAAACGATTAAATAGAGCCCCTTTCCTGCAAACCCCTCCGTGCGACGACTCATTGTGACGGAGAAGTTCAACGCGGCGGTCCGCATCGCGACCATCCTCAGCGATGGAAAGGCGAAGCGGACGAACGTGGAGGGCACCTCCGTCTTCGAGTTCAGTCAAGGGGACGACCGTGTCCGGGTCGTCGGTCTGCGCGGCCACATCATCAACCTCGACTACCCGGAGGCCCTGAACGACTGGGCCCGGGTCGATCTGAAGGAACTCGTCTGGGCGGAGCCGCAGAAGATCGTGACCGCCGGGAAGATCGGTGCGGCGTTGAAGCAACTTGCTGTGGACGCGGACGAGGTCATCATCGCCACGGACTTTGACCGGGAAGGCGAACTGATCGGCGTCGAGGCCCTCGGCCTGATCCAAGAAGTGCGACCCGAGGTCCGCGTGAAACGAGCGCGGTTCTCGGCGTTGACGAAATGGGATATTGAGAGCGCCTTCGCGAACCTCGTGGAAGTCGATCATCCGCTCGCGTGGTCCGCGGAATCCCGTCAGTCGGTGGACCTCGCCTGGGGCGCGGTCCTGACCCGCTTCCTCTCCATCGCATCGAAACAGCTTGGCCGGGACTACCTTTCTGTCGGCCGGGTGCAGAGCCCGACCCTCGCCCTCGTCGTCGACCGAGAGCGGGAGATCGAGGATTTCGTGCCGCAGGATTACTGGACCCTTCACGCCCGGTTCCGCAAGGATGCGGACGGCGTCGCGGTGGAGTTCGAGGCGAATCACGAGCATGGCCCGTACTGGGCGCACCAGGAGGCGGAGGCCGCCTTCGAGTTGGCCGAACGTGTGCCGCAAGGGCTCGTCCGCGAGTATATCCAAAACGAGCGCGAAGAGCGTCCCCCTCCTCCGTTCAACACGACCATGTTCGTCGCGGAGGCGAATCGCATTGGCTTCGGCGCCGCGCAGGCGATGAAGATCGCGGAGGATCTCTACCAGTCCGGGTACATCTCCTACCCACGCACGGACAATACGGTCTATCCGTCCACCGTGAACCTCCGAACCGTCCTCGAGAAACTCCAAGATTCATCTTTTGCGGCGGAGGCACGAGTACTCGCCGCTCTACCCGGTCCAGGGTGTCACGCGAGAAAAGCTGAAACGGAACGATCACTGGGCGATTTACGAGCTCGTCGTGCGGCGCTTCTTCGCCACGGTGGCACCGAACGCGATCGCCGAGACCGCGGAAGCGAAGATCGACCTCGGCGGCCAAGTTTTCCTCGCAGAAGGATACCGGATCAAGGATCCGGGATGGCGGAAATATTACCCATATTGGACGGTCCGAGAGACGATCCTGCCTGCTCTCACGACTGGCGAATCGTTGGACCGTGTCGGGCCTGTGGCACTCCGCGAGGACCGCACGAAACCTCCAGCGAGGTACAGCGAAGGGTCGCTGATCCAGGAAATGGAACGGGTCGGCCTCGGGACGAAGTCCACGCGGCACGAGATCATCAAGAAGCTCTACGACCGGAAGTTCATCGAAGGGAAGTACCCGAAGCCGACGACGAGTGGGCGCGCGGTGATCGAGGCCCTTGAGGATCACGCACAGCGAATCACGGAACCGGAGATGACCGCCCACCTCGAAGCGGACATGGAGGCGATCGCGACGGGGACTCGTGCCCGGGAGGACGTCGTCCGGGAATCCCAACAGATGCTCAGTGAGGTCCTCGAGACGCTCGAGGCGAACCGCGAGGCGATCGGCCAGGAGATCGAAGCGGCGCTCCGGGAGCAGAACTACATCGGCAAATGCAACGTGTGCAAGGAAGGGAACCTCACCGTCATCCGATCTCGACGTGGTTCCCGTTTCCTCGGATGCGACCGCTACCCCGCCTGCCGGAACACGCATCCGCTGCCGCAGATGGGGATCATCCAAGGAGCGGAAGAGAACTGCCCGGAGTGCGGCGCGCCGATGATCAAGCACACGGATCGCGGCCGCACCACGACCTACTGCGTCGCATCCGATTGCCCCTCCGTCCGTGTGAAGAATTTCATCGGCCGCTGCGAGAAATGCGGAACGGGAGAGCTCACGATTCGCCACGGCAATTATGGGAAGCGGTTCGTCGGGTGCTCGAGTTACCCGGCCTGCGACAACTCGTACCCGCTGCCGCAACGGGGTCTCATCGTGCCCACGGAAGACCGCTGCAAGTCGTGCGGACATCCGGTAATCAAGGTCATCTCCCGCGGCCGGCCACCGTGGGTCCTCTGTCTGAACATGCAATGTCCCGCGAAGGAAGCGAAGCGCAAGAAGGCGGGAACGGTGAAGGTCAAGGCGAAGGGCGGCGCGAAGCGAGCGCCGAGAAAGAAGAAGCCGATGCCGGTCCCGATCGCACCGGACCTCCCGACCGGCTAGGGAGTCCGCATGAACCGGATGAACTCCTCCAGGGTCTTCGGCTGAAGCGTGTAGTTCGTCCGTTTCTCTTCGCCGATCGTCGAGATGCGGCTCTTTCCGTAGTGATGGCCCGGGCAGACGACCAGCTCGTCATCCATCTTGCGGACCTTGTTGAACAGGGAATCGTACATCTGTTCCACGTTGGACCCGGGGAGATCCACGCGGCCGCAGTCGCCCACGAACAAGCAGTCCCCGGTGAAGGCGTGCCCCGCGACGAGGTAGCAGCAGGAGTCGGGGGAGTGGCCCGGCGTGTGAACGACCTTCACCTTGAGCTCTCCGACCTTCACGACGGTGCCGTCCTCCAGGACGAGGTCCTTTCGGACGTTGCTGAGTCGATGGGCCGCGACCTTCGCGCCGGTCTCGTTGGCGAGCCGCTCGTTGTCGAACACGTGATCCGAATGATGGTGCGTGTCGAAGATGAACGCGATCGTGTATCCGTTCTCGTCCGCAACCTTTTGGAGGACGCGCGCGTCAAAGCTCGGATCGACCACGGCGGCGACCTTGCTCGCGGGATCGCCGATCACGTACCCGAAGTTCTGCATCGCGCCGATGAGATGTTGCTCGAAGAACATGGACCGCTCGACAAGTCGCTGTCCGGGTTAAGCGTTCTCGTCGGAGCGGAGGACAGACCTAGGCCCTTGGCGAAGGGAGGCCGAGCTCCGTGCTCGAACGACCCTTGCCACCCAGCGTATCGAACGGGGAGGATATGGAGGGGCGGTTGGCAACCGCGTCGTTCTTGGGGTTCCTTGTTCAGGTCGCTCACATGCGACATCGACCCGCGTGCTAGCCCCCTATCCCCCTGGGAGGCATCCTCCCCTTGGGCAACATGCGGCTACAAGTCCTCGCCATCCTCGAAAACGGCGCCTCGAAAATCCTCCCGAAAGGGACTGACACTCTCCGGGTCCTCCTCATCCTTCCCAATCCGGAGGGGGCGCCGAAGTTGGAGAGCGAAGCCGCACAGCGCCGTCTTCCGGCCTCTCCGATCCGACGCCGAGTCATGGCATCCCTCGCGGGGTCTGGCTGAACGGCCCGAGACCTAGCGTCCGCTGCCCGATTCTCGAATGAGGTCGAGCCGCTGCGTTCCCGTGTCGGAATCGAATCTAGCGGGATCGCTTGGAGGACTTCTTGGCCTTGCGCCCAGTCCGCTTCGGCGCCTTTCGCGCAGCCTTTCGGGCGGGACGCGGTGGCGCTTGCGCCTCATAGAGGGCCAGCGTGATCCCAGTCGGGTCCTGGAAGACGGCGAACCAGCCCATGCCGGGAATCTCTTGCTTCGGCATCGTGACCGCGCCCCCGGACGAGGTGATCTTGCGTAGTGTGTTCTCGATGTCCTCAGTGAGGACGTAGTCGAGGATCCCTGCAGGCAGGTTCTCCGCCTGCTGGAGTCCGCCGCCAGGTGCGCTGGGCGGCTGGAACATCGAGTAGTTCATCTGCGGCATGTCCTCGAATTTCCAACCGAAGACGTCCTTGAGGAACGACTTCGTTTTCTCGGGTGCGTTCGAATGGATCTCCACGTGCACAATGCTGTTCGGTTTCTGAGCCATGTTTTTCATCCCCCCTTCTCGAAGGATACGACGGCATGCGTCGGCGAGGTATTAAGTCATATCCTGAGGGGTTGGCGAAAGTGGCCCGCGATGTCGCACCTCATGGGCCGGACAGCGGATTCCTCAAATCGTCGAGAGCGCGAGGCCTACGAGGAGGAGAATCCCGGTGGCCAGCGTGGCCAAAATCATGGCGGCGTTCGAAGGGATGAGGGCGTGAGGATCGTCCTTGGCGGCCCGGAGCCCTCGCACGGGCCTGGCCGCGAGGGGGAGCGCCAGAAGGCCGAGGAGGGCCCAGGGAGTCAGGCCGGCGAAAAGGACACCGACCAAGAGGACGACGTACACGGCCGCGATCAGGCTCGCGAAGGCCGTCGTGGCCCGCGCGACCCCGAGCCGGACCACCAACGTTCGTTTCCCGACGGAAGCGTCTGCGGGGATGTCAGGGACCTCGTTGATCCACAGGATTCCCGCCACCAGGACACCGAGGGACAGTGACAGGACGATCGCGGGAGGATCGAATGCTCGGGCCAGGACAAAGTATGTCCCGAGCACGGTCACGGGCCCGAACTCCAGCGCGACCGCGATTTCCCCGAGCCCGTGGTGAGCCAGGCGAAATGGTGGGCCGACGTACGAGTAAGCGATCGCCACCCCGAAGAGGCCGAGGAGGAACAACGGCAGGCCGACCTGGGTGACCAAGTATAGTCCAATGAGCGAGCCGGCGGCGAGGAACGCGAGGGCCACGGCGAGATGAGTCCGGACGCTCAGCACGCCGCGAAGCAATACCCGACCTCCACCGGCGAAGGGATTCAGGTGACGGACCGCGAGGTCGTTCCCACTTCGATAGTCCCACGCATCGTTCGCCATGTTCGCACCGAGGTGAATCGACATCGCGCCGAGAAGGCAGAGGACGAAGAATGACGGATTGAACGCGCCCCGAATCGTCCACGCCGCAAGAGCACCGACGAGAACGGGGATCACCGAGGCGATCAGAAAAGGCGCGCGCAACGCCTGAAACCACATTTTCTCTACGGGGACTCTCGTCGGTGGGGTCAGCGGTTTCGTCATCCCCATGAAGCCGATCTGGCGACCGTCCCGGATGACCGGGCGCACGGTCAGGATAGCCTGGAATGTGGCACCGTCCTTCCGCATGAGCGTCACCTCTTCCTCGAACTTCCCTTTCTCGATTGCTTCCCGCAGGAGCCGAGGGACGAGGGTCGGGACGTTTTTCGGAACGTGGAACCATGCGACGCTCATCTTGCCGATCACCTCTTGGGCAGTCCAGTCGAACAGGGCCTCCGCGTCGGCGGAGTACTGTTGCACGGTCCCGTTCATGTCGCATGTAATCACGGACGTCTCGTCCGTGAAGCTCTCAGAATCCGACACGGCAATCTCCTACTGCGGATTGCCTACTTCGCGGGCGGTGCGAGCGGACGGGTCTTCCCCATGAAACCGATCTGCTGCCCATCGCGGAACATGGGACGGACCGTGAGGACCGCGGGGAACCGAGCGCCGTCTTTTCGGATGAGGGTGACTTCCTCTTCGAACTTGCCTTTCTCGACCGCTTCTCGCAGGAGGCGAGGCACGAGGACCGGCACGTTCTCGGGGACGTGGAACGAGGCCACACTCATCTTCCCGATGACTTCCTCAGGACTCCACCCGAACAGATCCGCGGCATCCGCCGCGTATTGCTGGACGATTCCCTCCATGTTGCACGTGATCACCGACGTCTCGGCGGTGAACGTTTTCCCCTTCTTCTCGGCCATGGGCCACGCCTCCTACACCATCTGCTGAGGGACCGCGGCTTTATCCTGTGAGTGGTTTACCTGTCAACCGGATGAATCCGTGAAGCACCTCGATATTGTCGTCCCGACCCGAGTCCTCGAAGACGTCGGGATCCTGACCGAGTTGTTCTTCCGCAACAATGAGTCCGTCGAGATTCTCCAGTCGTTCGCTGTGCGACCCCACGTCCTCGCGTTGGTCGTCCGCGTGCACCGACGCGGGCCGTTCAAAGATCTCGGCGCGATCCACCGCGAGGCCCGCGCCCTCGTCCAGCGATACCGGCTCACGCGGTTCGAGCTCATGTCCGCGAATCGAGACCGCGGGGAATACATCGCATGGATCGAATGGAAGATCCCGGAGGCCGTCCAAGAAGCTCTAGGCACGGAGGGCGGAATCGTCCCGCTCCGGGTCGTCCGGGAAGAAGCCACAAGCGCGCGGGTCTCTCTACTCGTCTCCGAGGCCGTGCTCCGAAGATTCCGAAGTCTCCTGGACCGGTTCGGGGGGCGAGACTGGGTTCGGGCCGTCCGACGAGTTCCTGCGGAGCGGTGGGATGCGGGGACCATGCTCACTCTTCGCCAACGAGAACTCCTGACCCTCGCGTTCCGGCTCGGCTATTACGAGACCCCTGCGAAGGTGTCACTCGACCGGCTCGGCCAGCTCGTCGGCATTTCGCGAGCCGCCTTCTCGAAACACCTGCGGAGTGCGGAAAGAAAAATCCTCGGAACCGTAGTCGGCTCGCCGCGCTGACGCCAACTAGATCGCGAAGTCCCGATCGGAGAGGCCGAAACGGATTATGAAGACGCTCAGCCCAGAGCAAATCGTGTTGCCGCCCGAAAGCGCTGGTCGCAACCCGGGAACGTGAGATCGGCCTACACTACTGGAGCGGTTGACCCCAAGGTTCTTAGTCGCGCAGCCGGCTGGCCTCCCCGGGGAAGGCGCGTCTGATTCGCCTCACGGCCAAGGAACGAATCCTCCTGCACCTGTTCGATTGCGCGAAGTACGAAAGCGCCGTCGAGGTGTCAGATGCAATGACCCAGGATGGAATCGCGCAGGCGGCGGGGTTCGACATACCCCATTTTGCTCAGTACGTCCAACCCCTCGTCCAAGAGGGCCTTGTCCGGGAAAGAACCGCGCACGTGAAGGGTGCCCGACGACGGCGGAAAGCGTACGACCTTACGGATGCGGGGAAAGTATCCGCCGTTCAATTGCGCGACAAGTTGAGGTCCGAGGTCGTGCGCGTCAGGGATCAAACCGGCGTGCGCGAGGCAAACGTGTCCAGTGTACTCGCCGAAGCGAGGGGGAAAGCTTCCTTTTTGGACGTATTTCGACAAGTGGCAGAGACTGGAATCTTTGACCTCGCAAGCGTGACAGCCGTTCCCACGAAGTCGTTTGTCGAAATGTTGTCGGACGAGCCTCAGCTCACAACCTTCGTTGGGAGGCGCGTGGAGCTGGACGCAATTACAGGGGAGAGCGAGAAACCCCGCGTCTTCGTCATCCACGGCGTGGCGGGAATCGGAAAATCCAGCCTTGGAGCGAAGGCGACGGAGCTCCTCCGGGGCAAGAGAAACCTGTTCTGGCGCCAAGTGCGGCGATGGGACACTCATCTCTCCATCCTCGCGTCCCTCGGCGACTTCCTTGCCGCTCTCGGTAAGCCGGGTCTTCGATCCGTCCTCGCCCGCAGCGCAGTGGACCGCGCCGCCCAGGTTCTTCGCGAGGACCTGCCGGGGACCCTATCGTTCCTCGTCATGGACGACGCCCACGAGGCGTCCCCTGACGCGTTAGCGTCTCTGCGGCTCCTGAAGGAAATCATCGCGGACACCCCCGACGTCCGCCTCCTCGTTCTCACGCGGGAGACTCTGCCATTCTACGACAGGCGGGACGTCGTCGTCCGCGGCCTGGTGCACGAGACGGAGTTGAGGGGTCTCCAGCCGGAGGAAGTCGAGGTTTTCCTGCCCCCCGAACGCGCGCGTGCAACGTTCGATATCGTTCGCCAAGTCGGGGGGCATCCGCTCTTCCTCGAACTCGTCCGAGCCTCGCCTGACGCCTTGCCCGCCAAGGCTCTCCGCGACGTCCGCAGATTTGTGGAGGAGGAAATCTACCGAAAGCTTTCCGACCAAGAGCGCCGAATGATGAAGGTCGCCGCCCTATATCGGGTGCCGGTCCCCCACGGTGCGCTCGTGCCGGACGAGACGCTTAAGGCGGACGTGCTGTTGTCGCTCACGGAGCGCTCCCTGATCCGCCCGGTCGGAGAAGATGGGTACGAAGTTCACGAGGCCGTCCGGGAAGTCTTCGCCGCGATGTCCACCCCCGGAGAGCGACAGGTGCTTGTCGAGTTTGCCGTCTCGCAACTGCGCGGACTCGCCGCCGAATCGTGGGCCCGGGAAAACTTCGTCGGGTCTGCCCGATACCTAGCGAACGCCCTCCAGATGCCCGTCTCCACCGCGGCAAGACTTTCGCTTCTCGAATCGCTCGGGGACGCGATCGAGCGGATGGGTGACGACGAAGCTGCGGCCACGGCCTACCGCGAGGCAATGGAACTAACCGAAAACCGCGAAGTCCTGGCTAGACTCCACCGGAAGATCGCAGACCCGTCGGCGACTCGGGGCGAGTTCGCAAACGCGACTCGTGAGATTGACGCAGGCTTCATGGCCTTGGGTGACACCCCGAGCGTCGAGCGCGGTTGGCTGCACCTCGCACGAAGCCGAGTGGCCCACGGCTACAACCAGTTCGAGGAGGCTCAGAGAGATGGCGAAGCAGCCCTCCGAATCTTCCAACAAATCGGCGACATGTCCGGCCAGGCGGACGCTTGCGCCGAGCTGGGATGGATCACAGGACATAGCGGCGCCAGCGATTCACAGGGATTACCTCTTTCCGAGCAATATTTCACAGAGGCGCTACGACTCGTCGAGGCCCTCGCGGACGCTCGCCTTGCGGGCCGCCTTCACGTCCTCGCGGCGGAGAGAGCCTACTTTCAAACAGGAGACGTCGCGCGACTTTGGCAGCACCTGGACGCGGCTGAGCCCCTCGTGAGGCGCGCAGGGGACCCAATCCTCAGTCGTCAGTTGCTAACCACCCGCGCCCAGTTGAAGTTCTACAGCTCCGCGGACTTCGACAGCGCGATCGCAGATGCCACCGAGGCCCTTGGTCTCGCCAAGCAGGTTCGGGATTCCGAAGGGATGAGCCTCGCGAAGTACTGGTTGGCCCAATGTTCCCGCGCGAAGGGAGCAATCGCAGAGGCCCGCCGCGGATTCGCGGAAGTCGCGAAAGAACTCGGTGTTTCGGGCGCGAGGTACTACGGTAGTTTCGCCACCGGTTACGCAGGAGAGTGTTTTCTCATGGAGGGCGACGCAGCCGGCTACCGACGGTTCATTGCCGATCGGAGAGAAGCAGTGGGCGAATATCATCTCTGGACGGTTGTCCTTGAAGGCTTCAATTTCCTCATCGGGGGCCGCGATGCCGACGCGGAATCGCGCTTTCGCGAGGCAATCCGCTTCGCCGAAGGCCAATCTGCAAAGGCGACGCTTTTCAAACTTGACGTCGGACTGGTCCATTTCTACTACGCGGCGGCCCTGCGCACACTCGGAAGAGAGCTAGAGGCATCGGGGGAGATGGATCGAGCGTTGGAAGCTTGGCGGGCGTACAACAACCAAGGGTTCTTGGTAACCGCAGCAAGCCGGGTGGAGCGGTTAGTCGATGGATTGAGGAAGATTCTCAAGAAGCGATGAACTCGATCGTCGACGTTCGCAAGCTCTAGGCGGACGAATTCCGGAGTGAGCAATGGGCGGAGGCGACTCCTCTTTCCGAGGAGGATCATTCCTTCCGCGCTTCCTTCGCCTTCGGGCGGAGCTCCGTGCTCCCGCATTTCCGGCAGCGGGTGGCGCGCATCGCGTTCCGGGCGTAGCACTGCATGCAGATCATCTTGTGCAGGCGGCGACGCTCGGCCTCGGGGAAGCGGGCCATATGGAGGGCGAGCGTGGACTGGTTTAAGAAGGCTTCGTATCTGAGGCCTTTTCCCGAAGTGGAAATAACCGCGTATCGCTCCGACTGTCGGTCCACGTGGGAGACAGGCGGCATGCCTAGCGTCCACCGGTGCGCAAATAGCGAGGGTTGTATCGTGCGCGGCGGCGTTCCTTGCACGCGTCAAGGTGGGGACACCTGGTTGGCGGAGCGTCATCCGACAATTTGCGCGTGAATCGAAAGGCGAGCTCATGATAATTGGTTGGGTTGTTCGGCGAGCCGGGATCGCACACACAAGGAGTTGTGTTTGAAGATGTTATCGCTCTCAATGTCGAAGTTCTTGTTCTCCTCATCTCGTTAGCAATGGCGCTACGCACGATCTTCCGGCCGCGGAATCCCGCCGAGTTGCTGCATCAGCCCCAACTGGTCGGTCTCGTGCCAGTGCTCTACGATTCGCCCGCGTTTGATCCGCCAAATCGCAATCCCGGCCACCCGGATCTGTTTGCCCGTTCGCGGAATGCCGAAGAGGTCCCCTTCGTGCGTCCCGTATGCGGTAATCCGTCCCGAAACCTTGTCCCCCTCCGCAACGAGGTCTTCGACCACGTGATACCCAGGGGCACCGTCGACGAACATTTTGAACGCCTGTTTCCATCCGTCCCGCGTCGGTGGGATGCCTGGGAACGGGTTGTGTTCCACGAAGTCGGGTGCAAGAAACTCATCGAGAACGTCGGCGTTGCCCTCCTTACAGGCTTCATCGATCGCCTGAAAGAACCGTCGTACCAATGCCTTGTTCTCCTCGGTGCCCATCCGACGCCTCGCCAGCGACATGAGCTGTAGAGGATAGAAAGACTCCTGTGAAACTGCACAGCTCGGGACAACCGGCTGAGCAATCGTCAACCGCGGCCGAAAGTGAGGAGAAGCTGATCCTCAAGACCCAAAGTCGGGGAGCGAGTGAGAATACTCATGCAGATCATCTTGTGCAGCAGGCGGCGCTCGGCCTCGGGGAAGCGGGCCATATGGAGGGCGAGGGCCGTTTATAATGGCTTCGGGCGCCGAGGCCGCTGTTTCACGGAGACCGATTTGATCACGACACGATTCGGCCGCCTCGGATCGAAGGGTGGACTCGCCCGTTTCAACGCATGGACCATCAAGGCCTGGACGGCGGACATGTCGAGCGTCTCGGGCCCGTAAAGGACGATGTGACGAGCCGACTTTCCCTTTCCCTTCAGAAGATGCTTCGGGTCGGGAAGGCTCGCCCCATGCAGGAAGAATAGGCTGATCCATCTCGGGAATACGGCGATCGAGAACACGGCGTCCGATGTCCGCTCCGTGGTACCGAACCCGATGGCGAGGGCGTTGTAGTTGTCATACACCAGCTCGATCGCGCCGGGCAGGAACGCACGCATCTTGGCCAATACCGCGCGGGCCTGAGTCGCAACCTCGGGGGCGTACTTCGATATGAATGCGTCGAGTTGCTCTTCCGGGGTCAGGTCCTTCAAGGCGGACCACGCCCCTTCATTTCGCCCTCCTCGAAGGTCGAGGTGTCCGCGCAACGAGGCGCGAGGCCCACCGGGCGATGCGACATCCGAAGCAGCCGAGATGGTGGCTCCCGTTCAGAGCACCACTCGAAAACTGGGCCAAGGCCTCGGGGCGGAACGGGCGCTTCCCGAGTCGCACGTTCACCGCGTCGTGGAGCCCTTGCATCCAGACGATCATCGAAGGCCGGCAACGCCGGCATGGCCACCGTTCTGACAGCCCGTGGAGGCCCGTCCAGAGCGTCCTCCCGAAACGGATTCGGAGCGACATCCGAACCCTCCGCATGTCTCCGGAGTGGCCGAACCGACCCGCTTCGCGGGCGTTCGACGCGACCTGGTTCTCCCGCAACGTCAACGAAACTCCGTCATCCTTGATAAGGGAGCCGGGTGACGCGCATGATCCGTGGTTGTATGGGTTGCGGAACCCTCTTCCGGTGCGACGTCGTGTCGCGTCCATGAAGAAGAAGGAACGACCTCCCAAGGACGCCCGTCCGAAGGAGAAACGGTTCCGTCACGGCGGCCGCAAAGGTCGGCGCGCGGCCCGCCATCGCGAAGATTCGAAATCCCGCTAGCACGTCGCGTCCGCGACTTTATCTTCCGCCCTGGATTCGACTTCCCACCGACCATCGCAGGACTTCAATGCCGTTCAACTACGATTTCCAGATGCGCATCGGAGCGCCTCGACCCACCGTATTCGAACGGCTGCTGCGAATCGAGCATCTTTCCCGATGGTTCTGCGGCTGGTCCCGGATCGAGCCGAAGGTCGGAGGGAGCTTCAAGTTCGGAGGAGAGACCTGCCTCCTTCCGCCGGAAGGTCGGGCTTGGGAGACGACGATCGACGAGGGTGAAGTCCTGCGACGATTCGCCTTTCGGTGGCCGATTCAGTCGGCGGAGACCCGCGTCGCGTACGAGCTCGAGGACGGCCCGGGAGAGACCGCTCTCCTCCATGTGACGCATCAGATGGTTCCGATTCAGGAGACGTCATGCGGTTCTGTGCAAGATGCGTGGCGGATGTGCCTCGGAAACCTGAAGTCGATCGCGGAGGGACGGGGGGACAGCGTGCGTCCCGATCATTCGCCGGTCAGCTCTCCGGAGGTCCGGCTCTCCGCCCTCATCGAAGCGACGCCGTCGAAGGTCTTTGACGCGTTCGTCAATACCACCGACGTCGCCCATTGGACGTCGGGCGGAGTGTCCCACCAAGAGACCCGGGTGGAACCACGTGTTGGAGGGGCCTTCTTTTTCGGGTCCGCACAGGAACCGGACACCGTGGTCGAATGGGTTTCCAGCCGGCACATCGCCCTCGGAAGATCGGCCGAACCGAAGGACCGTCGGATGCGGTTCGACTTTGAGGAGAAAGCGAGCGGGACCGCGGTCTACTTCACCGCGAGTGGATTTCGGAGCGGCGACGTGGATGGCATCCGCCGTCAGCGAGGACGCTGGTCTGACCGCCTCGTGTGCCTGAAGAATTTCGTCGAGAGCGGAGCTCCGGGATTCACGAACGCGTACGAAGATCAAGTCCGGGAAACCTAGGAGGACGCGTCGCGGAGTTGCGACCAGTCTTCTAGGACCGCCATCGCGGCGTTGTGGCCGGGAGCCCCGATGACGCCGCCGCCGGGATGCGCGCCCGCGCCGCACAAGTAGAGGCCGCGGATCGGTGTCCGATACGACGACCATCCCGGGACGGGGCGGAACGAGAACATCTGGTGCGGCAAGATCGCTCCATGGAAGACGTCGCCGCGCGTGAGGCCGTACTCCCGCTCCATGTCGAGGGGCGTCCTCCATTGGCGAGCCACGATCGCCTTACGAATGTTGGGCGCGTATCGCTCGAGGACATCGAGGATTCGCTCGGCAAACGGCTCAGCGTCCGTGTCCCACGACCCGGCCTTCAGATCGAACGGCGCGAACTTCGCGGAGATCGTCAGCGTGTGCATCCCCGGCGGCGCGACGGTCGGATCATTTGCCGACTGGAGCACGAACTCCAGGAACGGTTCCTGCGACGGGTGGCCTCGCTTTGCCTCGTCGTATGCCTTTTCCAGATAATCGATGGAGGGCGCGAGGTCGATGATCGCTTGGTGATGCGGTTGCAACGAGCGGCCCGGGATTGCGGCGAAATCGGGCAATTCCCGCAAGGCCAGGTTGAGCTTGAACGAGGACGATTCGAATCGGATGCGCTCGACGGCACGGAGGAATTCGGAGGGCAGGTGTTCATTCTCCACGAGCCGAAGGAAGGTCCGTTTCGGGTCCGCGTTGCTGAGGACCACCTGCGACTCGACCCGGGACCGGTCGGCCAGTTCGACCCCGACGGTGCGACCGTCCCGCACGAGGATGCGCCGGACCTCGGCGCTCGTCCGAATCACGGCCCCATGATGGCGCGCCGAGCGAGCGATCGAATCCGAGATCGCGCCCATCCCGCCCCGCGGCCATCCCCACGCTCCTTTCCTGCCGCCGATGTCCCCGAGCATGTGGTGACCGAGGACGAACGCGGTCCCGGGCGTCTCCGGTCCCGCCATCGTGCCCGCAACCGCGCTCGTGGCGAGGGACGCCTTCACCTCCTCCGATTCGAAATACTCGTCGAGGAGGTCCGCGATCGACATGAACAGAATCCGGCGGAGGAAGTCCTCTGCCTCGGGGGTGCTCACGAACGAGGCCAGGTCCGCCAACGGGACGGGCGGCGCGAGCAAGGTCGGCTCGAGCAGCTCGGCGAAGCCTTGCCAGAACTTCTCGTAGAGTGGCAGCGCCTCCGCGTCCGCCTTCGAGAAACGCGCGACCTCGCGTTGGTTCGCCCTGGGATCGTTACGGTACAGGAGGTACCGGCGGTCAGGAAAGGGATGGAAGAGGGCGGGATCGTAGGCGTGCTCCTCGAGGCCGAACGAGACCAAGTCCAAGTCCGCCTTGATCTCGGCCCGAAGCAGACCGCAGACGTAGGCGAGTGTGGATACCTTGAAACCGGGAGCGATCTCCTCCGTCACACAGGCGCCGCCGACGATGGGCCGGCGCTCTAGGAC
>Ga0209238_1000400_pt1 | contig 15275 bp, 14 predicted proteins | sample GraSoi013_1_20cm_FD_185823 | JGI IMG/M metagenome (GOLD analysis project Ga0209238, IMG submission 185823) | Grasslands soil microbial communities from the Angelo Coastal Reserve, California, USA - Sample 10_02_2013_1_20cm (SPAdes) (version 2) | ecosystem: Environmental > Terrestrial > Soil >...
TGCGCCCGCCCACGTGAGCAACGCGTTGAAACTGGCCGCAAGAAAAGAGAGCCCGTAGATTCCCGTGATGGTCGCGAGCTGAACCAAGCCTAGATTTGCGGACGCGGGATAGCCGAGCAAATTCCAAGGAAAACCGATTTCAGGCAAATGCGCGCGCGCAAATTCGAATGTCACCCAGAGAAACGGCGCACCTAAACATGCGAGGTCGATACTTCGCAGGGACAGCCGGTAGGCGGACCAGGCAAAACCGCCGGCAAGTATTCCCCAGGCAATGGCAATCAGCAGCAGGAGACTCCATCCGCCTGCCAGCGAGATGCCACCGTGGACAGCGAGAACCGTCGCAATCCACGGCAGCGCCGTTATGACGAAGAGTAATCCGTGAAGAAATCCACACGCAAACGCCACACGGGGACGCGCGCCGAACAGCGAAAGAAGAAGAATGCCAACGCAGACCCAGGAATAGATGCCGAGGTAGAAACCAGTGTACGAGAGCGAAAGTGCTGCGCCGGAAACGGCAGCGACAATAAGACGAAAGCTCGCCGGGATTTCCGTGCCAGCTTCCGGGCGAAGAAAGGTGAGCCAACCGCCCCGAAGCATCAGTGTTTCACAATGGCTTTAAAACCTGCGTCCTCGAGGCCTCTCCTGGCCCCTTCGGCGGCCTTCGGATCAGCGTACGGGCCGACTTGCACGCGGTAATACTTGTCGCCTTGCGGAGAAAGAACGAACGCCGGGAATTTTTTCTTCTGTAAACGGCTCGCGAGTTCCATGGCATCCGCTTCCCTTGTCGTCGCCGCCACTTGCACAGTATATGAGCCACCTGGAATGAGCGGCGTGTTGGGGCTTTTCGCTGAACTTCCACTGTTTCTCAATGGCGAGCTCTTCTTTGCCGGGGCCGCCGCAACTGCAACGGGCTTCAAATGGTCTTCGGTTTTCTTACTGTCGCCGGCGTGATAAAACTCCCAATCCGAATTCGGTGGAGCGGGCGTATCCGTGGGCGACGTGGCAGGCGCGGTATTATTCGTGCGCTTCGGATTCACATCTGCCTTGGGCGAGATAGTGGGCTTCCTGAAAAAATCCGTCGAGGCGCGCACTGGATTATCGTATTGATTGCGCCCCATGACGTAGCCAAGCGTGAAAAATACGCCCGAAAACAGCAGCATGAGCATGAACAGACCGATAACATGCCGGCTTTCGAGTACACGCTCTCCGGCGCCCCCTCGTTTTCCTCCAGAAGACATCCCTACTTTTGCGCTCCTAAATTCCTAGTCCACTGATTAATGATATCGATAGGCAGCGGAAACACAATCGTTGTGTTCTTCTCGACACCTATCTCCGTCAAAGTTTGCAAGTAGCGGAGTTGAATCGCGGAGGGTTGCGTCTCCAGAACTTTTGCGGCGTCGGCGAGTTTCTGCGAGGCTTCGTACTCTCCTTCAGCATGAATAATCTTTGCGCGGCGTTCGCGTTCGGCCTCCGCCTGCTTGGCGATGGCGCGCTGCATCTGCTCTGGGATGTCCACCTGCTTTACCTCGACTTTGGAAACCTTGATGCCCCAAGGTTCAGTGTCCGTGTCCAGAATGACCTGGAGCTTGGCATTGACCTTATCGCGTTGGGAGAGGATTTCATCCAGCTCAAACTGGCCGACGACACTGCGGATGGTCGTCTGGGCAAGTTGCGAAGTCGCGTAGGTGTAGTTCTGCACTTGCGAAAGGGCCAGGTTGGCGTCCACCACGCGGAAATAACAAACGGCGTTTACTTTCACGGAGACGTTGTCGCGCGTGATGATGTCCTGCGGCGGAACGTCGAGCGTCTCAATCCGCATGTTGATGCGGTACAGTGTTTCTATCGGCCAAAAAACAAGATTTATGCCGGCGCTCTTCGCCTCGGGTATTAACCGGCCGAGCCGCAGCACGACGCCCCGCTCCCACTCCTTGATGATGTACAGCGAATTCCAGAACCAGATGAGCCCCAGGCCGACGATCAACGCTATTCCGACAAAACCAATTTCCATGTGTTCCTCCTGAACGTGAGAATCCCTATTTTGCCGCGGCAACAGCCACATTGGCCGGCTCAACGTACAGCTTCAGTCCCTCGACCCGCAGAATCCGGACGGGCTCCCCTTCCTCAGCTCTTCCTTCCCCGTTGCGGTTTTCCATTGGCGCGAGCGCAACACCAAACGCATTAAGACGACGGCAAGAACGGCAAACGGCAGCGTTCCCGCCAGCGCCACGCCGATGCTGACTCCACCGGAGGTGAGCGGCGAGCGTATCAGGAAGATCGCTCCCAAAAACATCGACACCACTCCGCCGAAGGCCAGCACTCCGTGGCTCGGCGCTTTTGCCTCCAATATGAAAAACGCGAGCGAGAGCCCGATCAGAAACAGGCCTGCAAGATTCACGGGCAGAAAATGCATGGCATAGAGCGCAAGAATCAGGCAGATTCCCCCGATGACTCCCGGAGCGATCACTCCCGGGTGCGTGAATTCCGTATAGAGGCCCAATACACCAAGAATCAGCAGCACGAAGAAAACATCCGGCTCGACAATCCGCGCTAGGAATTTTTGCCGGGCGGAGAGCTCGAAGGCTGCGCGCGAGGCGTTCTTCAACGCCAGCGTCACTTGCGTGCCGTCAAAGCGGGTAATGGTCCTGCCATCCAACTGCCGAAGAAGATCCTCTGTGGTGTTCACGACCAGATCGATCATCTTCGCGTCCAGCGCTTCTTTTTCGGTAAACGCCCTGGACTCCGTGATCGCCTTTTCCGCGAGTTCGGGGTTGCGTTTGCGTTGCACCGTAAAACTTCGCAGAAACGCCATGGCATCCTGGTTGATTTTCCTCCGAAATACCTCGTCGATTTGTTGCGGAAATCCGCCGATTGCGATAATTGGCGAAGCCGCACCCGCATGTGTGCCGGGAGCCATCGCAGCGATATCGGCCGAAAGTAGAATATAGAAACCCGCGGAAGCGCCGCGCGCGCCGGTGGGCGAAACGTACACGGCCACGGGCACCGGAGAAGCAAGGATGTGCTGAATCATGTCCTTCATCGAATCGCTCAACCCGCCGGGCGTGTCCATGGTGATTAGCGCCAGCGCCGCGTGACGCCGCGCCGCGTCCGCCAGCCCCTCATCTATATACGTAGCCAGGATGGGTTCCACTTCACCATCCAGGCTCAATTCAAGGACGAATGGGCCGGCGGAGCGTTCGTCCGCGCGAACCGAAGGCAGTTGCCGGAGAATCGCGCCGGAGAGCAGCAGAAAAAGCGGGGAGAAGGCCAGCACGAACTTCCATTTCCTGAAAGACGGGAAGCGCCTTATCGATCGGACCCAATCGCTCATGGCGCACCTCCTCCTGGCTTTTTCCCTGCGGGCTTGAAATTTTGCAAATGGTCGAGCAGTTGTTTGGCCTCGGCATAGTTCGGCGCCAGCTTCAATGCTTTCTCGGCTTCCGCTCGCGCAAGATCGGGCTTCTTTTGCTCAAGGTAAATTCTTGCCAGCATCGTTCGAACAACCGCGGAATCCCGGGCTTGCAGAGATGCCTGCAATTCCTTCACGGCATCATCCAATTTGCCCTGCCGGTGGTCAATTTCGGCCAGCCCGCGGTGCGCAGCAGGACTCGTGGAATCAGCGGCGAGCACGGCGCGAAACTCCTTCTCCGCGGCTTCGGCGTTTCCGGCGGAGAGTTCCTGGCGGCCACGTCGAAGGTGTGCGACCGCCGCGTCAATCGAGGAAGCGGCGTCGCCAGCCGAAGTCCCTGCGGATTCGATCTCGGTGCGAAGAGCGGTTACGTCAAGCTCGGTCTTGACGCGATTCAGCTTCGCCAGGGTCTCGTTCTTCGCGTCGAGATGAATCGCCGGCAGCCCGTTCGGACCAAAAGTTTCATTCGCGGTATCGCGCTCCTGGTCGGCTTCGGTTTTCTTATCCGCCTTCTCCAGGGACAGGATCAGCAGCGCCCGATCCTCCGCGTTATCCGGCGCACGTTCCGCAGCTTCGCGGAAATAATCCGCCGCTGCTGCGGGGTCATTATTCTGTAGTGCGAGCAGGCCCAGGTTGAATGGATAATCGTCTTCGTCGGGTTCTAGCTCGGCTGCGCGGCGGAGGTCAGCCTGTGCCGCGGCCGTCTTGCCTTGTCTGGCCCTCGCAACCGCCAGGTCATTTAAAATTTCTGGCAAGTCCCCTGCTGAAACCAAGTTGTTCTTGAGGGCCTCCTGCAACGACGTAAACACTTCCTCCGCATGGTCTGGCTGGCCCTGGAGAATCCGGCAAACGCCCGTGGCGAAGACCGATTCCACATAGTGGTTGTGAGTTTTTGGCACTCGCGCGTACCAGGGAAGCGCGGAATCGCAGTCGCGGCGCGCGAAATAGATTTCGCCCAGCGCGAAGTCGGGTTCCGGCCATTCTGGTTCGAGACGCGCCGCTTCCCGCAGCTCGCGCAAACGAGCGTCATCTTCATTGGCCAGAAGCCCGCGAATGTAATGTTCAAAGGCGTCGAGGCGCAGCGGACGCTGGCGTTTCGAGAACTCCGCAAGGCTCTGGGAGTAGTTGTGATCGTTTCCGGAAAGCATCCGCCAGATCAGACGGGAATGTAAGTCCATGAGCGAATCCAGCGTGCCCGCTTCCCGCAGTGCCGGGAGCAGTCGCGCCGGACTCACCTTCAGGATGCGTGATTCAATGGTGAGCGAGTTCCCGCGAGCCGCAAACCGGCCAAAGACCACAAAATCCGCGTCGAGGTCTTCCCCGATGTGGAGCATGGTAGCGCGGCTGAGTTTTGATGAGCGCAACAGCCCGTTCCGCTCGAGCTCGGCGAGCCGGCCGGCGTGCGAATACACCTGCTCCCCGGCAGCCGAAAGCCGCTGGATAGTCAGTTCCTCGAGACCTTCGCTGAGCCACTCCAATCTTGGCGACGCTGCTGCGTTTTCAAAGGGAAAAACCAAGTAGATTCCCTGCTGATGAGCTGTAGCGGAACCCGCGCGGGGAGGTGGAGCAGATTGCGGGGAAGCAACCGAAGCGGTTTCAAGAACGAAAAACGCGGAGAGCAAGAACAGATAACGCGCACTGAAGAAATGGCGCCCCATGTCTGTTGCATTGTAACAGACGCACCGACTCGTTTCGCGCTGGACGTGCGGACCGAGTCTGAAATCGCCAAGCCGAAGCTGGTTCAGGGTTGCGTGCTGCTGGGAGGCCGCGGAGCAATAACCTCTTGTACTGCTGGATCCTTCAAAACCGCCGCAAAAGAGGGATCAGACTTCACGGCTGACAATTCCTTGTAGCCTTCGTCTTTAGCCTTTCGCAGATAAATCAAGCACCGTTCCAGGTTGCCTGTTTCTGCGAACGACTTCGCGAGCAGGAAATAGAATCGCCCTCGGTCGCCCACGGAGCGATCCTGCAGAATCGACCCGTTCCTCGAACTGTTGTGCTCGAAGAGCTGCGGATCCAACGCCAGCGCTTGCCGGAACGAGGAGATGGCCTCCTGGTATTTTTTGTCCCCAAAGTACGCATAGGCAAGATTGCTGTAAAGAACAGCCATGTCGCTGCGAATATTGATCGCTTTTTGGTACGCCTTGATGGCTTTGCCGAACTTCTTCCGCTGATACCAAATTGTTCCGATGTTGTTCTGCGCATCCGCATAAGTGGGGTCAACCTTTGACGCCCGTTCGTAATACTTCAGCGCGGCGCTCAAAGCCGCCTGCTGGTGCAGGGCAATTCCCAGCTTATTCAGATACACAGGATTCTGAGGGTTCCCATCGGCCAGCCGCTTATAGGACATGGCGGCCTCTCGGTACTCTTTGCGCGCCATATACAGATCGGCAAGCTGCTCGTCGGTAAGGCCAGGTTTGACGACGATGACGGATGATTCTGCAGGCGATTGGGGCTGCGCCTGCTGTGCGCGCGGCACGACCGGAGCACTCGGAGTTTCAGCGAACGACTGACCTGCGGAGGGAATCGAAAGACTGAAGAGGAGAACGACTGCTGGAAACGCCAATCTGACTCTGATCATGGCGAATCTCCCTTCTCCGGCTTAGGCTTGGCCTTGTCGGGTTCCTTCTTCTTGCCCCCAAAGATACCAAAAATCTTCGATAAAGGATTCTTTTTCTTTTCCCCGGATTCCGCTGAGGGGTCCGCAGGGCCCTGGCCGGTAGCATTGGGCGGCCGATTCGGATCGTACGTTGTAATCGGCTGGCCATTTGCGTCCTTTTGCGGCGTCTTGGGATCGCCGCCACCACCAAAAACGCGTGAGAGGATGGAGCCCGTGGTGGTGAAAAGGTTGTGGCCTCCGTGGACCTCGCAGAATACGGTTGGCGCCGAGCCTGCGACGTAAACCTCTTCACGTGTCGTAGGGCAGTTAGGAGTCGCAAGCTCCAGCGTGTCCGGATCGATGACCACGGACTGCACGCCATCCGGCATCGTAAAATCCTTTACGTCCCGATACTGCGCGAGGGATGTCGCGCGGGTCATGAAGTCGGCCCAGATTGGCGCCGCTACGGCACCGCCCGTGAGTCCGATGTCGCGATTGTCATCGAAACCAACCCAAATTACGCAAAGTAGATTCGAAGTGAATCCCGCGAACCATCCGTCGCGCGAGGTCCCGGTCTTTCCGGCGGCGGGCAGGGTGAAGCCGCGCGCGCGAACTCCCGCGCCAGTGCCTTTGTTTAGGACATCTTTCAGCAGGCTATCAACAAGAAATGCCACGCGCGGATCCAGCGCCAGATGCGTCTGCGGCGTGAACTTCTCCAATGGCGTCCCATCGGCGTTGACAACGACGTGCAGAAACTGCGGCTCCGCGCGCGTGCCGATGGTGGCAAACGTCGTGTATGCGGCGGCGACATCGATTGGCGTCATCTCATACGCGCCAAGAGCAACTGCCGGTGTCGGCTGAATGTTCGTGCCGAGGCCCATTTTCCGCGCGACTTGCACGACCCGGCCGTAGCCGATGAGTTCCGCGACTTTGACGGTTGCGACGTTCAGGGAATTCGTAAGGGCATCCCGCACGGTGACGCGCCCCATGAATCTTTCTCCGTAGTTATTCGGCGTGTATTCCTTGCCGTCGAACTCGAACGTTGTCGGCTCGTCGTCGATAGTTGTGGCCGGCGTGACGATAGGTTGCACGCCATCAACGGCATTGTCGAGAGCCGCGGCGTACACAAATGGTTTGAATACCGAGCCTGGCTGGCGACGCGCCAGCGCATGATTGAGCTGGCTCTGCCCGTAGTCGCGTCCGCCAATGACCGCTTTGATCTCGCCGCTCCGCGGATCAAGCGCGACCAACGCGACTTGCGCCTGCGGGATAGCGTCGTTGCCGCCTTTCTTGGCCTGATCGCGTTTCCACTTTTCGTATTTCTTCGCCAGGAGCACGTCCACATTCTTCATCCCGGCATCGATGGCGGCCACGGCTGCGCGCTGCAAAGCGGGGTCGAGCGTCGTATACACGCGGAAATTCTCGCTCAGAAGCTCGCTCTCAGAGTATTTGTCGAGCAGGTGATCTTTCACCATGTCGACAAAATAAGGCGCTTCGCTCCCTGAAGTTGACGTCCGGATAATCTTCAGCGGCGCGGTCTTCGCATCCTTGAGGTCTTCTTCGTTGATGTATTTGTTGTCGAGCATCTGCGTCAGCACTCGGTCGCGAGCCTGCACTCCGCGCTCGGGGTGACGGTCGGCCGACGAATAGTAATTTGGCGCGCGAATGATTCCCGCCAGGTACGCGCATTCCGGCAGCGTCAATTGCCTCAGGTCCTTTCCGAAATAGGCGACGCTGGCCTCCGAGAATCCGCGAATCCCAAAGCTCCCGCGGTTGCCCAAATAAACTTCGTTGGCGTATAGCTCGAAAATCTGCTGCTTGTTGAAGCGCTGTTCGAGTTCGACGGAAATCATGGCTTCGGCCACCTTCCGCCGCCAATTGCGTTCAGTCGAGAGAAAGAACGTGCGCGCCACCTGCATGGTAATTGTGCTCGCGCCCTGGTAATGCTGGCTGGTGTGACGCAAGTCGGCCCACGCCGCTCCCGCGATGCGGATGAAGTCAAACCGCCGTGCTCGAAGAAACGCTTGTCCTCGGCGGAAAGAATCGCGTCCACCAGCATTACTGGCAAATCCTCATAGCCCACCGGCCGCCGCTTCTCGCGCGCGCTGTCGAAAAGATTGGTAATGAGTTCCGGTTCGATTTCCGCGGTATCAAGGTCTGTGCCGCCGCTAAGCGGCTTGATGGATCGAATACTCTTTCCCCTGAATTGAACCGCCAAGGCATTGCTGCCCGCAAAATAGGAAAGTTTGGAAGGCCGGATATCGACCGTATTCTCCCGCACGGTGAATTGACCGATGGCATTCTCATCCTGGATGGGGCGGTATCCGACGCGGGTGAGATATGCGGTCAGATCCTCCGGCCCCCAGGCTTGACCTGCCGAGATATGTTCCGGCGCAGAGAAGATCTGCGTGGTGTTCTGCAAGACGTTGCCGGGGAGACGCGCATCAATCATGCGCGCGTACTTCACGTAGTAGTAGGTAAAGACTCCGCCCGCGACGAGAAAGAGCCCGAAAATAGTGCCCAGAAACGCTAGGCCAATCTTTGAAGTGAAGAATCCCTGTCGAATGCGAATGCGCAAGTCTTAACTCCCGAGGGCTGGACTTCTATTGTCTCGCAAGACCGCACTCTGTGAAAGACGGTGTTGCACGATGCCGGGTTGCTAATCAACCACGGCCCCGGGCAGCCTCAGCAACAGTAACCTCAGAGAATGGCCTTATTCTCGCTGGACGGAGAAAAATGAAGGTCCGTATGGTAGAAAAACAAGTCGACAGGAACAGTGTATTCCATGCTGATTTTCACAATGGAATTGGTTGCTACTACCTTAATAGATTCGCGCTTCGCCGGAATATCTAAATCCTGGATCACCTTGAAAATATTGTCCCGAATCTGATCTTCCGTGTAGCGATTCACCACTGCAAAACGCGCCTGCTCCTGCATTTTGTCGGAAAGCTCATACTCTGATACATAGATTGGCACGACCTTGACCGCAGAATAGATGGCGAGCACCACGACGGCCACAATAATGATGCCCTTGAGCTTGCCCTCCCCTCGCTCGCAACGGCGGCGCGCTGGCGCGTGACGTTCTTGGATGGCCTCAAGCTGCACTGGATTCATCTCCCGAACCGGTCGCGTCTCAGTGTCACTGCGGACGGAACGGCGATGTGTGATTTGTCGGCTTCTTTAAACCTAGCACCCGCATGGACGCGTGTCGAGAATTTGGCGCGGGTGATGTTCCTGGAAAGAAACGAGCCTAATAGGCCCGTGCGAAGATGGCGCGAGTAGTGGCAGGCTGACCGCAGTAAACACACTTTCCACTTCCACTTGCCTGCTCCAGGGGGATGCAACGCATGGTGGCGCGCGTTTCTTCTTTGATTTTGGCTTCGCAATCGGCGCTCCCGCACCAGAAGGCGTACGCAAAACCGTTCTCGACGGCCTTCTTCAGCTCATCGTAGGTTTTCGCGTCGCGCGTGTTGCTCTTGCGGAAAGCCAAGGCTTTGTCGTGAAGCGATTGCTGGATTTCCGCGAGCAATCCCCCAATGGTACCGGGCAGACCGGCAAGCGAAGCGCTGACCTTCCCTTCTCTGCCTGGACGGTCACGCCGCGCGAGGACCGCTGCTTGTCTTGCGACATCCTTGGGGCCGAGTTCCACGCGTAGAGGAACTCCGCGCATCTCCCAATCGTTGAATTTCCACCCGGGACTATTGCCTTCGCGTTCATCGAGAGTGACACGGATGTTGGCCTTAACCAGGTCGGCCTTCAGCTTGCGCGCCGTGTCGAGGATCAACGCCTTTTCTTCGTCCGTCTTGAAGATGGGGACGATGACGACCTGATACGGCGCAAGCTTCGGCGGCAGGACCAGCCCTTGATCGTCTCCATGGACCATGATAATGGCGCCAATGACGCGCGTGGAAAGACCCCACGATGTCGTCCAGCAATGCTGCAATTGCCCGCTTTGGTCGAGATACTTAACCTCGAAGGCTTGGGCGAAGTTCTGCCCCAGGAAGTGTGACGTGCAGAACTGCAGCGCTTTGCAATCCCCCATCATTGCTTCGAGTGAATAAGTCGTGTCCGCGCCGGCAAATTTCTCGGCATCGGACTTTTTCCCAGGAATTACCGGAATTGCGGCATCGTTGACGGCAAAGTCCGTATAAATATCCAGCATCTGGCGCGTTTCCGCTTCGGCCTCTTCGCGAGTCGCGTGTGCGGTGTGGCCTTCCTGCCAGTAGAATTCGAGCGTTCTCAGGAAGAGCTTCGTGCGCAATTCCCAGCGCACCACGCTGTTCCACTGGTTCATCAGCACCGGCAAGTCGCGGTACGACTGAATCCACTTGGACCACATGTGGCCGATAATCGTTTCCGAAGTAGGCCGGATGACGAGTGGTTCGGCGAGCTCCTCACCGCCACCAATCGTGACCACCGCAAGCTCGGGCGAAAACCCTTCTACGTGATGCTTTTCCTTGTCGATGAAGCTGCGCGGGATCAGCAACGGGAACGCCACGTTCTGATGACCGGTGGCCTTGAAGCGGCGGTCAAGCGCCTGTTGGATGTTCTCCCAAAGCGCCCACCCGTAAGGGCGCACGATCATGCAGCCGCGCACCGGTGCGTAATCCGCAAGTTGCGCCTTAACGACCAGTTGGTTGTACCACTCGGAAAAATCCTCTGCGCGGGTGGGAAGTTTTTCTTCGGCCATTCGGCAGTTTGTCCATTCCTCTCAATAGCAACAACTCGGGCTAAGTAAACCAAAAAGCGTAGCGGACGCGCTCTGCAGTGTCAATGAAGCCGCATCCCAACCTGAGGATTCTTACACCTCGACGCCGCGATTTCGCATATCGCTGAGGACAATGACCAGTTGATCGGGCTTTTGGTACGGCAGGGGACGCAGCAGCACAGCGTTGGTGACACTAAAAATGGCCGTACTCGCACCTACGCCCAAGGCGATGGTCAGTGCAGCGGTGAGTGCAAAGACAGGACTCTTTCGCAAAGTTCGCCCAGCAAAAGCCAAATCGCGGAATGGCATCTTTCCACCTCATTCACCAGCTGTGGTCGCGCCGAGGCCACTACCTCTGTTATCCAGTCCCGGCACCGAGATTCTTCGGAACCGTCCATTGTCGACGAAGCGCTTCTTGACTGTCTTGCGGGGCTGGCCTCGCCGCATTACAATGCCACTCGTTCTGCAGGAACTCTTTTCTCGTCCGTAACCGGCCGGCGAACTCTCTGCGGGAGAAATCGTACTATGAAACGCGTCGCTCTGATTTCTCTGTTGATTCTCAGCGCCTCGCAGGTTGCTTCAGCGCAGGACTGGGCCCGCACGACGCTCGAAAAATCTCCAAGGCATCGTGAGTGGGTCACCGTGAAGCACGATGGCCGTTCGGTCGAAACGTTTGTCGTTTATCCCGAGTCGAAGAGCAAGACTCCCGTCGTGCTGGTCATTCACGAAATCTTCGGCATGACGGATTGGGTGCAGGATCTTGCGGATCAAGTGGCTGCCGCAGGCTACATTGCCGTTGCGCCCGATCTTCTTTCCGGCATGGGCCCGAACGGCGGCCGCAGCAGCGATTTTGCTGAGGGCAAAACGATGGAAGCGGTGAGCCACCTGAATCCAGACCAGGTGACGGCGGATTTGAATGCCGCCGCGGACTACGCACTAAAGATTCCCGCCTCAAACGGCAAGCTCTTTGTCGGCGGCTTTTGCTGGGGCGGCGGCCAGACCTTTCGCTTTGCCACGAATCGCTCTGATCTGGCAGGAGCTTTTGTTTTCTATGGCCCGCCACCGGATAAGGATGCGATGGTACGCATCAAGGCTCCGGTCTACGGCTTCTATGCGGGTAACGACGCGCGCATCGGAGCCATGATCCCTGATGCCGTCGCGCAAATGAAGACTGCGGGCAAGGCGTACGACATCGTGACCTACGAAGGCGCTGGCCACGGTTTCATGCGCTCCGGCGAAGCTCCCGATGCAAAAGAGGCGGACAAGAAAGCGCGCACTGAGGCTTGGGTCCGTTGGAAGGCCTTGCTCTCTAAATAGAAGCGCGTGCAGTTTAGCTTCCATCGCGGTCATAGCGAGATTCATTCTTGATGCACAAGTTTGACGTTCTGGTTCTCGGCGCTGGCGCCGCGGGGCTCCTTTGTGCGATCGAGGCCGGCAAACGCGGACGGCGCGTCGCTGTGCTGGAGCGTGCCGATCGCATCGGCAAGAAAATCCTCATCTCCGGCGGCGGCCGCTGTAATTTCACCAATCTCTATTGCCGCCCGGAAAATTTCATTTCCGCGAACGAACATTTCGCGAAATCCGCGCTGGCCCGCTACACGCCTGCGGACTTCATCGCTCTGGTCGAAAATCATCGCATTCCCTATCACGAAAAGACGCTCGGGCAGCTCTTTTGTGACCGCTCCGCGCAAGACGTCATCGACTTACTCGAATCAGAGTGTCGGTCCGCGAGAGTAAAGATTTTTCTGCAGAGCCGCATCCTCGAAGTGCAGCGCACTACGGAATTCATAGTTCGCACCGAATCCGGCGAATTTCGCGCGCCGGCGCTAGTCGTCGCCACAGGAGGACTTTCGATCCCCAAAATGGGTGCGACGCCGTTCGGCTACGATCTGGCGCTGCAGTTCGGTTTGAAAATCGTGGAGACCAGGCCCGCGCTTGTGCCCTTTGTCCTGAGCGGCAAAGATCGCAGCCGCTACTGCGATTTGGCGGGCGTTTCAGCGGAGGTGGTCGCGAAGGCCGACCATCACGCCTTCCGAGAAAAAATGTTGATTACCCATCGCGGCTTGAGCGGTCCGGCCATCCTGCAAATCTCTTCCTATTGGAAAAAGGGCCAGCCCATTCACATCGATCTTGCCCCGGATCGCGATATCGCGCAGTCAATTCGCGAGTCGAAGGTGCGCAACATCGCCACGGCCCAGAAAGTATTTCAAGGAACTCTGCCGAAGCGATTCGCCGATCGCTGGCTAGAAAACAATTCACCCGCCCCGTGGAACAATGATGCCCTTGCAAAATGGGAGAAGCAGGTGCACGCATGGATGATCAAGCCGGCGGACACTGAGGGCTACGAGAAAGCAGAAGTCACGGCAGGTGGCGTCGATACTACCGAATTGTCCAGCAAGACTATGGAGTGTCTAAACGTCAAGGGATTATTCTTCATCGGCGAAGTCGTCGACGTCACCGGTCATCTTGGCGGATTCAATTTTCAGTGGGCGTGGGCCTCGGGCGCGGCGGCTGGTCGTGCTTTATGAAGGAACCGAGGCCCGGCGTGCACCACCAACACGTGCCGGGGCTGCCGGGCTCTGCGCTGTTTTTGCTTCTTCGTAAGCGACAAATTCTTCGTACGTTCCCTTGAAGTCCTCGATCTTGCCGCCATGGAAATGCCAGATGCGCGTCGCGACTTCGTCGATGACGTCGTGGTCGTGCGTCACTAGCAGCACCGTCCCGTCATACCGCTGCAGCGCGATGTTCAGCGCGTTGATGGATTCCAGATCCAAGTGGTTCGTCGGTTCGTCGAGCACCAGAAAATTCGGCTTCTGCAGCATCAGCCGGCAAAAAATCAGACGCGCGGATTCGCCGCCGGAAAGCGCCCGCGTCGGCTTTAGCGCATCTTCTCCGCTGAACAGCATCTGCCCCATCAACCCGCGCAACTCCTGTTGCGAAGAAGAAGGATCGAATTGCCACAGCCAATCGATCGCCGTCATGCCTTTAGTGATGGATTCACCGTGATCCTGCGCGAAGTAGCCGACCGCCACTTCGTGCCCCCATCGCACTTCGCCGCCGTCGATCGGAAATTGTAGGTCCTTGTCCTCGATGAATCCCGGCGCGTTGCGAACCAGCGACTTCAGCATGAGAACCGCGGAATCACTTTCAAATCGTCGTACGATTTCTCGACGCTCCGGATTTCCAGCGGGTGCTTCCCCGAATTCCGCTTCATGTCGAATTTGATGTACGGCCGCTGGATGTTGCTTCTAGCCAGCTCCGTCGTCTGCAGGCGTTCGACTTCTTTCTTCCGCGAAGTTGCCTGTGCGGAACGCGTGCCTGCGGAGAACCGTGCGATAAACTCCTGCAATTGTGCGATTTTTTTCTCGCGATTGGCGTTGTCCGCTTCGATGCGCCCGCGAATCTGCGTCTTGGCCACCACCATGTCGTCGTACCCGCCGACGTACATGATGATCGTCTCGTAGTCGATATCCGCGGTGTATGTGCAGACGCTGTTCAAAAAGTGTCTGTCGTGCGAGATGACAATCAGCACGCCCTCATATTCGCAAAGATACCGTTGCAGCCAGTGCACGGAATCCAAGTCCAGGTTGTTCGTCGGCTCATCCAGCAGCAGCGCGGTCGGGTTTCCAAAGAGCGCCTGCGCCAGCAACACGCGCACTTTTTGCCCGCCCTGCAATTCGCCCATCTTGCGCTCGTGCAATTCGCCTTCTACGCCTAGTCCGTCGAGCAATACTGCTGCGTCCGCCTCCGCCGTGTACCCGCCTTCTTCCCCAACAATTCCTTCAAGCTCGCCCAGGCGCATTCCGTCAGCGTCCGTCAACTGTTCGTGCGGTTTGGCGTATAGCGCGTCGCGCTCTTCGAGAGCCTTCCACAGCGCGGCATTCCCCATAATGACCGCATCGATGACGCGGTATTCGTCAAATGCGAACTGGTCCTGCCGCAGAACGCCCATCTTCTTCGGCCGCGTGACCGAGCCGCTGGTGGAGTCGATCTCCCCAGTCAAAATCTTCATAAATGTGGACTTACCGGCGCCGTTGGGCCCGGTGATGGCATAGCGTCGGCCAGCCATGAAGGTGCAGGTCACATTCTCGAACAGCACCCGCGGGCCAAACCGCATAGTGACGTTGTTGACGGAGAGCATAACCCTCCAATTATAGCGTGAAATCGGACTTGGCGCTCGCCATCACATGCGGCTCCGTTGTCTAATTTTTGAGAGGATTCCAAGGATGAGTATCTTGAACGCGCGTCTTGGCCTTGGTCACACCAAAGAAGTTCGATCTGCGACTCCTAGACGGCCGCCTCATGGCAAACCAAACGCAAACAGCGCCGATCCCGCCGCAACCGCCACGTATTGTTTGCCGTCAATCGCAAACGACATCGGCGATGCAAAAACCGACGCGCCGCACTGGAAGTGCCACAGCACTTTCCCTGAAGCCGCTTCGAGCGCAATGAAGTTTCCTTCCGCGTCTCCCGTAAACACCAGCCCCCCTGCCGTGGAAAGCACTCCAGCCCACGCCGGCGAGGAATGCTTCCATTCCCACTTGAGCTTGCCCGTGGCGGGA
>Ga0209238_1000401_pt1 | contig 15262 bp, 18 predicted proteins | sample GraSoi013_1_20cm_FD_185823 | JGI IMG/M metagenome (GOLD analysis project Ga0209238, IMG submission 185823) | Grasslands soil microbial communities from the Angelo Coastal Reserve, California, USA - Sample 10_02_2013_1_20cm (SPAdes) (version 2) | ecosystem: Environmental > Terrestrial > Soil >...
CAGGCGTCCCAGTTGTAGATGTGCATGTCGGTGCCGCAGATCGCGGTCTTGGCGATCTCGATCAGCACGTCGTTGGGGCCGACCTTGGGCTCGGGGATGTCCTCGAGCCAGATACCGGGTGCCGCCTGCTGCTTGACCAGTGCTTTCATGATTTGCTCGCTAAAGCACGCCGAGCTCGCGGCCGACGCCGGTGAAGGCGTCCACGGCGCGCTCGAGCTGCTCGCGCGTGAGCGCCGCGGACAGCTGCGTGCGGATGCGCGCCTGCCCTTTGGGGACCACCGGATAGGAGAAGCCGATGACATATACCCCGCGCTCCAGCAAGCGGTCAGCCATGCGCCCGGCGAGCGCTGCGTCCCCGATCATCACCGGGATGATGGGATGCTCGCCCGGCCTGAGCTCGAAGCCGGCCCTGGCGAGGCCGGCGCGGAACAGGCGCGTGTTCTCGAACAGCTGTGCGCGCAGCTGCGGGGTGTGCTCCAGGAGCTCGAGCACCGCGAGGCTCGCGGCGGCCACCACCGGCGGAATGCTGTTGGAGAAGAGGTAGGGACGCGAACGCTGCCGCAGCCACTCGATGACTTCAGCTCGCGCGGCGACGTAGCCGCCGCTCCCCCCGCCGAGGGCCTTGCCCAGCGTGCCGGTGAGGATGTCGACGCGCGCGGCGACGCCGCAGTGCTCGGGCGTACCCCGCCCCGTGGGCCCCATGAAGCCGGTGGCATGCGAATCATCGACCATCACCAGGGCGTCGTAGCGCGCCGCCAGATCGCAGATCTCGCGCAAGCTGGCGATGAAGCCATCCATCGAGAACACGCCGTCGGTGGCGATGAGGCGCGTGCGGGCGCCCTGCGCTTGGCGCAGGCACTGCTCGAGTTCCGCCAGGTCGCCGTTGGCGTAGCGGTAGCGCTGCGCCTTGCACAGGCGAATGCCGTCGATGATGCTCGCGTGATTGAGGGCGTCCGAGATCACCGCGTCGCGCTCATCGAGGAGCGTCTCGAACAGGCCCCCGTTGGCGTCGAAGCAGGATGAATACAGGATCACGTCCTCGGTGCCGAGGAAGCGGGCGAGGCGCTGCTCGAGCGCCTTGTGGGTGGTCTGCGTGCCGCAGATGAAGCGCACCGAGGCCATACCGTAGCCGTACTCATCGATCGCGCGCTGCGCCGCCGCACGCACCACCGGGTGGTTGGCGAGACCCAGGTAGTTATTGGCGCACAGGTTGATGACGTCGCGCTCGCCGGCGCGTACCACGCCGCCCTGGGGGCCGGCGAGCACCCGCTCGCTCTTGTACAGTCCCTGCTCGCGCAAACCGGTGAGCTCGCCGCGCAGGCGCTCGATGACAGCCTGATTCATGACATGTAATTATACTTGAGGCTCAATGTCCGAGCCCGCAGCAAGCGGCCATCCCGGGACCGCCCGTATCGACCGCTGGCTGTTCGCCGTGCGCCTGTTCAAGTCACGCTCGCTGGCGGCGCAGGCGGTGGCCGGTGGCAGAGTGCACGTGAACGGCGAGCGCGTGAAGCCCGCCCACGAAGTGCGTCCCGGGGACCGGGTGAGCTTCGCGCGCGGCACGGTGCGATTCGAGTGTGCGGTCGCTGCCGTGCCGCAGCGCCGGGGACCTGCGGCGGCGGCGGCGCGCTGCTACGAGGAGACGCCCGCCAGCGTGGCGCGCGGCGCAGAGTTCGCTACGCGCATGAAGCTCGCTGCCGGGCTCACACCGCGTCCTGCGGCGCGGCCCGGCAAACACGACCGTCGGCTGCTGCGTCGCCTGCGGGGTCGCGTTTGAGCCGCCGCAGGTCGCCGCAAAGCATGTCGGCAGCCGCGTTACGCGGCACACTGAACTTCAGGGGGCAAGCCCCCGGGCGGCCGTTGCCGGGTAATACATGACCTTAAGCGTTTTCGATATTTTCAAGGTGGGTATCGGGCCATCGAGCTCGCACACCATGGGTCCGATGCGGGCGGCGCGCGAGTTCGCCTTCGGCCTCAAGCGCGATGGCCTGCTCGGCACGACGCAGGAGGTCGCCGTGCGTCTGTACGGATCGCTGGCGCTGACCGGCGTCGGGCACGGCACCGACCGCGCCATCCTGGTGGGACTGGAGGGCGCAGAGCCCCAGAGCGTCGATCCGGACAGCCTCTCACCCACCGTGCAGCGCATCCGCGCCAGCGGGCGCATTCGCCTGGGCGGCGAGCACGAGATCGCGTTCGACGAACCGATGCAGCTGCTCATGATGCAGCACGAGCGCCTGCCGCGGCATTCAAACGGCATGCGCTTCACCGCCCTCGGGGCCGAGCGCCGCACGCTGCGCGAGGAGGACTACTACTCCATCGGCGGTGGCTTCATCGTGCGCGGCGAGGAGCCGGAGGCGCGCGAGGCGAGGGCCCATGCCGCGCCACCGTACCCGTTCACCTCGGGTGCGCAGTTGCTCGCCCTGTGCCGTGAGCACGGACTGGACATGTACGAGCTGGTACTGGCGAACGAGCGCCGCTGGGCGAGCGAGACTGAGGTGCGCGCGAAGCTCATGCACCTGTGGCAGGTGATGCAGGCGTGCGTCGAGCGCGGTTTCCGTCAGAGCGGACTCCTCCCCGGGGTCCTCAAGGTGCGCCGCCGTGCACCGCGCCTGTACCGCATGCTGACCGAGAGCGCTACGGCAAGGCCGCTCGATGTCATGGACTGGGTCAACGCCTACGCGCTGGCGGTGAACGAGGAGAACGCCGCCGGCGGCCGTGTGGTCACGGCGCCCACCAACGGGGCTGCGGGCATCGTGCCCGCCGTGCTGCACTTCTATCGGCGCTTCGAGCCGGGCGCGAACGATGAGGGAGTGGTGCGCTTCCTGCTGGTGGCGGCGGCGATGGGCATGCTCTACAAGCGCAACGCCTCCATCTCGGGGGCGGAGATGGGCTGTATGGGCGAAGTGGGAGTGGCCTGCTCGATGGCCGCGGCGGGCCTGGTGGCGGCGCTCCAGGGCACCAGCGAGCAGATCGAGAACGCCGCCGAGATCGGCATGGAGCACAACCTCGGCCTCACCTGCGACCCGGTCGCGGGCCTGGTGCAGATTCCCTGCATCGAGCGCAACGCCATGGGGGCGGTCAAGGCCATCAACGCAGCGCGCTTGAGTATGCGCGGCGATGGCACGCACAGGGTGTCGCTCGACCAGGTGATCGCCACCATGCGTCAGACCGGCGCCGACATGTCCACCATTTACAAGGAGACCTCGCAGGGCGGGCTCGCGGTCAACGTGCCGGAGTGTTGAGGTAAGAGCCGCAGCTGCGTGCGGCGGGCTGGCGCGTCAGCCCAGCAGTCCGAACAGCCGTGCCGGAGGCTTCTCGCGCTGCACGTCGGTGACCGCGGCGGAGCCGATGCCGGTCCAGTGTGCGACATCGAAGACGATCGAGCACACCGCGGCGGTGGCCAACCCGGCGGTGCCGTGCTGCCGCAGCAGCAGCTGCACCAGCTCCGACACGCCCGGATTGTGAGCGACCAGCAGCAGGTGCGCGACGCGCGGGCCGGTGCCGTACACCAGCTTCAGCATGTCCGATGCGCTCGCCAGATACAGCGCCTCCTCGCGCCGCACGCGCCCGGCAGGCAGCGAGAGCTCACGCGCCACGATGTCGGCGGTCTGGTGCGTGCGGCGCGCGGGACTCGCCAGCAGCAGGTCCGGAATGAGTTCCAGGTCGAGCAGCCGGCGCGCCATGACTTCCGCCGCGGCGGTCCCGCGCCGGTTCAGGGGACGCTCCAGGTCGGTAATGGCCGGATCGTTCCAGCGCGCATCCGCATGCCGCATGAGAGTCAGACGCTTCATGGGCCGCGCCTCACGCCGGCCGCTCCAGCAGAATCCGGCCGTCCTCCTCGCGCGCCCGATAGGTGCCCAGCGGCTCGTAGGCCGGCGGCGTGAGCGCCTCACCGGTGCGCAGGCAGAAATGCGCACCATGCCGCGGGCAGATGATCTGACAGGCTTCCACTTGCGCCCCGCTGAGCGACTCGCCGTCGTGCGTGCAACGGTCCTCTACCGCGTACAGCTCGGCGCCGCAGCGTACGACAACCACCGCCACGCCGTCGACCTCCACCGGCAGCGGCGAGTTCTCGCTGAGCGCGTCCGCGGCGCCGATGTCGATCCAGCGGGTGCTCAAGTGACTAGAACATCCCGGTCTGCAGGCGCGCGGCCTCGGACATCATGGTCTGGTTCCACGGGGGATCGAAAGTGAGCGTCACGCGCGCCTCGCGCACGGTCGGGATCCGCTGGATCTTGTCGCGCACGTCCTCCACCAGAATCTCGCCCATGCCGCACCCCGGGGCGGTGAGGGTGATCTGCGCCTCCACGGTGCGGGTGCCGTCCTCGTTCTGCGTCACGTCGCAGGCGTACACCAGTCCCAGGTCGACGATGTTGATCGGGATCTCCGGGTCGTAGCAGGCGCGCATCTGCTCCCAGGCGAGCTTGCGCACATCCTCTTCGTTGGCATTGGGCGGCAACTCGGGCGCCTTGACCGCCTCCTGGCCGATGGCGTCGGCGTCCTCGCCCGCGATGCGGAACAGGTTGCCCTCGAGGTACACGGTGAAGCTGCCGCCGAGGGCCTGGGTGATGTAGCCGGCCTGGCCGGGCTTGAGTCTCACCTCCTGGCCGGCCGGGACGATCACCGCGCGCACCTCGCGATTGACGACGAAGGGCTCGTTCTCGTGTCTGCGCATCGCCGCCGCTACTCGGTGGATACCGTCGTCGCGCCGCGCTCGAGGGCCGCATTGAGCGTGTGCCAGCAGAGGCTCGCGCACTTCACGCGCGCCGGGAATTCCCGCACTCCGGACAGCGCGGCCAGCTTGCCGAGCGCGCCGTCGGCTTGGCTTTCGGAGCGCGTCAGCAGCGCGTGCACCTTATCGAACAGCTCGCGGATCGCGGTGCGGTCCTTGCCCTTGACCGCCTCCGTCATGAGGGACGCCGAGGCGGTGGAAATGGCGCAGCCCCGGCCCTCGAAGCGGATGTCCGCGACCCGCTCGCCGTCCAGCAGCACGAACACCGACAGCCGGTCCCCGCACAGCGGGTTGTGCCCGTCGGCGCGGCTGTCGGCCGGCTCGATGCGGCCGAAGTTACGCGGGTGGCGGTTGTGATCCAGGATCACGTCGCGGTACAGGTCCTTCAGGTCCATCAGGCGAGCACCTCGCGCGCCTTGCCGAGCGCCTGCACCAGGCTCGCCACGTCGCCCTCGGTGTTGTAACAGCCGAACGAGGCGCGCGCCGTCGCCGGCAGCCCGAAGAACGTCATGACCGGCATGGCGCAGTGATGGCCGGTGCGCACCGCAACCCCCTCGGCGTCGAGGATCGTGCCGAGGTCATGCGGATGCACGCCCTTCATCGTGAACGACAGCACCGAGGCCTTGTGCGCCGCGGTGCCGATGATCTCGATGTCCGGCAGGCGTGCGAGCTCCGCCGTGGCCAGCTGCAGCAGGCGCTGCTCATGCGCGGCGATCGCCTCCACACCCAAGCCCTCGAGGTAGTCCATGGCGGCGGCCAGCCCCACGGCGCCGGACATGTTGGGCGTGCCGGCCTCGAACTTCCACGGCAGCTCGTTGTAGGTGGTCTTCGCGAACGACACCGTCAGAATCATGTCGCCGCCCCCCTGCCACGGCGGCATGGCCGCGAGCAGCTCCTCGCGCCCGTAGAGCACCCCGATGCCGGTGGGTCCGTAGAGCTTGTGGCCGGAGAACGCGTAGAAATCGGCGCCGAGCGCGCGCACGTCGAGGCGCGCGTGCGGCACCGCCTGCGCCCCGTCGATCAGCACCACCGCGCCGTGCGCATGGGCCGCCTCGATGAGGGGCTTCACGGGCAGCACCGTGCCGAGGGCGTTGGACACGTGCGCCAGCGCCACCAGGCGCGTGCGCGGGCTGAGGAGTCCGAGGAACTCCTCCAGCTGCAGTTCGCCGCGGCGGTTGATCGGCGCCACCTGCAGCGTGCAGCCGGTCTGCTCGCACACCATCTGCCAGGGGACGATGTTGGCGTGATGCTCGAGCGCGCTGATGAGGATCTCATCCCCGGCCCGCAGGCGCGGGCGGCCCCAGGCCTGCGCGATGAGGTTGATCGCCTCGGTGGTGCCGCGGACAAAGATGATCTCGCGCGCGCTGCGGGCATTGATGAAACGCCGTACGCGCTCGCGCGCGCCCTCGTACGCGGCGGTAGCCGCCTGACTGAGCGCATGCACGCCGCGATGTACGTTGGCGTGCGAGTGGGTCTCGTAGTCCTCGACCGCGCGCAGCACCGCCAGCGGGCGCTGCGAGGATGCGGCGCTGTCCAGATACACCAGCGGACGCCCGTTCACCATGGTGTCGAGGATCGGAAAGTCGCGACGCACGCGCTCGGCGTCGAACGGCGGCGGCGCGGCGAGGGAGACGTTGGCGGCCATCAGGCGGACTCCGCGGGCGCGAAGGGCTCGGGTACCTGCAGCGCCAGGCGCTCTTCGATCTGGCGGCGCAGCTCGGCAACCCCGATCCTCGCGACCACATCCTCGAGGAATGCCCACTTCAGCAGCCGCTGCGCGACCTCGGGCTCAAGTCCCCGCGACAGCAGGTAGAACAGCATGTTCTCATCGAGCTTGCCGGCGGTGGCGCCGTGGCTGCAGCGCACCTCGTCGGTGTAGATCTCCAGCTGCGGCCGCACGTCGATCTCCGCTTCCGGGCCGGCGAGCAGTCCGCGCAACGACTGGCGCGAATCCGTCCCGTGCGCCTCGCTCCCCACCACGATCTTGCCGCTGAACGCCACGCGCGCGCGTCCGGCGGAAATTCCGCGAAACACCTGCTCGGTGCGTGCGCGGGGCGCGACGTGCTCGACCCGCGCGTAGGTATCCTGGACCTGCTGCCGCTCCCCCAGCGCCAACACCGCGAGCGTGAGGTCGGCGCGCTCCCCGGTGAGGCGCACCGCGAGGGTGGAGCGGGCCGAGTGCGCGCCGATGCTGATGCCGTGCAGGCGGTAGCAGGCGTCGCGGCCGACTGCCGCGCTGAGGGTGTCGAACATGATGGCGTGCGCCGCCAGCTCCTGCAGCCGGTAGTGGTGCAGCGTGGCGCCGGCGCCGACATCGACCGTCACGGCGCTGTTCACGAAGCTCGCGTCGGGGCCGGCGCTGACGTGCCGCTCGATGAGCAGCAGCTGCGCCTGGCTCTCGAGCCGCACTTCCACGCGCGGGTAGGATGCGCCGCTCTGCGCATCCGCGCTCGCCACGAACAGCAGCTCCAGGCGCACCGGCTCAGCGGGGTGCGCGGCGACGCGGATGGCCGCGCCGTCGGTGGCGAACGCCTCGTTCAGCAGCGCAAAGCGCTCATCCGCGCCGGCGCCCGGAGTGTGCGCGGGCGCGGCGGCCGGCGCGCGGGGGGCATCGCCCGTCGCGCAGAGCGGCGTGACCGCGGCGGCGGTGGCATTCAACGGCGCCGAGAGTGCCGGCGCAAACGCGCCATCCACGAACACGTAGCGCGTAAAGCCGGGGATCGCGGCCGGCAGATCCGTTGCCGCGACCGGCCGGGCGGGCGCTGCGGGAACGAATCGCAGGCGCTCGAGCGGGCGCAGGTTGGCGTACTTCCAGTTCTCATCGCGCGAGGTCGGCAAGCCGCTCGCCGTGAGTGCCGCGAGCGCCGTGCGCCGGCGTACCGCCGTGGGCCCGGCCGGCGGCAGTGCGGCTACGGCTTTGGCGTGTTCCTCGACGATGCGGGCGGTGAGAGGCGTGCTCATGGAAACCTCAGGCCGCTTCGCCTGCGACCCAGTCGTAGCCGCGCCGCTCCAGTTCCAGCGCCAGGGTGCGATCGCCGCTCCTGGCGATGCGCCCGCGCACCAGCACGTGCACGATGTCCGGCACCACGTATTCGAGCAGGCGCTGGTAGTGCGTGATCAGCAGGCACGCGCGCTCGGGCGAGCGCAGGGAATTCACGCCCGCCGCGACCACCTTGAGGGCGTCGATGTCGAGCCCGGAGTCGGTTTCATCGAGAATCGCCAGCCGCGGCTCGAGCACCAGCATCTGCAGCACTTCGTTGCGCTTCTTCTCACCGCCCGAGAATCCCTCGTTCACGCCCCGGGACAGGAAGCTGTCCTCGATGTGCATGCGCTTCATCTTCTCGCGCACCAGCCCCAGGAATTCGAAGGCGTCGACTTCGGGCAGGCCACGCTGCTTGCGCACGGCGTTGACGGCGGCCTTCAGCAGATAGACGTTGTTCACTCCGGGGATCTCGACCGGGTACTGGAAGCCGAGAAACACACCCTCGCGGGCACGCTCCTCGGGGGCGAGCGCGAGCAGGTCGCGCCCCTCATAGCTCACCGTGCCGGCGGTGATCTCATAGCCGGGACGCCCGGCGAGCACGTGCGCGAGCGTGCTCTTGCCCGAGCCGTTCGGTCCCATGATGGCGTGCACTGCGCCGGCTCCCAGCTGCAGCGTGAGCCCGTCGAGGATCTGCTTGCCCTCGACGGTGACGTGCAGGTTGTCGATGGCGAGGAGCGGGGTCCGGGACGCCGTCATGTCAGCCCACCGCGCCTTCCAGGCTGACGGCCAGCAGGGCCTGCGCCTCGACCGCGAATTCCATCGGCAGTTCCCGGAACACCGACTTGCAGAAGCCGCTCACGATCATGTTGACCGCGTCCTCTTCGCTGATGCCGCGTGCCAGGCAGTAGAACAGCTGGTCCTCGCTGATCTTGGAGGTGCTGGCCTCGTGCTCCACCGTGGCCGAGGGGTTCTTCACCTCCACGTACGGGAAGGTGTGCGCTCCGCACTCGCCGCCCATCAGCAGCGAATCGCACTGGGTGAAATTACGGGCGGCGTGCGCGCTCGGCAGCATCTTGACGAGTCCGCGGTAGGTGTTCTGGCCGCGGCCGGCCGAGATGCCCTTGGAGATGATGGTGCTGCGGGTATCGCGCCCGATGTGGATCATCTTCGTGCCGGTGTCCGCCTGCTGGTGGTGATTCACGGTCGCGACCGAGTAGAACTCCCCGATCGAGCCCTCGCCGCGCAGTACGCAGCTCGGGTACTTCCAGGTGATCGCCGAGCCGGTCTCCACCTGGGTCCAGGAAATATGCGCGCGGCGTCCGCGGCACTCGCCGCGCTTGGTCACGAAGTTGTAGATGCCGCCGCGGCCATTGGCATCGCCCGGGTACCAGTTCTGCACGGTCGAGTACTTGATGTACGCGTCATCGAGCGCAATGAGCTCCACGACCGCGGCATGGAGTTGGTTTTCGTCGCGCTGAGGGGCCGAACACCCCTCCAAGTAGCTGACATAACTTCCGGCATCGGCGATGATGAGCGTGCGCTCGAACTGTCCGGTGTTCATCGCGTTGATGCGAAAGTACGTCGACAGCTCCATCGGGCAACGCACGCCCTTGGGCACGTACACGAACGAGCCGTCCGAGAACACCGCGGAGTTGAGCGTCGCGAAGAAGTTGTCGGTGTAGGGCACGACGCTGCCGAGGTACTGCTCGATCAGCTGCGGATGCGTGCGCACGGCTTCCGAGAACGGACAGAACACCACCCCCGCGGCCGCGAGCCGCTCCTTGAACGTCGTGGCCACCGAGACGCTGTCGAACACCGCGTCCACCGCGACGCCGGCGAGCCGCGCACGCTCGTGCAGCGGCACGCCGAGCTTCTCGTACGTCTCGAGCAGCTTCGGATCGACCTCGTCGAGACTCTTCGGCCCGTCCTTCCTGGCCCTGGGGGCGGAGTAATAGGAAATGCTCTGGTAGTCGATCGGTGCGAACTTCACGTGCGCCCAGTGCGGCTCGCGCATGGTCAGCCAGTGGCGCAGCGCCTTGAGCCGCCACTCGGTGAGGAAGGCCGGCTCCTGCTTCTTGCGCGAGATCAGGCGCACCACGTCCTCGTTGAGCCCGGGCGCGACCGTGTCGGCGTCGATCTCGGTCACGAAGCCGTGCTGGTAGCCTCGTGCGACGAGGGTCTCGAGTTGGCGCGCATTTTCGCTCATGGGCTCACTCACGAGCGCACCGGCGCGCGCGCCGCCGCCTTCATCTCACGCTCGAGCGCCGGCAGTCGTGCGGGAGCGGCCTCGAGTCCTGCGAGCTGCGCCAGGCTCACCTCATAGAGCGAGCGGCGGAAGGCAAGGTTCAGGCGCTGCCACACGCGCCCGACACGGCAGCTATCCTCGATCTCGCAGTTACCATGTCCCGCGGAGCAGTCGGTGAGCGCCACCGGACCCTCGAGGGCATCGATTATCGCCGCCGCGCTGATCTGCGCCGCCGGGCGCGAGAGCTGGTAGCCGCCATGCAGGCCGCGGGTCGAGGTCACCAGCCCGGCGCGTTGCAGCTGCTTGAGAAGCTTGCACACCGTAGGGGCGCCGATGCGCGTCTGCTCGGCGAGCGAGGCCGCGGTCTGCACCCGCCCGGGCTCGCCCGCGAGCGCGGCGAGCAGCACGGTGGCGTAGTCGGTCAGCCGGCTCATACGCAGCATGGGAGTGCCCTCTTGAACTAGGACTAGTTTAGTACTAATTGCCGGCGGAACCAAGCCGGGCCGGTGGCGGCGCCAAGCGCGCGCGGCAGCGTGGCACTCGGCCGCAGCGGCCGCAGCGGCCGCAGCGGCCGTGCGGTCGGCCGGCGGGCTGATTTGCTATCCTTGGCGCCCCCGATTTCCGGGGGGTAGTCATCATGCGCACGCCGTCGCCGGCGGAGGATTCGACGATGAACTCGAGTGAGCTGATGCGCGTTGCCAGCGCAATGGTCGCCAGGGGCAAGGGCATCCTGGCCGCGGACGAGAGCGGCGGCACCATCAAGAAGCGCTTCGATGGGATCAAGCTGGAGTCGACCGAGGAGCATCGCCGCAGCTATCGCGAGATGTTGTTCACGGCTCCCGGCGCCGCCGAGTCGGTCAGCGGCGTCATCCTGTACGACGAGACCATCCGCCAGAAGACCCGGGACGGCACGCCGTTTCCGCAGTACCTGACGAAGCAGGGGATCATCCCGGGTATCAAGGTGGACCTGGGCGCGAAGCCGCTCGCCGGTTTCAGCGGCGAGACCATCACCGAGGGACTCGACGGCCTGCGCGAGCGCCTCGTCGAATACCGCGGGCTCGGCGCGCGCTTCGCCAAATGGCGCGCAGTGATCGATATTGACGACGGCACTATTCCCAGCGCGTTCGCCGTCGCGGCGAACGCGCATGCGCTGGCGCGCTATGCGGCGCTGTGCCAGGAGAGCGACATCGTGCCGATCGTCGAGCCGGAGGTGCTGATGGACGGCGCACACTCGATCGAGCGCTGTGAGCAGGTGAGCGAGGCCGTGCTCGAGCGCGTGTTCCGGGAGCTGTTCGAACACCGTGTGCTGCTGGAGGGCATGGTGCTCAAGCCCAACATGGTGATCTCGGGCAAGAAGGCCGCGAATCGGGCGCCGCCGCAGGCCGTGGCGCAGGCCACGCTGCGCGTGCTGCGGCGCCGTGTCCCGCCGGCGGTGCCGGGCATCGCGTTTCTGTCCGGCGGGCAGTCCCCGACGGAGGCGACGCTGCACCTCTCGCTCATGAACAAGCTCGGGCCGCTGCCGTGGTCACTCACTTTCAGCTACGGCCGCGCGCTGCAGGACACCGCGCTCAAGGCCTGGGGCGGAGTCGCCGCGAATTTCGCCGCCGCCCAGAAAGAATATGCCAAGCGCGCCAGGCTCAATGGCCTGGCGACCACCGGGCGCTACGCGCCCGACATGGAGAGCCAGGCCGCCTGAGCTCGAGGCGGCCACCGCGATCGCGTGACAAGCCTGGCATCCCCGCAACCCGCGCCCCGCGCTGCAGCGGCTGACGTGGTGGTCGACGTGCGCGGCGTGCACTACGCCGTGGGCGGGCGGCCGATCTTCGCAGGGCTCGACGTGCAGGTGCGGCGCGGGCGCATCACCGCCATCATGGGGCCGAGCGGTACCGGCAAGACCACGCTCCTCAGGCTCATCACGGCGCAGATCCCCGCCGCTCGTGGCGAGGTGCGGGTGTTCGGTGAGGATCTGGCGGCTTTGAGCCGCGGCCGGGTCTACGCCCTGCGCAAGCGCCTGGGGATGCTGTTCCAGAACGGCGCGCTGCTCACCGACCTGGACGTGTTCGAGAACGTCGCCTTCCCGGTGCGCGAGCACACCGATCTGCCCGAAGCGCTGATCCACAAGCTGGTGCTCACCAAGCTGCAGGCGGTGGGCCTGCGGGGCGCTGCCGGGCTGATGCCCGCGGAGCTGTCGGGCGGCATGGCGCGACGCGTGGCGCTGGCGCGCGCCATTGTCATGGACCCGGAGGTGCTGATTTACGACGAGCCGTTCGTCGGGCTCGATCCGATCTCGCTCGGCGTCATTCTGCGCCTCATCAAGCAGATGAACGAGGCGCTCGGGATCACCAGCATCGTGGTCTCCCACGACGTGCGCGAGCTCGCGACCATCGCCGACCACAGCTATCTGTTGTCGGGGGGGCGGGTCGCGGCGGCGGGCCCCCCGGCGCAGCTGCGTGCCAGCGACTCGGCGGCGGTGCGGCAATTCATGACCGGCAGCCCCGACGGTCCAGTGGCGTTCCACTACCCGGCGCCCGATTACGCCGCGCAGCTGTTCACGGCGGACGAGCGATGAACCACGGCGGCAACGGCTTCATCCTCGAAGGCGTGCGCCGGCTCGGGGCGGTGACCATCTTCCTCGCCCGCCTGCTCCTCGAGAGCGTGCCGGCGCTGGGCCGGCCGCGCCTGCTGGTGCATCAGATCTACAACGCCGGCGCCCGCTCGCTCATCATCATCATGCTGTCGGGACTGTTTGTCGGCATGGTGCTCGGCCTGCAGGCCTTCAATCTGCTGCAGCGCTTCGGATCGGAGGAGGCGCTCGGCACGGCCGCGGCGCTCGGGCTGCTGAAGGAGCTCAGTCCGGTCATCACCGCGTTGCTGTTCGCCGGCCGCGCCGGCACGGCGCTGACCTCGGAGATCGGCCTGATGCGCGCCACCGATCAGCTGACGGCAATGGAAATCATGGCGGTCGATCCGCTGCGCCACGTCGCCGCGCCGCGCTTTCTCGGCGGAGTGGTCGCGATGCCGCTGCTCGCCGTGATCTTCAGCGTGATCGGGCTCTACGGCGCGCAGCTCATCGGCGTGCAGCTGATGGGGGTCGACAAGGGCGTGTTCTGGTCGCAGATGCAGGGCTCGGTCGGGCTGCGCGACGTCACCGAGGGCGTGGTGAAGAGCCTGGTGTTCGGCGTCGCCTGCAGCCTGATCGCGGTGCACGAGGGCTATCACGCCGAGCCGACCGCGGCGGGAGTCGGGCTCGCGACCACGCGCACCGTGGTAGCCTCCTCGGTGATCACGCTGCTGTTGGACTATGTGTTGACTGCGGCATTCCTGCAACGGGAGACTTGAATCCATGCGCGCCAATCGCACTCTGGAGATCGGAACCGGCCTGTTCGTGCTGCTGGGTTTCGCCGCGCTGCTGTTTCTCACCACACAGCTGCCGGCGAGCGGTGTGAAGTTCGGCGCCCCGCGCGCCGGCTATCACGTGAGCGCCGAGTTCGACAACATCGGTGACCTCAAGGTGGGCGCCCCGGTGACCATGGCGGGGGTGCACGTGGGCGAGGTGGAGGGCATCCGCTTCGATTCCAAGGACTACAAGGCCGTAGCCAGCCTGCGCGTCGACTCGCAGTACAACCACATCCCCGAGGACAGCTACGCCAGCATCCAGACCCAGGGGCTGCTCGGCGGCAAGTACATCGGCATCAGCCCCGGAGGACTCGACAGCTACCTCAAGGACGGCAGCCGCATTGAGCAGACTCAGTCCGCCATCGTGCTCGAGAGTCTGATCAACAAGTTCTTCGCGAACTACTCGAGCAAGGGTGGTGGCGACGGCCAGGGCCAGGGCGCGGACAACCAGAGCAAGGCGGAGTCCAGGAAATGAGACACACCAGAGTGCCATTGACCAGCTCGTGGCTGGCGTGGGGGCTGGCAGCCACCGCAGTAGCGTGCCTGCCGACAGGGTTTGCAAACGCGCAACCGCAGCCCGCGCCGATCGCGCCCGCCGGCGAAGGGCCGACCGAGGTCGTGCAGAACGCCGCCCAGGGCATGCTCGGGGATCTCGACAAGGATCGCGATGCGTACCGCCGTGACCCGGCGAAGGTCGGGCAGCTGGTCGACAAGTACCTGCTGCCGCACTTCGACACCGAGGCTTCGGCGCGCCTGGTGCTCGGTGTGCACTGGCGCACGGCGAGCGCCGAGCAGCGCCAGCACTTCATCGATGCCTTCTATCACTCCCTGCTCACGAACTACGGCAGCGCGCTGGTCGACTTCAGCGCCGACCGGCTCAAGATCTTCCCCACCAAGGTCGATCCGGACGCGACACGGGCTACGGTGCGCACCGAGGTCAAGCGCGCCAACGGCGATCGCGTGGCCGTCAACTACTACCTGCACAAGACGCCGCAGGGCTGGAAGGCATGGGACGTGGTGATCGACGGCATCAGCTACGTCAACAGCTACCGCACGGACTTCGGCGAACAGATCGAAGCGCAGGGGATCGATGCGGTCATCAAGCGTCTGGAGGCGGGTGAGAAGCCCGGAGCGATCGGTAAGCAGACCATCGACAAGGGCGGATGAAAACCGCGGCGCCCGGTGCGAGCGGGTCGTTCGAGCTGGTGGCGTCGGCGAATGGACGGTTCACGGCCCGGGGGCCACTGACGTTTGCGACCGCGCGCCAGGCGAGGGAGCAGGGCCTGCAGTGCCTCGCAAGCGCCGCGGCGCGCGAGCTCGAGGTCGATTGCGGTGGCGTCACCGCCTCCGACAGCGCCGGCCTCGCGGTGCTGCTGGACTGGCTGGGCGCCATGAAGCGCGCCGGCCGCGCGCTGCGGTACACGCATCTGCCGCAGGGTCTGCTGGCGCTGGGCCGGATCAGTGAGGTCGAGGGGCTGCTCGAGCGCGGCGTCTGAGGTGCGCCCGCCGCGGCAGCCTTCGGGCGCGCGCCGCCGGCCGCCTCGGTCAATGCGGCGGCGCTGATGTACCCTGGGGCGTCCGCTGGTCCTGCTCCGATTCCTCCAGCAGTTCCTGCTCCTGCTGCTCCTCCTCGCTCGACTGCCCGCCGTTGACCTTGAAGGCGCGGTGCTGCAGGTAGATGGTGCGCACGAAGGCGTACGGATCGTAGGCACTGTTGATGGCGCCCTGCGCCTCCAGCAGGCGTGTGCGCGTGTCGATCGCGCGCAACAGCGCCAGCCCGTAATCGACGTAGGCGTTGCGGACGTAGTGCCGCGGATTACTGTACTCATCGCCAACGCGGCCGACCGCATCGCGGGCATCAGAAGGGCCAAGAATCGGAATCACCAGATACGGTCCGGTGCCGACG
>Ga0209238_1000405_pt1 | contig 15213 bp, 15 predicted proteins | sample GraSoi013_1_20cm_FD_185823 | JGI IMG/M metagenome (GOLD analysis project Ga0209238, IMG submission 185823) | Grasslands soil microbial communities from the Angelo Coastal Reserve, California, USA - Sample 10_02_2013_1_20cm (SPAdes) (version 2) | ecosystem: Environmental > Terrestrial > Soil >...
GACGTACGCCGGCACGCCCGTCGCCACGATGCCGAGGCCGATCAGCGCCTGCACCGGCCGGGCCCAGACGGTGTTCAGCACGATCGCCACCGCGGCGGCGATGAAGAGCGCCGGCGTGACAGGATAACCGGGCACGCGGAACGGCCGTGGCGCGTCGGGGCGGCGGCGCCGCAGCACGAACAGGCTCGCCGCCGCCAGCGCCGCGAACAGCCAGCTCGCGAACACGACGTACGTGAAGAGCTGCTCGAACGTGCCGCTCAAAGCGAGCACCGTCGCCCACACGGCGCTGGCGGCGACGGCGAGCGCCGGCGTGCCGAAGCGGGGATGCACCTCGGACAGTGAGCGGAAGAAGAAGCCGTCCCGTGCCATGGCGAAGTACATGCGAGTGCCCGTCAGGGCGAGCCCGTTGGCGGCGCTGAAGATCGAGACGAGAATGACGAGCGTGACGAGCTTTGCGGCACCGGGCCCGAACAACACGCGTACCGCGTCGGCGGCGACACGGTCCGAGGCGGCGACCCCAGGCGCGCCGACCGCCGCGACGTAGCCCGCGTTCGCCGTGAAATAGACAGCCACGAGGGCGGCCGTGCCGAGCCCGATGCCACGGGCGAAAGTGCGCTGGGGATCGGCAGCCTCGCCCGCCGAGTTGGTTACGTCCTGCCATCCTTCGTACGCCCAGAGGACGCCGAGCAGCGCCACACCGGCGGCCGAGAGCGAGGCGAGCGTGAGGGGCGTCGTGAAGGCGCGCGCGTCGGCCCGGTGAAAGCCGTCGCCGAGCGTGAAGCCGGCCACGGCGAGCGCGACGATCGCCGTCACCTTCAGCGCGGTGCTCCAGTTCTGAACCGCCGCAGCCTGACGCACGCCGCGAATGTTGACCGCGGTCACGATGGCGATCATCGCGACACGGGCGAGCCGGTGGGTCAGGGGGGTGAGGGGGACCAGCTCGCCCAGGTAGTTCGCGAACGCGACAGCGAGCGTCGCGGTCGAGCCGGTGTTGATCGCCAGGAACAGCGTCCAGCCGAGCAGGAACGCGGGCAGGGAGCCGAACGCTTCGCGCACGTAGACGTAACTTCCCCCCGCATCCGGTAGCATACCTCCCAGCTCTCCGAACGTGAGCGCGCCCAGCAGGGCGAGCACGCTCCCCACGACCCAGACGACGAGCGCGACTCCCAGGTCGCCCCCCGACTGCCGCAGCACCGATCCCGGGACGGTGAAGATCCCCGACCCGATCGTCGTGCCGACGACGATAAGGACCAGGTCCCGCAGCGTGAGGATGCGGGCCAGATCGCGCGTGCCGGCCGCGCTCAAATCCGGGCGGCCACCGCCGCCGCCACCTCACGCGTCCCCGCTTTCCCGCCGATATCCGGCGTGCGTATCCCCGCCGCGAGCGTCTCGGTCACCGCCCGCTCGAGGTCGCGCGCGGCCTCGGGATGCGCCAGCTGCTCGAACATCAACGCGCCCGTGAGTACCGCGGCCATCGGGTTCGCAATCCCCTTGCCCGCGAGCGGCGGCGCCGACCCGTGCACCGGCTCGAACAGGCCGGCCCGGCCGGGGTGGAGATTGGCGCTGGCCGCGAGGCCGAGCCCGCCCACGAGCCCGGCGCCCAAGTCCGAGAGAATGTCGCCGTAGAGATTGTTCGTGACGATCACCTGGAAGCGCTCCGGCTCGCGCACCAGCTCCATTGCCAATGCGTCCACGTAGCGGTGCTCCGCCTCGAGTCCCGAAAACTCGGCGGCCACGCGCCGGAAGGTCTCCTGCCAGATCCGGTGCGCCGGTACGGCATTGGCTTTGTCGCTCATGGTGACGCGGGTTTTCCCGTGCGCCTTGGCCCACTCGAACGCCGCACGGATGATGCGCTCCACCCCCGTCGCGGTGTTGATCTCCTCGGCCACGTATTCGGTTTCGGTGATGCGGCCGCGGCCGAGATAGACCCCTTCGGTGTTCTCGCGGAAAATGACGAAGTCGATGCGCCTGTCCTTACCGGAGAATGGGCCGCGCAGCGGCGTGAGGTCGGGATGGAGCAGCCGCACCGGGCGGAAATTGACGTACAGGTCGAGCTTGAAGCGCAGGCCGAGCAGAATGTCGCGGGCGTGCTCGTTCCCAGGGACTCGGGGGTCGCCGATCGCCCCGAGGAGGATCGCGTCCACGTGGTCGCGCAGGTGGCTGAGCGCCGCCTCGGGGAGTGTCTCCCGCGTCTCGAGGTAATGATCGGCGCCGTAGGGTAGGCGCTCGAGATCGAGTCCGAAGCCGTGTTTGGCGGCGGCCTGCTCGATCGGCCCGAGGGCGGCCTCGATGACCTCGGGGCCGATCCCGTCGCCCGGGATCACGGCGATGCGATGGTCATGTCTCACTCGAAGCCCGTCGCGCGGCCGCAGCTCACGCAGTAGCGCCAGCCCACGTCCACCTCGCCGCCGCAGGCGGGGCAGCGCAGCTCCCCCGAGGGCGGCTGCCCGCACTGCGGGCAGAAGTTCACCTTGCGGCTCCCGGGGAGCGTCTCGCCGCAATAGGGGCATTGGTGCGGCGACTCACTCTGCTCGGCCAGCTCGAACGCCGCACCAGCGAGCGGCGTTCTCGCCTCCCCGGCTCCGGCCGCTGCTTCGGGTTCCTCCTCCTCGGCGGCCTCGTGGGACTCGGGCCCGAGAGGTGGTGGGGGGGACGGGGGCGGGGGGGGCGGGGCGTAGGCGCGATCACCTCGCAAAAATCGCTCAGCCGCGAGTCGGTTGAGGCTCAGCAGGGCGTCGGGGAACTGGCGAAACAACCCGGCATCGGGGTTCTTCTCTCCGGTCTCGCGCTGCAGCGCCTCCTGGATCTCCATCGGCTGGAGCGAGGCGTACCCCCGCTCGCCGGCGAGCAGGCGCAGCACCGCCATTTCGTAATCCTGGTGCGTGGCCACCTTCAGGATCGAGCGGTTCGAGCGATACGGGACGAGCCGCTCGTACACCTCGGCGGCGGGGAAGGGGACGGCGAGCCGGCCCGGCCCGTCGTTGGCCAGGACGGTCACCAGGCGCTCGAACAACCGATCGAGGTCGTCCGTCATTTCACGACGACGACCCCCTTCATGAACGGATGCGGCGTGCAGTGATACGTGTAGGTGCCGGGCTTGTCGAAACGATGGACGTACGAGCCGTTCGCCGGAATCACCGGCGACCCTGGCTCGGCGCCGTCGAAGGTCACCGTGTGCTCCACGGGGTCGCGATTCCGCCAACGCACGGCCTGTCCCGCCGAGATCGTGAGCATGTCCTTGCCGAACTTCAGCGCGGCCATGTCGACCTCTGCCGCGACCGTCTCTCCGGCTGCTCCCAGGGCGACCGGCTTGGGCGAGCCATGGAACCACGGGCTGAAGCGCTTCAAGTGGAGCGGGATCGTGAACTCGAAGCCGTAGCGCACGTCGTTCGCGCCGAGCGAGTTCCCTTGAATCGAGTTGAGGGAGGCGTTCCCGGCCTCGAAGGCCAATGTGTGGGGCGAGCCGGGAATCACTACGTTCAGCGCGACGCCCCAGACGGCGAGAGTCGTGGGTCCCACGAACGAGCCGACATCGGCGCTCAGCGAGACGTATGGCGTGAGGCGAGCGACGACTCCTCCGCCGAGCGATGCCTTGGCGCTGGACGCGCCTAATGGCTTCGTCATCCCCCGTGCTGCCCCGGACAACGTGAAGGGCCCGCGCGTCCAATCGATTCCGACCTCACCATCCGCACTCTTCGCCAGCTTGTTGTAGGCCGGCGTCACGGCAACCGCGAAGCCTTCCTTCCCCTCCGGCCCTCCAAGCACGCGCCACCGGGCGAAGAACTCGCTCTCGTTCGGTGACCCTCCGCTCGACGGGATGTTGCTCCTCGTTCCGAAGTGCACACCGAAGTCGAGGTTGTGGCCTATGCCGGCTGCCAGGGTGAAGGTGGGATAGTTGATGACGTTGTTCGTGGGTCCGGGGAGGACGTGAAACCGGTGCACAAAGTTGAATTGTACGACGCCACCGTCAGCTACCCACGTGCCGCCGAGGTTCGGCCCGCGGTAGAGGAGAGACTGCGCGTCGAGCGGCGCAGCAGCCGCCAGGGTGAGCAGAGCCAACCAAGCATGCTTTGTCACAAGGCCTCCATGAGAGAGGGGTGTGCCCTTCAACTCCGCATTCCGCACTCCGCATTCCGCAATTGCTTTACCGCCATTCCTGCACCCACTTGTCGTACAGCACCGGCGTCACCTTCCCCTCCGCCAGGACTTCGATCCCCGACGGGTCGCGGTAGGCCTTGCGGTAAAACACGTGCGTCACGCCGGAGTTGATGATGAGCTTGGCGCACATGACGCAGGGCGAGGCGCTGACGAACACCACTTTGTCGCGCACGCTCCCCGGCGCCTTCACCAGCGCGTTCATCTCGGAATGAATGCAGCCGCAGCTCCCCGGTACCGCCGAATCGCACTTGTTCGGCAAGCCGCGGGCGTTGCCGTTGTAGCCGATCGCGAGCACGTTCTCGAGCTGCTGGTCGGTCACCACCGTCCCCACCTGCAGCCGGATGCAGGTGGAGCGCTTGGCCAGCTCTTCTGCCATGCGCATGTACACCTCGTACAATGGGATCCGATCGACCGGCGGGGCCACGGCCCCGTTCGGCAACAGGTTGAGGGCGTGCGTATTCGCGGGCACACCGTCTCTAGCGATGCTCATGCAGGTCCTCGTCGGGATCGTAGTCCTGATACCGCCCGCGCGTCCGCTCCTGTGCGAGCCAGGTGTCGAACTCCGACGGCACCAGGCCATTGGAGCGCTCCTGGCGCTCCGCGGCGCGCATCGCGAGCGCGTTGGCGTACTCGTTCTTGGCGTGACCGGAGTGGCCACGCACCCAGCGCCACTCGATGGTGTGGCCGGCCGCGGCCTGCACCAGCTTCTGCCACAGCGGGAGATTCTCGATCGCGCCGCCCTTGCGGCGCCAACCACGGGCGATCCATCCCGGCACCCATTCCGTCATTCCCTTGATCAGGTATTCCGAGTCCGACACGTAGGCGACACGGGCGTGCTTCCACTGGCGGTGCAGCCACTCGAGCGTCGCGATCGCGCCCGCCAGCGCCATCTTCTGGTTCGTCGTGTCGGGGGAGCACTCGTACAGGTCCCAGCGGGCCACGCTGTCTCCCGCCGGGGCCTCGACGAGCGCGGCATTCCCGCCTGGATTGGGAGGCTCCGTTCCGTTGCCGAGACAGCTTTCGTCCGCGTGCACCAGGACGCGGGTCGCCGGCGCTCCGGTCATGTCAAGGCTGAATGACCACGGGGATGTCCGTGTGTCGCAGGATCTCCTCCGCGTGGGACACCACGACGGCGCTGGGCCGGCCGTCGACGTGGCTCATGTGGGCGCCGGCGAACAGGGAGTCGCACTGGGTCCGCTTGATCACCTGGGCGACGACCTCGCCCGGCTTTCCGGGCTCGACGTGCGTGACGAACGGCACCCGTTGCATCGACAGCGCCGCCTCCGCCGCGCCCACCACCTGGAGCCCGGCCTCGCGGTCGTCGCTGGCGTGGATGACGTGGATGGTGCTCTCCACTACCGTGGCGAATTGGATCGCGAGCTCCAGCGCCCGCTGGCTCGTTTCCCGGCCGTCGAAGGCGACCGCGATCGACCGCATCGCGGACGGGACGCCCCCGCACACGATGACGCACCGCTCGGCGATGCGGATCAGCGAGATCACCGTGGGGCCGAGGGCGGATCCCTTGGTGGTCACGCCGCGGCGCCCGACCAGCACGGCGTCGGCGGTCTTGGCGAGCTCGGCCAGCTCTACGTCCGCGTCGCCTTCGATCGCCGCGGTTTCGACCTTCAACTCCGCTGCCAGCACCCGCTCCCGCGCCCGGTCGAGCATCGCGGTCCCGTCCACCGCGCGCCCGCCCCGCTCGCGGACGTAGGCGACGATGAGCGTGCTGCCGAACCGCTCCCCCAGCAGCACTGCCTGCTCGAACGCCGCATCGGCGCGCGGGCTGCCGTCCAGGCCCACCAGCAGGCGCGTGAACACGGTTAGGGCAGCACGGCAAACGACTCGAGGTCGTGCAGGGGGAACGCCAGGAGCTCGCCCGTCATCGGCAGCCTCCCCTGGAGCGCCTCATCGCGCGCCTCGGTCTCCAGCCGCTCGGCGACGACGACGTACTCCGTACCGCGCCGTCGCAGCGCCACGCGGCGCCGCTCCCGCACGGCACGCTCGAGCGCATCGAGCGCGTCGGGCGTGAGGCTCGTGTACTCAGGGATGGTGCTCGTCCCGCGAGGCCGCGTCATCGGACCGCGATCCGGCCCGCCTCGCCGGCGACCACTCGCCCGATGACCGCCGCCGCCAGTGTTCCCTCGCGGCCGAGCGCGGCCACGAGGGCGTCGGCGCGCTCCGCGGCCACGGCGATCAGCAGGCCCCCCGAGGTCTGCGCATCGGCGAGCAGCACGCGAGTCGTGCGATCTACGCTGTCGGCGAATGTGACGGCAGCGGCGACGCTTTCGGCGTTGCGCGTCGTGCCTCCGGGAATCGCGCCGCGCGCGGCCGCGTCGCGGGCGCGCGGCAACAACGGCACGGCCGCCGCGGACAGCTCGGCCGCGGCGCGGCTCGCCTCGAGCAGCGTGTGCAGATGGCCCAGCAGCCCGAAGCCCGTGACGTCGGTCGCCGCGTGCACGCCCGGGCCCACGGCCAGCATCGCGCGGGCCGCGCCCGCGTTCAACGTCGTCATCGCCGCGACGGCGGGCGCTACATCCTGCTCCGTCATGAGATCGCGTTTCAGGGCGGTCGTAAGCACCCCGGTACCGAGCGGCTTCGTGAGCACCAGCACGTCGCCCGGCTTGGCGCCGCCGTTCCTCACGATCCGGTCCGGGTGCACTTCCCCGATCGCGACCATCCCGTACTTGGGCTCGGGATCGTCCACCGAGTGGCCCCCGAGCACGAACGCGCCGGCGGCGCGCGCCACGTCGGCCCCGCCGCGCAGCACCTCGCCCAACAGCTCGAATGGCAGCGCCTCGCGCGGCCACCCCACGAGGTTGAGCGCGAGCAGCGGGGTCGCGCCCATTGCGTACACGTCCGAGAACGCGTTGGTCGCGGCGATGCGCCCGAAGTCATAGGGATCGTCGACCAGGGGCGTGAAGAAGTCCACCGTCGCCACGATCGCGCGATCGGGTGCCACCTGGAACACGGCGGCGTCGTCGCGGCTCGAGGCGTCGACCAGGATCCGGGGATCCGTCGCGACCGGCACGTGGCGCAAGACCTGCGCCAACTCGGCTGGGCCGAGCTTGCAGGCTCAGCCCGCGCCGTGCGAGTAGCGCGTCAGTCGGATGGCGGCCATGGAAATGGTAGACATACGGCCTACCGAAGATACCTTATCCCAGTCTCCAGGCGAGAATGGCGCCCGCGGCTACGTACCGGGCCACGTCGAGCGATGCGTGTGCCAGCAGCGCGCGCCGACGCGGCGGCTCCACGTGCTGCCACATGACGAGACGCCGCGGGAAGGCGACGAGCAGTCCGACCAGGAAGAACAGCAGCCACCAGCCGCCGGCGCCCAGCGAGTCGAACCACAACGACGCGAACAGCGTGACGACCGCCGCCTCGACCAGGCGCCAGCCGATCTCCCAGCGGTTGAACGACCACACGAAAGCGCCCTGGCCGACCGTCCCGTTCCAGCGATACCCGATCGGCGGCACGACGGCGAACAGCACGGCCACCGGAAGCCAGGCGCCGATCAGGCGGCCGAGGGTCACCGCCGCCGTCGCTCCGGCGGTACGTAGCCCGGGCCCCGCAGCCCGCGCCCGGGCCGCGCCGCCGTGAGCTTGCCGTGGTCGAGCACCTTCTGGCCGTTCACGAAGACATACGCGAATCCCACGGACGGCTGGTGCGGCTGCTCGAACGTCGCCTTGTCGGCCACGCTGGCGGGATCGAACACCGTGATGTCGGCGGCCATGCCGCGGCTCAAGAGCCCCCGGTCGGCCAGCCCGACGCGCTGGGCGGCGAGCGAGGTCATCTTGCGCACGGCGAACTCGAGCGGGAAGAGCTTCAGGTCGCGCGAGTAGTGGCCGAGGATCCGGGCGAAGGTGCCGTAGGCGCGCGGGTGAGCCGATTGCGTGCCGAACGGGCCGTCGGGCGCCACGCCGCCGAAGTCCGTGTTCACCGCCACCCACCAGGTCTTCATCGCCTCCTGCACGTCGGGCTCGCTCATCACGGCATACACGGCGTCGGTGCGGTGACCGTGCTCGGCGAGCACGATGTCGAACAGCGTCTCGACCGGGTCGCGGTGACGCTGGGCGGCGATCTCGCCGACCGTCTTTCCCTGGAGGTATCGCAGCGAGTCCTGGAACGTGCCCGTGATCAGCACGCCGTCGCCGCCGCCCGCTTCATAGTAGAAGCTTTCCGCCCCTTTGGGGTTGACCATCTCGTCGCGCAACCGGGCACGAGTAGCGGGCTCGCGTAGCCGCGCGAGCAGCGAGTCCCAACCGCCGCTCTCGGCCCAGGACGGGATTGAGGCGTCGAGCGCCGTGGCCGCGCGCGTGTACGGGTACTGATCGGCCGTGACGTCGAGCCCGGTGGCCCGCGCCGAGTCGATCCGCGCGACGATGCGGGCCATCTGCCCCCAGCTCTTCCGCCCCGACACCTTGAGGTGGGAGACCTCGGCCGGGATGCTCGCGTCCCGGGCGATTTGGAACAGCTCGTTCAGCGCGTCGTCGATCCGCACACCCTCGTTCCGCATGTGCGACGCGTAGATGCCGCCATGCCGCCGCGCGGCCTTGGCCAGCGCGACCAGCTCGTCGGTCTTGGAGTAGCTCGCCGGCGCGTACTCGAGCGCCGTCCACAGCCCCAGGGCACCCTGCTCCATGAGCGTATCCACGAGAGCCGTCATGCGCGCCAGCTCCGCAGCCGTGGGCGCGCGGTTCGCCTTTCCCACCACCGCGAGACGCACTTGGGTGGCGCCCACGAACGTGGCGATGTTCAGGGCCGCGCCCTGTTTCGCGAGCTGCGCGAAGTAGCCGTCCAGATCGCGCCAGTCTTCACGATAATGCCACTTCTTCATGGCATCCGAGTCGTCCAGGACGAGGCGATCGGTCAACGGGGCCACCGAGCCCCCCTCGCCCGTGACCTCGGTGGTGATTCCCTGGCTGACCTTCGAGAGCACGCGGTTGTCGATGAGGGCGTTGATCTCGGACTGGCCCATCATATCGATGAAGCCCGGGGCGACGACCAGGCCGCGCACGTCCAAGGTGTCGCGCGCCTGGGCCCCGCCCAGGAACCCGACGGCGGCAATGCGATCGCCGCGGAGGGCGACGTCCCCACGGTAGCGCGGATTCCCGCTGCCGTCCACGATCCACCCGTTCTCGAGGATGAGGTCGTAGGGACCCGTCCCTCTTCCCTCTTCCCCCTTCCCGCAGGCAACCAGCGCCACGAGTGCGAACACGACGCGCTTCAGTGTCCCCATGTTCTCCTCAGCGAATCGGGGTGGACGATCCGTCCCCGTAGCATGACGAAAGCGATGCGCCGGGTCGCCGCGATGTCCGTCGCCGGGTTTGCGTCGAGCACGACGAGATCGGCGACCTTGCCGGGGGTGAGCTCACCGAGCGAGTCGGCACGCAACAGCTCGGCACCCTTGCGCGTGGCGGCGGTGATGGCTTCGACTGGCGTGAGGCCGGCGCCGACCAAGAGGCTGATTTCCTCGTGCAGCGACAGACCCGGCACGAGCAGCTGGTTGGCGGCGTCCGAGCCCGCGGCGACGAGCCCGCCCGCCCGCTTGAACTCGCGCAGGAACTGATTCTGGCGCGCGCGCGATCGCCGGAACGCCTGCAGGTCGGCCGCGCGCCAGCCGGTGCGCCGCAACAGGCCCGCCACGTCGCGCACGCTCGTGGCGGTGGAGGGCACGTCCTCCATGCCGGGGCGCGACAGCAGCGTGGGGTTGTCGAGGCGCGAGAGCATCTCGTGCACCACCAGCGTCGGAACGATCGCGACGTGCGCGGCGGCGAGCCCCCGGGCCACGCCCTCGAGCGCGGCGGAGTCGAGCAACGCCCATCCCGCCTCCTCCAGGGCCCAGCCGCGCAAGAACTGGTCGTGGGCCCGCAGGTAGGGCCCCGGGTTGCGACTGGCCGCCTGCACGACACCGGCCATGTGCTCGAGCGACGCGACGCCGGCACGGGCCGCGGTGAGCGCGTCGATCTTGCCGAGGTGCGCCGCCACGGGAAACCGGAGCGTCGACGCCTCGTCGATGAGCGGCGGCAGCAGGTCGGCGGTGACCTTCGTGTAGATCTTGACGTAGTCCGCACCGGCGACGGCGAGCTGATCGACGGCCTTCCGCACGTCGGCGCGGGTTCGCACCGCCGTGGCGGTGGGGTAGGTGGGCGGGGCGCCGTCGATCATGGCCGCTGAAGTGAACATGCGCGGGCCCAGCACCGAGCCGAGGTTGAAGTCGTTCTTGAGCGCGATCGACGAGTCGGTGCTCGATGCGCCGAGGTCCCGCACCGTGGTGACGCCCCAGGCCACGTAGCGCTCCGCTGCCCAGCGCTCCACGTGGGCGTGCGCGTCGACCAGCCCCGGCACGACGGTTTTCCCGATCAGGTTCACCGTGCGGGCGCCGCGCGGCACGGAGACCTCGTTCACCCGCGCCACGGCCTGGATGTGGCCGTTCTTCACGAGGATCACCGCATCCTTCACCGGCGCCCGGCCCGAGCCGTCGATCAACGTCGCCCCCTCGAGCGCGATGACGCCGTCGCCGGAGGGGTTGCAGCTCGCGAGCGTGATGAGCGCCAGGAGACCGAGCGAAACCCGGGATGTGGGAACCGTCACTTCGGGTCGGACGACGTGTGGTCGTGGAGGATTCGCCAACGCCCGTCCCGCCGCTGGAGCACGAGCGTGAACGGCCCGCTCGCCGTTATGGAATCCCGCCGCACCAGCCTGAAGCGCGCGGTGCAGAGCGCGAGATCGCGCGCGAGCGGTCGCACGTGCACTTCCTCGAACGCCAGGGAGTCACGCGACTTTCCGGGCGCGAAATACGTCGTCTGGTAGCGGTCGAACAACGTCTGCCAGCCGTACACCACGTGGCCGGCGGAGACGTAGCTCGTGAGCGAGTCGTGCGCATAGTCGCTCATGAAGCCCGCGAGGTCGCCGCGATTCCAGTCGGACGCGCTGCGTCGCAGCATCGCCGCGATGTCGGATTCCGGGTCTCCGGGCGGCGGGGCCGCACAAGCGACCAGCATCGCTGCGCACCACGCACCACGCACCACGCACCTCCCTGTCGTTCGGGGTCCATAACGTAGCGCGGGAGCGTCTCGCGGAGATGGGCCGACCATCCGAAAGACGCTCCCGCCCTGGGCTGTCGACGTGTGCTAGCGGCGACGCCGTCTCGCCGGCTTCCTCCGTTTCGCCTTGCCGCGCTTCGCCTTGGCCCGCGGCCGCTTCTTCGCGGCCCGCTTCTTCGCCTTGGGTCTCGCCGCCTTCCGCTTGGCAGCTGGCTTCCGCCTCGGCGACGCCATCGGCTCATCCATCATCGGCGCTGGGGTGGGCGGCGTCGCGGGTGCGGGCGGATACAGCGGCTCCATCATCCCGGGGCCGGTCCAGCTGCTCTCCGAAAAATCGGGTGGCTCGAGCATCGGACGATCTCTCCTCTGCTGGTTGTCGGTGGGCGCGTGGCCTATAGCTTACCGCGGGAATGCTGCCACGCAAGTGCGCCGCGCCGCTGCCCCGGAACGAGGGCCGACGCCCCGGCGGTCACGACAAGTTAGCTTGACAATGGCACTTACGAGCACTTACGTTCGCGCCGCTATGATGGCTCGCCTCCTGTCGATCGGCGCCGCGCTCGCGTGGCCGAGTGTCGCGCTCGCGCAAACCGTCACCGAAGTCCAGGTCGCTCCCCCGTCCGTGACCATCAGGGTCGGGGAGAAAAGCGGGCTGCTCGCGACCGCTTTCGATCGTGTCGGCAACGTCATTCCCACCGCGCGCGTGATCTGGTCGTCCAATAACGTCGCCGTCGCCAAGGTCGACAACAACGGCACGGTCACGGGGATGGGCGGAGGGGTGGCGATCATCGAAGCGCGCGTCGGAGCTCGCAAGGGACAGGCGGCAGTCCAGGTCGTGGGCAGTCCGGCGGCAGCGCCCGCTACCGGAACGGGGCAGTCGGCGGCGCCCCCGCGTCCTGCCGAGCTTGCGGGGCCACAGCCGCCGGACCAATTCGCAGGCCAGCCTGCCGGCACCGGACCCGCGGCGGTCCTGCGGATCGAGCCGCCCACCGTGTATCTCCTGCCCTCCGAGAACACCCGCGTGGCGCCGCGCTCCTTGAAGGACGATGGCACTCCCGCCGCGCCCGTCTCCGTGACGTGGAAATCACTCCGTCCCGACATCGCGAGCGTGGACCAGAACGGCGTGATCGTCGCGCTTGCGCCGGGACAGGGCACGGTCCAGGTGACGAGCGCGGGCGGGCTCACCGCCACGGCGCCCGTCGTGGTTCAACAGAGCGACCTCGCGGTGCAGGAGCCCACCCCGCTGATCCTCTCGCCCGGAGACATCGATACGCTCCACGTGCTGGTGCCCGGCCAGGGGGGCCGTGTCGTCAGCCCGCTCGCGCTGCAATGGTCGGCGGCTGACCCCAGCGTCGCGCGAGTCAACCTCACGGGCGTGGTCACGGCCGTGGCGCCCGGGCGCACCACGCTCACCGTCGCGGGGTTGCTGCAGACGAAGACCGTCGACATCGTGGTGCACAAAACGGTGGAAAAGCTGACGGCTATCCCGAGCGCAAAGACCGAGCTCGCGCTCCCGATCCAAGGGACGGCGAAGTTCACGGTTCAAGGGTTCGCGGCCGACGGGATGCCGGTGCCCGAAGCGCCGTTTCACTGGAGCGTCGGCGACACCACCCTCGTCACGTTCGATCCCGCGACGGGCGTCCTGACCGGTAGGAGGGCCGGCAAGACGACGCTCGTTGTGAATGGGCCGGGTCTGGGGCTCCGGGTCGCGTGGCCGATTCGGGTGATCGCGGCGGGCCTCAAGTTGTCGGCGGCCCGCCTGGGCGTGCCGCTCGCCCGACGGGTGCCGCTGCGGGCGAGCTTCGCCGACGAAGGGGGCACGGTGATCGGGCCGGCCACCGGCGTGTCGTGGACGTCGGACAATCCGGCGGTCGCGACCGTCGGCGAAGACGGGACGGTGGCGACCGCCGGATACGGGCACGCCCACATCACCGCGACGGCGCCGGGGGGGCGGCGCGCGGTCGCCGAGGTGTTCGTGCAGGGCGAGATCGTGGTCGCGAGCTCGCGCACCGGTCGGTTCCAGCTGTATGCAGTCGAGCGCGCGAACCTGGCGCAGCTGCGCAAGATCATGGACGACACGGCGGCCGCGACCGAGCCCGCCTTCTCACCGGACGGCTCCCACATCGCGTTCACCTCGACTCGTGACGGGCAGCCCGAGGTGTACGTGATGGATGCCGACGGGACGAATGCCGCGCGGCTCACCAATTCGCCGGGCCTGGATGGCGATCCCTCGTTCACCGCCGACGGCCAGGCGGTCGTGTTCCACTCCCAGCGCACCGGCCATCGCCAGGTCTACCTCCAGCCGATCACCGGGTCCGTGGCGGTGCCGCTCACTCAGGAGCCGTCCGACAACTCACAGCCGACCATGTCGCCCGACGGCGAGGTCATCGCTTTCGTGTCGAACCGGGAGGGGAACAATCACGTCTGGCTGATGGCGAAGGACGGCACGAACCAGCATCCGTTCACCCGGGGCCCCCAGACCAAGGAGAGCGCGCCCCATTTCCTGCGCGACGGCGCGCTCGTCTATCTGGTGGACCAGAAGGAGGGAGGGCGCACCACCACCCAGGTCGTGAAGGCGGACCTCGCGACCGGGAAGGTCGGGCCGCTAGCGGCGACCGATCTGCTGATCACGGACTTCGCGGTCTCGGGGGTGGGGGACTTGCTGGGTCTCGTGGTCGCGGTGCAGAAAAACGTGTTCAAGGTATACATCCAGCCGATCGGTGCGAGCGGGGGCGGCGCGCCCGTGGTGATCCCGACCACCGGCGCCGAGCAGATGGCGTCTCCCGCGTTCATGCCGTAGCCGGCGCCGACGCCATGCGCGCCTGGGTGATCCGCGCCACCGGCGCTCTCGACCAGCTGCAACAGAGCGACGTCCCGGACCCACCGGGTCCAGGCACCCTGGGCTCTCGCGACGTGCGCGTGGCCCTCCGGGCGGCGGCGCTTAACCACCTCGACCTCTTGGTGGTGTACGGGCTGCCGCTCGAGTACCGCTTCCCTCACATCCTCGGCGCCGACGGCGCCGGCGTCGTGGACGCCGTGGGGCCCGAGGTCCGATCGGTGCGAGCGGGGGACCGGGTGATGATCAATCCGGGAATCGCCGACTACGCGTGCGAGTACTGCCGCGCGGGCGAGCATTCGCTCTGTCGCAACTACGGCATCCTGGGCGAGCACTTCCCGGGGACGATGGCGCAGTACGTGGTGGTGCCCGAGCAGAACCTGGCCACCATCCCGACACTTCCGACACCCCTCACCTGGGTCGAGGCGGCGGCATTCTCGCTCGTCACGCTCACCGCGTGGCGCATGGTCGTGTCCCGCGCGCAGGTCGTCGCCGGCGAAACCGTATTGATCTGGGGCATCGGCGGCGGCGTGGCCCTCGCGGCCCTGCAGATCGCCAAGCTCAAGGGGGCCCGGGTGATCGTCACGTCATCCCACGACAGCAAGCTGGAGCGGGCGAAACGGCTCGGTGCGGACGTGACGCTCAATCACACCAGTCAGAAGGTCTCCCAGGAAGTGCGCGCGCTCACGGACAAACGCGGCGCGGACGTGGTGATCGAGAACGTCGGGGCGGCGACCTGGGACGAGTCGCTGCGCTCGCTCGGCCGCGGCGGGCGCCTCGTGACGTGCGGCGCCGCGACCGGTCCCCAGGCTTCGATCGACGTGCGCCGGCTGTTCTGGTACCAGTGGAGCATCATGGGTTCCACCATGGGGAACGAGGCCGAGTACCGCGAGATCGTGCGGCTGCTGGCAGCGGGCGAGCTGCGGCCCATCGTGGACCGCGTGTTCCCGTTCACCGAGGTACGTGCGGCGTACGAGCGGCTGGAGCGGGCGGAGCAACTGGGGAAGATCGCGGTGGAAATCGATCCCTGAAGGGCGCCGTCGTCATACCCGCGCTCAAGCGTGGGCCCGGCGAGGCACTGTCCAGAAGGACATCCGCTCCTGCCAGCCGCTTCGCTCATTGTGCTTCAGCACAGCGTCTGCCGAGCCCACGCTCGAGCGCGGGACCATCGTAGCGAGG
>Ga0209238_1000408_pt1 | contig 15178 bp, 17 predicted proteins | sample GraSoi013_1_20cm_FD_185823 | JGI IMG/M metagenome (GOLD analysis project Ga0209238, IMG submission 185823) | Grasslands soil microbial communities from the Angelo Coastal Reserve, California, USA - Sample 10_02_2013_1_20cm (SPAdes) (version 2) | ecosystem: Environmental > Terrestrial > Soil >...
CGTGCTGCTCCTCTTTGAGGCTCTCTCGCTCATCTGGCTCATCCGTGACACGGCGGATTCGCGCTTGGAATTCCCCATCGCTGCGCTCGTAGGATTGATGGCGGTCGGGCTGCCGTACGGCTATTTGGTTGGCATGGTTGCCGGCACCATACTGGTGTGGCTGGGTGCGCGGGTAAACCTCGTAAACATCGATAAGCACTGATTGAAGAACGGTCGATTCATGAGCCGAGCATGTCGGAAGCCCTGAGCGCTGCGCTGGCGCTGCTGATAGGGCTCGACTCCAAGCTGGTCGAGATCGTTCTTCTCAGCCTGCGCGTGAGCCTGTCGGCGGTCGCGATCGCGGCGCTGGTGGGCTTGCCCCTCGGCGCCGCGATCGCCGTGGGCCGCTTTCCCGGCCGGCAAACAGTGATCGTACTGCTGAACGCACTCATGGGCCTGCCGCCCGTCGTGGTGGGACTACTCGTATACCTTTTGCTCTCGCGTGCCGGCCCATTGGGCGCGCTCGGGATTCTGTTCACGCCTTCGGCGATGGTCGTCGCGCAGGCGATCCTGATCCTGCCGATCATTGCCGCGCTTTCGCGCCAGGCGATCGAAGATGCCTGGCGCGAATACGAGGAGCAGCTGTGCTCGCTCGGGGCGGGCCGCGTGAATGCCGCGCTGACTCTCCTCTGGGACACGCGCTTCTCGCTGCTGACCACGATCCTCGCCGGATTCGGGCGCGCCGCAGCTGAAGTCGGTGCGGTGATGATCGTCGGCGGAAATATCGATGGGGTGACACGGGTGATGACCACCACCATTGCGCTGGAAACGAGCAAGGGCGATCTGCCGCTTGCGCTCGGATTGGGGATGATCCTGATCGCCATCGTCATTGCGGTCAATGCGGCGGCCTATCTGACCAAGGAACTCGCACAGCGGCGCTACGGATGAGCAAGGCTTCGATCCTTCCGCTGCGCCTTGCCGAAGTGTCGTTCGCCGCCGGCGGGCGGACCATCATCGACCGGGTGTCGCTCGAAATTGAGACGGGACTGAGCACCATCATCCTGGGCGCGAACGGCGCCGGAAAAAGCGTGCTGATGCGTCTCATGCACGGCTTGCTCGAGCCTTCCTCGGGCCGCATCGATTGGAACGCGCCGGAGCGCCCGGGCGTTCCGAGGAAGCAGGCCATGGTGTTCCAGCGGCCCGTTATGCTGCGCCGCTCGGCCTACGGCAACGTCGCGTACGCACTGAAGATCGCCGGGATCCCCGAGCCCCGGCGCGCGGCGCTGGTGCGCGAGGCGCTCGAAAGCGTGGGGCTTTCGCACCTCGCGCGCAGGTCGGCTCGCGTGCTTTCCGGGGGCGAGCAGCAGCGGCTCGCACTCGCGCGGGCCTGGGCGCTGCACCCTGAGGTGCTTTTCCTCGACGAGCCCACCGCCAGCCTCGACCCGAGCGCGACGCGCGAGATCGAATCGGTGATCAAGGCCTTCGATGCGGCGGGAACGAAAGTTGTCATGGCGACGCACAACCTCGGCCAGGCACGGCGGCTGGGCGACGAGATCCTGTTTCTCGATCAAGGGAGGGTCGTCGAGCGCTCGCCGGTCGAGGATTTCTTTTCAAAACCGCAGTCGGCGCAAGCCGCCGCATTCATCAAGGGGCAGCTGCCGTGGATCTGATCCGAAGATTCCTGTTGTTTGCCGCGCTGCTCGCCGCCTTGCCGGCGCTCGCGCAGGAAAACTTCATCGTCGTCGCCTCGACCACCTCGACCGAGCAGTCGGGACTGTTCGGCTACCTGTTGCCTATTTTCCAGAAAAAGACCGGGATTCACGTTCGCGTGGTCGCGCTCGGCACGGGGCAGGCGCTCGATCTCGCGCGGCGCGGCGACGCCGACGTGGTGTTCGTGCACGCCCGGTCGGCCGAGGACAAATTCCTCGCCGAAGGCCACGGCGTCAGGCGCTTCGACGTCATGTACAACGATTTTGTCCTGGTCGGCCCGAGGGCGGATCCGGCGAAGGTCTCGGGCGGCGGGGACATCCTCGACGCTCTGAAAAAGATCAAGGCTGCGGGCGCGCCGTTCGTATCGCGGGGCGACAAGAGCGGCACGCACATCGCCGAGCTCGATCTGTGGAAATTGGCCGGAATCGACATCACCGCCGAGAAGGGGCCGTGGTACCGCGATACGGGCCAGGGAATGGGACCGGCCTTGAACACGGCTGCGGCGATGAACGCCTACATTCTCGCCGACCGCGGCACCTGGATCTCGTTCAAGAACCGGGGCGAGCTCGCCATCGTGGTCGAAGGCGACAAACGCCTGTTCAACCAGTACGGGGTGATGCTGGTGAATCCTGCGAAGCATCCCAGCGTGAAAAAAGATCTCGGCCAGGCGTTCGTCGACTGGATCATCTCTTCCGAGGGACAGAAGACGATCGCCGAGTACAAGATCGGCGGCGAACAACTGTTCTTTCCGAACGCGAAGTGAGCAGTCCCGTTCGCTATATCCGCGCGGGAATGACGCCCTGATACAATGACGCGTATGAAGATCTTCGGCTTCGCCGGATGGTCTGGAAGCGGCAAGACCACGCTGATCGAGCAGCTCATTCCGCGCTTCGTCAAACGCGGTCTCAGGGTATCGATGATCAAGCACGCACATCACAGCTTCGACGTCGATCATCCGGGCAAGGACTCGTACCGCCACCGCGAAGCCGGCTGCAGCGAGGTGATGGTGGTGTCTGAAAAACGCTGGGTCATCATGCACGAGCTGCGCGGCGAGCCGGAGCCCTCGCTCGAGGAGCAGATCAAGCGCGTCTCGCCCTGCGATCTGCTGCTCGTTGAAGGCCACAAGCACCATCCTCTGCCGAAGCTCGAAGTCTGGCGCAAGGCCAACGGCAAGGCCTTGCTGCATCCGGAGGATGCGCACATCGTTGCGATCGCTGCGGATGCGCCGCTTGAAACGAAGCTGCCCCGCTTCGATCTCAACGATCACAGGGGTATCGAGGACTTCATCCTGAACTACAACGGATTCAGATGAACACAGGCCTGCTCAACGTCGACGAGGCGCTCCAGCAACTTCTCGCCGGCGCGCGCTCCGTTTCCGAAACGGAAACGGTTGCGACGCTTTCTGCGACCGGCCGCGTGCTCGCTGCGGCGCAGCGCTCGACCATGAACGTTCCGCCCATGGACAACAGCGCGATGGATGGTTATGCGGTGCGTCTCGCCGATCTGAAAGGACCTGAACCCCGGCTCAAGGTTGCGCAGAAAATCCAGGCGGGTTCCACGGGCAAGCCGCTCGCTCCAGGAACCGCAGCACGGATCTTCACCGGTGCGCCGATTCCGGCCGGCGCTGATGCCATCGTAATGCAGGAACACTGCGTCGCCGAAGGCGACGTGGTCGTCGTCGAAAAAATCCCTGAGCGCGGAGAATGGATCCGCCTCACTGGCAGCGATATTCGCACGGGCGGAGAGGTTCTTCCCGCCGGAATCCGCTTGCGGCCCCAGGACACGGGGCTCGCTGCTTCGGTCGGCATCGCATCGCTCCCCGTCCGCCGACGCGTGCGTCTCGGCCTGTTCTTCACCGGCGATGAGCTGGTGATGCCCGGCGACCCGCTTCCGCCGGGGCGGATCTATAACTCGAACCGCTTCACGCTGAACGGCCTTGCGGGCATATTCGGGTGCGAGACTCGCGATTACGGGATCGTTCCCGATTCGCTGCCCGCGACGCGGGAAGCGCTGCGCCGCGCGGCAGCCGAGTGCGATGTGATCGTCACCAGCGGCGGCGTCTCCGTAGGAGATGCGGATTTCGTGAAGCCCGCGGTCGAGGCCGAAGGCGAACTCCTCATGTGGAAGATCGCCATGAAGCCGGGCCGGCCGCTCGCGTTCGGCCGCGTCGGCAAAGCCAATTTCATCGGGCTGCCGGGAAATCCGGTTTCGAGCTTCGTGACCTTCCTCGTATTCGTCCGGCCGTTTCTGCTCAAGACTCAGGGTGTCGCCGACGTCCAAGTCCACGCGATTCCCGTGCGCGCGGATTTCGACTGGCCCGAACCCGATCCCCGGCGAGAATTTCTGCGCGTAAAATGGAACGCGCGCGGCGGGCTCGATCTGTATCCCACGCAGGACTCCGCGGTGCTGATGTCCACGGCGTGGGCGGACGGCCTGGTCGACAATCCGGCCGAACATCGCATCCGCGCCGGGGACATGGTGAAGTTCATGCCGTATTCGGAGCTGTATCGATGAAAGTCAAGGTCCTCTATCTGGCGAGCCTGCGCGAACAGCTGGGCAAACCCGGCGAAGACCTCGAAGTTTCGCCCGCGACATCCACGGTCGCGGGCCTGCGCACGCTGCTTATGGCTCGAGGAGGTGCTTGGCAGACGGCGCTGGCTCAGGGGAAGGCCCTGCGCGTCGCCGTCAACCAGGAAATGGCGCAGCCGACGACTGCGGTGAAGCCGGGCGACGAAATCGCATTTTTCCCGCCGGTGACGGGAGGCTGAGATGCCGGTGCGCATCCAGACGAAGGATTTCGACGCGGGTGCCGAGATCGCGGCGCTGCGGCGTGACAACCCCAAGGTCGGAGCGGTAGCGAGCTTCATCGGCTTGTGCCGCGACGCCAATGATGGCACCGCGGTGACCAAGATGACGCTCGAGCACTATCCCGGCATGACCGAGAAGGCGCTCGAAAAGATCGTCTCCGAAGCAAAGCGCCGCTGGGACGTAATGGAGGTGCTCATCGTCCACCGCGTGGGCGAGCTGAAGCCCGCCGACCAGATCGTGCTCGTCGTGGTCACGGGAGCGCACCGCGGCGAGGCCTTCGCGGCCTGCGAATTCGTCATGGACTACCTCAAGACCCGCGCGCCGTTCTGGAAGAAAGAAGAAACTCCGCAGGGAGCGCGCTGGGTCGAAGCGCGAGCATCCGACGACGAGGCCGCGCAGCGCTGGGAGCCCCCGAAGTCGAGCGCCGCCTGAGTACCGGCGCGCCGTTTACGTCTGCCGCCTGGATCGCTATGATGGCGGCGTTTCCGGGAGATGGCATACCTCCCCTAACCGCCGCAAGGCTGATGATGCCTACGTAGCACGCCGGAGAGCGTTGGCGCGGGCGACGGTTTCCACCCTCCGTCGTGGTTCAGAATAATGCGGAACGGAGGTTCTCAATGACGGAAATTTGGGCTTTGGCCGCGCTCTGGCTCGGGCTTGCGCTGCTCGCGGCGCTGCTGTCCATCTGGTTGAAAGTTGCCAATGCGCTCTCCGAGATCCTGGTCGGCACTGCTGCGCAGCTCGTCCTCGGCGCTGCTTTCGACGCCGCATTTCTGGGAGCGGATCAGGCCTGGATCAAGTTCCTCGCCGGCGCCGGCGCCATCGTGCTCACCTTCCTCGCAGGCGCCGAACTGGACCCCGAGGTTTTTAGGCGCAAATGGAAGGAAGCGACCGCGGTAGGTCTGATCAGCTTCTTCGCGCCGTTCTTCGGTTGCGCGGCGGCTGCGCGCTGGCTGCTCGGCTGGGACGTCGAGGCGAGCTGGCTCGCGGGGGTGGCGATGTCGACGACCTCGGTCGCGGTCGTGTACGCAGTGATGATCGAATTCGGTTTCAACGCGACCGACTACGGGAAGACGGTGCTCGCGGCCTGTTTCATCACCGACCTTGGCACCGTGATCGCGCTGGGCCTGATCTTCGCGCCGTTCACTCTCAGGACGGCGCTGTTCGTCGGCGGGCTGGGCTGCGCGGCGCTTGCCCTTCCTTGGCTCACCCCGCGATTTTTCCGGCGCTTCGGCGGCAGGCCCTCGGAGCTGGAGACGAAATTCCTGCTGCTGTTTCTCTTCGGGCTCGGCGCGCTGGCGGGTTGGGCCGACAGCGAAGCCGTGCTCCCCGCCTACGTGCTGGGCATGATGCTCGCGGGCACGGTCGGCAAGGACCACCTGCTGGTGCGGCGCCTGCGCACCCTGACCTTCGGCCTGCTGACGCCGTTTTACTTCATCCGGGCGGGCTCCTTCGTCTCGGTGCCCGCTCTGATCGCCGCGCCCGGCGCATTCCTCCTGATGCTCACGGTGAAGGTGGTGACCAAGATTGCAGGTGTGTATCCCGTGACCCAGGCTTTCCGATCTCCGCGGAAGGAAGGCATGTATACGACGCTGTTGATGTCGACCGGCCTTACCTTCGGCACCATTTCGTCCCTGTTCGGCCTGTCGCACGGCATCGTCACCCAGGGGCAGTATTCGGCCCTGGTCGCCGCGGTGATAGCAAGCGCGGTCGTACCCACCCTGATCGCGAACATCTGGTTTCTCCCGCACCATCTGCTGCCGAAAGCGGACGAAGCGGATGCCGGGCAGGCCGTGTCTGCCCAGTCTTCTGCGTCGCAGGCACCGCGGAGTTGAGCGATGTACACGAAAATTCTCGTGGGTTACGACGGGTCTGAAGCCGGAAAGAAGGCGTTTGAGACCGCGCTTGAACTTGCAGCTACACACGGCGCCGAATTGTACGTACTCACGGTATGCCGGCCGCCGGAGATCGGTGACGATGTCGAGACCGAGGCGGTGATCGAGAGCTCGCGGCGCCACCACCGAGGCCTGCTTGCCGAGTTGAAGCCGGCAGTCGCGGCGAAAGGCGTCAATGCGCACTTCGAGGTCGCAGTCGGACATCCCGCGGCGCAGATCATCTATGACGCCGACCGGCACGCGGTGGATCTCATCGTCGTCGGCGATCGCGGCCGCTCGACGTTTGCCCGACTGCTGCTCGGCTCAGTCTCGAAGCAGGTCGTGCAGTACGCCGACCGACCGGTCATGGTGGTGCGCTGAGCCGCCGCACTGCGACCTCAGCCGCGACCGGCAAGCCGCAGGTTCGCCTGGGTGAGGCGATCGACCAGCACGCGCATGAACGCCTTGTTGAATCCGACCTGGCAAGCGTCGGTCGCGGCGCGCAAGGCGTCGGCCTTGATCTCCATGACGGTGATCTCGCCCACCGCCGTGATCGTTGTCGTGCGGCGCCCCGTCCGGCCGGCGAAATAGAGAATCTCGCCGAAGCAGCCCCCGGGCTTGATGGTGTTGAGTTGCTTGCCCAGGAGAGTCACGCTCACTTCGCCGGCTATCAGGAAGTAGAAACTGTCGCCCTGGTCGGCTTCCCGGATGATGATGGTTCCCGCGTCCATGGTCTTCCAGCTGCCGATCCGCACGACCTCCCACAGGGCGACGTCGTCGAAGTCCTCGAAAAACGGCATATCGCGCAGATCGTTGAACTTCTGGGAATCGGAAACCGACGCACCGGAAAGGCGCAGCGTGGTGAAGGCCTGGCTGAGCTCTTTGCCGAACTCGAGCCAGGTCGTGTGGCGGGCGGCACGATCTTTTTCGATGGCCTTCATCACGATCTGGTCGAGCAGCGGCGACAGCTCCGGACGCAACGTCGCCGGGCGGGCCGGAACCGTGTTGAGAATGGCATAGCTGAGTCCCGCCTGGGTGTTCGCTTCGTAGGGCAGCCGGCCGGTGAGGAGGCGATACATCACCACGCCGAGCGAATAAATGTCGGTCTGGTGCGTAACGTCTTCCATACGGATCTGTTCGGGAGACATGTAGGCGGGGGAGCCCACGCCGGTGATCTGGGTCGTCTCCTGGCCGTGGCGCTGCTGAAACGAGGCGCCGAAGTCGCTGACCTTGGTGTCGCCGGATTCCGACAGCAGGATGTTTCCCGGCTTGATATCGCGGTGGATCACCCCGTGCTGGAACGCATACTCGAGCGCGCGTATGCACTTGAAGATGATCTCGATGACCTTGCTCAAGGGCAGCAGGCTGGTGACGTCCGAGTGCGCCTCGAGCGTGGTGCCGGGCACGTACTCCATGACCAGGTAGCTGTGCTCGGGCTCGACCACTGCGTCGAGGATCTCGACGATGTGCGGATGGCTGAGCTTGCCGGCGAGCGCGGCCTCGGCGAGGAACGCCTTGTGCATCATGCGCTCGGTCTGCGGATTGATGTTCTCGTCGAACAGGAACACCTTGATGGCGACGTCGCGGTCGGCGAACGGGTCGCGCGCGAGGTACACGCGGCTGGTCGCGCCGCTGCCGATCTCCCGAACGATCGGGTATTTGCCCAAGTGCTCCTGGAGCTCGAACTTCATCGCCATGGGTAATATGATAGCCCCAGCCTTGAAAACGGCCCTTGCCCCCCCACCTGCGGCTCTATGCGCCTGGACAAACTGACCACCAAGTTTCAGCAGGCCCTCGGCGACGCCCAAAGCGTCGCCGTGGGACAGGACAACCCATTCATCGAACCGCTGCACCTGCTTGGCGCCTTGCTCGACCAGGAAGACGGCGGGAGCGCGTCGCTTCTGTCCCGCGCGGGCGTCAATGTTCCGCGGCTGCGGGAGGCGACCAGGCAGGCGATTTCGCGTCTTCCGAAGGTGGAAGGCCAAGGCGGGGAGGTGCAGATCTCGCGCGAGCTGAACGCTCTGCTCAATCTCACCGACAAGGAAGCGCAGAAGCGCGGCGACCAGTTCATCGCTTCCGAGCTGTTTTTGCTGGCGCTCGCCGATGACAAGGGCGAGGCCGGCCGCCTGTTGAAAGAAAACGGCGGGAGCAAGAAGGCGATCGACCAGGCGATCAAGGCGGTGCGCGGCGGCGAGTCGGTCGCCAGCCAGGAAGCCGAGGGGAGCCGCGAGGCGCTGAAGAAATACACGCTCGATCTGACCGAGCGGGCGCGCTCGGGCAAACTCGACCCGGTGATCGGCCGCGACGACGAGATCCGTCGCGTGATCCAGATCCTGCAGCGCCGCACCAAGAACAATCCGGTGCTGATCGGCGAACCGGGCGTGGGCAAGACCGCAATCGTCGAGGGACTCGCCCAGCGCATCGTGAACGAGGAGGTACCGGAAACGCTCAAGGGGAAGCGCGTGCTCTCGCTCGACCTGGCGGCGCTTCTCGCCGGCGCCAAGTACCGTGGCGAGTTCGAAGAGCGCCTGAAGGCCGTGCTGAAGGAGCTCGCGCAGGACGAGGGGCGCACCATCGTCTTCATCGACGAGCTGCACACCATGGTCGGAGCCGGCAAGGCGGAGGGCGCGATCGACGCGGGCAACATGCTGAAGCCGGCTCTCGCACGCGGAGAGCTGCACTGCGTGGGGGCGACGACCCTGGACGAATACCGCAAGTACATCGAGAAGGACGCGGCGCTCGAGCGCCGCTTCCAGAAGGTCATGGTGGACGAGCCTTCGGTCGAGGCCACCATCGCCATCCTGCGCGGCCTGCAGGAGAAATACGAAGTGCACCACGGCGTGGACATCACCGATCCCGCGATCGTAGCCGCTGCGGAGCTGTCTCAACGGTACATCACCGACCGGTTTCTCCCCGACAAGGCCATCGACCTGATCGACGAAGCCGCGGCGCGCATCAAGATGGAGATCGATTCGAAGCCCGAGGCCATGGACCGGCTCGATCGGCGCATTATCCAGCTCAAGATCGAGCGCGAGGCGATCAAGAAGGAGAAGGACGAAGCCTCGCAGAAGCGCCTGACGCTGATCGAGAGCGAGATAAAGAAGCTCGAGCGCGAATACACCGACTTGGAGGAAGTCTGGAAGGCGGAGAAGGCGCAGGTAGCCGGCTCCCAGCACATCAAGGAAGAGCTGGAGAAGCTCAAGCTCGAGATGGAAGGGGCGAAGCGCAAAGGCGACTGGCAGAAAGTCTCCGAGCTCCAGTACGGCCGCATGCCGCAGCTCGAAGCACAGCTGAAGAAGGCTGAGAAGACGCCTTCCGCGCAAGCGAAGCCCAGGCTCCTGCGCACCCAGGTCGGGGCGGAGGAAATCGCCGAAGTCGTGTCGCGCGCGACCGGCATCCCCGTCTCGAAAATGATGCAGGGCGAGCGCGACAAGCTGCTCGCGATGGAAGAAAAGCTCCACGAACGCGTCGTCGGCCAGGACGAGGCGGTGCACCTCGTCGCCGACGCGATCCGGCGCTCGCGCGCGGGGCTCTCCGACCCCAACAAGCCCTACGGCTCGTTCCTGTTCCTCGGCCCCACCGGCGTGGGCAAGACCGAGCTGTGCAAGGCGCTCGCGGCGTTCCTCTTCGATTCGGAAGATCACCTCATCCGCATCGACATGTCCGAATTCATGGAGAAGCATTCGGTCGCGCGCCTCATCGGCGCGCCGCCCGGCTATGTCGGCTACGAGGAAGGCGGGCACCTCACCGAGGCCGTAAGGCGCAAGCCCTACAGCGTGATCCTGCTCGACGAGATCGAAAAGGCGCACCCGGACGTGTTCAACGTGCTGCTGCAGGTTCTGGACGACGGCCGCATGACCGACGGCCAGGGCCGCACCGTGGATTTCAAGAACACGGTGATCGTGATGACCTCCAACCTCGGCTCGCACATGATCCAGCAGATGCAGGGCGACGATCCCGCCCTCATCAAGACCGCGGTCATGGCCGAGGTGAAGACGCAGTTCAGGCCCGAGTTCGTCAACCGCATCGACGAGATCGTGGTCTTCCACGCGCTGGACGAAAAGCACATCCGGAACATCGCCAAGATCCAGCTGCGCTACCTCGAGGAGCGGCTGGCGAAGCTGGAAATGGGACTGGAAGTCGGAGACAGCGCCCTCGCACAGCTCGCCAAGGCCGGCTTCGATCCGGTCTACGGCGCGCGGCCGCTCAAGCGCGCGATCCAGCAGAGCATCGAGAACCCGCTCGCGAAACAGATCCTCGAAGGCCGGTTCGCGGCGAAGGACATCATCCGCGTCGAATACCGCGGCGGTGCGATGCAATTCGAGAAGGCCAGCGCGAGATCATCCCAGAAGGCGGCGGCGCGCTAGAATCCGGGTTCGATGTATGTCGCCGACTCAAAGCGCCTCACGCACGCCGGGGCCAAGAAGATAGCCGACACCGCCGTCGCGAAGGCGAAGCAGGCCGGGATCGCGATCTCGGTCGCGGTCGCCGATTCGGGCGGGCATCTCATCGCGCTCGAGCGCATGGACGGAGGGCGCTTCCACTCGCTGCACTCGGCCACCACCAAGGCGGTGTGCGCGGCGTCGAACAAGCGTCCGACCTCTTCGCACGGCGCTCAAGGACAAGCCCTCGACCTCGCGCATGCGCTGGGACTCGCGCTCGCTGCAGGACCGGAGCGCTGGACCGCGATGGAAGGCGGCTGCCCCGTCATCGTCGAAGGCGAGTGCATCGGCGGCGTGGGGGTGAGCGGCGGAGACTGGGCGACCGACGAGCGCATCGCCCGGGAGTCGGTGGAAGCCATAGGGGCGAAGCCCAAATAGATGGAGCCTTTGCGCGTCGCCTGCATCGGCATGGGCTGGTGGTCGGATGTCCTCGCCGACGCGATCCAGCGATCGAAGAAGCTGAGGATCGTCTCCTGCTACACACGCTCGGAGGACAAGCGCCGCGCCTTTGCCGCGAAGTACGGTTGCGCGGCGGCGCCGAACTACCAGGTGATTCTGCAGGATTCCGGCGTCGAAGCGATCATCAATACCACGCCGAACAACGCTCACGTCGAGACGACCCTCGCAGCCGCGCTGGCGGGAAAGCACGTATTCCTCGACAAACCGATCGCCAATACCGTTTCGGAAGGCCGCGTCATCACGGAATTCTGCAAGAAGAAGGGAGTAATCCTCGCCCTGGGCTACCAGCGCCGACGCGAGAGCCATTTCCGCTGGGTCCGCGGCCAAATCGACGCGGGGGTCTTCGGCAAGCTCGTCAACGCCGAAGCCAACATCAGCCGCGATCGCCTTGGCCAGGTCGACCTCAGCTCGTGGCGTTACACCGCAGCCGGAATGCCGGGGGGCGTGATGCTGCAGATCGGCATCCATTACACCGACGTGCTCGAATACCTTCTCGGTCCGGTGAAAGCGGTGAGCGGGAGGTTCGCGCAGCTCGTGCTCCCCGGCGACAATCCCGACGTCGCGAGCCTGGTCCTCGAGCACGAGAACGGCGCCCTCTCGACGCTCAACGCGAGCTACGCCTCCGCTTCCGAGTACTACCTGATGAATGTCTACGGCAAGGAAGCGAGCGCATATTACGATATGCATCAGGGTCTGCGCGTGCTCAAGCGCGGGAGCAGCGGCGCGAGCCCGGTTGCTTGCGCGAAGAACGACACCTTCGTCGAGGAGCTCGAGGAGTTCGCCCGCGCGGTGCGCGGGCACGGCGCGCCCGAGATCGGCGGCGAGAGCGCGACTGCTTCGCTTGCGGTGATCCGCGCGGGCATCGTCTCGGCGCGCGAGGGGCGCCGCGTCGAGGTCGCGGAAATGCTGTCGAAGGATTGAGGTCAGGAGATATGAAATCAGCTTTGATATTTGTCGGTGCGCTCCTCGCCGCGACCGTCCAGGCGCAGGAACCTCCATTCCCGCAGAAGGCACCGATCGAGATCACGGTGCTCTTTCCCGGCGGTTCATCGGCGGACGTCACGGCACGGCTGCTCGCCGACGGGATGTCGAGACAGCTCGGCGCCAAGGTGATCGTTTTCAACCGCCCGGGCGCGGGCGGCGCGATCGGCTACAGATACGTCGCCGCTCAGAGGCTAGACGGTTACTCCCTCGTCTGGAATTCCAATTCGATCTCGACGACGTTCCATTCCGGCTTGCTGCCGTTCGACTACCGCGAGTTCGACGCGGTCGCGCGGGTGCTGGTGGAGTCGCCGGTGATCGCGGTGCGCGGTGACTCGAAATGGAGAACGCTAGGCCAGCTTGTCGCCGATGCGAAATCGCGCCCCAAGGGCATCACGGTCGGAAACTCCGGGGTCGGCAGTCACACCCATATCTCGTCGGTCGCGCTGTTCAAGGCCGCCGGCGTCGAGGCGGTGGACGTGCCTTTCGGCGCGGCGCAGGTGGTGCCGAGCCTGCTCGGAGGACAGGTGGATGCGGTGCTGCAGCTTCCCGCGGCGCTCTCGGGCTACGTGAAATCGGGGCAGATGCGCCTCCTCGCCTCCCTCACCTCGTCGCGCGATCCCCTGCTCGGTGATGTTCCCACGGCGCGCGAGCAGGGGTTCGACGTCTCGCTCGAAGCCTGGCGCGGCATCGCCGCTCCGAAGGGGACTCCCAAGTCCGCGATCGCGACGCTCGAGGCGGCGATCAGGAAGACCGCGGAGAGCGCCGATTTCGTGCAGTCCTGCGAGAAGCTGGGCGTGCGTCCCGCCTTCATGGCGGCGGAGGAGTTCGGCAACCTGATCGCGAAGGAAGACGCGGAGCTCGCGCGCATCATGCAGCTCATCGGCTTGAAGAAATAGGGCGCCTGGAGCGCGTGGCGTCGGCGCGGACCGCGCTAGCCCGCCTCACCATGTCCTGCCAGAGCTTGGACGTGTCCTTCAGGAAAACCGTGTCGGCTTCGGCATCGACGACCAGCCAGTCGCCGCGGTCGAGCTCTCCGCGCAGCTGGCCCGGCGCCCATCCGGAGTAACCCGCGAAGAAGCGGATCTTCGGCGGAGGGTCCTTGAGCAGCGCGTCGATCGAGTCGGGCACGACCGCGAGGTACAGTCCCGGAAGCATCGTCACCGCCGCGCCGGAAAACTTCTCGGCCTGGAATACGGCGAACAAGCCCTGGGGCGCCACCGGCCCGCCGAAGAATATCGGCTCCTTGAAGCGTTTGAAGCGCTCGCCCGGCAGCATTTCGGCGAGCGAGCGGTCGGTAGGCCGGTTGATGATGACGCCGGTTGCCTCCGCGCCTTCCGCCTGCGTGACCAGGACCACCGCTTCCCGGAAATTCGGGTCGGGCAGCCCGGGACTAGCGATAAGGAGAAGCGTCTTGGACGAGCCTTGCCCGTAGGCGGCCGTCGCGACGACGAGAAACGCGAGAAGCGCGGTTAGTCGCGCGCGCGTCATCCGGGGGCCCAGGCGGTCACCGCCCGCGCGCGCCGCAGCAGCTCCTCCCAGAGTCTTGCCGGATCCTTGCGGAACACGAGCTCGGGGTCGGCCTCGAGGACGTACCACAATCCCCGGTCGACCTCCTGGCGCAGCTCCCCCGGCCGCCAGGCGACGTAGCCGACGTAGTAGCGCGCCTCGTTGGGCGTCTCTTCGATGATGTGATCGACGACCGTGCCCTGAGTGGCGAGGAACAGCTCCTTCATGATCCGGATCGATCCGGGGCCCGGCGTGTGGTCGATGTGGACCACCGCGAAAATCGCCTGGCGCAGCATCGGCCCGCCGAAGTACACCGGATCGCGCACGAGCTTGGAAGGGGCGTGCTCGGGGAAGAGGCTAGCGAGCGAGCGTCCGGTGGGGCGGTTGATGATGACGCCGACGTGCCGGTTGTTCTCGACGGGCGCGGCGAGCAGGACGGCACCCCTGTAATCCGGGTCGACGAGGCGCGGCGTCGCCACCAGCGTCACGGTGCCGTCCGGATCGCCTTCCTGCGAATGGGCGCTCATGCCGGGGACGAAGGCGAGCATGGCCAAGGCCGCGAGCCGGAACATCGATTTCCCAAAGATATTCATTTTCTCCGGAGTTTAGCCGAAGAACCGCAGCTGCGCGCGTCGAAAGCAAGATGTCAGATGATCGTTGACCATTCCCACCGCCTGCATGTACGCGTACACGATGGTCGAGCCGACGAACCGGAAGCCGCGACGTTTCAGGTCCTTGCTGATCGCGTCCGAAACCGGCGTACGGGCCGGCACCTCGCTCATGCTACGCCTCGCATTCTGCAGCGGACTGCCGTCGACGAAGCGCCATAGGTAGGCGTCGAACGAACCGAATTCACGCCGGACTTCGAGAAAGGCGCGGGCGTTTCCTATCGCCGATTCGATCTTGAGGCGGTTGCGCACGATTCCGGCATCGGCCATCAACCTGTTCACGTCGCGCGCGCCGAAGCGCGCGACCTTTGCCGGGTCGAACCGGGCGAAGGCCCTGCGGTAGTTGTCGCGCTTGTTGAGGATCGTCGACCAGGCGAGGCCCGCCTGGGCGCCTTCCAGGATCAGGAACTCGAAGAGCCGCCCGTCGTCGTGCACCGGCACGCCCCATTCCTTGTCGTGATATCGCAGGTATTGCGCGCTCCCCAGGCTCCAGGGACAGCGACGCCTGGCGTCGACTTTGTTCATCGCTCCATGATACCGTTTGAGCATTCCGAGGAGGGCGGATTCCCTTGCTGGTGGCGATCGATATCGGCGGGACTTTCACGGACTTGATGGCTTTCGACGAAGCCACCGGCTGGCTCGCTCAAGCCAAGAGCCTCACAACGCCCAACCAGCTCGTCGAGGGGATCATCGATTGCCTGCGCATGAGCGGCGTGGACCTTGCGGAGATCACCGAGCTGATCCACGG
>Ga0209238_1000409_pt1 | contig 15163 bp, 14 predicted proteins | sample GraSoi013_1_20cm_FD_185823 | JGI IMG/M metagenome (GOLD analysis project Ga0209238, IMG submission 185823) | Grasslands soil microbial communities from the Angelo Coastal Reserve, California, USA - Sample 10_02_2013_1_20cm (SPAdes) (version 2) | ecosystem: Environmental > Terrestrial > Soil >...
AGCTGTTGTCGGTGGTTCTAGACCGAGCATAGATGCCGCCCAGCAGGAAGCGACGGTCCGCGACGATGAACGAAATCTCGTAGTTGCGGCAGCCGGCTCAGGCAAAACCCGGACGCTGATAGCTCGAGTAAGATATCTTCTCGAACGGCAAGTCTCACCAGGTCAAATCCTCGCGATAACTTTCACGACGAAAGCTGCAGAAGAGATGGAGGACCGCCTCAAACAGATGGCTGTTCCCGTCGCGTTTCGGGAAATCGACGGAGTGACTGTTTCGACTCTCCACGCATTGGGCAAACGTATTGTTCAAGCGGATATGGCGGGACCGATCAGTGTCGCCAATGACAATTGGACCGAGTCTCTCGTTGCAGCTGCTCTTCGAGACGCCCGTGAAGCCCGAGATCAACAGCTCACAAGTCTATACCTGAACGCGATCCTAAACTTCCACCGCAAAGAAGACGAAACGGCCCCTCCTCTCGGAACGGATCTCAACTACCGAACCCTGCAGGGGGAACATGTCCGCTCCATTGGAGAACGGATCATTGCTGACTTTCTCTTCACTCATCACGTTCCCTACCAGTACGAAGCAAAGGCATCCTGGGCAAACGTAGGCGTGGACCGAAACGCCTACAATCCCGACTTCACCCTCCCCGAGATCGACGTCTCCATCGAATATTGGGGCATCAATCGCGCTGGCAACGTCCCCCAAGGATGGAGGACTACCTCCGAACAGTACAACCAAGGGATGCGATGGAAACGAGAGGAATTCCGCCGCGCGGGAAAGAAACTCATTGAAATCTACGACTATGAACGAGTTGAAGGAACCCTCGAAATCGCGCTCGAAGCGTGTCTTGTCGCAGCTGGTGCAGCACTCCGACCAATGTCCCACTCAGAGCTAGAACAAGTGGTCAAGAATTTCAAATACATTGGCAACACGATCGAACATCAACTCGTCGATTTCATTTCAAATGCTCGGTCGCTTCGCCTAGCACCTGGCGACATTCTAAAGCGACTGAACTCAACTACTCCGCGCGTGTATCATTTCGGAGTTCTTGCGGTTGCCATTTTGACAATATACGACAGAGAATTGACTTCACAGGGCAGAATCGATTTTTCGGATATGCTGCACAGGGCCGCAGACATTATGGAAAAGGGTCCGAATCCGTTAGCAAAGTTCAATCACGTTCTTGTTGATGAGTTCCAGGACACATCATCGTCAATGGCCCGATTGGTCAATACATTAGTGAAGGCCAACAATGCGCACCTGTTTGCAGTCGGAGATGATTGGCAAGCCATCTATGGCTTTGCAGGGGGCGATGTCGATCACGTCGTCAACTTCGAGACACACTTCGGACCAGCAACTCTGACAATGCTCAACACAAACTACCGATCACCCGCGATAATCGTCGAAGCTGGCGCGGCGTTGATTGCCCACAATCCTAGCCAAATCCCGAAGCAAGTCGCAGTTTCCAACCGCGGGGGCGGGGAGGCCTACATACACGAAGTGCCAGACAATGACATGGCACTCATAGACAAGGCGATCGGCCTCATCCAAGAGGAACGCAAGCGCACCAGTGCTGACGATATTCTGGTTCTAAGCCGGACAAACCATCTCCTCAACGAGATCCGAAAGAATTTCGTTCCAAACATGATTCCTCTGGCAGATCCGGATCGCAACATAACCGGTGTACGAGTCATGTCTGCACACAAAGCCAAAGGGCTCGAAGCAGACGTCATAGTCGTTGTGAACGCGAGCGACGACCTACTCGGCTTTCCCTCCAAGATAGAGAATCCTGATGTCCTAGAACCTGTGCGCATGCACCCTGGAAACGACCGGGCTGAAGAGCGAAGACTGTTCTACGTCGCGGTTACCCGCGCAAAGGAAAGGCTCCACCTGATTGTTCGACAAGGCCTTCCTTCGCCCTACATTGCCGAGATAGAAGGAACGACACCACACTTGCAGAAGCTCAACCAGCACATGCTCCGTCCTGGGATTCGATTCAATGATACATTCCGTGTCGAACAGGTCTATCCGCTAACTGAGTCTCAAACAAGAGCAAGGATTCGGGAATGCGGTCTCCTTACTACAAACACGGGCGAATTCTGGTTCACATCATGGATGCCGTACCATCTCGAACAGGGAGGCACCTATCAGATTACTGGAGTCTTTCTCGAATCTCCGTACCAAAATCGGCAAAGAGTAAAACTCGATCGAGATACCTGGGTACAGCAGCGGATACGACCTCAACCAACTGCCCGAGCCAACAGCACACGCCAACTACTCCCACGTCCGCCGCCTCTATTCCAGCCACTCAAAGCACGAGAAGACCAATGAAAGGCACTAAGGCTCGTCTGATTTATTCAGCCTCAAAACTCGACTTCAAAGAAACAGTCGAATTAGTCAAGAGAAGCGCCAGCACAGGTGGCATCGACCTCGAAATTGTCGACGCTGATCGAGTCACCTCTGATGATGAGAAGCGTTTCCTAGATGATATCCGAGTGATTCCACCGCAAATTCGTGGCCAAGTAAAGAGTGGAGGAGGAAGGACCCTTCCAATATCAGGCACTACACAACTCAACCGCTCGATTCCCATACTAATCATCTATGATGGCCCAAGGCCGATTGATGTTTATCCCAAAGACCTCATGGGGGTCAAATATGACCTGAGTTCCGCCTTCAAATCTGCGCTTCCATCGGAAGCTCTTGGTATAGAACACAACATCATCACGATCCTCGCCTCAAAACCCGAAATGCTGGGACCCGGGCTGCAGCTAGTGCATCGAGAATTCGAAACTGGCTCAGGCGTCATTGACATGGTATTCAAGAGTGCTGAGGGCCTATCGCTGATAGTGGAAGTGAAAGAGAACGCCGATCAGGAGACCGTTGGCCAAGTCCTCAAGCAATCCAATGGCTTCAAGGACATGACAGGATTAGAACTATACCTAATCTCCGCCGACAAGCTGTCCTAGCCGCGTCAGCGCTATCTCGCGCTATGGTGGCGATGACATCCCAATTGCGGCCAGTATTTCTCGGTATAGTTGGTCTCTCTTCTTGTCTGAATAACTTTCGTAGTACAGTTCTAGGATTCTGTATCCTTTCTTTCGTAGTAGTGTTCGTGTTTCTTCGTCTTTTGTCATCTGGCTCGTTTTGAGGTGGACCCGGCCGTCGATGAATACGATCAATCGTCTTGGTTCTAGCGGGAAGTAGAAGTCGGCCGTGGTCACGGGGATTTCGATTTGTGTTTGATACGGTATTTGGTTGTCTTGTAGTTTGATTGCTATTTCTTGTTCCATTCGTGAGGGGTTGGCGTGCAGGCGCTCGCGCCAGCCGCTCCGTTGACTCGACATCTACAGGGTTGAGCAGTCATTCGGCTATTGCTCAGACACGAAACCGAAACTATGGGATTAGGCGCGAGGAAAAGACTATTGGCCTCGTCAAAGATCCGAGTCTCCCGGAGCGCGGTGATGTGTGGTGACTAGCAAGGGTCGAAAACAATGACCTGGCCAATGAGGGGCTTTAGACTCCTAACCAGGAAGGTACCCATTGACGGGATTTCGAATCTCCCCCCAGCCTACCGAATATCCAAAAGGCCTCTCCCGGAGACAAGCTAACTCTCTAAAGGGAGCTGGGGCAAGTCGCGGGTCCCTAGAGGTGACAGGCTGTGGACATCCAAGGTATAGGCGGTCTCTTTGGCCTGCCTTTCAAGGAGGTTTACGATTACTTGAAGGGTGTGAAGGAAACTCGCGAGGTCGAGAAACAACTAGGCAGGGTTCTACAGTCGCTGAGTCTGTACAAGGCGGCCCTGAAGGCCTCTGAAGAGAGCGGGACAGCATTCATGACCAATTACAACCATGTCAGAGTCCCGATCTCAGTCAAGGATGCTAGGAATATCTTGACGGGTTACATCAAGAACACTAACGATTTTGCGGACATTCTGTCAAGCATTGGCATGTTTGCAAACGAATGCCACGATCTTTTGTCTAGTAGCTTTGCTGGGTTCATGGAAAAGGTCAGGGTCCGCAAACCTGTCGTTCATGATCTGCTTACTTTCTTCGGAAATAATTACAATCCGAAATCTGGAGTGATTGATCTCACCAAACTCCCGATCTTGGTAAGGATTTACGGTCCTAAAATCGGTTTCAAAGAAAGCAAGCAATTGTCTCAGGAAGTCGCTCAAGGCAAGGAGATGGCGGGAAAAACCATCGACAAGACTAAGGAGATATTGAATCAACCATCTCTTCCTCGTATCATTGAAAGACGGTTGAATAGAGACGTTGAAACGGCAACTCGAAGACTCGCAAAGAATCTGAAGACGCTTCACACGAACAAGCCGGTAGAAAAAGAACTTTGGGGAAACGCGCCGACATGGTTCACTGAAGTCATGGACATAAGCGACCAATTGCAAGAATCGTTCCAAATCCTTTCAAAACGTGCGGTATTACGGTACAACCGATACGGGTTCCCGCAGCTGAGGAATCGAGCCTGGATCAAGACCAGGCGAGGATTTTCCCCCGCCGTAGTTGAGAGATAGGAGTTCTACGATAATACCGCTATGTCCTACAACTGAAAATGGAAACTTGCGGCGCCGTCCACCGTGGCGGGTCTAATTCGAGTCTCGTCTACGTTCTTCTTCATTGCATAGAACGACAACTCGTTTGCACTGTTCAAGGCTGAACATTCCTACATGAGCCTCTTTCCTTGGCAGGCCCATGTGTTGAGACAGCCACGCGTACAGTTCCTTGCGGTTGGGAAAGAGTTCTTCAAGAGACCTCTTGGCGTCGATACGTGCTTTACTCAGTTCTTGGTTGGCGAGGCTACCGAGTGGCGTTCCATCCGGATGCGTCCCTACAGAGGCTCGACAGGTCCAGCAGACCCAGCGGGGCCTTCCTAGCTTGTCATAAGCTCGCCCGTACCATTCTTCTTCAGAGACAAGATGGGCTGGCTTGTTACAGTACGGGCAGATCGGATTTCCTGCTCTTGAAACCAAGATCTGAATCGCCACCCTACAAAAGCTGAGCAGCACGACTAACGCGAACTTTGGGGGCTGAAACTATTGGCTGGAACTCTCAGTGAGATGTTTGGAATCGCCAGCCTCATTTAGAGGTTTGAAGTCGCTTGCTCCACAGCGCCAGCAGCGCTCTTTGTCTGAGGCAACTTTAGCTTCACAATATTTGCAAGTGACCATTTGGACTGCGGTTTTCGCTCGTTCCTCGGCTTTGACCTGCTCGATTCTTTGCGCGTCGTGTTTTTGCCGCAATCGATAAGCCGCTTGAACAATAGGACCCCTGAGCTTTGCCGTGAAATCTTCGTCACTCATTCTCCCGAAGTGGAAAAGATGTTCTCCTTGACTATCAGCGATCGAAACCCAGTGCGCTAGTGAACCGCCTTTGACAATTCCACCAATTTCAAGGAGATCAATATAGACGGCCGGTCTCACTTGCCTCGACATGATACCCTGCCGTTCGAACCAAATGAGTCGGTCAGACGTCAGAACCAAGAAACCAGAATTGGTGTCCTTCACGGTATCGTATTTGCCGGTTGCAACTTGTTCGTTGTGCTTCATGACTAGTCCTTTCTGAACTGTCTTAGATCTTGCAACTTGTTCCTGTGTCTCTCGGTTTCCGCTCCAAGCGGTCAGAACTTGTTCTCCTGGTTTGAGAGATATCGCTTGAAGCCAAGTTTGCCCAGCGGGATTGAAAATGTCCGTTCTCGTTCCGCCTCCGGAACGAATTTACTCATGTAATTTTGAGTACAAAAGAGCTACGGTATACGCCGCTGATGGCGCGTGGAATGACTGCTACTATTCGGCGCATAAGTATCCGTTCCGGAATTAACCGTCGCTCGTTCTAACCAGGGCGTCCAGCGTTTCTAGGAAATCTTCCTCACGGCCGATCGGAAAGACCCCGGAGGCGGCTACCGTGTGGCCGTCGCCGAATCCACCTACCTTCTCACAGGAGTCCGGCAGTATCCTGGATAGTGGTGGCCGCTTGCCGGTCTCTATCATCCTCGATAGCGGTTGGGGGGCTCGTCCAGAGACCTTCACCAACGGCGAGGGGAGTTTGCCCCATCCTGGTACCTCGGGTGGTACGTTCATCATTCCTATGAGGTACTTGACGGGGTTGACGAATCTCTGGTAGCTGAGATAGGAACAGAAGCTTCCCACAACCTTACCGCTCATTCCTTTGTAATTCTCCCTGGCATGGAACCATTGGACATTCTTCATCTGGGTTAGTCCGCCATTCCGGATCTTTTCCATCATTCGCTGGTTCGCACTTTTCCTCTCCTCCTCGAGTCCTTTTGCTGTTTCCAAGATCTCTCTCTCGAATCCTTTGATGCAGGCAGACAGACCGAGTTGTGGGCCGCCGCGATAGTAGCCCACGGATCCGAGAACGTTCAATATGGAAGAGGCTCGTGACGGAGAGAGCCAACGAACTGGTCCCTCAAACTTGATGCCCCCACTCGGGGTCCGTTTGACTGCTCCGGTTTTCTCGGCGTCTTGTATGGGAATCTTGTTGAGACCCTGAGCTGCGCCAGGTATCTCTGTAGAACCTATGATGGCAAGAGGTGCAAAGGTAACGAGTGTAGGGTCTACGGTCTTGGCGAACAAGTATGCGACTGTTGAAGAGGACGCGTCCTTCTCGCCGGAGAATCCGTTGAGTTCAGGGTTCAAATTGTGAACCAACGGATCTCTGCTTTCGGATGTGTCGTGATGGTCCAAGATGACAAGGATACTCTTTGATTGGTTCTGACTTTCGAGCAATTGAATATGCCCGGAGCCTAGGTCCGAGAAGACGATTAGACGTTGTGAGTTTCCTTCGATATCTTTCACAACTTCCGGGTAGAGCTTGTCAAGACAGATGAGTCGCGTCTCAATGCCTAGCTTCTCGATCGCGATCTTTGTCAGGGCTGCTGAGCAGAGGCCGTCAGCTTCATCGTGATGGAGGATGACGGCGTCCTTCAGGCCAGACTGTACTATCGTTTCCTTAGCTTGGATTAGCCGTCTGAGAAAAGGGTCGAGTTGTGCCAATTTTCGCGCGGGCTATCGTTTGACGAATCGGGCGATAAAATAACCGGCGCCGTCTAGCTCGGGATCGAATCTTTGAGTCAGTTTCTCCGAATCGAGACCTGCACGTCCCACAATCGGGGTTGCAGCAATCTTGACGAGTCCTAGCTTTTCTTCCGCGAACGTCGCTACCTCTTCGCATTCCTCTCCCGTAACCGTGCAGACGCTGTATACCACTGTTCCACCCTCTTTGACCAAAGCCGCGGCTGTGGTCATGAACTGTTTCTGGTAGGAGGAGAGATTCTGGATATCCCTCTTGGTCGTTTCGATGGATAGCTTTGGCATCACTCCCAACCCGGTGCAAGGAGGATCAACCAAGACTTTGTCAGCGTTGAGTTTGTAGTCCAGATGGGCGTATCTAGAATCGTGGGCGATAAGCTGGTAGTTCTCGCATCGGAGTCTTTCCAAGTGTTCACGTGCCTTCTCTATCTTCTGCTCGTTTCTGTCGAAACCGATGATCCTGGCTTTATTCTTCGTCAGCTGGCAGAGATACGACATCTTGCCCGCGGGCGCGCAGTTCAGGTCGACAATGACCTCGTCGGGCTTCGGATCTAGGACCTGGCAGGCGACCATTGCCGGAAGCGATTGAAGATGGATCAGCCCAGCCTCGTACCAGGATGTCTCTCGCATAGAAGGGAGAAGGAATCGACTCTGCAGAATTTCCACGGCGATTCCCTGACGGTACCTGAGGATACTGGTCTCGCTCTGACGTGCAATGCCTGACCCGACTGGGGTCCCGCTTGGGTCGACAACTGTTACTGACATTCCGGCCTTCAGTTTCTTGCAGTTCCTAACCCCCCTAGCGTAGAGATGTGCGCCCTGCATCACCGCTTCTGCTGCGAATCGGTCTGCTTGGACCCGCTTCTCATTCAGGGGGATTGTTGATTCTGTGACTGGAAGATATCCCGCGTCTATCACTTTCTCATGAGATCCGGCCTCGAGTCCACCGCTACGCATACTTTCCAGAGTATCGTGCTGGCTGCCGGCGAGATCGTTCAAGCGGAAATAGTATCTTGGACCCATCCCACCAAGAGACGCGATTACGCTGTTGAGGCGGCCGTCGTAGACTGTTGCGAGGGATTGGCGTAGAGACTCATCGAGTCTCAGAAGGGTCTGAACTTTGAGCGCCGCATTCGAAGTGTTCGTGGTCTCGCCCAGCTGGGAAATGAATCCTTATTCGGCTCAAGCGTCGATGATAAGAGTGTCTCGGACTTGGTTGTAACTCTAGGGGAGGATGAGGTGAAGCATGAGGTGGAGAAGCTGGAAGGCCTCAGACTGGAGCTTCTCAAGCTGCGGTCGATGCTATTGTCGGAGGAGAATTCGATGCCTGAAGAACTTGAGGAGATCAGCAGGGCTAGAGAGGAGATCCGGAAGGGCGAGTCTGAAGATCTCAAAGCCCTCCTTGAAGAGTTCGGGGAATAGCCCGCCTGTTCAAGGTCATTCTAGCCAAGTATATCTATTCGTGCGATCAGTAGTCGTGGCACGCGTCTTGACGGGCCGACCGTGGTCGAATCTTAGCAAACCAAACCCCGATTCCCGACCTTAGTAGCCGACGCAAGTCAACCGGGCGAAGGTTCGTGTTGTCGGCGCAAGCCGAGTTTCAACCCCTTTCGTACTGTTGGTTCCCTTTCTGGTTTATTACCCTCAAACCTTGTCCCACAGCCGACACCGGAGGCACGAGGATGGCGAGAACTGTTCTAGAGTTGAGATGCATAAGCTGTGGTGTCAAGTTTGAGAGAAGTTTCGAGAAGAGGCGTGGCGATCCGGACGACTCGGAGGGCGAGATGGTTCGTCTCGAAGGTTCTACCTGCCCCAACAAGTGTAACGGAGAATGGTTCGCGGTCGAAAAATCGCACCCTATCCGGAAATTCAAGCGAACCTTCGAGGGCTAAGCCAGAGAGCACCGCTTTCCCAGCAGAGTCGGCACCAGTGGTGGTGATGTGTTCTAGCACGGAGTCGTTCAGCGCTTGTCAGTCTATGGCTGATATGGCTAACCGTCAAAGCCCACCCTCATGCGACAGGACATAGCTTGTCGCACAGCGCTTAAGTTTGACCAGGTTCTAGTAAAGCAAGACAGAATTGTTCAACGTCAAGGTCAAACGCAAGGGCCAAATGACGATTCCAGTTGGTCTTAGAGAGAAGTTCAATCTTCACGAGGGGTCATTGCTTGAAGTGGAAGAGAGAGACAACGCGATTCTACTGAGGCCCGTCTCACCTCTTGAAGCTGGAAAGGTCGTGGGAAAGGAGGCGTACAATCAGATTCTGCGAGAGCTGGAAACCCTCAGAAAGAACTGGCGATGACTGCCGTAGCAGATACGCGCCTTCTCCTGACACTACAGTTTCCTCCTACTAAGGAATTGAAGGCGCGCATTGAAGAAACAATTACCCGCGAACTTGCTGGTCGCCTCGTCGCTCCATCCGTGGTGTCGACTGAATTCCTCAAGATTGCAGGCGCGAGAATGGGAGAGTCCGCGGCCGAGCTGAGACCCGGCTCCTCTGCCAAGAGAAAGGAGTCGGAACTCGACGAGAAATACGGTCTAACAAACCACCCTGAATGGCTGCCTGAACTCGTCAGAGAGTACAAACTCTAGAATCCGCTATCCTAACCATCCTTCCTCATAGACTCTCCCTAAAGCAGCTGAAGAAGTCTAGCTAGCAGGGCCGCGAAGATGGCTAGAAGGATCGCAATGAGTCTTTCAACATTGCGAGATTCGAAGGGCCACTCGGAGATCTTGGAGGCCTCCTCCCTGAGTGCTAGAAACTTTTCCAGCTCGATGAGATCTTTAACGTTGGTCGAGGGGGAGTCTTCTTGATTTGGCGCTCTTGAGTTCTCGGAGACTGTAAACAGTTCCTTGCTCAGAGAACTGAGCTTCGCCTCCTCTTCCTCCTTAGCTCCAACCATTCGCCGGTGTATGCCGGTTAGGGGAAGGAAAATCATCGAAATGCCTATCGCCACTATTGCGAGATTGCTGGCTAAGGAGGGCACGTCTCCCGTGATCAGGCTCGCCCCCAGAGTTATCGTGATCGCGACGGAAAAAATCGCAGCCGATGAGACTACGATTTGTCCCAAAGGCCGCAGACCAAGCATTCTGTCCTCGTAAAATTTCTTCAATCTTAGTGGCTCGCTGCCAAACCTGGAAACGCCCCAGAGGCCGCTCAAGTACACCCAGAAAGCAGCTCCGTAAATCATGAACGCGATCGCAGAGAGAATAGTGATGCCCACAAGGGAGACTGTACTGGTCGCAATCAACCCCCTCGCTGGAAAGTAGACAGAAAAAAAGAGAAGCGTAAAAAATAGTGAACCGCTTAGGCTCGTCATGGGACCAAACGCTTTGCGATAGGAGCTCTCGGCAGTTGGTGACAGTGGAGACAGCCTAGGTCTCGCGGAAAGGACAAGAAGCCGCAAGTACCTTGTCAGATACATATCCACGAAGAGAGCCAGCGTGGACACTACGACTTCCGCCACCCCCTGGACTACGGATCCTTGTTGAGTAATGGGAAGGATCGAGAAGAAGCTGGCCGACACAGTCTCGCTCCAAGCCTGTCCTATGTTCAAACTCCCCAGATAGAACACGAGGAAGGAGCCGGGACCTCCAGCCACAAGGGAAATCATGAGGCAGCTTATGGTATATGGCAGATGTGTTGGTCGGGTGAGTCTCTCGGGGACGGTTAATCGCTCTGGGCCGGGTGGGCTTAATTCTCTCGACAAAGTCAGTTTTGGGCCGGGACTAGTCCATGGTATTTTAGGGATTTAGGGTTGTTTTGTTTGGTTACTCAACGCTTAAGCACTATTAGTCGACTGCCCGAAGGAGCAGTAGGAGCGCTCCCTCAGAGGTCAGTCTTGTGAGCAAAACGGCACGGGCAACACAGGAGAAAATGAAGGCAGGAGGACACATGCCGTTTGAAGAGTTTCCACTGAAGGAAGTAGATCAGCTCGCTCAAGAACTAGACAAGGTCAAACCCGCGGGATCGACTGTGATAGTGACTCCGATGGAGGATTCGCATCATTCGCCCTGTTTGAAAGAGATGATAGCGGTAATGGTTCACACTGAAGGCAAAGATGATCAATCTAGCGAGATTCACTCTCTTTACCAATACTGTCCAGAGTGCAAAATCGCAGTACGAGTGCTCTAATCAACCGATCGCAAATCAAGTGCGCCTTCCCTTCCTGATGACTATTTGATCACCCCTCCTTATCCAAAGCAACCTCTCCTCGCCGTGAGAGCCAATCCTCAGCGTCAAAGCTTTCTGAATGTGTCTGGGGATGGCGGCCGTTCCGTTCTTCCTGAGCATGGTCTTTCTCCAATCCGACTGCGGCGTCCCCTTGGTGACGATCACTTCGTCTCCCGCCGGAGTCCACAGCACCTTGGACCTCTCGCCCGGCTTCGGCTTCAGGCCCAGCGCTTCCATCACCTTCTCAGGGACTTGGGTCGTTCCACCCCTGTTCAGAATCGTCTCGGCTAGGAGAAGGTCTCTTGCCAAGTCTGCGCGTGGCCTACTCGATGAAAATGGCGGGACGGTATGGCTCTGCGGACCGCGCGCGATCCTTCGGATCACTCACTCTTTTTTCTCCTTCCTGTCCGACCTGGATCTCGGCTTTGAATTCTCGGCTGAAAAAGTCCATGGCGTCCTCTAGTATCTTCATCTCTTTCAATTCCAGTCCTAATCTCGCTTTGCGCAGTTCTTCTTTCATCTGAGTTGCTTGCCTGATCGACTTAGAGGCGAAATCAGCCGCCGGCTTTCCGATACTGCGAAGCTCGGGCTCGGACATTACGTCTCTTATGAAATTGCCTTGGTTGGTTTGGCTTTTGGCTGCTATGTCTAGCGCCTTTTGGTATATGCGCCATTTCCAAGGGGCAGCAGAATAATACGTAATCCGTTTCGGCGTGAGACCTGTCGCCCTCAAGATTTCTGCAGTATCATCTAATGTTTGTCGAGTAATGGACTCTGCAGCTTCTGCTGCGCTATCGTGGAGACTCTCGTCAAATTCTGGCCAGTCTGCCTTTGAGACCATTCCTTTGTTGCCGAGACTCGTCCACATCTCTTCAGCCACATGAGGCGCTAAAGGAGCAATCATTCGAGCCTTGAAGTCGAAGACCTGCTTGAGAACCCGGTCTCGACCATCGTGGCTCTTCTTTCTTGGACCTAGCCTGCGCTGATACCAAGCCGTGTCGTTCTCGATCTGGTACAGTACTGTGTTAATGACCTCCCTCACTCGCAGCTTTTCCATAGCCGTCGTGGCCGTTTGAGCGGCACTGTTCAGACGACTCAGCATCCACCTGTCAAGAGTCGAAGAGCTGCTCTTTCCTGATACTCTTCGTCGGCCCAGCTTTCGGGACTGAGCTACTAGATTTACTAGTCTATCCTGAATTGTTGCGACTAAGGATTCGCTGAAGTCTGTGTCTTGATTCAGCTCCGCCGTGGATAGGACTCCGATTCGTAGAGGGTCGGCGCCAAACTTGGCGATTGCTTGTCTTAGGGGAATTATGTTCTCCAGTGACTTCGACATCTTCGCCCGCTCCATCAATACGAACCCGTTCGCGACTATGCCCTTAGGCCAGAGGTTTCTTGGAAAGAGTGCAGTGTGGTGGAAGATGTACATCGATAGGTGGTTTGAGACCAGATCCTTTGCCGAGTGTCTCATGTCGACCGGGTAGAAGTAGGTGAACTCTTTCCGTATTCCTTCTATGATTCTCTTCGAGATTTTGGTCTCGCGTGTTATGGCTTCGGGGGAGCCTTCGCCTAGGAAGATGTAATCGAAGAATGCGTCGGGTAGATCTTCTGGGGATTTTTCGAACCTCTTGAAGCTAACCCAATCCTTAGCCAGATACTTTGCAAGAATGTAGTAGGCCATGTAGATTACAGAGTCGGATAGCGCTTCGATAATCCAGTCTGGGTCCCAAGGCAATCGCGTGCCTAGTCCGACTTTCCGTGCACAGGCTCGCTCTTTCAGCCAGTCGAGTGCGTAGTTGAATTCGTTTCGTCGTTCTTCGGGGAGAATTGCCATCTGGTCGAGACAGAGGTGCGCTTGTTTCTTCCATTCGGGGTCTCCGTAGTTGATGAACCATTGATTGTCAACTATGTGGACGACGACTCTGGTCCCGCATCTGCAGGTTATGGGTTTGTTGAGTATCTCGTAGAGTTTCGCTAGTTTTCCGGCGTTTGTCAATTCCTGGATTATTGCCTGTCTGGCTTGTTCGACTGATTGACCGGTGTATGGTTTCGCGTTTTCATTCATGCTGCCGTTGTGGAATTCCTTAGAGTAGAGGTCCTTCGTTGCCTCGGCTAGCCGGGGATCCTTCTGGTCAGTTATGCCATACTTCTTTACGATGTCAGCTGCAGGAGATTGGGAGAATCCTTCCAGTGTGATTACGGATATTGGTTCTATCTTTTCGACTATTGCCTTGGCATGGTCTGGGAGCGAAGGGTTCGTCTTCAGCTCAGTTAGGGCTTGGTAGTCGTACGGTGCGTGTCCGGGCACTGACATGACGATTCCTGTACCATTGTCGGATTCCACGAATCGTGCTGGGAGGATTGGGATGGTCGCTTGAGTTACTGGGTTTGTCAGGGTCTTCCAGAGCAGCTCTTTTCCGGATAACTCGCGCTCGATGCTGATGTTATGATTCTGATGCTCTAGGGTCGCAACGGCTTCAAGGCTGACGATCCATTGCTCCTCGTCTACTCGAGCTTGGACGTATTGGGCCTCCGGGTTTACCCAGAGGTTCGTTACTCCGAAGACTGTTTCGGGGCGGAGGGTTGCTGTTGGATAGACTATTTCGTCCTGACGGAACTTGATGAGGCTCGATTCTCCGATTTCCGGCTCTATGTCCCCTTGGGTGTCCACGGTTCCGACGGGATTCTTGTCATTAGGACACCATGCGACGGGGTGGGTTCCCTTCGTTATGTAGCCGTGCTGGTTTAGCCATCTGAAGTGCCATTTTATGAATCGATTGTACATGTGGTCGATTGTTGTGAATTCTCTACGCCAGTCGATCGAATAGCCAATTTCGATCATGCCCTTCTTGATGTCATTTCGAAAATATTCGGCCATTCGCTTCGGTTCCTTCAGTTGATCGAACTTTTGCCTAGGAATACGATAGACTTCGGTGAATGTCTTGACTATTTCCGGATCGTTCTGGCTGAGCCGTTTTGCCATTGCGTATAGTGGTGTTCCGGTGTAGTGGAATCCCATTGGGTAAAGGGTGTTGTATCCTCTCATTCGGTGGAATCGCGCGTTAGCGTCTGCAATCGTGTAGGTTCGGCCGTGGCCTATGTGTTGCGGAGAGTTGGGATAGGGGTAGGCTGCGGTCACGAAGTATTTTGGCCGGCGCGCGTCCGGATCGGTCTGGTCAACTTTTGCCCATGCCCATTTCTTCTGCCACTTTCGCTCTAGGGCACGCCAATTGAATTTGGCCAATTGTCTATGCCACTTCTTTGGCGGTAGGTATGGAGAGTTGTCTCTGGATAGTCTCCTCTATGATTCGCAGCGCGTCTTCGGCTTTCTCCTTGAGAGGCCCCCCGCCAGATGCGAAGAATTGTCTGCCTCCACCGCCGCCTCCGACTGCTTTGGCCGCGCCGGAGACTATCTCGCTCGCGTTGATGCCGGCGCTTACTGCCCCTTCCCCGGCTGCGGCGACGATCTGGACCCTGTCGGGCGAAAGCTCGACTATGACTGCGACCATATTCTTGTCTGACTCTTTGAGCCGGTTCGCGATGTCGACTGGATCTATTCCCTTCCTCTTCGGACCCTTTGAGACTACGAGCTTGATGGGACCCAGAATCTTGGCGTTCTTCTGCAGTTGTCGTATGTGAGCTTCCAGTGTCTTGGCCGAATGCTTCTCCAGCTCTTTCAGTAGAGCATCTCTCTCGGCAATGAGTGCCCCAGTGGATTTCGGAACTTGGTCGGGCGTGGTCTTCAGGAGCTGGGCTGTCGTGGTTAGTTCCTCGTTCTCTTCGCTGATCCTTTTGAGCGCGGGTATTCCGGCGGAGAAGATTATTCGCTCAATCCCGTCCTGTAGTCTGTCTATCTTCTCGATCCTGAAGACTCCGAGTTCGCCTGTTCTCTTGACGTGTGTTCCTCCACAGGCTTCCGTGTCCCATCC
>Ga0209238_1000416_pt1 | contig 15130 bp, 12 predicted proteins | sample GraSoi013_1_20cm_FD_185823 | JGI IMG/M metagenome (GOLD analysis project Ga0209238, IMG submission 185823) | Grasslands soil microbial communities from the Angelo Coastal Reserve, California, USA - Sample 10_02_2013_1_20cm (SPAdes) (version 2) | ecosystem: Environmental > Terrestrial > Soil >...
CGGCCGCGCTCAGCGCGAGCGCGATCCCGAAATCGGCGACGACCGCCTGTTCGTCCTGGAACAAGATGTTCTCGGGCTTGATATCGCGGTGGATCACGCCGTGGCGGTGGGCGTAGTCGAGGGCGCTCGCAACGGCGCGCGTGATCTCGATCGCCGTTTCCAACGGCAGCTGCTTCTCGCGTTCCAGCCGCTGGCGCAGCGATTCGCCTTCCACGTGTGGCATCACGTAATAGATGAGGCCGCCGGCCTGGCCAGAGTCGAAGAGCGGCAAGATGTGCGGGTGCTGCAGGTGTGCGGTGACGCGGATTTCGCTCAGGAACCGCTCGACGCCGAGCAGCGCCGCGAGCTCGGGTTTCAGCACCTTGAGCGCGACGTGGCGGTCGTGCTTCAGATCGCGCGCGACGTACACGGTGGCCATGCCGCCCACGCCGGCTTGACGCTCGATGGTGTAGTGCTGGGCGAGGGTCGCTAGGAGCGCCGCGAGTGGATCGGTCATCGAGCGAACATACGGCCGGTGCGAGGGGCCGGCCAGGCGCGCGAGACGACGCAAGACCTCCGCTGCGACAATGGCTTGCCTACCTGGCCTGTCGAGGCTCACCACGTAGTATATTCGGGGCACGCATGAAGCTCTCACTCGTCAGACTCGTCGCCACGGTGCTGTTGAGCGGCCAGATGTTGCCGGTTGGCCTACCGCTCCTGTGTGACCAAGTCCAGCGAGCCACGCCGGCGAGCTGCGAGCAACAGATGGCGCCCCACCGGTCTGGGCCGGTCGTCGCTGCGACGACCCACGCTGCCCCGTGCGCCAATTCAGCGTTCTGTGCGACCGCGGCAACCGCCGTCGTTGCGCCGGGCGGACCGGTTTCTGTTCTCGCAGGAGAGTCCCACCTTGTCGGCTTCGGCCTTTCGAGCTTCGCCCCGGCCGACCCGCGACCGCCGCTCTCCCCGCCGCCCCAAGCCTAGCCTCTCCCAAGCGTAGTGTGCCCTGACGCGCCGCCTCGAGCGGCGCGGGCTCCGGCGTTCCGGCGGAAACCGATTGGCGAGGAGAGGTATGCAACTCCGACAACTGATTCTCACCGCGAGCGCGTGCGTGATAGCGGGCGCCGGTCCTGCGCACGGGCAGGACTCAGCGCCGGTCGCCAGCGACTCGGGTTTACAATCGCTGGTCGCCGAAGCGCTCGCGCGCAACCCGACCGTCGCGCAGCGGCAAGCGGCCGTCCGAGCCGCGACGCTTCGCACCCGGCCAGCTGGTTCGCTGCCCGACCCCATGCTGACGATCGGGGTGACGGACCTGGTGCTGCCGCACTTCGAGTTCAACCAGAGCGACTTCACCGAGGCGGACGTGGAGTTGAGCCAGGAGATCCCATGGCCTGGCTCACTCGGCGCTCGCTCAGGAGTCATGCGGGCCGCTGCGACGGGCGCGAGAGCGGAAGAAGGCACCGTCCGCCGGGACCTCACGACCACGATGGCGGTCGCATACTACCGCCTGGGCTATACGGTGACGGCGCTGGAGACGCTGCGGCACCAGCGGGAGCTGCTCGACGCCGCCGTGCAGCTCAGCACGACGCGCTATGCGACGGGCGTCGCGCCGCAAAGCGATCCCCTCCAGGCAAAGCTGGCACGTGATCGCCTGCGGTCCGAAGAGTTCGCATTAGAGAGCGAGCGAATCGCCGCGCTCGCCGCGGTGAATGCGCTGCGGAACCGGGCACCCGGAGACTCGGTCCCCGTCACTTGGATCGACCCGGTTGCGCTCCGTGCCGGGGCACCGCCCCAGCCTCCGGCCGACTCGCTCGTGGCCCTGGCCCTTGCAACCCATCCCCGTCTCGCCGCTCGCCGGGCGGCCGTTGACGCGGCTACGCGCACGATTCAAGTCGAACGTCTCGGCGCCCGCCCCGACTTCACGCTGTCGCTCCGCTACGGTTACCGACCGCGAGCGTTCAACTTCAACTTTCCGGACTTCTTCTCCGCCTTCGTCGGCCTGCGCCTTCCGGTGTGGGCGTGGCGCAAACAGAACCGGCTCGCGGATGCCGCGCGCGCGGATTCGACGGGTGCCGCGGCTGGGCTGCGCGACGCGGAGCTCCAGCTCACTCGCGAGGTCGCTGAAGCCGCCGCCCGAGTGCAGGCGTTACAGCAGCGCCTCGCGCTCCTCGTGGACGGCGTGCTGCCCAACGCGCGGGGAACGGTCGAATCGGTACTGCGGAGCTATCAAGTCGGTCGCGCCGAATTCCTGACCCTGCTGTCGGTTGAAGACGCCCGATACCGAGCCGAGCTGGAAGCGGTTGCGGTGGCGGCGGACTACCAGGCTCAAGTTGTCATGCTGCGGCAGTTGACCGCAGGGGAGACGCAGCCGTGAAACGAATCGTCATTACCCTGCTCGTCGCCGGCCTGACGCTGACCGGATGCCAGAGGAAGCCCGCCCAAAGCGACGAAACGACAGGCATGAAGGACATGCAGGGGATGCCCGGAATGCCGGCGGCCGGCGCTGACACGTCGGGCGTGCCGGTGAACCGCACCGAAGCCGGGAGGCTCGGCATCACGTTTGCTCGGGCCGCCGAGCGGCCGGTACGGTTCTCGGTGCGCGCTGTCGGGATACTGAAGTACGCCGAGCCCAACCTCGTGTACGTCAATGCGCGGATCGGCGGCTGGGTGGAGCGCCTGTATGCGGATTATGTCGGTAAGCGTGTCGAGCAGGGCGACCCGCTGCTGGCGCTCTACTCTCCCGATCTGGTGAGTGCTCAGGAGGAATACCTCCTGGCGCGGCGACTGAACGACGACACGCTCGCAGCCAGCGCGCGGCGACGTCTCGCCCTGTGGGACATCCCGTCCGATCAGATCGACAGCTTGGAGACGAGGGGAAGCGTGACGCGCACGCTGTTGCTGCGCGCCCCGCGGAGCGGAGCCGTCACGGAGAAGATGGTCATCGAAGGCCAAGCGGTGAGGGCGGGGGACAACCTGTTTCAGATCGCCGACGCCCGCGTGCTGTGGGTGGACGTCGCGATCTTCGAGCAGGACGCGGCAGCGGTCCGCGTCGGCACCACGGCCACGATCACCGTGGCTGCGCTCTCCGGACGGACGTTTCGCGGCAGCGTGACGTTCATCTACCCGCAGCTCGACGAGAAGACCCGCACGCTGACGACCCGCGTGGCCGTGGATAACGGGGACGGCGCCTTGCGCCCGGGCATGTACGCGACGGCGGCGCTCGCGACGGCAGGCCGGCGGGGTGTGAGTGTGCCGCTCGAGGCGGTGCTGCCTACCGGGACGAAGGACCTCGTCTTCGTGAACCGCGGCGATGGCCGGTTCGTGCCCCGGGAGGTTCGGGTGGGGCTCCGGGGCGACTCGCTCGTCGAGATCGTGGAGGGCTTGAAGCCGGGCGATGAAGTCGTGGCCTCGGCGACCTTCCTGCTCGACTCGGAATCGAACCTCGCCGCGGCGATTCAGGGGCTTATGCTCCAGATGGGGATGGGTCTGAACATGGGCGGGATGGAGATGGGGAAGGGGGAAGGGGGAAGGGGGAAGAGGCCATGATCGAAAAGCTCATCGCGTGGTCTATCAAGCGCCGCGAGCTCGTGGCGCTCGGCGCGATCTTCGTGCTGGTGGCCGGCGTGTTCTTGCTCCGCACGATGCCGGTGGATGCGATCCCGGATCTCTCGGATACGCAAGTGATCGTCTATACCGACTACCCGGGGCAGGCGCCCCAAGTCGTCGAGGACCAGGTGACCTATCCGTTACTCACCACGTTCCTGGCGGTCCCCAAGGTGAAAGTCGTGCGCGGCCAGTCGATGTTCAGCTCGTCCTTCGTCTACGTGATCTTCCAGGACCGGACCGATCTCTACTGGGCGCGCTCCCGGGTGCTCGAGTACCTGAACGCGATTCAGAGCCGGCTCCCTGCCGGTGCCAAGACCCGGCTGGGGCCCGACGCCACCGGCGTGGGCTGGGTCTATCAGTACGCGCTCGAGGGTCCAGGGTACTCGCCCGACCGGCTCCGCTCGATCCAGGACTTCCAGGTGCGCTACGCGCTCCAGTCCGTGCCAGGCGTGGCCGAGGTCGCGAGCCTGGGTGGCTTCGTGCGCCAGTACCAAGTCCTGCTCGACCCTGCGCGACTGCTGGCGTACGGAGCCACCGCGCGGCAGGTGATCAATGCCGTGCGCGGGGCGAACCAGGACGTCGGGGCGCGAACCGTAGAGGTCGCGGGCTCGGACTACGCGATCCGCGGGCTGGGCTACTTCCGTGGAGTCGGAGACATCGAGAAGGTCGCGGTCGGCGTCGGGAAGGATGGGCGTCCGGTCAGGGTCGGCGATGTGGCGCGGGTGACGATCGGGCCCGATTTGCGGCTCGGGATCGCTGAGCGGAACGGCAAAGGCGAAGCCGTGGGCGGCGTTGCGGTGATGCGCTATGGCGAGAACGCGTTGCGCGTGATCGACGGGGTGAAGCAACGCATTGCCGAGATCGCGCCCGCGCTGCCGGCCGGCGTCCGGATCGTGCCGACGTACGACCGCTCGGACTTGATCCACGGGTCCATCAAGACACTGTGGCGCACGCTGCTCGAGGAGTCGGTCATCGTCGCGCTCGTCTGCGCGGTGTTCCTGCTGCACGCGCGCAGCGCCCTCGTGGCGATCGCCACGCTGCCGCTCGGCATTCTGGTGTCGCTCGCGGTCACCCGCTCGCTCGGCATCAATGGCAATATCATGAGCCTCGGCGGGATCGCCATCGCGATCGGCGCCATGATCGATGCCGCGATCGTGATGCTCGAGAATCTCCACAAGCACATCGAGCACGAGCCCGAGCGACCGCACTGGGAGCGCGTCTTCGACGCCGCTCGGGAGGTCGGCCCGGCGCTCTTCATGTCCCTCCTGATCATCACGCTGTCGTTCCTGCCGGTGTTCACGTTGGAGGACCAGGAAGGCCGGCTATTCCGGCCGCTCGCGCTGACCAAGACCTTCGCGATGGCGGCCGCGGCGCTGCTCTCGGTGACGCTCGTGCCCGCGCTCATGGGCTGGTTCGTGAAGGGAAAGATCCGCGCGGAGGCGGAGAACCCGCTCAACCGCTGGGCCCTCCAGCTCTATCGGCCCGTGCTGCAATGGGCGCTGCGCGCCCGCTGGCTGGTGCTGGGCGGCGCGGCGGGCGTCCTGGTGCTGACGCTCCTTCCCTTGGCGGGTCTCGGCAGCGAGTTCATGCCGCCGTTGAACGAGGGGTCGCTCATGTACATGCCAAACACGCTGCCCGCCCTCTCGCTCACCACACAGCGACGGCTGCTCCAGGTCGAGGACTCCATCCTGATGACCTTCCCTGAGGTCGAGAGCGTGTGGGGCAAGGCGGGCCGGGCGAACACAGCCACCGACTGGGCGCCGATGTCGATGGTCGAGACCGTCGTGAACCTAAAGCCGGAGTCGGAGTGGCGGGGGATGACTCAGGATCGCCTGATCGCCGAAATGGACCAACGGCTGCGTCTCATGGGCGCCGTCAACACGTGGACGATGCCGATCAAGAACCGCACCGACATGCTCTCGACCGGCGTACGGACGACCCTCGCGGTCAAGATCTTCGGCCCTGACCTCGAAATCATCCAGCGGATCGGTCAGGATATCGAGCGCGCGCTCGCGCCGCTCCCGGGCACGGCGAGCGTCTACGCCGAGCGGTCGTTTGGGGGACGCTACCTGGATATCCGGCCGGATGCGGATGCTCTTGCCCGCTACGGACTGACCACCGGCGACGCGCAGGAGGTGATCAGCCTGGCGCTCGGTGGGGAAGAGATCACGACCACGGTGGAGGGCCGGGAGCGCTACCCCGTGCAGGTGCGTTATGCCCGTGACTTCCGGGATGACCCCACGACGATCAGCCGGCTCCTGGTCGGCAGCGGTAACGGCCCGCAGGTGCCGCTCGGGCAGGTGGCGGACATTCGGTTCAGCCCCGGCCCACCGATGATCCGGAGCGAGGGCGGCTACCTCTACGATCAGGTGTCGATCGACGTGCGGGGAAGGGACGTGGGGAGCTATGTGCGCGATGCCCACGCCGTCGTGGCCCGAGAGGTCAAGCTCCCGACCGGCTACTGGCTGCGCTGGAGCGGTCAGTACGAGGCGATTCAGCGGGTGAAGGCGCGGCTCCAAGTCGTCGTCCCGCTCACGCTCGGGATCATCGCGCTGCTGCTCTATCTCACCTTCGGGACCGTAGCTGAGACGGCGATCGTGATGCTGTCGTTGCCATTCGCCCTGGTCGGTGGGGTGTGGATCATGTGGCTGCTCGACTACAACCTGTCGATCGCGGTCGCGGTGGGGTTCATCGCCTTGGCAGGGGTCGCGGCGGAGACCGGCGTGGTGATGCTGATCTACCTCGATCACGCCTGGCAGGATGCCGCGAAGGCGCGATCGCGACCGACCCTCGGCGAGCTCGTGGCGGCGATCGAGCACGGGGCCGTGAACCGCGTACGGCCCAAGCTCATGACGGTGCTCGCGATTATGCTTGGGCTCGTGCCAGCGCTGTGGAGTCACGGCGCGGGGGCGAGCGTGATGAAGCGCATCGCGGCGCCGATGGTGGGCGGGATGGTGACGTCCACCATGCTCACGTTGATTGTCATCCCGGTGATCTACTACTTGTGGCGGCGCGGGCACGCGGAGGTGGCACCGTGATCGACAGCGCTTTGGATACGCGCGCCGTCCTGCTCCGACGCGGGGCTGCGCTCGAAGTGCTGACGGTCGGCTATAACGCTGTCGAGGGCCTCGTGGCGATCGGCGCGGGCCTCGTTGCAGGCTCCGTGGCGCTGACCGGGTTCGGTATCGACTCCGTGATCGAGGTGGCGAGCGGCGTTGTGCTCTGGTGGCGGCTCAGGGCGGAGCTGGGCGCGGCGCGCGTCGGGCCCATTGTCGAAGCGCGGGCGGCGCGCTGGGCAGGCGTCCTGCTCCTCGCCCTGGCAGTCTACATCGTGGCTGAGTCGGGGCGTCGTCTCTTCACCGGCGATCGGCCCGGAGAGAGCGTCGTGGGGATCGTGCTCATGGCGCTCTCATTGATCGTGATGCCCCTTCTGGCCCGGGCGAAGCTCCGCCTGGCGGCCAGTCTCGGGAGCCGGGCGCTGCGGGCGGACGCGCACGAGACCATCGTCTGCGCCTGGCTCTCCGCGACGACTCTTCTCGGTCTGGGCTTGAACGCGGTGCTCGGCTGGTGGTGGGCCGATCCCGTGGCTGCGTTGGCGATGCTGCCGTTGATCGTGCGCGAAGGGATCGAGGCTTGGACGGGTGAGGCTGGCGAAGAGTGAGGTCGCCTACGTGAGCGGCACGCCGGCCGAGCACCGGCACGCGCCAGAAGGGCACGCTGGGCACGGGGCGCACATGGTGCAGGACATGCTGCGCCGGTTCATCGGCTCCGCCATCCTCACCGTTCCGATCGTCATCTACTCGCCGCTTGGCACCTCGCTGTTCGGCCGCGCGCTCGCGCCGCCATTCGGGCTGTCGTCAGGGCTCTTGAGTTTCGTCCTGACCTCGATCGTCGTCTGGTGGGGCGGGTGGCCCTTCGTCTCGGCCGCGGCGCGCTCGCTGCGACAGCGCGAGCTCACGATGATGACTCTGATCGCGACCGGCATCCTCGTGAGTTACCTGTATTCCGCCGCGGTCACATTCGGCCTGCGCGGCGAGCCGTTCTACGATGCCGCAGCGATGCTGACCGCCTTCAGCCTGCTCGGCCACTGGCTGGAGATGCGGAGCCGCTTCGCCACCGGCCGGGCGGTCGAGGCGCTGCTCGAGCTGGCGCCGCCCACCGCGCGGCGGGTGCGGGATGGGCAAGAGGAGGAAGTGCCGCTCGAGGCCATCGCGCTGGGCGACGTCCTTGCCGTTCGGCCGGGCGATACCATTCCGGTGGACGGCTTCGTAATCGAGGGCACGAGCTACGTGGACGAATCAATGCTCACTGGAGAGCCGGTGCCGGTCGCGAAGCAGCCCGGCGACGCGGTCGTGGGCGGGACGCGCAACCAGCAGGGAGCGTTCCGGTTCCGCGCAACCAAGATCGGCGCTGATACGGCGCTGGCTCGCATCGTCGCCATGGTCCGAGACGCGCAGTCCTCGAAGGCGCCGGCGCAGCGCCTGGCGGACCTCGCCGGCAAGTATCTGGTCATCGTGGCGCTTGCGGCTGGGGTCGTCACGTTCTTGGTCTGGCTGGTGTTGGGACATCAAGCCGTCGCCTTCGCGCTGTCGGCTGCCGTGGCGGCGATCGTGATCGCCTGTCCAGACGCGCTCGCGCTCGCGACTCCGACGGCGATCACGGTGGGCGTGGGGCGGGCAGCACGTGCCGGGGTGCTCTTCCGGAGCGCTACAGTTCTCGAGGCGGCTGCCCGGGTGGATACAGTCGTCTGCGACAAGACCGGCACACTCACCGAAGGTCGGCCGTCGGTGACGGATGTCATTGCTGCGGCAGGCGTCGAAGAGGCAGAGATTCTCAGGCTCGCCGCTGCAGCGGATGGGGAGTCCGAGCACCCACTCGCTACCGCCGTTGTCGCAGCCGCCAAGCAGCGTGCGCTTGTCGTGGATCCGGTCTCTCATTTCGAGGCCGTCCCCGGCCACGGCGTACAGGCGACCGTGGGTGGTCGCGCCGTGCTGGTAGGCAATGGCAAGCTGCTAGAGCGCAACGGCGTCACGCCGGGGCTCGAGCGCGAGGCCGAGGGACTGCGAGCGGAAGCCAAGACCGCACTCTACGTGGCGGTGGATGGCCGGACGTTCGGTCTCATCGCCGTCGCCGACCGGATTCGCCCGACGGCGAAAAGTGCCGTTGCGGCGCTCCACGACCTCGGTATCCGCGTCCTGCTTCTCACGGGGGACAGCAGGGCCACCGCCCAAACAGTCGCCCGCACGCTCGGCATCGATGAAGTCCGCGCCGAGGTATTGCCGGCGGATAAGGCTGCCGAGGTCCGGCGACTCGAGGCACAAGGCCGCCGGGTGGCCATGGTGGGGGATGGGGTAAACGACGCACCGGCCCTAGCGGCGGCGACGGTCGGTATCGCGATCGCCGCGGGCACCGACGTTGCGATCGAAACAGCTGGAATCATTCTGATGAAGGACGACCCGGCCGACGTCCCGGCGGCGCTCGTGCTGGCCCGCCGGGTGCAGCGCAAGATCAAACAGAATCTCTTCTGGGCTGCGATTTACAACCTGATCGCCATCCCGCTCGCGGCCGGCGTGTTGTATCCGTCGCTGGGGATCCTGCTCAAGCCCGCGTGGGCGGCGCTGGCGATGAGCGCCAGCACGGTGACCGTGACGGTGAACGCGCTGCTGCTTCGCCCCCTGGAGCATCCGCCGGCATAACATGCAGGGCGTCTCACGAACGCCAGCGCGTGCGAACCATCAGCCGGCCGAGTTCGAACGCTTCCGATACGGAGATCACCGTTGTGTCGGGCTGGCGTCTCGCCCACGCGGCAGCATTGTTCCGGTCTGGGAAAAAAAAGATGTAGTCTACCTCGGCCTCGTGGTCGAGGATACCGGGGAGAAAGCGACTGTCCCACGCGCACCAGGTGTACAGCGTCCGCCCGTCGATCCGGAACCGGTGCGGCATCTTCCGGACAGCGAGGCCACCAAAGCCGATGATCCGGCCGTCGTTGTCCGAATAGGTAAGGCACTTGAGATTCGGGTGACCAAGCAGCTCGTCGACGTCGTGGGTAGGAACGTCGAGCGCTTCGGCGAGGCTGAGTCTCAGAACGGGCTCACCACGTGCGAGTTGGCGATAGACCTCGAGCCCCAGGCGTCGTTCCTCATCAGTCATTGTCGGGAGCCGGGCGAGCAGCTCGGAGGCGAGGGCGCTCAAGGTGCTCACGCCGCGCAGCACGACAGCTTCGCGACGTCCTTCGTGAACGCCTGCGCGGCGAGCTTGATCCCTTCCGAGAGGGTCAAGTACGGGTGGAATGTCGAAATGAGATCCTCGATGGTCAGCCCGAACTTCACCGCGAGCGTCGGCTCGGTGATCGTCTCACCGGCCTCGGCCGCGAGGATGTGCGCGCCGATGATCTTCTTGGTAGCGGCATCCGCCACCAGCTTGATGAATCCCCGGGTGTCATGCGCCGCGAGCGCCCTCGGCACGTGCTCGAGCGGCAGCTTGGAGACGAGCGGCTCGATCCCCTGAGCCCGTGCCTCGTTCTCAGTGAGGCCGACGGAGGAGATGGCGGGATCGGTGAAGGTCACTTTGGCCAGTGCCGAGAGATCGTAACGGCGCTCGTTCCCGGTCAGCGCGTTCTCAGCGGCCAGTGCACCGGCATAGGCCGCCACATACACGAACATCGGGTCGCCGATCACGTCGCCTGCGGCATACACGCTCGGGTTCGTCGTCTGCAGAAACTCGTCGACGGCGATTTCTCCCTTCGAGCCGAGGCTGACGCCGATCGTGTCGAGCCCGAAGCCCGCCGTGTTGGCTCGGCGACCCGTGGCGACCAGCAGCTGTTCGGCGCGTGCAATCCGCGCGGCTGAACCCACGTGGTAGTGGACCTCGTAGCCATCGCTGCCCCTGGTCACTCGATCAACCCCGACGTCGGTGTGGACGTCGAGCCCCTCCGACCGGAGGTAGTCCGCCAGCCCGTTACCGATATCGGCGTCTTCCGCGGGGACGACGCGAGGCAGCGCTTCGAGGACCGTCACCCGCACGCCGAGCCGCGCGAACATCTGGGCAAGCTCGAGACCGACTGCGCTCCCGCCGATCACGACGAGGGATTGGGGAAGGCGCTCCAACGCCATCGCCGACGCGCTGTCCAGGTAGCCGGCGTCGGCGAGACCTGGGATCGGCGCTGCCCAGGGAGAGGAGCCCGTGGTCACCACGATCTTGCCCGCAGTCAGGGTACGACCACTCGCGAGTCGAACCTCGCGACCGGAGACGAATGTGGCGCGCGCCTGGAACAAAGTGATCGAAAGGTAGGCCTGTAGCACGCTCCAGTACTTCGTCTGCCGCAGCTCAGCCACGAGCGCATCCTTCTGGGCGCGTACGGTCGGCCAATCCGGCTGCCCATCGGTCGTCGGTATTCCCCGAAATCCGTGATGGACCCTGCGGTGGTGTGCCTCGGCTGCGCGGATGAGCGTCTTCGACGGCACACAGCCGACATTCACGCATGTCCCGCCAAGCGTCGCGCCTTCCACCATCGCGACCCGGGCGCCGAGATCGGCAGCCTGAATCGCGGCGGCGAAACCCGCCGAGCCACCCCCTACGACCAGGAAGTCAAACTCGCCGCCTCTTGTGATGACGCTTGGCGCCTCGGTCACTGGCCGCCCCCGGGAGCCTTCATCGTGTCCGGCAGGATCGTCGCACCGAAGCCGGTGAGCCGGGTCAGGTGAGCGGCGATCCGGGCGGGATTGACTTGCCGCGGGTCGTAGCGGACGACGCCGAGGCTGTCGTTCAACGTCACAGCGGCACTGTACACGCCCGGAAGCCGCTTCAAGGCGAGCCGTGCGGTTGCGGGGCAACTTCCGCACGTCATTTTGGAGATGTGAAGCCGAACCGTCGCCGTATCCGGCGTCTGCACGGCGAGTCCCGCAGCGAACAGCAACGCGAGCTTCATGGCCGATACCATTGGAAACCTCCTAACCCAGCACGAGTTTCGACCACCAGGGGAATGTGAGCAGCGGGATGGAGATCATCGTCGCGATCCACAGCGCCCACTTCATGCGGCGGCGGGCGATCGGCGAGGCACACAGGGTGCCCGGCTCGCACGCCCGCTTCTCCTCACCTCGCACCACGACGAAGCCAAAGCCGAGCGCTAGGACGGTACCGGCGACGAAGTAGGGCCGTAGCGGCTCGAACGTCGCAGCGAGCCCGGCGCCGCTCAGGCCGAGCGCGACGGCCACCAGGGGCCCGGCGCAGCAGAGCGTTGAAACGACAGCGGCGACAACACCGCCCGTCGCGGCGAGTGCCGTCTTAGTGACTGATGTCGTCATGATCTTCCAAAACCTCCAGGATCGGGCAGTCGTCCGTCGGCCGTCGGGCCGTGCACGCCGCGGCCAGCCGCTTCAGCGTGCGCCTCATGCGCTGGAGATCGCGGATCCTCTGTTGGACGACTTCGATCTTCTGTCTGGTTTTCCGCTCGACGACATCGCAGGCGGCGCTGTGCCGGACGCGCAGCCCGAGCAGCTCCTGAATCTCCTGCAACGAAAAACCGAGCTCCTGGGCGTGCTTGATGAAGCGGAGGCGCGCCACCGCGTCGTCGGCGTACTGGCGATACCCTGCCGGAGTGCGGCGCGGAGTCGGAAACAGGCCACGCCGCTCGTAATAACGGATCGTCTGGATGTTCACGTCGGCCGCGTCCGCGACCTGACCGATGGTCAGCGCCATTCGTTACGTTCTCCTTGAGACTGTGAGAAGATTGACCTTATACCAAGGTATATGGTCAAGGGAGGGCTGAAACAGGCAAGCCCTGAGCTGCTTTCAGGGGTCGCGCATTGTGAGTTTTGTCGGGATTCTGCCACGATTCCCGGTCGATCTTCGGCGTTCTCGTAAACGAAGACACCTGCGTTTTCGCTACGTTTGGCTCTCCGATATTCGAGGCTGCCGTTACGGAGTCGTGGTCCCGTTGAAGTACGTCAGCGCTTTTGCCCACACCCGCGCCCCGACCAGTCGGCCGCCGTTGCGACCCTGTAGATCCCCTTGCACGAAGTGGATCCCGCCGTAGCGCCGCGAAATCCCTGCCTGATCGGCGGCGTCAGAGAACGTCGCCCAAGACAGCGTGACGTCCGCCGCCGGCACAGCGCCGGGTTCTACCTTCGAGCTCCCCGCCTGCACAGTCGCGGATGCGCCGAAGGCGTCGCTGCCGGTGAATGACTTCAAGATCTCCGCCCCCGCGGCGCTGAAAGCGCTGTGGCCGGAAATGAATTCGGGGAAGGGCGGCGTCACGAACGTGACCGGCTGGTAGGGCTCCCAGTCGGCTCCATCGATGACGCGCGTTCCTCGATACGGACCCGCCCACGCGCGCACCTTCTTGCCAGCGAACAGGAAATGCACTGCCGTGACGGGGCGCACGTAGTCGTAGGCGCGCTTGCAGTCCCAGGCAACGATGCCGGCATCGAACACCGCGTTCCCCAAGGCGAAGAACAGCTTTACGTCCTGGTCCAACGTGTGGCGGTCGCGCCGCGACACGAACTGCCCGAACAGCATCCAGTGGCCGGGTGGCAGCTCCGAGTTCGGGCCGTCGGCCCAGTACTCGGCGATCACTTTCTGAGTGTCGGTCAGCCCCGCGCTGTAGTGCAGGATCTGCTCGGCCTGCACGCGGTAGCCGCCGAAGGGGTACAGGTTCGGCACGTCGGGCGGGCGGAACTGGGAGCCAGAGGTCAACGCGAACGGCACGACGCGCCCCCAGTGTGGCGCGATGAACCCCGGCGTGACGGAGCCGCCATGTCCGTCGGAGAAGCGCAGCGGCTGCCACCGGTTGGGGTCGTTGATGTGATCGGGGTCGTTCACCGGCACGTACCCGGTGTAATCGGAATACGCGCCCGGGTGCAAATCACCCAGCTGATTCGCGCCGTCGTGGTGGCGGAACGCGATCACGGCGGCCGCCGCCACGTTCCCGACCCCGGCCGGCGTTGTGACGTCGGTCGAGCCGTTGGCCGGATCGTAGCCGAGGCTCGTCATGACGTCGTTGAATGCGGGCGTCTGTGTGGGAAAGAGGTCGACCAACGACCGGTAGGCGGCGAAGCTCACGGCTTCGTCCTTGTTGGCGAGCGTGCGTTCGACAGGGGGGCGTCGCAACGATCCTCCCAAGCGGGTGCCGACCGCCTGGTCGTCGTAGGCCGCCCATGCGTCGTACATCGTTGTGTGCACGATGGCGAGGGCCCGCGCCACGATCGGGGGACCGGGTTTCGTTACGCGGATCGCCTGCAGCAGCGCGTTATCCCACTGAATCGCGACGTTGTCCGTCGTGGCCGCAACGTCCTGCCGTGCGACAGCGCCGCGCCGGTCGAGGCGTGGCGACACCGCGTCCCGGGCGCAGCTGGCGGCGCTGAGGACGATGCCCGCCGCGAGCCAGCCGGTCCCGCGTTTGAAACTCGGCATTAAGCGCTCCTTGGCGACAAGGCGGTCCTCAGCGACGGCGACTTTATTGGATCGTGATCTGCCCCGTCGTCAGCGTCTCCTTGGCGAGATCATAGTTGTTATTTCCGGGCGCCACATCCCCCGGTACGCCGTCGAACACCCCCAGGACCGTGAGCTGTAACGTGGCGACCCCCGGGCCACCGGGCGTCACCGCAACGACAAACGGGATATCGCGGAAGATCGACTCCACGCCTGGGCCGAACGCGTTCAGCACCTTCACGGTGGCCGTGCCACTGAAGCTGTGCCCGTCCAGCGCCCCGTTCGTGACGGGCCCCTGCACGGCCATCACGTGCAGTCCGAGGAAGTCCGCGTTGCCGGCCATGAGACACGTGAAGTGTCCTCGCGCCGATCCGTCACCGGCGATCGCTGCCGCGAAGCCGAAGTGCGACCCGTCGACGTCTCCATCGCCGTCAAGATCGGCGCCGAAAGTCGTGGTGCCGCCGCCCGTAACCTGGACTGCACGCGCTAATGGCGCAGCCGCGCGGTCGCTCGAGGTGGCGGCGCGCGGAGCGAAGGCATCTCCGGGAGCGGCACACGCGGCCAGCCCGAGCGCCGCTGCCACTATTGCGGTGTAATGCAGAGAGTGTTGCATGGTTCCTCCCTGGTGGTGACGGGGGCGGGTTGCGCCGCCCCCGTGGATGCGTGGCCTAATCGACCACGTGGAACGCCGTCCGGTTTCCAGCAACGCCCATAGCAGGCGCCGCGCGGTTCCAAAAGTCTGTGCGGCCCTTCGACGCCGTGACCCCTTCGAAGACGTCGGCCGTCGCCGTTCCCGCGAAGTTACAGCTCACGACGAGGCTGCCCTCGCTGCCGTCCGAGTAGGCGACGCGCACTACGAGCAGGCCCGCACGGCCGTCTGCGGGGTCCCCAATGTTGTCATGCGGCAATGGAAACGTGCCGGGAGCGAGCACGTAGCTCACCAAGTCGGTGACCTCGTAGGTGCCGCTTCCGGTCACCGAGCCGCCGGAGGCAGAGGTGGTCCAGCTCCCCCCGCCGGTCACGTCCTGCGGGTTTCCCGGGTTCGAGCGAAACGTCCCGGTGCCGGTGAGCGTGATTTTCGAGTTGTCGTTGGCAAAGGCCGACGCCACGCCGCCGGCGG
>Ga0209238_1000418_pt1 | contig 15110 bp, 19 predicted proteins | sample GraSoi013_1_20cm_FD_185823 | JGI IMG/M metagenome (GOLD analysis project Ga0209238, IMG submission 185823) | Grasslands soil microbial communities from the Angelo Coastal Reserve, California, USA - Sample 10_02_2013_1_20cm (SPAdes) (version 2) | ecosystem: Environmental > Terrestrial > Soil >...
GGCTGCTGCTCGCGGGTTGCGCGCTGTCGGCGCAGGTGCTCGGCCAGGGCCTGGTGGCGTACGCGCTGGCGCACCTGCCCGCCACCTTCAGCTCCGTGGGACTGTACCTGCAATCGATCGCCGCGACTGCCTACGCGTGGCTGCTGCTGCAGGAGCGGCTCACGCCATGGCAGATTGCCGGCGGGTGCATCGTGCTCGGCGCGATCGCGCTCGCGCGCAGCGCGCGCCGTGCGCCGCTGCCGGACCTGGAGGCGCCGCCGGCGCCTCGGCTGCAGCGCGCGTCGCTCCAGTCGAGCGCGCCGCGCCACAGCGAGTCGCGGTGACGCTCGGCGAAAGGGCGACTTACATTCCCTGAGCGCGGGTGTTCTGCCCGATCAGGTAGAAGTTGTTCTTGTACACCGGGCACTCGGCGTGGTGCCAGTTGAAGTGGGGCAACGACTGCTGCAGCGATGTGAAGTACTGAACGTTGTCGTAGCCGCCGAATGTTCGCTGATAGGCGCACAGGATGTAGCTGAAGACGCCCAGCACCGCTGCGATCCCGCTTCGCACGGTCAGCGGCGTTTCGCTGAGGGACCAGGTGGCGACGAACAGCGAGGGGTTGTGCTGCGCCGCCTCCTGTCCCAATCGCCCATACTCATCACTCGCCAGCCACTGCAGATTGGCCGGGGGCTGTGCGCCAGGCTCGGTTGGAAACACGTTGCGCAGATAGAACCGCTGCAAGGCACACATGACGGGCAGATCACAGATGAGGTACCTGTTCCGGTAGCCCAGGTTGCGCAGCAGGCGAAAGAAACTGCCATAGCCGCCACCAAACTCCACCACCACTCGCAGCCTCGACAGGTCGAAGTCCGTTGACTCGAGCAATCGTGTCAGGTGATACCCGTGCTGTACGAGCAACGGGCTGCTCAAGGGGTAGTGCGGATTCACCAGCGGCTTGCCGACCGGAGATTCCGTGAGGGCCTTGTGCATCGTCGGGCCAAACCGCCTGGATGCCAGCAGGTAGGTCAAGTACCGTCGCGTGTGACTGCGCTGGCGGGAGTGCAGAGTCTTGGCTATGGGCGGCAGCCGCAGGAACTGATCGGTGCCGTTCAGTCGCAGCGTGTTGCTGATCTCGGCGGCGAACCTGGCCCACTCACTTCCGGACGGCCCGAACCGGGTTGCGGCCTCCAGTTCCGCAAACAGCTCTTGCGCGCAGCCCAAAGCCGGAGGAGTGTAGTCATTGAGGATGTTGGCTGCGGCGCGCCGCACCAATAGCTGTAGCTTGTTGTTCACAACGCATGCTCCGTGATCAGCTTCGCGAGCGCATCGATCGCCGGCCGCCGCGCCGTGCTCTTGCGCCACAGCGCGCCGATCCGTCGCTGCGGCGCCGGCTTCGCGAACGGACGCAGCACCACCCCGCGGGCGTTGCGGTAGGCGCCTCGGCCGGCGAGCTCCGGCAGCAGCGTCACGCCCGCACCGGTCGCCACCATCTGCCGCAGGGTCTCGAGGCTCGTGGCGCGAAAGTCCTGCGAGTCGCGCACGCCCACGCGGCTGCAGACCTCCAGCGCCTGCTCGCGCAGGCAGTGACCGTCTTCGAGCAGCAGCAGCGTCTCGCCCCTGAGGTCGGCCACGCGCACCGTGTCGTGTGCGGCGAGCGGATGGCGTTCGGGCAGCGCCACGGTGAAGGGCTCGCGGTACAGCTCGCGCGCCTCGAGGCCGGCCAGCTCCACCGGCAGGGCGAGAATGCCCACATCGAGCTCCCCGCCGTGCAGCTTCTCGAGCATCGGCGCGGTCTGGTACTCGTACAGGCGCAGCTGCAGGCGCGGCAGGCTCTTGCGGATGGCGGGCGCGACGTGCGGCAGCAGGTACGGACCGATGGTCGGCAGCAGCGCCACCCGCAGCTTGCCGGCGAGCGGATCGCGCTGGCTGCGCGCCAGCGTGACGAGCTCGTCGCTCGCCTCGAGGATGCGCCGCGCGCGCGCCACGATCTGCTCCCCGGCGGGGGTGAGCGCGACGTTGTTGGGCGCCCGTTCGATGAGCTGCACCCCGAGGTCCTGCTCGAGCTTTTTCAGCTGCGCCGACAGCGTCGGCTGGCTGACGAAGCAGCGCGCGGCCGCGCGGCCGAAGTGCCGGTTGTCGGCGACGGCCACCAGGTAGCGCAGGTCCTTGAGCTTCAGCTCCATGACAGAGATATACGTAATCTATCAAGAAGATAAAATCAATCGATTGGAATGATAGCAGATCCGCCGGCATCATGGCGCCGTTTTCGCTACGGGCCTTAAGCGCCCATCGCAGTCAAGGAGTCTCGTCCATGTCAGGCGTCGGCCAGCGTTTTCCGCAATTCTCGCTCACGGGCGTGGTGTCGAGCGATGTCACCCACGCGTTCCAGTCCTTCACCCAGGACAGCTTCCCCGGCAAGTGGCGGGTGGTGTTCTTCTGGCCCAAGGACTTCACCTTCGTGTGCCCCACCGAGATCGCCGCCTTCGGCAGGCTCGAGCAGGAGTTCCGCGCGCGCGATGCGCAGCTGCTGGGCGCCAGCGTCGACAATGAGTACGTGCACCTCGCCTGGCGGCGCCAGAAGGAGGAGCTCAAGGATCTGCCCTTCCCGATGCTGGCGGACGTCAAGCGCGAGCTCGCCGGGGCGCTGGGGATCCTCGATCCGGAAGCGGGCGTGGCGCAGCGTGCGACCTTCATCGTGGATCCGCAGGGTGTGATCCGCTTCGTCTACGTCACCGACCTCAACGTGGGCCGCAGTCCCGAGGAAGTGCTGCGGGTGCTGGACGCCCTGCAGACCGATGAGCTGTGCCCCTGCAACTGGCAGAAGGGCGAAGACACCCTCAAGGCGGCCTGAGGTGAGCACTCTGGAGGGCATTCGCGAGGCGCTGCCGGGCTACGCCCGTGATCTGCAACTGAACCTCGGCACGGTACTCACGCCGGCCGGAGCGCCCGGCCTCAGCGAGCGGCAGATCTGGGCGGTGGGGCTGGCCGCGGCCGCCGCCTCTCGTAACCCGGCCTTCAGCCGCGACTTTCAGGCGCTGGCGGCACGGCACCTCGACGCCGCGCACGTGAGTGCGGCGCACGCCGCCGCCGCCATCATGGCCATGAACAACGTCTACTATCGCTTCCTGCACCTGGTGGAGGATCCGGAGTACGCGAAGCTCCCGGCGCGCCTGCGCATGAACGTCATCGGCGCACCCGGCATCGCCAAGGCGGACTTCGAGCTGCTCTCGCTCGCGGTATCGGCGATCAACGGCTGCGGAACCTGCATCGCCTCGCACGAGCGGCAACTGCGCCAGCACGGCCTCGGACGCGAGGCGGTGCAGAGCGCGGTGCGCATCGCCGCGACCGTGCATGCCGTGGCGCGGGTGCTGGAGAGCGTGAGCGGGGAGCGCGCGGGCAAGGCGGTGGCGGCCTGAAGCGGCCGGGCCCCTGCCGCTGGCCTCTCGCGCTGGCGCGGGAAATTGACGACCATGGCGACCGGTCATTCGTACACCGGTCGGACGTTTGTCCATTGCCATCAGATCGTTGGCTGTCCTGGCGCTGACGCTGTGTCTCGGGCTCTGTGCCGGCGGCCAGGCGTCCGCGGCGCACACCGTGTCGGACGACTCGGGTCGCCAGGTCACGGTTCGCGATCCCCCGCTGCGCATCGTGAGCCTCACGCCCGGCGCCGCCGAGATGCTGTTCGCCGCGGGCGCGGGCGGGCAGCTGATCGCGACGGTCGAGTATTCCGATGAGCCGCCGGCGGCGCGGCGCGTGCTGCGCATCGGAGATGTAGCCGCGGTCGACATGGAGCGGCTCGTGGCGTTGCGGCCGGACGTGGTGGTGGCGTGGCCGGCGGGCGGCAATCCGGCGCAGCGCGAGAAAATCGCACGACTCAACATCCCGGTCTACGAGCAGCAGGTGGTGCGGCTGGCCGACATTCCACTCTCGGTGCGGCGCCTCGGGGCGCTCGCCGGCACCGTAGCCGCGGCCGAGCGCGCCGCGCACGACATCGAGGCGCGCCTCGCCGCGCTGAAGCGCACCTACGGCGCGGGCGGCGCCGGCAGAGCGCCGAGCGTGCTGCTGCAGGTCTGGAATCGCCCCATCTACACCGTGGGAGGTCGGCACCTCATGAGCGATGCGCTCGAGATCTGCGGCGCGCGCAACGTGTTCGCCGACTTGCCGGAAGCCGGTCCGCTGGTGGATACGGAAGCGGTCATCGCGCGCGATCCCGACATCATCATCGCGGCGGCGCCGCCGGGGGAGGGCGCGGCGTGGCTCGCCGACTGGAAGCGGTTTGCGACTCTGACGGCGGTGCGCAGCGGGCGGCTGGTGGTGTTCGAGGACCAGGCCCTGAGTCGCCTGGGACCGAGCGTCATCGACGCCACCGAGGCGCTGTGCCGCACCCTCGCGCGGGTGGGTGATGGCGGCGTCCGCCGTAGCGACTAGCGTGCGGCAAATCCGCACGATCGCGCTGCTTTTTGCCGCTGTCCTCCAGCATAGGCCCCTGTAAGCTCGCCGCCGAAGTCCATCGAGGCTATGCTGGATGGCCGTGCAAGCCGCATCGCTCGAAATCCTGGAGAAGGCCGCCGTCCCGCCCGCGCAGGCGCGCGCCATCGTGCAGGCGATCGAGATCGAGATCGCGGGGGCGAAGGACACCCTTGCCACCAAGCAGGACGTCCTGATCCTGCGGCATGAGATCGTGGAGCTGCGTCACGAGGTCGAGGGGAAGCTGAGCCGAAGCGAATTTCACGCCGCCATGACCAGCAGCGTGCGCCACATGTACGGGGCGATCATGGGGCAGTTCGCGCTGCTCCTCGGGGTCGCGTATTTCTTTGTGAGCCACGTGCAGCACTGACCGGAGCGCTGCACGCGCGGCGCGGATGCCGCACACTAATCGCGGAAGTTGTTGAACTGCAGCGGCACGTCGAGCTTCGCGCCGCGCAGCAGCGCGATCGCCGCCTGCAGCTCGTCGCGCTGCTTGCCGCTGATGCGCACCTTGTCGCCCTGCAGACTCGCCTGCACCTTGAGCTTGGAGTCCTTGACGAGGCGCATGATCTTCCTGCCGGTGTCCTGATCGATGCCGTGCCGCAGCAGCACTTCCTGGTGCGCGGCCGAGAGGCTCGTCTGCGGCTCCTTCACCTCGAGGCACGCGAGGTCGACGCCGCGCTTGGAGAGGCGCAGCTTCAGGATCTCCAGCATCTGCTTGAGCTGAAAGTCCACCTGCGCGTGCAGGGTGACGGTGAACTCCTGCAACTCGAAGCGCGCGCCCGTGTCCTTGAAGTCGAAGCGCTGCGACAGCTCGCGGTTCGCCTGGTCGAGCGCGTTGGCGACCTCGTGGGCGTTGAGCTCGGAAACAGTGTCGAAGGAGGGCATCGGGGACCTCAGGTGCGGCGCCGCCCTGGCTTTGCGGCCTTGCGCGCCGGCTTCGCGCGCGGCGCGCGACCCGTGCGCGCTTCGAGCTCGCGGCGATGCTTGCGCGCGAGCTCCATGAAGCGCGGCGTGAGGCCGGCGTCTTCGTAGACCGGATCGCCCTGCTCGTCGGTGGCGATCACCCGCTTACCTGAGACGTAGGGCATCGCGGCCGCGATTTCCCTGAGAGCCGCGCCCAGCAGCTCGGTGATGAGCTGCTCGGGCGCGCGCCCGGGAAACATCTCCGCGAGCGCCGCGAGACGCGCGGCATCATCCACCGGCAGCCGCACGGCGTAGGCCTTCGCGGTGCGCGGCGCGGCCGCCCGCTCGCGCCAGCTGTCGAGCAACTCCTTGAAACTCACCTGCAGACTACTCCCCCTGCGCGCCTGAAGAGCCCGGGCGCGCATTCTAGCGGAAAGCGTGCGCGCCCCTGGCTACGCACCCAGAATCTCATTCAGGCCCTCGATGACTTTGGTGACATCGGGCGGCGCGATCCGCGCCAGACGCTTGCCGATCCGTTCCACCGACAAGGTGCGAATCTGGCTGATCTTCGCCCAGGTCGGCTTGCGAAGCTGCGCCACTTTGAGTTCCAGCGTCAACGGAAACCCCGCCTTCTGGGGCTGACTCGTCAGCGCCACCGCGATGACCGTGCCGGATCGGGCATTGAAGATATCGTGGCTGAGAATCAGCACCGGACGGTGACCGGCTTGTTCATGGCCACGAACCGGATTGAGATCCGCCCAGCGGACCTCACCCCTTAGAATTCTGGCCATGCTGCGCTGTCCGCGCCGAGGCCTTCATCAGCCAATGCCTGCTCGAACTTCTTATCCAGCTTGGCACACTCGGCCGCCAGCCGGCCGCCTTCTACGCGTTCGATCTTCTCGCGCAGCGCAGTCTGAATCGCACGACTGCGGTTCTTGAACACTCGCCGTGCCACCAGGCTGTCCACCTGACGCAGGGTTTCTTGCTCGAGTGTGATGGCGACCTTGACGATGCTCATGGTGGACTCTCTGGTATGATAATTAATCATACCATACCGCCGCAACGAAGGGCCTCGGCAGGCTGTCGCCCCGAACCAGCACGACGCTGTGCTGTCGGCCCCGGCGCGGTTGTGACGGTGCACCGCGGGCGCTAGCATCGTCGGGCCATGCCTGCCATCGCCAGTGAGCGCGTCCGATCACCGACAGCGCCTTGGACGCCAGGAGGTCTTCATGTTCGATCATATCGGCTTGAGGGTGAAGGATCTGGACGCCAGCGTGCGCTTTTACACTGCCGCCCTGGGTCCTCTGGGTTACGAAGCCACCGCGCAGGACGAGTCGAGCGCGGCGTTCGGTGCCAAGGGCACTTACACGCTGTGGCTGTATGCCGACGCCAGACTGGCGCATTCCCTGGTGCATCTCGCCTTTACCGCGGGCAACCATGCGGCGGTCGACGCGTTTTACCGTGAAGGGCTCAAGGCGCGCGGCCGCGACAACGGTCCACCCGGCGTGCGCAAGGACTACAGCCCGACCTATTACGCCGCGTTCCTGCTCGATCCCGATGGGAATAACGTCGAAGCCGTGTGCCTGAAGTAGTTCCGCCGGACGCGGCGTCTGCGCACGGCGCCCCCGGCGTTGCGCTTGACGTCCCAACTCCCCGACGGTGATACTCGGGCCCATGTCGCAGCAGCCCGTCAGCGCTTCGCGTCTTTGGTGGTGGCGCCCCTCATAACGGAGTGGGCTCACGGCTGGCTGTTTCTCGCGACTTAAAGAATCCTTTTACGGCACCAGAAAACCCATCTCCGGATGACCCCGGGATGGGTTTTTTGTTGTCCTGTGCGCATTTGGAGCCCTGCAGCGTTGCAATCACTCTTCGACATAACCGGTGATCTGGACACGCCGGTATCGGCGTTCATGAAGCTCGCCGCATTCGAGCCACGCTTTCTGCTCGAGAGCGTCGAGGGCGGCGAGCGGCTCGCGCGTTACTCGTTCATCGGTTTCGGCGATGCGCTGGAGGTGCGGCTCCGATGGCGCGGGCCTGGCGATCGGCGCGCAGCGCCACCCTCTGCCGCGCAGCGGCGGGGAGCTCCTGGCGGGGCTGCGCACCGCGCTGCGCCTGGCGCCCAAGCCCGCGCCGGACATTGCCGGCGTACCGCTCGCCGGGGGGTTGGTCGGCTACGCAGCCTACGACGTGGTGCGCTATTTCGAGCGCCTGCCGGCGCGCGCGGCGGGTGCCAGCGGCGTGCCGGCACTGCACTACGTGGCGCCGCGCTCGGTGCTGGTGTTCGATCATCTGACGCGCGGCATCGCCCTGCTTCACGCCGGCTCGGAAGCCGAGCGCCGTTCATTGCGTCAGGAAGTGGTGCGCGCGCTGCGCGGCGCGCTGCCCAACGGCCGGCGGCACGGCCGCTACGCCCCGCCGACCACGGCCTACGCGCGCGCGGACTACATGGCCGGCGTGCGGCGCACCCAGGAGTACATTGCCGCCGGTGATGTCTACCAGCTGGTGCTGGCGAGCCGCTTCTCGGGCCGCCACGAGCTCGATCCCTTCCAGGCGTACCGCGCGCTGCGGCTGATCAATCCCTCTCCTTACATGTATTACTGCGCGCTCGGGGAGGTGGCGGTGGTGGGCTCCTCTCCCGAGGCGCTGGTGAAGCTCAGCGGGCGGCGTGCGCAGCTGCGTCCCATCGCCGGCACCCGGCCGCGCTCCCCCGATGCCGCCATCGACCGGGCGCGCGAAGCGCAGCTGCTCGAGGATCCCAAGGAGAACGCCGAGCACGTGATGCTGGTGGACCTGGCGCGCAATGACCTCGGGCGCGTGGCGCGCGCCGGCAGCGTGCGCGTGGAGCCGTATCGCTCCATCGAGCGCTACAGTCACGTCATGCACATGGTGAGCGGCGTGCACGGCGAGCTGGCCGCCGATCGCGATGCCTTCGATCTGTTCGCCGCGGCCTTTCCGGCCGGCACACTGGTGGGTGCGCCCAAGGTGCGCGCCATGCAGATCATCGATGAGCTCGAGCCGGTGAGTCGCGGCCTGTACGGCGGCACGGTCGGCTACTTCGGCGCCCACGGCGACATGGACCACGCCATCACCATCCGCACCCTGGTCTTCAAGGGCGATGAGTACAGCTACCAGGCCGGCGCCGGCATCGTCGCCGACAGCGTGCCGGAGACCGAGCACGAGGAGGTGTTGGCCAAGAGCGCGGCGCTGGTGCGCGCACTCGAGCTCGCCGGGGAGGGGTTGTGAAGCCGCGCCTGCTGCTGATCGACAACTACGACTCCTTCACCTACAACCTGGTGCAGGCGTTCCTGGTCCTGGGCGCTGAGGTGAGCGTCTACCGCAACGACGCGCTGAGCCCCGAGGAGGCGCAGGCGCTCGCACCCTCGCACCTGTGCATCTCGCCCGGTCCCGGGACACCGTACGACGCGGGCGTGTCCATGGACATGATCCGCGCGTTCGCCGGGCGCATCCCGGTGCTCGGGGTATGCCTCGGACACCAGGCCATCGTGGAAGTGTTCGGGGGCAAGGTCGTGCGGGCCGATCGGCTCATGCACGGCAAGACCTCGCTCATACGTCACGATCAGCGCACGCTGTTCGAGGGTCTGCCGCAGCCGTGCGAGGTGGGGCGCTATCATTCGTTGATCGCCGCTCCCGCGACGCTGCCCGCGCAGCTCGAGGTGAGTGCGCAGACCGCGGAAGCGGAGATCATGGCGGTGCGCCACCGCACGCTCATGGTGGAGGGCGTGCAGTTTCATCCCGAGAGCATCCTCACGCCCGAGGGTCCACGGCTGCTGGGCAATTTTCTGAAGTACACCGCGGGCGAGCGCGCCGAGCACGCCGCGCCCGGAGCAGGCCATGGCCCGTCCGCGTGAGCTGCTGCAGCAGCTCATCGAGCGCCGCGACCTGTCGCAGGCGCAGGCCGAGGAGCTGCTCGCTCACCTGACCGACCCGCAGCTGCCGCCGGCGATGGCGGGGGCGATGCTTGCGGCGCTCTCGACCAAGGGTCTGGTAGCGGATGAAGTGCGGGGCTTCGCGCAGGCGATGCGCCGCCTGGCGCGCCGGCCCGAGCTGCCCGCGCAGCTGCGCGCCCTCGACATCGTCGGCACCGGCGGTGATGCCTCCGGGAGCTTCAACATCTCCACCGGCACCGCGCTCCTGACCGCCGCCTGCGGCGTGCCGGTCGTCAAGCACGGCAACCGCTCGGTCTCGAGCCGCTGCGGCAGCGCCGACGTGCTCGAGGCGCTGGGGCTCGCGATTCCTGCGGACGCGCAGGCCGCGGTGGCCTGTCTCGAGGCCACCGGCTTCACCTTCCTGTTTGCGCCTCACTACCATCCGGCCACCAAGGCGATCGCGCCGATTCGCGCAGCTCTCGGCGTGCGCACCGTGTTCAACATCCTGGGACCCCTGGTCAATCCCGCGCAGCCCCCGCTCCATCTGGTGGGCGCCTTCAGTCTGGAGGTCGCGCGGCTCATCGCCGACACGTTCCAGGGTCTGCCCATGGAACGCACCTTCGTCGTGCACGGCGCGCACGGGTGGGATGAGCCCACGCCCGCGGGTCCCTTCACGCTGTTCGACGTGCGCCCCGGGCGCGTCGAGATGCAGGTGCGCACGCCGGCGGACTACGGACTCGCCCCCTGCACGGTGAGTGATCTGGCCGGAGGCGACGCCGCGCACAACGCGCGCGCGCTCGCGGCGGTGCTGTACGGTGAGGATCGCGGCGCGCATCGCGATTGTCTGCTGTTGGGTACCGCGCTGGCGCTCGAGCTGGCCGGGGAGACGCGCGCGCACCGCGAGGGCCTCGCACGTGCAGCCGCCGCCATCGACTCCGGCGCCGCGCGCCGCTTGCTCGAGGCGCTCAAAGCACGGCGGCCCGACGGGGAGCGCAACCCGTGAGCGGCGCGTTTCTGGATGAGATGGCCGACGCCAGCCGCGAGCGGGTGCGGGCGGCGAAGCTGACGCGCTCGGAAGCGGCGCTCGAGGTCGTGGCCCGGCAGACCCCCGCGCCGCCACCCTTGCGCCTCGAGCGTTCCGGCTTCGATCTCATCGCGGAAGTGAAACTGCGCTCGCCGGCGGCGGGACGGCTGGGTCAGCCGGGCGAGGACCTGGCGGCACGCGTCACGGCGTACGCGCGCGCCGGGGCCGCGGCGATCTCGGTACTCACCGAGCCGAGCCGCTTCGATGGCTCACTCGAGCATCTGGCGAGCGCCACGCGGGCGCTGGCCCCGCACGCGGTGCCCGCCATGCGCAAGGACTTCCTGGTGGATCCCTACCAGGTGCTGGAGGCGCGCGCCGCGGGCGCGGGCGGGGTACTGGTCATCGTGCGCATGCTGTCGCGCAGCGCCATCGATGCGCTGCTCGCTTGCGCCGGCTCGCTCGGACTGTTCGTGCTGCTGGAAGCCTTCGACGCGCGTGACATCGAGCTCATGGGCGAGCTGATCGAGGCGCATGCGGGCGCGAGCCCGTTGCTCGCGGGCGTGAATTGCCGTGATCTCGCGACGCTGCAGGTGCTGCCGCAGCGGCTGCTCGAGCTCGCACCGCTCCTGCCCGCGCGCGCGCCGCGGGTCGCGGAAAGCGGCGTGGCGAGGGCCGCGGATGCGCGGCAGATCGTCGCGGCCGGCTACCAGCTGGCGCTCGTTGGCGGCGCGCTGATGCAGGCCGACGATCCGCAGGCGCTCGCAGGGGCGGTGCTCGCGGCGGGACGAGCGGCGGCCAGGGCCAAGGCCACTTGAGATGTGGATCAAGATCTGCGGCATGACCACTCCCGAGGCGGTGAGCGCGGCGCTGGAGGTGGGCGTGGATGCCCTCGGATTCGTGTTCGCCGAGTCATCGCGCCGGCTGACGCCGCAGCGTGCGGCGCGCCTGGCGCAGCCCGCGCGCGGGCGGGTGCGCTGCGTGGCCGTGACCCGGCATCCGGCCCAGGCCGCGGTGGATGAGATCCTGAAGGTGTTCAGGCCGGACCTGTTGCAGACCGACCTGTCCGATCTTGCGCGGCTGCAGCTGCCCGCCGGTCTGGATCTGCTGCCGGTCGTGCGTGACGCGGATACTGTGCCCGCAAGCCTGCCGAGCCGGATCCTCTTTGAAGGGCCCGTGAGCGGCACCGGCGTGGCGGGCGACTGGGCCGCCGCCCGCCGTCTCGCGCGCTGCACGCAGCTGGTGCTCGCGGGCGGCCTCAACACCGGCAACGTGGCCGCCGCCATCGCCGCCGTGCAGCCCTTCGGGGTCGACGTGTCGAGCGGTGTCGAGGTGCGCCCCGGGGTGAAGAGTCCGGAGCAGATCGTGAGCTTTGCGTCGGCCGCACGCGCCGTATCGGATGCGCCGGCCCTCCGCGCCGAGGATCCCGCATGAGTACACCCGCCGCACTGCCTGATGCCTCCCGCCTGCTCGCCGAGCTGATCGCCGGCAGGCTCCCGGACGCACGCGGCCGCTTCGGCCCGTTCGGCGGCCGCTACGTTCCGGAAACGCTGATCCCCGCGCTCGAGCGCCTCGAGCGGGGCGTGCGCGAGCACCTGCATGAGCGCGACTTTCAGGCGCAGTTCACCGAGCAGCTCACGAGCTGGGTGGGCCGCCCCACGGCGCTCACGTTCGCGGCGCGCTTGTCGGCGCGCTGGGGCGCAAAGCTGTGGCTCAAGCGCGAGGACCTGGCACACACCGGTGCGCACAAGATCAACAACGCGATCGGCCAGGCGCTGCTCGCGCAGCGGCTCGGCGCCAGGCGCATCGTTGCCGAGACCGGCGCCGGACAACACGGCGTCGCCAGCGCCGCGGCGTGTGCGCGGCTGGGGCTGCCGTGCACGGTGTACATGGGGTCGATCGACATGGAGCGCCAGGCCCCCAACGTGGGGCGCATGCGCCTGCTGGGCGCCGAGGTCGTGCCCGTGACCAGTGGCGATCGCACCTTGCGCGCCGCCATCGACGAGGCGCTGCGCGCCTGGGTGTCCGATCCGCGCGATACCTATTACCTGCTCGGCTCGGTCGTGGGTCCGCATCCCTATCCCTACCTGGTGCGCGAGCTGCAGTCCGTGATCGGCCGCGAGGCGCGCGCGCAGATGCTCGCCGCGACGGGTGCTCTGCCGGATGCCCTCATCGCCTGCGTCGGCGGCGGTTCCAATTCCATGGGCGCCTTTCACGCCTTCGTTCCCGACGCCACGGTCGAGCTGATCGGCGTCGAGGCGGGCGGGCGCGGCGCGGGTCTGGGGGAGAACGCCGCGACGCTCGCCTTCGGGCGGCCCGGCGTGCTGCACGGCACGTACTCGATGCTGCTGCAGAACGAAGACGGCCAGATCCGGGAGACGCATTCGGTGTCCGCGGGGCTCGACTATCCCGGTGTCGGCCCGGAGCACGCGCTGCTGTCGGCCATCGGACGCGTTCACTACCAGACCGCCGGCGACGAGGAGGCGCTCGCCGCAGTGCGCGCCCTGAGTGAATGCGAAGGGATCCTGCCGGCGCTCGAGAGCGCGCACGCCCTGGCGGGGGCGGAGCGCTGGGCGCGAGCGAACCCCGGCCGCTCGATGCTGGTCTGCCTCTCCGGCCGCGGCGACAAGGACATGTCGACCCTGCAGCAGACGCTCCTCGGGCGAGAGCCCTCATGAGCCCGCGCGAGCGCATCGCCCACGCCATCAAAGCCGCCGCCGCCTCCGGCGAGCCGGCGCTGGTCGCCTATCTCACGGCAGGCTTTCCGCAGCGCGAGAAATTTCGCGAGCACCTCGCCGCGCTCGCCGCCGGCGCCGATGTGGTCGAAGTGGGCGTGCCGTTCACCGACCCGATGGCCGACGGCGTCACCATCCAGCGCGCGAGCCTCGCGGCGCTCGCCCAGGGCGTGAGCCTCAAGTGGATTCTCGCCGAGCTTGCCGCCATCGGCGCACTGCCCGCCCCGCTCCTGCTCATGAGCTATCTGAATCCGCTGCTGGCCTTCGGTGTCGGGCAGCTGGCCGAGGCCGCGGCCCGCGCCGGCGTCAGCGGATTCATCGTACCGGACCTGCCGCTCGATGAAAGCAGCGAGCTGCGCGCGGCGCTCGATGCGCGGCAGATCGCACTGGTGCAGATGGTGACACCGGTCACCGAGCCGCAGCGCCTCGCGCAGCTGTGCGCGGGCAGCCAGGGCTTCGTGTACGCCGTCACCATGACCGGCACGACCGGCAGGAACGTCGCGGTCCCGGATGAGGTGCTGGGCTATCTCGATCGCGTGCGCGCGAGCTCCCCAATCCCGGTGTGCGCCGGTTTCGGCATCCGCGGCCGTGAGCAGGTCGAGCGGCTGCGCGGGCACGTCGACGGGGTGGTGGTCGGCTCGGCGCTGGTGGAGGTGTTGGAGCGGGGGGAAGACCCCACGGCGTGGCTGCGGCAATTGAGAACCCACGAACCCGGAGCATCATCGGGGAAGCGAATACCATGACATCTCGGGTTTTGCAGGGGCTTGACGGCTCTAGACGAACTTAGCTGAAGCGTCCTTCAGAACAAATGCGGCGTCTGCTTTCTCGACTCTCTCGACGTTTGAAAGGGTTCTCTCACCAGCAGACGCTCGTGCGACTTCGGAACGTGGCTGACTTCACGCCACTTGTAATCTACGACATTGGTGCGTATCACGGCACATGGACGCTGGATGCAAGAAAAATATTTCCTGCAGCACAGTACTTTTTGTTCGAAGCCAATCCCGACAACGCGCCAGTATTGCAAGCATCCGGAGAACGCTATTTCATTGCCGCATTGGCTCGAGACGAAAGGCAGGCCGCTTTTTATGTGCCAAAGAGTGACATCCCTGCGACGGGCGCCTCACTCTACAGGGAGCAGACTGCTCACTACCTGGGCGAGAGCGCGCGTGTTGTGAAACTGACAACGCGCCGATTGGACACACTTGCGACGGAACATGACCTCCCGTCCCCCGATCTTGTAAAATTGGATGTGCAGGGCGCGGAGCTGGACGTGCTCCGTGGCGCGGGTAGCCTGTTGCACACTTGCAGCGCCCTCATCGCCGAGGTCTCACTTTTGCGGGGTAACGAGGGCGCGCCTGTTGCCGCAGAAGTTATCGCAGGTATCAACGACCATGGATTCAAATGCGTGGATATTTGCAAAATCCGGCGCACCGCGGTCGGGAGCGTCGGGCAGCTCGATCTCCTGTTCGTAAACACCACGCTTTACGCGAAATTTCGCACAGCCGCTGATTTGACAGACCTGTAACCGCCGCCGAGCCTGATGGGAACTTGCCCAATACGTTACGAGCCCTTCATGGGCGTGTACTCAGTGAGGTCAGTTATCTCCTTGGACGCATGAAGACCCTGACCATCGCCGCGCGTTTCTGCGGGCCTGCGACCTCTTCGAACGGTGGTTATTTCGCCGGGCTGGTGGCGACGCTCGCGTCCCGGACGCTGGCGGTGCGGCTGCTGAAGCCGCCACCGCTGGACACCGAGCTGGCCGTCAGGGAGCTCGCGGACGGTGCGCTGCAGGTCGTGCAGGGCGAGGAGCCGATCGGCGAGGCGCGCCCCGCGCTGCTGGAGCTCGACGTGCCGCCCGCCCCGGACTATCTCGAGGCGGTCGAAGCCTCGCGTCGCTACGCGGGCTTTCGCTATCACCGCTTCCCCAGCTGCTTCGTGTGCGGCGTGCGGCGGGTGCGCGGGGACGGCCTGCGCATTTTCGCCGGCCCCATCCCTGAGCGCGGGGTGGTCGCGGCGCCCTGGGTTCCGGATGCCTCGCTCGATCTGGGTGATGGCAAGGTGCGCGCAGAGTTCATGTCGGCGGCGCTCGATTGTCCCGGTTACTACGCCGTCGCC
>Ga0209238_1000422_pt1 | contig 15057 bp, 18 predicted proteins | sample GraSoi013_1_20cm_FD_185823 | JGI IMG/M metagenome (GOLD analysis project Ga0209238, IMG submission 185823) | Grasslands soil microbial communities from the Angelo Coastal Reserve, California, USA - Sample 10_02_2013_1_20cm (SPAdes) (version 2) | ecosystem: Environmental > Terrestrial > Soil >...
ACCATCTGGTCTATTCGTGCCCGCGGTGCGGGACGCAGGTCGATTCCGAGGCGATCCGGTGCTCGTGCGGCGCGTGGTTCGAAGACTGACCCTGTCCAAGTATCAGGGTTGAGAACTGTTGGAAAGACTCCTTATCTTGCCACCTCCTCGTTCCTTGGTCGACGGACCCACCCCCGCCGAAAGGAACCCTCACCCAAGATGAAACCGAAACGCCCACGGATCTCGAACCGGAAGACATATTATCTGGTCCTCTGGTGGATGTCCCAGACGCCGTACGCGGCGATCTTCGAGAACGAAGTGGCGGCTGAGGCGGCGGCGAATGTCCGAAACGCCCTCATGGTGACGATCTCGGGTCGCGACGCCAAGGTGGATACCATTTTGGACTGGTACCGCCGGGACGAATCGGGCCGACCGATGCCCGCGGAGTGGCGGGACCTCGTCGGTCAGATTCACGTGCCGTGGCTCGCGAAGCCCAAGGCCGCCGTCTGATCGCGCGATCCGAGGGACGCCCCAGCCGGCCCACCCGCCGACTCGGGCTAAGGATCCCGATGGGGACTCTATCAAATCGGATAGAGAGGAAGAAACGACTATAGCCTCAGACCGCAGGAGCGGGTTGCCGCCATGGCGCAATCGCAAGACGTCGTCGCGGAGTGTCCGACCTGCAAGGCGGTCGTGGCACTCGACGCGACGGAATGTCCGCAATGCGGAGAATTGTTTGACCAGGGGGTCGCCACCGACAGCCCGGTCGGCGCGGACGCGCGCGGGGTGGACCGAAGTGCCAGCGAGGATTCCGCGGAGGAACCAAAGACCGGGTTCCGAGAGAAGTTCCTCTTCTACACCGGGATTTTCCTTATCCTGCTCGGTGGGCCTGGCATTGCTCTGGGGTCCTGGCTCCACGACGTGCTTCAGATTAGCGTCGGGGAGTTCCGTGCGTTCGACGTCTTCGGGCCCTGGAACCGGCTCGTCACCGCCATCGGACTCATTGTCCTCATCGTGGGAATCGTCTTCCTCATCCTGAGCCTCCGGTTTTCGCGTCCCTCGGACGTCGAGAAAGACCTCGATGCCCTCCGCGAATCGTGACGATTGCAGGAGCGCTCCCTCCCTCGCCTATATCGTTATATACCGTACATCGCGATGCGAAAGAAGCCGGCGACGGGGGGTCGCCGCATGGAGTGGGGAATGGCGTATTCAGGGTCTGGCCTCCGACCTTCGAACGTACCGGTAGAAGAAGGGAAGGTCTACGAGGCCAAGATCGAGGATATCGGACGCGAGGGCGATGGACTCGCACGGATCCAGAACTTCGTCGTGTTCGTCCCAGGGACGAAGGTCGGGGATCAGGTGAAGATCCGGATCACGAAGGTCCACCGCCGCATGGCCTTCGGAGAAGTCCTCAAGGAATGATGCGGCACGGTCCGGGGGAGGCGTGCATGGCACCAGCGGCAGCCGCGCCCGGGTGACGAAGTCGAGGCGGGATCGCCGGCTTCGAAAACTGTAAAATAACTTCCTTATACCTGCGGAACCCCATCGACTCTTTAGGCCGATGTTCATGGTTTTCACCCGCGCTGCCGCGATCGCTTTCGCGTCCTCTGCCGCCTTGGCTGTGGTGCTCGCGTCCTCCGTGGCCGTCGCGGACGGGACCGATTCGGACGGCGACGGGGTCTCGGACGGGCTCGAAGATGCGACCCAGCGGACCGTCGCCGCGAGCGCCGCGGGGGACGAGTTCAGCGTGTCGAGCCACCTGGGAACCGCTGCCCTGGAGGACCAGTTTGACCTGTCATACCATGCGGGGACGTTCGAGGTGGCCTACAGCCGGACCGATGGGATCGGCAGCTCCTACGAGCTTAACCTCCTGAATCTGATCGCATGGAAGGACGGGAACGGCAACAGTCGGATCGACAACGGAGAGATCGTCCGGACGACGGCCTTGGGTAGTGCCGCCTTCGGTGACGCCCCGGTCCTCGCGTCGAATTGGACCGACACCGACGGAGGCCGTGTCTTCGAGTTCTTGGTGCAGAGCCGCGACGGCAACGCCACCCTGAACATCACCGTCGCGCAACGCTTCGAGCGGATCGACACCATCGTGCTCACGCCGATGGAAGCGAGATTGGACATTCGGATCAAGCCGGCCGTGGTTCCACCGGGTGCGAACCTCGGCCTCGAATTCCGCATGGACACACACGAACGGGTCCTCCTCGAGGACCACAGTTGGGACGAGGTGCAAGGCTTCGCCCCGAATGAAAAGGAGATCAATGTCACCGCGAGCGGTCGGGGCCATTCGTCGACCGTGTTCTTCTCCTGGTCCAACACGGTCCTTGCGGACGGCAGCGGGATCCCGGTCGCACTCCTGGGCGGGCCCTTCGAGCCCGGTCCGTACAACCTGACCCTCAATTATGCGTTCGGATCTTCCACGCCGAGCAACACGATCCTTCAGCACGCGACGCTCGGGGTGCGCAGCGCCCTCTTCGACATCCGTCGAGCCACGGTGCCGAGTTCCGGACCCCAAGGCGATTTCGTCCTCTACGCGGCGACTCTCGCTGGTGTGACCGCCTTCGTGGCGGTGACGATCGTCCTCGCAAATCGCCGCACGAGCCGCAAGCCTTAACGCCTTTCTCCGTTACGGTTCGCGGCGGTCTCCTTGGTGGCCATCGAGAACATCCTACTCGCAGCCGTCTCCGTCTTTGCGCTCGCCCTCACCCTCATCGCGGTAATCGCATTCAGGCGAACCCGAGATGGACACCTCGTGTTCCTCGGTGCCGCGTTCGGCGTCTTCTTCCTGAAGGGTCTGCTCCTCACGATTTTCCTCTTTACGCCGACCATCGACCTTCGACAGGCCTTCCTCCTGTCGGGCGCCCTCGACCTCGTGATCCTCGCCCTGTTCTACGGGTTCACGTTGCGGCGTTGAGCGGTGCATGGCGTCCAAGGACGAAGGGATCCTGGCGGTCCAAACTCGAAGGGACCTCTACGATTTTGTCCGCCGGAACCCCGGATTTCACCTTCGCGAGCTGTCTCGCGCTCTCAATCTCTCGATTACCCTGGCGGACTATCACCTCCGGTTCCTCGAGAGACACGACCTGATCACGTCCTCGATGGACGGAGAGTACAAACGGTTCTATCCACGGTCCACGCCCGGACTCTCGGACTCCCGCCCCGCCCTGACCGATGCGGGTCGACAGATCCTCGCGTTCCTCCGGCAGCCGGTGCCACTCCGCGTGATCAATTTTCTGATGGAGCGGGAGGATGCGACCCACAAGCAGATCTTGGAGCAAGTGTCGGTATCGCCGTCGACCCTCTCCCATCACCTGAAGAAAATGCAGGCGGCGGGAATCATCGACCGCGCGGAATTGAAGGAACGTGGGTATCGAGTCGTCGATCCAAAGACCGTCGCCCGCCTCATGACGACGTACGAGCTCGCGACCTCAGACCAGGTGGACACGTTCATCCGCGTTTGGGGCGAGTTCCGGTTGTAGCACCGATCGGCGGCTCGTGGGCGCACGATTCCGGACAGGCCATCACATAATGCTGCGCAGGTCCTCAGCGACCCATTCGAGGAATTCCTTGTCCGTCGCTCCAAAGGCGTTCAGTTGATCCGAGTCGATGTCGATCTCCGCAAAGGGGGCGCCGTCCCGAAGGATTGGGACCACGATTTCGGCACGCGTGTTGATGAAGCACTGCAGGTATCGCGGGTCGGTGTTCACGTCCGGGACGATCACGGTCGCCTTCTCCGCGACCGCGGCTCCGCAGATCCCCTCCCCGATTGGAATGCGGGCGTGTTGCGTCGCGCTGGGCCCCGACCACGAGACGAGGACAAGTTCGGGACCGTCGACCACGTAGATGCCGACCCAGGTGTAGTGCGGGATCTTCCGGAGTTCTCGGCAGACGAAATCCGTGATTGCCTTTCGCTGACTGCCGGAGTGGATGATCTTCTGAAGGCGGGCGGCGACTTCGTCGTAGCTCACCTTGCCCTTCTCGCCCGCCATGACCTCCCCGAACTTTCCGACGCCCTTCATGTCGTATTCCGCGGCGTCGAAGGGTCGGGTTCGCCATAAGCCTTGCGGAAGAAGGTGCAGAGTCGATTATCGCCCGTCATCTTGAGGCAGCTTCTGTGGAACCGAAAGGATCGCAAGCCCGACGTCGAGTCCGAACATGTTCTGTGAAAGCTTGAAATACTTCACCTTGATGAACCGCAACCGGCCCTCCAGAACGAACGCCGTTCTCATTTCTCGAAGGGGGGCGAAGGGCCTTCCCCCCTTTGCTCGGGGGGTCGGAGGACGCGCGATTCGAAAAGCTGACCACAGTTTTGAGCCGCATTCGAAAAACGTTTTATAGATTCGAGTTATTGTGGGAGTTGCTTAGACAAGCATCCCTCCACAACGAGGCCGTTCAGGATTCCTGGACGGCCCTTTTTTCCAGGGTTGATCGACCTCATTCTCGGCTAGGACATGGGTGGAAGCGAAATGTCTTTCGTATTGACTTTCACCCGGCGCCCCTCCACTTTGAGTCGTCCTTCCGCGAACAGGCGGACCGCGAGGGGAAGGAAGATGTGCTCCTGCTCCAAGATTCGCGCTGCGAGCGTCTCCTCCGTATCGTCCTCATGGACGGGGACCGCTTTTTGAAGGATAATCGGTCCCCCGTCGATGGACGCATCGGTGAAATGGACTGTGCATCCGGTGACCTTGACCCCGGCCGCGAGGGCATCCCGTTGGGCGTGGGCCCCGGGGAAGGCCGGCAACAGTGAGGGGTGGATGTTCATGATGCGCATCGGGAATTGCCCAATGAAGTAGGTGGTCACGAGGCGCATGAACCCCGCGAAGACGACGAGGTCCGCCCGCTTCTCCCGCAGGACCTTCACGACCTCCCGTTCGAATGCGGTCCGGTCTTTCCCGAAAGGCCGATGGTCCACGACGACGGCGGGGACACTCGCCTTCTTCGCCCGCTCGATCACTGGCGCTCCCGGGACGTTGCAGACGAGGACGACGATCTCCGCCGCCAGATCCCCGCGGTCGCGCGCGTCCACGAGGCTTTGGAAGTCCGTGCCCCTCCCGGACGCGAGCACCCCGACGCGGAGACGGTCCATCCGATCCCTCAATGCTTGAACAGCCGCGTCCCCGTGAACACCATGGCGATTCCGGCCTCATCGGCGGCCGCGATCACTTCCGCATCGCGGATCGAACCGCCCGGTTGTGCAATCACGGCGACGCCCCCTTTCGCCAATTCGTCGAGGCCGTCCCGGAACGGGAAATAGGCGTCGCTCACCGCGACGCTCCCGCGAGCCGCCTCTTTCGCCTTGTAGCAGGCAAGCATGCACGCGTCGACCCGACTCATCTGACCCGCGCCGATGCCGACCGTCCGTTCTCCATGCGCAAGGACGATCGAATTCGATTTCACGTACCGACTCACGGTGATCCCGAACAGCACGTCCCGCATCTGATCGGCGGTCGGTGAGGTTTTCGTCACGACCTTGAACGATTCCGGCCGCGATTCGGGAAATCCCGTTGTCTGCAGGAGCACGCCGCCGAGTACGCGGACCATGTCGACCCCGTGATCCTTCCGAAACGGCCCCCGCGTCCGGAGGATGAGGAACGTCCCTTTCTTCTTTCCTTTCAACATCTCGAGCGCCTGCGGCTCGTACCCCGGGGCGATGACCGCGTCGAGCACGTCCCCCTTCATCGCCTTCGCCGTCGGAAGGTCGATCGTTCGGTTCACGCCGACGACGCCCCCATAGGCGGAGATCGGATCGGCGGCATGGGCCTCCTCGTAGGCCTGCGCGAGGGTCGGGCCCAGTGCAACCCCGGAAGGGTTCGTGTGCTTGATCACGACCGCGGCGGGACGCTCGAATTCCGTCGCGACGCGGAGAGCCGCGTCGAGGTCGATCAGATTGTTGTACGACAGCTCCCGGCCCTGGAGTCGCTCCGCGGTCGCGGTCGCCGCGAATCGGTACGGTTCCCGATACAGCGCGGCCCGCTGGTAGGGGTTCTCGCCGTACCGGAGGTCAGCAATCTTGTCATACGCGAGGCGGAGAGCCGGGGGGAGCGATCCTCCTTGGCGGGAGGCGAGGTAGTTGAAGATCGCGGCATCGTACCGGGACGTGTATTCGAACGCCTCGAGGGCGAGATCCTCCCGGAGTTTCGCCGGAAGCCCTTTGTGTTCCCGCCACGCCTGAAGCACGTCGCGGTACCGGGCGGGGTTCACGACCACGCCGACCCGCGAGGCATTCTTTGCGGCCGCCCGAATCAGGGAGACACCTCCGATGTCGATGTTCTCGACCGCGTCGTCCACCGTCACGTCCGGCTTGGCCACGGTCGCCTCGAACGGGTAGAGATTCACGATGACGAGATCGATCGCGACGGCGCCCAAATCCTGGAGGTCCTTCTCGTCTCCGGTCGGCGCGAGGATTCCGGCGAAGATGCGGGGATGCAAGGTCTTCACGCGGCCGCCGAGTCCTTCGCGGAGGCCCGTGTAATCGGCGACGGTCGTGACGGAGAGGCCTGCGTCCTTCAGGGCCTTCGCGGTCCCGTCCGTGCCGATTAACTCAAAGCCGAGGTCCCGCAAACCGCGGGCCAACTCGACCAGCCCCTCCTTGTCCGATACGCTGAGGAGCGCCCGCGGGGGAGAAACCATCCCTATTACCGAGTCCCCATAGGGAGAACCCAATTAAAGGTTGGGACAACCGTGGATGAATCCGCTCGCTCGCGGCATTCACCCGGGTAGATCGGGACGGGGCGCGAGGCCCGCGTCCTTCAGCACCTTCGATACCACGCCGTCCCAGCCCACGGGCATGACATGAACGCCGCGGACGCCTTCGATTTTTTTCAACGCCTTGATCGTTCGGACCGCGATGCTCACGCCTTCCGCCTTCGGATTCGGCGCCTTCTCCATTCGGTCCATGATATGCTTGGGGACGACCGCTCCGAGTTTGTCCTCCATGAACCGCGCCATCTTCAATGATTTCAATGGGATCACGCCGGCGAGGATATACACCTTCTCGTGAAGCCACTCCTTTCGCACGAGGCGCATCCATTCCTCGAAGGCGGCGACGTCGTAGACCCCTTGGGTCTGCACGAAATCGGCGCCGGCCATGACCTTCGCCCGAAGTTTGCCGAACGACTCCTCTTTCGAGCCGCGAAACGGATCCGCCGCGGCGCCGATGAACACCCTCGGCGGCGTCTCGACGGTGTCGCCCCCTCGGAGGGTCCCGCTCTCTCGAAGATTCCGAACCGTCTCGATCATCTCCTCCGTCTTCAGGTCGAAGACCCCCTTCGCCTCCCGCTCGTTCCCAGCGGAAGGAGGGTCGCCCCAGAGACACAGCACGTTCCGGATTCCGAGGGCGGCCGCCCCGAGCAGGTCTGCTTGGAGCGCGATCCGATTCCGATCGCGGACGACCATTTGCATGACCGGCTCGACGCCTTCCTGGAGCACGATCGCCGCGGCCGCGAGGGAGGAGATCTGCACACGGGCCCGCGTGCAGTCCGTCACGTTGCACGCATCGACGGCCCCTCGGTACCGGGCGGCGTTCTGCCGGATTTCCGTCGCATCCGCCGACGCCGGCGGCGCGATTTCTGCGGTGACCGCAAATGCGCCCGAGGCCAGGACGCGTTCCAGGCGACTCCCCGAGCGGATCGCGCGGACGCCCACCGCCTCCGCCATCGGGGCGATGGAACACGCCGAATGATATCTATGCTTCGCTCGAATCTGAGATCCTACCATCCGTATCGATCGCACAGTTCCAAGGTGCGGATCATGCGGAGGAAGTCGCGTGCATGGAGCGCAAGCCAAGGCTTCCGGACGACGACCCGAAGAGTCAGTCTCGCATCCACCGCACGCCAATCGAGCCCTTGCAGTTCCTCGGTCACGGAGTTCATCAGGCGATCGCTCCAGGTTCGAACGCGCTCGATCATCCAGGAAAGGAGGGGGTCGAGGAACGGGGACGACCGCAAGATCCGATCGTAGGCCATCATCGCGTTCGGGTCCTCGCCTTCGAGGGCCGCCACGGCGCATTCCCCTGCGATGCGCCCGCTGAAGAGTCCCGGATGGATTCCCGCGCCGTTCATCGGATTCGTGATGCCACCCGCATCACCGACGATCGCGAGGCCGGGCATCGCGAGCGCGGACAAATCATATCGGTACGGGATCGAGCCGGCGATCGTCTGCGTGCGGCGCGCGATGTCGATCCCGAACTTCCGACAGAAGGCCACCGTCGCGGCGTGTCCATCGATCGGTCCTCCCGCGCCGACGTTCACGTCCTCGCCTTTGGGGAAGACCCACGCGTAGCCGCCTTCGTATGCTCGACTCACAAACAGGAGGAAGAAGTCCGGATCGAGGATGGGCACGTCCTCGCGGCGGAAACGGTACTCGTACGCGACGATCTTCTCGAGGCTCCGCACCAGGCCCGCCTGCCTCGCGACGAGGCTCGCCGGTCCATCCGCCCCGATGACGATTCGTGCGTCGACGTGTCCGCCGTTCGCTTCGATCCGCCAGCCCCCGTCGTGCGGGGAGATTGCCGTCACCCGGGACGATGTCCGCAGGTCCGCGCCATTGTCCACGGCGCCGTCCACGATCCACCGATCGAAGGCCGGGCGATCGATCGCGTATCCGGGCAGCCGCGTGATGTAGAACCACTTCCCGTTCGGGGCGACCGCCTTCGCACCCGATACCCGCTGCGCGATCCACTCCTCGCGGGGCCGGAGACCGTTTGACTCGAGCCCGAACTCGCTCACTCCCTCCGCGCATTGCACCGGCTCGCCGACGACCTTCTTCTTGTCGAGGAGCGCGGTTCGGAAGCCCGCGGCCGCGAGCTGCCGCGCGGCCATTCCTCCGGAAGGACCGGCACCCACGACGACCGCGTCGAACACGTCGGGTCGGGAGCCGGGTGCGGATATATCGGCCTTACGCCGTGGCCTCGGCGGGGAATCGTCCCGCGAGGTCTTCACCGTGGGCGGTCGTCCGATAGACGTAGGGCGGGACCCCGCGGCGAAGCGCCGGTCCGCGCTGCTTCGAGACGAGCTGGACCGCGGTCAAGACGCGGAGGCTGTTCACGGTCGTGTATTCGGAGAGGCCCATCTCCTCCACGATCTCATTCGCGCTCGCGTCGGGATGGTCCCGCAGGAAATGGAGGATTGCGAGTTTCTGTCGATCGAGGACTTCCGAGATCGGTCGTTTCTCCGGGCGCGGCTCGAGCTCCAGTCGCTCGTACAACCGCTTGCCCTGCTCCGACGGAGACACGACGACCTGGAGGAGGGCCTCCTTTTCGATCTCGAGCAGGTGCTTCGCCACCGCCGCGGGCGCGATCCCCATCTGGGCGGCGAGCTCCGAGATCTTCGAGTCCCGATTCCGATACACCTTGTTCTCGACCACGATCGAGAGGACCTCGCGCTGGCGCTCCGTGAGGAGTCGAGACCAGTCGGTAGAGTGCATCCGCAGGTCAAAGGCCGGGACCCGTCTTAAGCGTTTTTGTGGGACGCCGGCGAAGGGTCTTTGTCAGACAAAAACAGCGTACGAAATCGCGGCGTGGCGTCGTTGTCAGACACGTCGCTCTCCATCGTCTCCAAGGCTATAACCGGTGGGCCGTCTTCCCGATTTTCCGGTGATGGAGTGCCCGGCGCGCTCATCGACGGGAAGAAAATTGCGGACGACGTTCGCGCGGATCTGAAACCGCGCCTCGCCGCCCTCGCCGACCGCGGGATCGTGCCCGGCCTCGCCGCGATCATCGTCGGCGAGGATCCGGGCTCGAAGCTCTACGTGAAGATGAAGGGCAAAGCCTCCGAGGAAATGGGCCTCGCACATTGGACCGTCGAGTTGCCCGAGCAGGTACCCGAGCGTCGCTTGCTCGACGAGATCGCCCGCCTGAATGCAGATTCGAAGGTCCACGGGATCCTCGTCCAGCAGCCGCTCCCCCCGCAGATCCGCGTGGACGCGGCCGTCTCCGCGGTAGATCCGCAGAAGGACGTGGACTGCTTCCATCCCACGAACGTGGGACTCGTCCTGATCGGCCGACCGCGGTTCGCGCCCGCCACGCCCGCGGGTGTCGTGGAGCTCCTCCTCCGTTCCGGACACGATCCCGGCGGCCAGGACGTCGTCATCGTGGGCCGCAGCAACATCGTCGGGAAGCCGCTCGCGGCCCTCCTGATGCAAAAGGCGAAAGGGGCCAATGCGACGGTCACGGTGGCGCACAGCGGCACCCGCGACCTTGCCTCGCACACGCGGCGCGCGGACATTCTCGTCGCGGCCATGGGTTCGCCCCGGTTCGTGAAGGCGGACATGGTGCGAAGCGGCGTCGTCGTGATCGACGTGGGCATCAATCGGATTCCGGACGCGACCGCGAAGGGTGGGTACCGGACGGTGGGGGACGTAGATTTCGAGGCCGTGCGCTCGAAGGCGAAGGCGATCAGCCCCGTCCCTGGCGGGGTCGGTCCGATGACGATCGCGATGCTCCTGACCAACACGGTGCACGCGGCGGAGCTTTCCGGGGAAGCGTGAGACGAAAGCTCTTATCGACTGCGCCGTTTCCTGCGGGTCGCCATGCGGGTCCTCGTGGTCGGGGGAGGAGGACGTGAGCATGCGATGGTCGAGGCGTTGCGCCGGAGCCGGGCGGAGATCTACGCCGCGATGGCGAATCAGAATCCCGGAATCCGACGTGCGTCGAAGGACGTGCTCCTCGGCGACGTGACGGCGGTCGATCCGATCGTGCGGTGGGCGTCTGGGCGGCAAATCGAACTCGCGATCATCGGGCCGGAGGGGCCCCTTGAGAAAGGGATCACGGACGCCCTCGAGGCGGCTCACATTCCGACCGTCGGGCCGTCCCGGGAGGCCGCGCAGCTCGAGACGAACAAGGAGTTCACGCGGGAGCTGATGCGAGACCAGGGGATCCCAGGCGCCCCCCGGTTTTGGGCGTTCGACGACTTCGCGGAATTCGAGACATTCGTGGACGCCTCCGATTTCGAGTTCGTGATCAAACCCCTCGGTCTCACGGCGGGCAAGGGGGTGCGCGTCTGGGGTGACCACTTCACGACGAAGGCCGAGGCGATCGCCTATGGGAAGGAGATCGTGACGAAACGGATCGGTGGCGTCCCCCGGTTCCTCGTGGAGGAGAAGGTGGTCGGCGAGGAGTTTTCTCTCCAAGCATTCTGCGACGGACACTCCCTCGTGGCCGCACCGCTCGCGCAGGATCACAAGCGCGCCTACGAAGAGGACAAGGGACCGAACACGGGGGGGATGGGGTCCTACAGCGACGCGGACCATCTGCTGCCCTTCGTCGGGAGGCAGGATTTCGAGGGCGCACTCGAGACGATGCGCAAGACGGTCGCGGCTATGGCGGCTCGCGGCACGCCGTTCAAGGGAATCCTGTACGGCGGCTTCATGGCGACGAAAGACGGCCCCAAGCTCCTCGAATTCAACGTCCGGTTCGCGGACCCGGAATCCATGAACGTCCTGCCGATCCTGGAGGACGACTTCCTCGAGACGTGCCAACGCCTCACGGAGGGAGGTCTCCCGGCATCGCTCAAGTTCTCGCGCCAAGCGACCGTCTGCAAGTACGTCGTCCCGATGGGATATGGATCCCATCCGAAGGCGGGGGAGCAGCTAAAGGTCGACGAGCAGAGCATTCGCCAGACCGGCGCGAAACTCTACTACGCGAGCGTCGACGAGAAGGGCGGCCACCTGTACACGACGACCTCCCGGTCTCTCGCCATCGTCGGGATCGCGGCAAATCTCGCGGAGGCCGAGTCGGTGTCCGAAGAGGCCCTCGCCTTCGTCGCCGGGAGCTTCTATGCCCGGCGGGACATCGGGAAGCCGGAAGTCATCCAGCAGAAGGTCGAACGGATGCGGAAGATTCGAGGAGGCCGGTGAGATGACGGACCCCGTACAATCGGATGGTTAACATGTTAAGCCTTCCCGCGAGCCCGCGCGTCCTTCGTAGCCCGGCCCGGCCCCAGGAAGCGGTGCGTCCGCTGCGGGTCCACGTCTCCCTTGGCGAAACATAACTTTCAATTGATGATGCGTACTCGTGGGAATCGATGCTTGCCCAGCATCGCCGCATCGTCCTTGTCCTCGCAATTTCCGCGGCCGTAGTCTTGAGCATCGGAGCGGGAGCGATTCTGCTCCTGCGTCCGTCGGTCGAAATGCGCGTCACCGACGTTGGGATGGTCCCGGACTCCCCGCAGGTTGGCATGACGGAGGTCCACGTCCAGCTCATCCTGCGGAATGTGGGGTCGTCGCAGGCCCACTTCGCTTGGTTTACCCTTTTCGCATATGATCCAACAACGGGCTCTCTCTTCGAAACGTGGGCCCATATGGAAGTTCGGCTGAATCCCGGGGAGACCTGGAGACTCTCCGGAACCGCGAACGTGACCGGTCACCCGTCCGGGGTCGCGTTCACCATGAAGCTCTTCCCGAGTCAAGCGCCGAGCTGGGAGACCTCGCTCGAGCCTGATCGGCCCGTGACCTGGACCGGTTGACGGGGAAGGTTCGGCGATCCAGAGTGACAGGATCGTGGCACAGCCTTGAAGCCGAGCCGACCGGATGCCCCGATGCTCGGTGGGTTAACATGTTAAGCCCGCGGTCGCCGGAACGCCTGGAGACTCATTCGAGGGATTGATACTGGAGCCAGCGCCACTCGGACACCGAGGCGGCGGAGACGTGCTGCGAGATCATCCGCCTCGTTCGCAGGCATCGCGAGGACCGACTGGCCGATCCACACGACGCCCGCACGGTGGATGAATCCCGGTTCCTCTCGCCGGCGGTCGCCGACGGTTCGTTTCCTCCCGAAAACGATCTGGCAGACTCTCGCGGCGACGGACCGGGCGGCGCCCGATACATCGTACGATACCAGCACGCAATCTCCCCCGGAGGACGCATCGAAGGTCATGCTCATTACTATATATACAGTCATATAATAATGTTTCTCCGGGAGATGGCAGAAAGTACTCCCCGTATTGGTTAACATGTTAACCGTCTGGACGAGCGCCCGTTCGCGGGCGGTGCTTCTCTCATTCGAACCCGTTCCCATAGGCCGAGGGCCAACCCTCAAATAACGGGATGGGCCATCCGCGCGCCGTGAAGAATCTCGACGACGTGATCGAAGAGATCGAGTCCCGGCTCGACGAGAAGGATGAGGTTCGCGAGCTCACGATTAAGTCTTCTCGCACGATCGCCCGCCTGAGTGGTTCCGCGATCCAGGGAATGCATCGTGGGCTTGACGTCGACACGCAACTCCAAGAGACCCGCGAGGAGATCCTGAAACTCCGAAGCCTCCTGAAGGACCATCCGGATCTGTACCACACCGGCATCGTGGAGAACGCGATGCAGGAGGCATGTGAAGCGTTCCTCGTCCACGCGATCCTCGAGGCGGAGGGCTTGCCCGCTCCAAAGGACATCGGGGTGACGGACACGGCCTACCTGCTCGGCCTGGGCGACGTCGTGGGCGAACTACGCCGATTCTCGCTCGAGCATCTTCGCCGGGGAGACATCAAGCTCGCCTCTTCCTACCTGGAGAAGATGGAGCGGATTTTGGACGCCCTCATGCGGTTCGATTATCCAACCGCTCTCGTAGCCCTCAAGCGCAAGCAAGACGTCGCCCGGAGCCTTATTGAGAAGACCCGCGGCGAGGTCGCGGTGGCCGCGCGAAGTCAGGAACTCGCGGACAAACTCGATGCCGTCCGCGAGAAGCTGTGAGAGGTCTGCAGTCAGCGCACATCCTCATACCAAGTCTTCTTATCTTCAGACAGCCGTCGATGTGAAGGATTTAGGAGGGCAATCGGCTGAGGTTGGTCCCCAGACTCGCCGTCGGCTCGGCCGTGGGTGCTGCGTTCCTGGTCGGCCTGTTCGTTCTCTTCGGGATCTCCGAGACGATGAGCGGGGCGGAATTGATCCTCCTTGCGGCGGTCGTCGGTGTCGCTCTTCCGATCGGAGTACTGCTCGGGTTCCTCGCGGCGCGACGGATCTGGTTCAAGAGCATGCCCGCAGGATTCTATCGAAAGAGGCCTGCCTACTGGTCGTGGTCCATCCCGATCTTGATTTCCGTGTTCGGATATCGGGCTGTGAACTTGTTTCCCTTGCAGATTGTGGCCGCGGCCTCCCTCGGAGGGCTCGGGGTCATGGCGACCATCGCCGTCGGGATGGCCCTCTTCGAGCGAAGGGCCGATTGTCAGCTCTCCGTTGCCCGCGATCCGGCCTTTTTTGAACGGTGGGTGGAGTACCGGGTCGAAAGGCGGCATGAGTCGACCGCGCGATAGCGTTGGTCAACCCCTCGAGGAATTCCGTTTCCTTACGTTATCAGGGTAGATTCCTGGGTCGGAATTCATTTAAAAAGCCCCAGGCATCGAACGGCACATTCCACCCAGCGAGGCCCTCGCCTCTGCACTCAGGGCGAGGCTCCAGGGGGAGCCTACCATGGCGGATGTCCAGAAAGTAGCCAGCGGAATCCCGGGACTCGACGATCTGATTGAAGGCGGATTTTGGCCGAAGTCGACCGTGGTGATCCTCGGCTCGAGCGGGACGGGCAAGTCCACCTTTGCGATCCAATTCCTGATGGAAGGGATCGAGCAGGGCGAGCAGGCCCTGTACGTGACCCTCGAGGAACCGCCGGAACAGATCATGCGCGAGGCGGACCTCATGGGTTTCGACATGCGCAAGTACTACGAGAAATCGCTCTTCTTCATCCACCTCAAGGGCCGCAACTTCAAGAAGATGATTGAGGAGCAGCTGCCCCAGCTTGTGAAGGCGCGGGCGGACTACAACATCGCCACGCGCGTCGTGATCGACCCGATGACCCCCGTGATCTGGGCGACCGCGGAGAAGCTGGAGCAGCGCGAACTGATCGGCAAGCTGTTCTACACGCTCAAGGAACTCGGCGTCGTGCTCTGCACGGTCGAGGAGCACGCGAAACCCGGCGAGACGATCGGGGAGGACGTGCTCCTGCCGATCTACCTCTCCGACGGCGCGATCCACCTGGAGTACTATCCGATCGGCGGCGCCTTCAACCGCACGCTGAAGCTCCTGAAGATGCGCGGCGTGCACCACGGCGAGGGCGTGTACCCGTACCTGTTCGCCCGCGGCGTGGGCATC
>Ga0209238_1000423_pt1 | contig 15056 bp, 12 predicted proteins | sample GraSoi013_1_20cm_FD_185823 | JGI IMG/M metagenome (GOLD analysis project Ga0209238, IMG submission 185823) | Grasslands soil microbial communities from the Angelo Coastal Reserve, California, USA - Sample 10_02_2013_1_20cm (SPAdes) (version 2) | ecosystem: Environmental > Terrestrial > Soil >...
GCGATCTCGCGCGGCGCCTGCGCACCCCAGCGGCCGAGCTGCTCGAGCACCTGCTGCACCAGCAGCTCGGGCGCCGAGGCTCCGGCGGTCACGCCGACGGCGCGCTTGCCCGTGAACCATTCGGCGCGCAGGTCCGCCGGTCCGTCGATCAGATAGCCGGGTACCCCGGCACGGTCGGCGAGCTCGCGCAGGCGGTTGGAGTTGGAGCTGGTGCGCGAACCCACCACCAGCAGCACGTCGCACTGCCCGAGAAGCTTCTTGACGGCGTCCTGGCGGTTCTGGGTCGCGTAGCAGATGTCTTCGCGGCGCGGGCTGGCGAGTCGCGGGAACCTGCGCCGCAGGGCGGCGGCGATCTCCGCGGTGTCGTCCACGGAGAGCGTGGTCTGGGTGACGGACGCCAGCCGCTCCGGATCGCGCACCTCGAGCGCGTCAACATCAGCGAGGTTCTGCACCAGATGGATGCGGCCGCCGCAGGAGCCATCGAAGCGGCCCATGGTGCCCTCGATCTCCGGGTGTCCGGCGTGGCCAATCAGGATCACGTCGCATCCCGCGCGCGCGTAGCGCTGTACCTCCATGTGGACCTTGGCCACCAGCGGGCAGGTCGCGTCGAACACCGTGAGACGCCGCGCCCGGGCCTCCTCCTCCACCGCGCGCGACACCCCGTGCGCGGAAAAAATCACCGTACCGCCCGCGGGCACTTCGGCGAGCTCATCGACGAACACCGCCCCGCGTGCTCGCAGGCGCTGCACCACGTGGTGATTGTGAACCACCTCGTGACGCACGTGGATCGGCGCGCCGAACAGCTCCAGCGCCCGCTCGACGATGTCGATGGCGCGATCGACGCCGGCACAGAAGCCGCGCGGGTTGGCGAGCAGCACCTGCATCAGCCGCGCACCCGCCTGGTCGCGCGGGTCTCGCGCCAGGCATCGATCAGCAGCACCACGGCGCCCACGGTGATGGCCGAATCGGCCAGGTTGAACGCGGGGAAGTACGCCTGCCGCCAGTGCACATGAATGAAGTCTACCACCCGGCCCAGGGTCAGGCGGTCGATCATGTTGCCGAGCGCCCCGCCGACGATGAGCGAGAGCCCGCAGGCGAGCAGGCCCTGGACCGCGGCGCGCAGCCGCCGCAGCCACACGATGAGGGCCGCGCTCACGCCGAGCGCGAGCAGCACGAAGAGCCAGCGCTGCCAGCCCGAGGCCTCCGAGAGGAAGCTGAAGGCCGCACCGGTGTTGTAAGTGAGAACGATGTCGAGCACCGGCAGCACGTGCACTGGCTCGAGCGGCGCAAAATGCCGCACCATCCAGGCCTTGATGAGCTGATCCGCCACGATGATCAGCGCCGCCAGCGGCAGGAAGCGCCAACCGCTCGCCCCCGCCCTGCCGTTGCCCGCCTCGCTCATACGAATTTCCGGTGCTCCCCCGGACCTTCGATGTTGCTGACGCAGCGTGCGCACAGCTGCGGGTGGCGCGCGTCCGAGCCGACATCCGCGCGCCGGTGCCAGCAGCGTACGCACTTGGGATCGGCGCTCGGCTGCGCGAGGATCCACACGCCGCTGCGGCCGGTATTGGCGGCCGCCACCGCTGCCGCGGGAGCCAGCGCGGCCTCGTGCACCTGCGCGTGCGAGGTGATCAGGAGGAAGCGCAGCTCCTCGCCGAGGACCGCGAAGCGCGCGGACTCCTCCGCCACGCAGTACACCTCGACCCGGGCATCCAGCGGCGCGCCGATGGTGCCGGCGTCGCGCAGCTTCTCCAGCTCGCGCGTGACGTCGGTGCGCAGCTGCAGGAGCGCGTCCCAGTCGATCGAGTCCGCAGGGGCTTGCGGCGGGGTATGCCAGGTCTCGTGAAACACCGACTCGCGGCGCTCGCCCGGAAGGTGGCGCCAGACCTCCTCGGCGGTGAAACTGAGGATGGGCGCGAGCCAGCGCACCATGCACTCGGCGATGTGGAACATGACGGTCTGCGCCGAGCGGCGCGCGGCGCCCGCGGCGGGCGTCGTGTACATGCGGTCCTTGAGGACGTCGAGGTAGAAGCCGCCCAGATCGACGCTGCAGAAGTTGTGCACCTTCTGATAGATCAGATGAAAGGTGTACTTGCGATAGGCCTCGAGGACCTCCGCCTGCAGGGTGCGCGTGCGCGCGAGCACCCAGCGATCCAGCGCCAGCAGCTGCGCGACCGGCACGGCGTGGCGTGCGGGATCGAAGCCGTGCAGATTGCCGAGCAGGAAGCGCAGGGTGTTGCGCATGCGGCGGTAGGAATCCGCCATGCGTTTGAGGATCTCGTCCGACACGCTCATCTCGTTGGCGTAGTCGGTCGCCGAGACCCACAGCCGCAACACGTCGGCGCCGAGACTGTTCATGACCTTCTGCGGCGCCACGACGTTGCCGAGCGATTTGGACATCTTGCGGCCCTTCTCGTCGACCGTGAACCCGTGGGTGAGCACCCCACGGTACGGCGCTCGCTCATACAGGGCCTCGGACAGGAGCAGCGCGCTGTGGAACCAGCCGCGATGCTGATCCGAGCCCTCGAGATACAGCTCCACCGGCGCGGCCACCTCCGGGCGCTCGGCGCCGACGCATTCGAACGACATTCCGGAGTCGGCCCACACGTCCATGACGTCGATGACCTTGTCGTAATGCTGCGCGTCCGCGCCGAGGAGCTCCTGCGGCTCGAGCGCGAACCAGGCGTCGATCCCGCCCCGCGCGACCCGCTCGGCGGCCGCCTCGATCAGCTCCTGGGTGCGCGGATGCCGCTCCCCGGTCTGTTTGTGCACGAACAGCGGAATCGGCACCCCCCAGGTGCGCTGGCGCGAGATGCACCAGTCGGGGCGGCTCTCGATCATGCCGCCGATACGCTGCTCGCCCCAGGCGGGCGTCCACTGCACGCCTCTGATGTCACGCAGGGTGTGCGCGCGCAGGCCGGCGCGCTCCATGCTGATGAACCACTGCGGTGTGGCGCGGAAGATGACCGGGGTCTTGTGACGCCAGCAATGCGGATAGCTGTGGCGCAGGGACTCCTGGTGCAGCAGCTGGCCAGCCTTGGCGAGTGCATCGATGATCACCGCGTTGGCCGCATCGACCCTGAGGCCGGCCACGAGCGGGGTATCGGACAGGAAGCGCCCATCGTTGCCGACCGGGTTGGTCACCGGCAGGCCGTAGCGCTGCCCGACGGCGAAATCCTCGATCCCGTGTCCCGGAGCGGTGTGCACCGCGCCGGTGCCGGCATCGAGCGTCACGTGCTCCCCGAGCACGACCGGCACCTGCCGGTCCTGCAAGGGGTGCTGCAGCTTCAGTCCCTCCAGGGCGCGGCCCTCGAATTGCGCCAGCACGGCAGCGCCCGGCAGGCCGAAGCGCCTGAGCGAGGATTCCAGGAGCTCGGCCGCCACGATCAGCCCGCGCCGCTCGCCGCCGCTTCCCGCCTGCGCGAGCGCATAGCGAAACTCCGCCCGCAGGGCGATGGCCTGATTCCCCGGCAGCGTCCAGGGCGTCGTGGTCCAGATCACGAGCTCCACGGGCGTCGTGCCGAGGCGTGTGGCGCTCACGCCGATGCGCGCCGCCAGATCGTCGCGGTCGGCGACGCGAAATGCCACGTCGATCGCCGGGGAGGTTTTCTCCTCGTACTCGACCTCGGCCTCCGCGAGCGCCGAGCGGCAATCGAGACACCAGTGCACGGGCTTCACGCCCTTATAGAGGTGTCCGTTGCGGATGATGCGGCCGAAGGCGCGCAGTTGCTGCGCCTCGTAGCCCGGCGACATGGTGAGGTAGGGTCGGTCCCAGTCGCCGAGGACGCCGAGTCGCTTGAAGTCGGCGCGCTGCAGATCGATCTGCTCGTGCGCATAGGCGCGGCAGGCGGCGCGAAAGGCCTGCGCGTCGAGCTTGTGGCCGGGCCGGCCGTGCTTTTTCTCGACCTGCAGCTCGATCGGCAGCCCGTGGCAATCCCACCCGGGGATGTAGGGTGAGTCGAAGCCGTCGAGCGAGCGCGACTTGACCACGATGTCCTTGAGGATCTTGTTGACCGCGTGACCGATGTGAATGGCGCCGTTGGCATACGGCGGGCCGTCGTGCAGCACGAAGCGCGGCCGCCCACGCGCCAGCTGCCGCAGCTTTGCATAGGTGCCGCGCTCCTCCCAGGCGCGCACCATCGCGGGCTCGCGCTGGGCGAGATCCGCTTTCATCGGGAAGTCGGTCTGCGGCAGGTTGATGGTGTGTTTGTAGTCCGCCATGGTCGTTCAATCATCGACGGGCCCGAGTCGCCGGGCCGTTCAGCATTTCAGGATGCGGCGCGCATCCGCAGCGTCGCGCCGCATCTGCGCGGTCAGCGCCTCGAGCGTCGCGAAGTGCGCCTCGTCGCGCAACTTCGCCGCGAACTCGACTTCAACCTCCCGACCGTACAGCTCGCCGGAAAAATCGAACAGGTGCGCTTCCAGCAGCGCCTCGACTGCGCCGATCGTGGGGCGCGTGCCGAGGCTGGCGACGCCCGGCAGCGCCGCGCTGGCCACCCCGTGCACCACGCGCACGGCAAAAATCCCGGCGACCGGCGCGCGCCGGCGCCCGAGCGGCAGATTGGCGGTCGGAAAGCCCAGATCCCGTCCCAGGCGCTTGCCCGGCATCACCCGCCCGCGCATCGACCAGGGCCGACCGAGCCAACGCCGCGCGCGCTCGAAGTCCCCGCACGCCAGCGCCGCGCGCACCCCGCTGCTGCTGACGCGCTCGCCGTCGAGTGTCACCGGGGCGAGCACGTCCACCTCGAACCCCAGACGCGTGCCGGCCGCAGCCAGCGCAGCCGCGGTCGCCTCGCCCTTGCGTCCGAAGCGAAAGTCGTGACCGACTACGACGAGCCTGGGGCGCAGCTCGCGCGCCAGGAGCTGCGCAAAGGCCTCACCCGGAAGGTTACGCAAAGCCTCGGCGAAGCGCAGCAGCCACAGGTAATCCACGCGGGTGCCCGCGAGGATCCGCCAGCGCTCGCGCAGCGAGGTGAGCCGCGCGGGCGGATCATCCGGCGCCAGGTACTCGCGCGGCATGGGCTCGAACGTCAACAGAACCGCGGCCGCCGCGCAGCGCGCCGCGTGCTCGTGCAGGCGTGCCAGCAGCGCCTGGTGGCCGAGGTGGATGCCATCGTATGCGCCGATGGTCAGCACGCAGCCGTCCGCGCGCCCCTGTGCGCCGCTGAGTCCTCGAATGAGCTCCATGATCCGCTTAAGCCATTGATGCCAAAAGACTAAGTTAACTTCGTTGGGCCGCGCGGCGCGCGCCCACGGGCAGTTTATGTGAAGCGGCCGCCGTCGGCCGTCCGTCTCGCCGCCGCGTTGACAAGCGCCGGCCCGATGCGCAGACTACCGGCCCTCGCTCGCTTGCGACCCGGCCGTGGATACGGAGATTTCTTGGCCAATACCAAGTCCGCCGAAAAGGCTGCCCGTCAGGCCGAGAAGCACCGCGCCCGCAATGTGGCGCTGCGCTCGCGCATGCGCACCGCGGTGCGAGACGTGACGACGGCCCTCGTGGGCGGCAACAAAGAGGCGGCCCAGAGCAGCTACATCCGGGCCGTCCCGATCATCGACTCGCTCGTGAGCAAGCAGATCATCCACCGCAACAAGGCTGCACGGCACAAGAGTCGCCTGGCGGCCCGTATCCGCGCAATGCAGTGAGGCAGTGATGAGCGCAGCGAACTCCAAGGCCAGCATCCCGATCCCGGTCATTCCGACCCCCCTCAAGTTGCGCCCGGCGGCGCGACGCCAGCATCTCCTGGAGATGATGCGTGCTCGCGTGCCGCTCGATCGTGCGCCTCCAAAGACCTCATAGCCGCTTCGCACAGGGCTTTCGTTCCTTCGCCGGTCGCCCCTGAGATCAGGAACTGCGGCCCGCGATAGCGCAGCGCGCGCACGATGGCGCGCGCACGCCGCTCGGCTTGGCTCCGCGGCAGCAGATCGCGCTTGTTCAGCACCAGCCAGCGCGGCTTCAGCGCCAGGCTCTTGCTGAACTTCTTCAGCTCCCGAACGATGGCGCGCGCCTCGCGCACGGGGTCAGCCTGCGAATCGAGCGGTGCGATGTCCACCAGGTGCAGCAGCAGCCGTGTGCGCTGCAGGTGCCTCAGGAACCGGATCCCGAGTCCCGCCCCTTCCGCGGCCCCCTCGATGAGACCGGGGATATCGGCCATGACGAAGCTGCGGTGCCGCCCCACCTCCACCACTCCCAGGTTCGGGTGCAGGGTCGTGAACGGATAGTCCGCGACCTTGGGCCGCGCGGCGGAGACCGCACGGATGAGCGTGGACTTGCCGGCGTTCGGCAGCCCCAGCAGGCCCACGTCGGCGATGACCTTGAGCTCCAATTCCAGCAGGCGCTTCTCCCCGGGAAGTCCGGGCCCGAACTGCCGCGGGGAGCGGTTGGTGCTCGACTTGAAGCGCTGGTTCCCCCAGCCGCCCTTGCCGCCGCGCGCGACCAGCAGCTCCTCGCCGTCACGGGTGAGGTCTCCGATCTGTTCGTGCGTGTCGGCGTCGCGCACCACGGTGCCGATCGGCACCGGCACGTACAGGTCCGCACCGCCGCGGCCGCTGCAGTCATTGGCGCCGCCGGGCTCCCCGTGGGCCGCCTTGAAGGTGCGCTCGATGCGGAAATCCGCCAGCGTATTGATCCCCGAGGCGGCGCGCAGGTAGACGCTGCCGCCGTGGCCGCCGTCGCCGCCGTCCGGGCCGCCGAAGGGCACGAACTTCTCGCGGCGGAAGCTGGTGCTGCCGCGCCCGCCGTTGCCGGCCTGCACCCGCGCTCGCGCCTCATCGACGAATTTCATCGGGTAACTCTAGCATCCGCCGCGAGGCGAGCCCGCGCCGGGGCCGATGCGCCCCATGCGCACCCCCGGCCGCGCAGGCCGGCGGGTTGACGCTCGTGCCGGCTGGCCCTACAGTGGCCAATGTCGCGATAACAAACTATCGATAATCGATGCGGCGGCACGGTGGCCGCATGGACGGCGCGCCTGCACTGACGCGCCTGCACTGCCGACTCCGCACGCATCCAGGGGAGATGCCGCAATGCGCTGGCCGGACTTTCGGTTCCACGGATCATTCCCGCGAGAGCTTGCCTGGCTCCTGGCGGCTGGCGCGGCGTTGAGCGTGACCTGGCCGCAGAGCGTGCGCGCCGACGAGGCCGCGCTCGAGGAGGTCACGGTGACCGCGCAGCGCGTGTCCGAGCGGCTGCAGGACGTGCCGGTGGCGGTCACGGCCATCCCGGCGAGCGAGCTGCTCGAGCGCGGCATACGGCAGGCGGGCGATATCACCGCCTCCGTGCCGAACCTGCTGCTCAATTCCCCGTACGGGCCGGAGGCCCAGCCCACCTTCACGCTGCGCGGAGTGACGACTCAGGACTTCAGCGAGAACCAGAGCAGCCCGGTCGCCATGTACATTGACGAGGTCTACAAGAGCGTCGGCGCCGTTCAGGCTCTGCAGGTCTACGACCTTGACCGCGTCGAGGTGCTGCGGGGCCCGCAGGGAACGCTGTACGGCAAGAACGCCACCGGCGGCGCGGTCAGCTTCTACACCAGGAATCCGAGCCTGACCGCCTACGACGGTTACATCACCGCCGGGGCGGGCAACTACAGTGCCTATTCGGTGCAGGGAGCCGTGGGCGGTCCGGTGATCGACAATGAAATCGGCTGGCGCGCCGCGGTGATGTACGAGAAACGCGACGGCTGGGTGAGGAGCGTGGTGCCGGGCGTCGAGCCGCTGAACGGCGTGGATGCCGTCGCGGGTCGCTTGACGCTGCTGGCGAAGCCCAACGACAGTCTCACCGCCCAACTCAAGCTCTCGGCAAGCCGCTCAGGCGGCACGCCCTACGGTGCGCACGCGATCAACAACGACCCGAGCCTGACACTCAGCAATGACCCTAATTTCTCTCTCTTCACCGGCAACATCGGCTGGTTCGACAACGGCGCCAAGTTCGCCGTCCACAAGGACATCCGCAGCGACAACGCCACACTCAAGATCGACTGGCAGCCGAGTCCGCACGCGACGCTCACTTCCGTCACCGGCTACGACTACGGGTGGTGGTACGAGAAGAGCGACGACGGCGGGCTGCCGATTTTCTTCCGTCTCGATGACCCGAACACCTACTTCTCGAGCGTAAATACGTTCTCGCAGGAGATCCGTATCGCTTCCCGCGACACGGGGGCCCTCGGCTGGCTCGGCGGACTCTACTACGGGCGCGAGAGCACGCACGCAACCGTGCAGTTTCATTTCTTTGACGGTTACCCGAGCTTCTTCGCCCCGTCGGTCCCGCCGACCAGCGCGAGCGTCCCCACGCCGCTGTCGGGATTCGATGAGTACAACAACTTCGATCAGCTCAAGGACAGCCGGGCCGTGTTCTTCAACGCGACGTATACCGTGGCTCCGACAGTCACGCTGCGTGCGGGGCTGCGCTACACCAAGGACAAGGTGACGATCAGCCACTTCTACGCGCTCGAGGGCGGACTCGCGAGCCCCGGGGCGACCACTGCGGCCGGCGGCACCGATCCGAACATCGATGCGACCACCTGGTGGACCCAGACGGTTGGCAATCCCGCGTTATACCCGCCGCCCCTTCCCAATACGCCACCTACGGCACCGCGCCTTTACTTCCAGCAGGGACTGGCGGTGCAGGGATTCGGGTTCGTACCGACCTTCGGCAACGATACGAGCAACGTCAGCGGCAAGGTCGGCATCGACTGGAAAGCCAGCGACGGTGTGCTCGCCTACGCGAGCATCAGTCAGGGTTACCGCGGAGTCGCCTTCAACGGGCAGGCTTATAACGACAACAGCGAGCTCACGTTCGCGGATCCCGAGAAGCTCACCTCCTACGAGCTCGGCCTCAAGACGGAGCTGTGGGAGCGGCGGGCGGTGTTCAATGCCGCGGCGTTCCACTACGACTACAAGAATCAGCAGTTTCTCGATGCCTTCACGCTGCCGGGCGGCCTCGGCACCGGGTTTCGCACCACCAATGCCCCGAAATCACGGGTCGACGGTGCAGAGTTCGAGTTCCGAGTGAAAGCAACGCCGGATCTCGAGATCGGTTCCACGCTCGGGCTCATGCACAGCAAGTACGTCGATCTAACGCTGCACAAGGGTGAGTGCGTGGTGGCCGGGACGGGGCCGAACTGCACCGGCGGTGTTCCACGCATCTGCTGCGTCGGTAACCAGCTGATCCAGGCGCCCGACTACAACGCAAGCGTCGACTTCGACTGGCGCTTCGCCCGCATCGCCGGGGGCGACCTGCGGCTCTTCGTCGACGCTAACTTCTACGGCAAGCAGTACTTCGATGCCTTCAACACCGAGCGGGACGCGCAGGGCGCTTACGGCGTCGCCAATGCCCGAGTGTCGTTCGAGAGCACGAGCAGGCCCGGGTTCGGCATCGGCGTGTGGGTGAAGAACCTCGCGAACCGCCAGTACCTCGCCTACGCGCTCAATCAGAAGGATGCGGACACGGGGTTATTGGGCTTCGACTACGCGCTGGTCGGGGAGCCGCGCACTTACGGAGTCGATGCGACGCTGCGCTTCTGAAGCGCAGTGGCGCCCAACGCGCAACGGCATCGGGCATCGGGCATCGATTGTGGATGAGCACGGCCGCGGCGGGCCGTGCGCGGCGTTCAGGCCTTCTCGGGCAGCACGCTCACGTACAGGCGCTGCTCGGCGCCCTTCTTCTGGAACTGCACCTTGCCGGTCACCTTGGCGAACAGCGTATGGTCGCTGCCGATACCGACGTTCGAGCCGGGACGGACCGGCGTGCCGCGCTGACGCACGAGGATGTTCCCGGCGAGCACCTGCTCGCCTCCGAAGCGCTTGACCCCCAGGCGTTTGGAGTGCGAGTCGCGGCCGTTCTTGGTACTGCCGCCTGCCTTTTTGTGTGCCATGACTTGAGGTGTCCTGCGAAACAGCGCTCAGCCGGCGCTGATGTCCGTGACCTTCACTTCCGTGAACAACTGTCGGTGGTTCTTCTGCCGCAGGTAATGCGCGCGGCGCTTGAACTTGACCACCGACACCTTGGCGCTCTTGCCGTGGCGCACAACCGTGGCGAGTACCTTGCCCCCCTTGAGGGTCGGCTTGCCGAGCTTGACGTCCGCGCCCTCGCCGACCAGCAGCACTTCGCCGAACTCGACCGTGGCGCCCGGCTCGGCGTCGAGCTTCTCGACGCGCAACACGTCGTCCTTGGTCACCCGATATTGCTTGCCGCCCGTGGCGATGACCGCGTACATGGTATTTGAGGAGAATGGGCCTTGAGCCGAAAGGCCGCGCATTCTACTGGCGGACCCCCTCGGGGTCAAACGGCTGTTTCCTCAAGTGCGGCGGGGACTTAGCTCCCAAACCGCGGGCGCAGCGTACCGCCCCAGCGAATTTCTCCAAAGCCATCCCCGTCGGCTACGATGCGTGGCCGCCCCAAGGCGCCCACCCGTCCAAGAAACACGCCGCCCTCCTGCTGATGAGCCTGGAAGACAGCTAGTGACCCTGGAAGATATTCGCGCGCTGGTACAAGCCGACCTCCACTCGGTGGACGGGGTCATTCGGGCCCGCCTGAAGAGCGCCGTGCCGCTGGTTGACCAGGTCGCCGAGCACATCATCTCCGGCGGCGGCAAGCGTCTGCGCCCGCTGCTGGTGGTGCTCACGGCACGCGCCTGCGGGCATCAGGGCGCCTCCCATATCGAGGCCGCTGCGTTCATCGAGTTCATCCATACGGCAACGTTGTTGCACGACGACGTGGTCGACGGCTCCTCGCTACGCCGCGGCCGCCATACCGCGAACGAGGTGTACGGCAACCAGACGAGCGTGCTGGTGGGCGACTTCGTCTATTCACGCGCCTTCCAGATGATGGCCGGCCTCGCCTGCCAGCCGGTCCTGGAGATCATGGCGGAGGCGACCAACGTCATCGCCGAGGGTGAAGTGCTGCAGCTGATGAATGCCCACAATCCTGACACGACCGAGCAGCGCTACCTCGAGGTGATCTACCGCAAGACGGCCAAGCTCTTTGAGGCCGGCGCGGAAGTGGCCGCGGTGCTCGCACAGGCCCAGCCTCCGGTGCGCCGGGCGCTCGCTGCGTTTGGCCGCCACCTCGGCACCGCGTACCAACTGGTCGATGACGTCCTCGACTACCGCTCCAACCCGCAGGAGCGCGGCAAGAACCTCGGTGACGACCTGGCCGAAGGCAAACCGACCCTGCCGCTGATCCACGCGCTGAAGAGCGGCAGCGAAACCCAACGCACGGCCATCCGCCGCGCGATCGAACAGGGCGGGCTCGAGCAGCTCGAACTGGTGGTGGCGGCGATCGAAGCCACCGGCGCCCTCGACTACACCGCGCGCCTCGCGCAGTCGGAGCTGGAGCAGGCGCTGGGCTCGCTCGGGGCGCTGGCGGCCTCCTCTTACAGAGATGGACTCGCTGCGCTCGCGCACTTTGCGGTCGCGCATACGACCTGACGCTCCGACCGGCAGCTGCGCCTGAGAGGGAATTGCCCCGCCCCGACGCTCACCCTAGACTGCGCCACCGCCATCGAAACGGACGCAGCCATGACAACAGCCAACAACGCGAGCTCAGGGACGAAGCGGCACCGGGCGGCACTGCTGGCCCTCGCAGCGGGCCTGCTGGTCGGTGCATCGCCCGCGGCGCAGTCCGCGGAAGCGGCGCAGGCGCCGGAGACCATCGTCCTGAAGGCGGCCCACCTGTTCGACTCGACCGGCACCGCGCTCAAGGACGGCGCAACCCTCGTGGTGCGCGCCGATCGCATCGTGTCAGTCGGAACGGCGGCGGCGCCTCCAGGTGCTCGGGTCATCGACCTTGGCGACGCGACGCTGCTCCCCGGCTTCATCGACGCTCACACGCATCTCACGCTCGAGTTCCAGAAGGACTATTACCACTTCATCTACAACCGGCTGATGCGCTTTCCCGCCGAGCAGGCGATGTACGCCGCCATGTACGCGCGACGCACTCTGGAGGCGGGTTTCACCACCGTGCGCAATGTCGGCGCGAACGACTTCGTCGACGTCGGCCTGCGCAATGCAATCAATGCGGGCGTGGCCGAGGGTCCGCGCATCCTGACCGCGGTGCACGGCGTCGGCTCGCCCGGAGGGCATTTCGATGATTACTCCTTCCCGCCCGACAAAGTGAAGCCATGGGGGCCGATCGAGGGCATCTGCAGCGGGCCGGAAGAGTGTCGCGAAGCGGTACGTTACCAGATGAAGTGGGGGGCCGACCTCATCAAGATCGCCGCGAGCGGCGGTGTGCTCTCGGAAGCCGATCCCGTCGACGTGCCGCAATTGACGCTGGAGGAAATGTCGGCCATCGTCTCCGAGGCGCACAAGTGGCGCCGTAAGGTCGCGGCGCACTGCCACGGGGATGCCGCCGCGCGCATCGCCATCCAGGCGGGGGTGGACTCGATCGAGCACGGGAGTTTTCTCACCGAGGACACCCTCAAGCTGATGAAGGCGAAGGGCGTGTATCTCGTGCCCACGCGCATGGCGGTCTACTGGGTGAGCAAGCAGGCGGACGCGGGCGCGTACCCACAGAAGATCGCCGACAAGGCGCGCGCCGCCGCCGCCGCCCACGGCACCATGTTCAAGGCGGCACTGCGCATCGGTGTGCCCATCGCCTTGGGCACCGACGCGGGGGTGTACCCGCACGGGATGAACGCCATGGAATTCGGGCTCATGGCAGATCTCGGAATGAGCCCGGCCGCGGCTTTGCTGGCCGGCACGCGCGAGTCTGCGAAGCTGCTGGGAATCGAGGCGGAAGTGGGCACGCTCGAAGCGGGCAAGGTGGCGGACGTCGTGGCCGTGCCGGGGCGCGTGCTGGGCGACATCCACGCGACCGAGCACCCCCTGTTCGTCATGCACCTCGGGCACATCGTGCTGCAGAAGGCTGGGACATAACGCCGCGGAGCTTCCAGGCGTGGCCGGGCGCAAGTCCTTCCTGCGCAAGCCACTGAGGTGCCTCGCGCTTTTGCCCGGCAGGACGGCGTTTGGCGTTGAAGGTGCCGTGCCGCTTCAGTACACTGCGCGGCTCGCCGGTTGCGATGCGCGCACGGCAGTCGCGCGCGGGGTCTCACCAAGATTCGGGGTGTAGCTCAGCCTGGTAGAGCACTACGTTCGGGACGTAGGAGTCGCAGGTTCAAATCCTGTCACCCCGACCAATGAATTTTGGTTTTTTATTCTAACCTGCACTCTGGGTCCAAGCGTAAATTGACTCTGGGTCGCAGTTGGGTCCGAGTTTGGGACGGCTATCGCGCCTTGCTGATCAAGGACGGCGAGGGAGTTCAGATCCGCTCCCGGAACGACAAGGACTTGACCGCGATGTACTCCGGGATTGCTACCGCCGGGCGGCGCCAGAAGATCAAGCAGATCGTGCTCGACGGGGAGCTCGTCGCGCTCGGCGAGGACGGCCCTGCAGCATCGAAGCTCGCATCAAAAGCACCAGATCGTGTTTTACGCCTTCGATGTGAGCCCCAAATAGAACGCCAATTCCGATCAGTGCCCCGATGGGCTATGCCCAGGAGAAGTCGCCCCGTCATCGCGACTACCGCGAGCACCATGATCGCCAGCACCGTGAAGGGGGGTCGCGATCGCGACCACCTTGGTGACCAGGCTGTTCGCACCCGTCTGAAAGGACGAGGCCTGTGCGCAGGCAAGCTCCGGCAGCGTGAAGCAGACGATCGCTAGGAGAGCCGCGGGGCAGTACGGGGTGAAGGACCGAATAAAACTCTGTCGCACCATGATCGTCAGCTCCCGCCAGATTCCCTCGTCGCCCACTGTTTCAGATCGTTGCGAATCGATGCCCCATGAGGCAGATCGCTTTCGAACAGTGGTGCTATGGAATCATGCGGCAAGAGGCTTGACGATCAGCGCATCCGTCGAGTTTTAGCACACAGACGCGTGTTGCAGGCGGCATGTGTCGAAGGTGCATCGGTGTGCAACGGGTTGCGCCAGAGTCCAGTGGTCGCGGCGACGGTTTGCTTGCCGAGCGGCCCGACGAGGGGACTCCGAAGGGTCCGCAGGAATCCGAGATGCGGGGCCGCGGTACGCGAGCGCGTCAGCCCACGCTACGGAGTCGCTGCGAACCGCGGCAGCAAGAAACACAGCCGAGCCGAGTACCGCGCTCAACAGATCGTGCGCAACCATTCGCCCGCTTGCGAGAAATAGCGGCGAAAGGTCCGACGTTAGGACGGGCTGCTGGCACGAGCGATTTGCCGATGTGCGCGAACGTACAGATCACGTTTCGACGAGCGTCTAACATCCAGTCGCGTGGAAGCCCGATACTGACGCCGACGCTGTCCTAGCGCCGTCGGCGCCCCACAATCCAATCGCGAGGTGTCAATGAATCTCCACCGGGTAGCTGACAGGGACAGTCGCCATGACGGATGCCGACTCCGCGACGCCCATTGATCCCGTCCGCTATCGCGAGATGGCTCGCGACATCCGGGCTCTTGTTTTCATGCTGAAACACTCAGAGGCTATTGAGGATCTCCGTCTGCTCGCGGCTCGCTACGAGCGGCTCGCGGACTACCTCGAGGCGGCGCCCGCGTCTACACCCGAGCACGAGTAGGAAGCGTCCGATCCGATGGTTGCATAGCACGTTAGTGCAGCCGCCAAGGGTGACAGCTTTCACTTGGACTTCCTCCCCAAATCCAGGCACTCGTCGCGTAGGCGTCCGCAATCGCTTCGCGAGGGATCAGCAGTTCGGAACTAAGACGGAAAGCCGTCCACGGAAGCGGGGCAGCTCCAGCGACGTGAACTGCTACTGTGTAGTGCCGTTGCTTGAGAAGGCGGAAGGAGAGTGCATATCATCTCTGGGCCTACTGCATCCCTTGCCCCTTGCGCTGCGGCATCACAAGCTCCGGCTGTTGCTGCGCATTGCAGCGATGCTGGCTTGGAGCGCGTGAGCGGGCGACTCTGCCAGTCGCCGCGCGCTCAGTTGAGGCGGCCGGTGCCGCCGAAGATCACGCGCAACTTCTGCGTGTCGCCGGTCGGCTTGCGAATCTGCGCCTCGCGCCAGTCCTGCGCCGGCATCTGCGGCATCTCGAGTATCGCCTGGCGCGCCTGCGCCAGCTGGTGCTTGA
>Ga0209238_1000425_pt1 | contig 15043 bp, 12 predicted proteins | sample GraSoi013_1_20cm_FD_185823 | JGI IMG/M metagenome (GOLD analysis project Ga0209238, IMG submission 185823) | Grasslands soil microbial communities from the Angelo Coastal Reserve, California, USA - Sample 10_02_2013_1_20cm (SPAdes) (version 2) | ecosystem: Environmental > Terrestrial > Soil >...
TGAGGCTTATCCGGTCAAGAAGCCAGAGTCTGCTGCTTACAATTTTCCAGGCCCACTTTCAATGTATCACAAAGCTGGCTTCGTGACATACCGCGAGGCTGACTGGTATCGGGTAGTGCGAAAGCGACTCGAACCACCAGGATAAGCCATAGGGTCCCTCTTTCTCGAAAAGTAGGGTTTCCATGGGTAGCCCCGGGGAAGACCACAATCTGCGCCTAAAAGAGGCACCATGGAAAGAGTAGGTGGACCTCAAAAATGGGAGATTTGCAGGGGGCTAAGCCCTTGCAAGGGGGGTAGGAAGCGCTGACTGCTCAGCCGATGGCGAAGACCGCCTGAACTGTGTCCGTGAAGGTCAAGGACTGGGGTGGAACTATGGGAGTCGTATTTGCGGATGCTATCGCCACTCCACCATAGAGTATCGGGTAATAGTTACACGTAGAGCTGTGGCAATAATATGGGCACGTGTTGACGCGTCTTTTGTGGCGTTCTCGAGGGCTGTTTGTTTAGCCTGGTCGACCGCGCTGTCAGAGGCTGTGAACTGGACACCGTAGATCTGGTTCGCTCCCTTAGCAGCCGCCGTATCGATCGCCTGACCAACCTTCGCTCCGAGCTGGTCTACTGTCTGACTTGACGCGATGACTGTCACCTGTATCTCGTTGGTTACCTGGTAGCCGGTTATCGTCGGGGGAGAAGCACTCCACGAGTATTGTGGATAGATGTAGTAGTAGACAGTCTGAATATTGCTGTTGTCTATTCCGATAGCGTTCAACCCGGAAATCACCGCGCTCACTGTGTTCGCATTATCCTGGACGGCAGCCGAAGCCGTACTAGCCGGCGTAACCACTCCGATAGTGACTATACCCCTGTCAGGTTGAATATGCACCTGGCCCGTGCCTTGTACGGTGATGGTGCCATTTCCTCGAGCACCTGTGACCAGATTAGAGCTGGTAGTCTTTGTTTGCAGGAAGCCAGAAGCGTATGTCTGAGTAGCGAGTAGGGCGACCAAGACAGAGAAGCAGACCGCGATAAGGACTGTTTTTCGTTGCAGACTTTTCACCTCCGCGGTCCTTCTTTCTCATCCCGGCCTTCCATTGCCGATGCCTGAGAAGCCTGACCCGGGGGGAGGCCGCGTTTCGATCGCCGTACCACACTCGCCACAGTAGACAGACGCTGGAGGCATCCGTCCACCACACTGCTCGCAGAGCGATGCCGTCTCTCTCAGTTGTGTTCCACACTCTCCGCAGAATGTCGCGCCGGCGGGCATTCGACCCCCGCACTGTGGACAGGCCGAGCCATCTTCATTCGATAGAGCATCCGTGCTCTTTCGTCTAGTCTTCAAACCCGTGGCCGTCATGATGAAAACTCCTCCGATCCCAACGCCCAGAAGACCCCATACGATAGAGGCCCACCATTGGGACCACCATTGCGAGTTCCGATCCTGAAGCTGAGAATTCGCGCTGGTCAGATTGCCCACTTGATCATTAAGATGGTTGATCTGGTCCTGGAGCGACGAAATCTGCCCAAGTGTCCTTGTAACATTCACAATCTGAAACGAGGATGAGCCAGACAGGCCATAGACGACAACCCCACTGCTCTGCGTTGTTGTTAGAACGATAGTCTGTGACGACAGAACGGCTGTCTCAACTGGATCTTTGAGCATAGCAACCGCAAAATTTCCAGGATCAGTTCCTGACACGGCGAACACCAAGTTGTCTGGGACGAAGCTCAGGTTGAACGAGGAAATTATCGCATCATCTACAATCCAGACCGTTCGGCCGGATTGAAGATCTATCTCGATCGAGTAGTGATGAGAGACCCCATCTCCAATGTATCCCGCGAATTCCCTCTGGAACAGAGTTGTGTTGGTTCCTCCGTAGCTGCTTGCTTGAGCATTGGTGACGTTTTGCGCCTCGAAGAAGAGACTGGTCTCTGTTGTGCCGTTCGCATAGTGTCCCTGAACATTCATCACACCGACAGTTTTCGTGTTGTCCGGATAGATCGGAGTCGCAGATTGGGAATACCAACCACCATAGTTTGAACTTGTCAGACTGAAAGATGCCGTGATTCTTGGCCCTGACGATCCAGGTTGCGAGACTTGGGTCGCCAGGTCGAAATCGTATCTGATTGATTGAGCTCCGGCCAGGGATCTTTGATCCAATTGGAGAACTGCGGAGACTTTTTCTCCTTCTTGGTCAGTCGAGTTGACGCTGATCTTGGCAGTAGTGCTGTTCGAGTTCCACGAACTCTCTTTGAAGCTTCTCGACGCGTTGACATTGGCTTGGGTAAAGTTGAGGTGCTCGGTCGTTACGATTCCTGCGGCGGAAGGGGGTGCCATGATTAGAGAGGTTGGCGTGGACCCTTGTGCAGTTCCAAATCCGAGAGAGATCGGGTTGAACATTGCTACAAATGCGATTGTAACCACTGTCAGAGTCCTGTAGATATCGTGTCGAGGCCGGCTCATACCCTATTATCCATCCGACTGGATCGAAATGTGCCGTCGGAGATTTAACCGGATTCTAACACGATGTCGAGAGGAGCTCTAGACAACGCGTAATACTCACGACATAGCGTTACTAAATGGGAGCAGCCAGTGGACATTTTCGAATCGTTGAGACCCTTCGTCTGGCCAAAATACCGGGAAGAAGGACCTCCAGAGTTCGTGCAGAGCTATTTGCTGGGACACGATCTCAGCGGAGGAACAATGAAGCTCGACCCTCCAACACGTTCGATTCTAGAAATGATGACTATTGGATATCGACCTGTTTCGTCGCTAGCAATTCTGGCCATTCTAAGTGACTCGCCTAATCTGGCAATGCACGGAATGCAACTCGCAAGAGAACTCGAAAAACGCTTCAAGGTCCAGGAAGGATGGTTCACACGAACCAGATACTATACAGACCGTGTCGGAAAGCTTCTGCCTCTGCTTACGAAAATGCGCATGGTAGAGGAAGTAGTGCGAAAGGACTCGAGAACCGGAAGAATCTCTTCGGCATACCGAATCAACCCGTCCCTAAGCCAGCCCATCAGGGCACGCCTCCAAGGACTGTCGAAAGGAGAACACCTCTCTCTACTCTCAACCCCCGACGCAACAATAGTAGAAGAGAACCAGGATCAGGATTGGAGGAAAGAGTGTCCCAACTGCGGAATCATAACTAGCTCAGCCATTGCCCGTTATTGTGAAGCATGCGGACGTCCCCTCAAGATGAAATGCGCTAGTTGTGGCACGGTGCTTGATGCGATCTACAAGTACTGCCTGAATTGCGGGGCGAAAGGGAAGTAAGACGTTCCCAAAGACCGCCTCCCTCGACCATCTCTCACATGGACGCTTGACTCTCGGCATCGGCCTCGGCGACAAAGACAGCTGCGATTACGAGAGGTTCGGCAAAGGCGCCGATCCCGCTGAGCTAAACCGTGATTTCAAACAAGTGTCTCCGGGTGAGAGTCCGCCCGTTAGAGCTTGATTTTCCCCGGCGAATTTCAAACAGCGAATTCCTAGGCCTTGATCAGCCGCACGAGCCTTCTAAGAAGCACTAGCTGAGTGTCTATTGGAACGTGGGCCGGATGATTCATGTCATAGAATGTGTGGTCTATGCCCAGCTCCTTGAGTCTTGGAAGATCCGTTGCGGCCTGTTGAGGCGTACCTCCCAATAACGCTCGAGGCTCTATGGCCTTCTCCTCGTCCAGGGGGTTGTGGACTCTCAGTATCCACTTCATCTCTTCTGGACTACGACCCGCTCTTCGCACCATATCGCGAAAGTTGTTGATAGTTTGACTCAACTTCTCAATCGTGGCGCTTCTTCCCGCAGCCGGCATGATCCCGTCGGCGATTCTTGCCGCCCGCTCGAGTGATGCGGGAGCGAAGGCACCCAGTAACATTGGAATGCCGCCAGGCTGTACGGGTTTCGGTCCGATTCTTGATTCCGGGATATTATAGAAGTCTCCAGTGAAGCTAACTGGGTCTTGGCCCCACACTGCGCGCATTGCTCCAACAAACTCCTCAAATCCTCTCCCACGCCTCTTTATCGGGATGTTTGCAGCTTCGAACTCGTCTCTAAAGTCGCCCTGGCCGATGCCGGCAATTGCTCTTCCATTGCTCAGTCTGTCTAGTGTTGCGAAACGCCGGGCGAGTGTTACGGGGTTGTGGAAGAGAGCGCTCATCACGCTCGTGCCAAGCTTAACCTTCCTCGTCCTCGCCGCGACGAAAGTTAGCATCTCAATGGGATCATAGACCGTCGCAAAAATCTCGGGCCAGGGATCGCCGTCAAACGTATCCTTCGGCTTAGTTGGGAGAAGCATCCGGTCGCTAACCCACAGAGAAGCCAACCCCATCTTCTCGGCCTCCTCCGCGACGCGCAGGATTGTTTCAGGGGAAGCAATCGTTCCATATTGAGGGAGAGCGATCCCTAATGCGATGTTCGATTCATCTGATCGACTGATGGAGCTTGGCACTTGGCTCAACGGATCCCAAACTTCAATTTAAAGGCCGGTTTTTCCCTCAGTTTGAGGAGAGTAATCGCCCATTATCAGCCCCGATCCCAAATCTAAGCCCGCGATTTCCAGACCATGCATTTCCGCGCTTATCCCTAGGGGAATCCACAGGGATCGAGAAAAGGCCAGACGACCCGATAACAAGCCCGTCTCGAAAAACAAAGCCCGGAATCCCGCTCAGACAGAATGAGGGTCTCGACAGGAACTTCCTATAACTTTTGCAGAGTCCCTGCGCGGGAGAGCGGCGACTAAGGAAGCCAAAAAAACTGTGAAATCCCCTATTATCAGATTTCCCGCATCCCGCTTTTTCAGAGTCCGTCATCCTAAGGACTACGGGGTCACGCCTCAAACTACCCTCCATCGATTTTCCTTTCAGTCTCTCGGAACAGTCGTTTAAGTCAGACCTCAACGCCAACGAGCATCATGAAAAAAGACAGATACGGTAACCATTCCTAACCAGAGAGACCTTCGTTGTGCTAGTAGTCTCAGGGTCGAATGTCACCGTCGAATGTCAGCATCGTCGAATGTCACCCGAAGGGGAGGCGTTCAGGAACGCTAGAGATTACTCGAATAGGAGTCGCATCTTAATCCCTAACGGCTCTCCGGAGGACTGGTCCCGGCTTGACTCGGTCAGTGATGATTATCGGCCTGATTGGTGGTTCTCTTTTCCTCTTAGCTGGGTTCTTGTCGCTTCTTCCGTGGGCGGTGAGCGGCTCTATCGCTGGTGTCTTGCTTGGGAGCTGGTTTGGGGGAGAGATCAAGAAGCGGCTGGATAGGGTGAACGAGGAGGGGAAGGAGACCAGGGTCATTAGGTTCAGGAAGAAAGCCCTGCTTGAGGATAATGTGTCGAAGATGAGAACTGCGGGGTGGGAGCCGAGATGGGAATCGTATCGCGAGACTCAGAGGCCTTCTAGTCCGCCGGATCATATACTCGGTCGTAATGGAGAGGAAACAGCGAAAACTAGACCGCAGAGGGCTCAAACAACTCTCGAACTTCCTATTCCCAGGCAAGAATCTACTAAGCGGATCCCCCAACGATCTTCAACCCGAAGTACGTAGTCCACCCAGACAGCCGCTTCTCCAAGATTGTGGAGATAATCAGGGACAACTGGTGAGCCTTGCCAATTCGGTATACAGTCGCGAATCTCCACCGGTAGCCCGGGGGAGATTCGACTTCTAAGTCGAAGATACCAAGAATGGCGGGAACTATTCTCGACAAGCATCTGAGCGAATCCAGTCTTAGCCCCCTTTTCTTGCAGCCTACACCAACAAAAGTTATGAGTGTACGCTCCCACAGAGAAGGGATTGTCGATCGTCCTTGCGAATAGAGATGAAATCTCTAATGCTGCTCTTCTTGGCCTACAATCTTCTTCTTGCCGGCGTCCTTATTGGTCCCCTAGCAGCACCAAGGGCCCCCGTACAACAGACGACAACTTTCAGCGACTCGGACTTTGGCTCTCCTACTCCTCCACCAACACCTCCGATAAGAATTTCGAAACCATTCCACGCAGATAGAGGGGAAGCCCTTTCGTTCAGCTTCGAGGCATATGGCGTAAACAATGTAACTGAATTCGTCATTAGCTCTTATGATTGCGGTGCGTGCGAAATGGCCATAGTTGCCCTGCCCCTCGGAGCTGCTCCATATCCGGCAGAGAATGGAACGTTACTTCTCGGCTCTATGTATAATGTCACGCGCTCCGGCCGCTACGTCCTGATATTCGACACTAGAAGCTATCTGCCATGTGCAGAGAATCCAACCTGCATAGCCAGGCTATCTGGTAATGTCACGGCTACAATCTCCCCAGTGCCGAATCCGTATGGCGACTTACCTGTAGGTCTGGCAGCGGCTGGCTTGTTAGTAATCATTCCTCCAGTGGTCTGGACCGTGAGGAGAGAACGGCGCGATAGAGCCAATCCGGGAGAACTGTAGTCTGCTGCCCGTAGCCTATCCTGACCCTCAGGGCAGTTATGGATTTGCGGGAGAACAGTTCCAGGCCCTTAGAGTCAGAGCCGATTTCCGTAGAGAATGGAGGGAGTCTCAGGAACAGAAAGAGGAGAAAACGACCACTCCTAGTTGGAATCTCAGCTTTCATATCGGGACCTAAGGGGACAGATATTCGACCTCGTGGTAATGGTAGCCCGGGGGAGATTCGAACTCCCGTCGACGGGTTTCTTCCCTATAGTAACGGTCCAAAGCCCGTCACTGGCCGGGCATAGGCGCCCTTGCTTGTCCGCTACACCACCGGGCTACAATCGACCTCGCGATCGATTAATCCAATAAGCCTTCCCCGAATTCCGAACCGTTGAGCTAGAGAAGAGAATCTAGAGCTTCATGACCTGCACGTGCGGGACTCCAGCGATCGATATCACAGCGTGCGGGTGAACCAGTCCTCTATCTATTGCGGCCTTGACAATGTTTTCGCCTACAAGATTGAGAATGTCAGCCCCATCCAACAGCATCAGCGCCTCCAATAGGTCTACTGTCGCGTTTCCATAGAAGTTCGTCTGCAGCGAAAGTTTCAATTTGCCTTCTCGAAAGATTCTTCCGAGCAACTCTTTGTCGCAGCAAGCCACCATCGTGCCCTTCTCTGTCTTGTATGACCGGGCATAGACGAGGCCCAAGAAGTCATCCTCTACGTTGTCAGAATCGACGAGCGCGCACCGCACGCCTCGCACACGAGGAAGGACAGCCTGTCCCTACGCTCGACCCTAGTATCCGGTCTATGACATACTGGGCAGATGACGAACCTGTTTGAGTAGGCTCCGATTAGCCTGTTGATAGTTTCTCTGGAAAACTTGCCCTGGAAGTAGCCCTTTCCGCCTTCGAAAGAGCCTGCTGTAGCCATTTCCTTTGCCAAGTATTTCAGAATCTGAAGGGGGTCTCTGTCCAAACGGTCAGCGACATCGGCAAAGTTGTGAACTATTGTGCGGGCCCCAATCACCGATACTGATGCGATGGGAAGCTCGAAACGCTCCCCTGTAGAACCAGGCTTCGTAATGCCTGCCAGTGCTCTGTCAAGCAGTTGATCATAGTTGTCCGATGTAGTGACCCTAACTACAATACGCCCTTACGGGTATTTCAACCGTTTCCGAGAGCAGACGCCTAGGCTTTCTTCACCCAATAACCAATCGGAGGCGTGGCGGCCGCCATTTGGATACGACTATAGGGTTCTTTGAGGAAGATATTCTACGGTATGTCGCAACGGCTAAAGATACGAGCTCCAATCATACTAGGCCTTCTTGGAAGCATCGTTGGACTCCTTTACTCCTACGCTGTGATGAGTAATAATGGATACGGATGCTCACTGTGCAGCACTGATGCTGACTGGTCTTTCATACAAACCTTCCTTGGATGGCCGTTGATAATCGGCAGCGTAGTCGGGGCTTGCAGCTTGCGTTCTCTATCCGGTTGCTAGGAAACCTAGCGGAATACTCTTGCTATCGGGAGCCATTCTCGCTTCTCCTCTTCCTATGATCATCACGGTAGGTTCCTGGCAAAATCTTGGCAGTCTGATATTTTTTTCTGTGTTCTTTTTCACACCCAGCTATTTCGCAAGCCTGTTGCTGTTTCTTGGAGGGTTGCTAGTTTTTCAGAAGACTCGTCACATAGTCAAGAGCTTGCACGACGGCGGATGGATACCTTAGCTTAGCCAATGCATTCAACGACAAGGTAGGCAGATACAATTCGCCGCAAACACTTATCACAACCGGGGTGGCAAAACCCGAATTCCATTCTGGACAAGGTGGAAGATCTGGGAAGATGGGTAGTCTGCTGTGGATGGCCATACGTCAACGACCGTCCCCATCTCGGAACCTTCACCCAGCTATTGTCCGCGGACGTTTACGCACGCTACCTTCGACTGAAGGGCGAAGATGTTGTAATGGTCAGTGGAAGCGACGAACACGGCACTCCCATCGAGGTAGAAGCCATCAAACTGGGTATACCGCCGCGCCAGCTTACGAACAAATACCACAAACTCATCGTCCAGCTTCTGAAGGCTTTCCAGATAAAGTTCGACAATTATACTCGGACCGAGAGCCGAGTCCACAAAGAATTCGTCCGAGACTTTTACCTCAAAGTTGAGAAGAACGGCTTCGTATACAGCCAGAAGATAACCCAGCTCTACTGCCTCAACGACCAACGCTTTCTCCCAGACCGCTTCGTTGAAGGCGAATGCCCCTACTGCCACAACCCCAACGCGCGTGGGGATCAATGCGATAACTGCGGAAGGGTCCTTGACCCCAAAGACCTCATCAACCCGCGCTGCGCCCTCGATCACGCCGCCCCGGTCCAGAAAGAGTCCGAGCATTGGTTCTTCGATCTTCCAAAACTCTCTGAGCCGCTTCGAAAATACATCGAAACAAACCCGAATTTTCCCGAAAACGCGCGAAACTTTAGCCTGGGCTGGATTAGAGACGGGCTCAAACCCCGGTCACTAACACGCGACAACGCCTGGGGCATCCCAGCACCATTCAAAGGAGCCGAAGGAAAGACAATCTATGTTTGGATGGAAGCCGTCCTCGGGTACGTTTCGGCGACAAAGGAATGGGCTGAAAAAAAGAGGCAACCTTCCCTATGGAAGAGGTACTGGTTTGACCCGGAAAGCCGCAACGTCCACTTCATAGGAAAAGACAACATTCCATTTCACGTTGTAATCTTCCCAGGGTTGCTCCTAGCTACAAGGGAGAACTATGATCTACCATGGGAGGTCTCTTCGTCAGAGTACATACAACTTGAGGGGCAGAAGTTCTCCAGAAGCAGAAAGATTGGGGTCTGGATGGATGAAGCAGTTGAACTCGCAGGGCCAGAATACTGGCGTTACGCGTTGATCAGCCTTAGGCCTGAACAGAAAGACACTAACTTCACATGGGACGAGTTCGAAAGAAAAATCAACACCGAACTGAATGATGTTCTAGGCAACTTCGTTCACCGAACGACATCGTTCATTCAAGCATACTACAAAGGAAAAGTTCCAAAGTACTCAGTAAACAAGGAGCAACATGCGAAGATACTGGCAACACTGAGCTCTAGTCTCCCGAAGGTAGATGACCGGCTCGGACATTTCAGGCTGAAAGACGGTCTAGAACAAGTCGTCGAACTCGCAAGGGAAGGAAACCGGTACCTCAATGAGCACGAGCCATGGCGCCTCTACAAGAGAGACATGCAGGCGGCAGGCGAGATCCTGGGCGCCTCGATGCAGATCGTAGCGAGTATCGGCATACTTCTCCAGCCATTCCTGCCTTCAGCCTCCAAGAAAATCTGCCTGAGCTTGACGGGAAAGGCTAGCCTTCCGTGGAGATCCGCAGGACAGACAATCGTCAAGCCTGGAACGAGGGTTCGCTCTCTCCAACCTTTGTTCCACAAGGTCGATGCCGAGAAGCTTCGAGCTGGACTGGAGAGTATCAGAAGTAGGGCTCCAATTGAAGCTGAAGCTTGACCTACATGTTCACACTAGCAGATCGAGCGATGCCTTCACTTCGCCCGAGGGGCTACCGGCTATTTGCAGAGATCGTGGACTAGATGGTCTAGCGATAACCGATCATAATGTTCTTGCTCGGGATTTCGATGACGAACTCGTGATACTTCCCGGGATCGAGATATCGACACGAGATGGACATTTGATCGGACTTGGGGTCTCAGAAGCAATTCCTGGAGGACTCTCGGCAGATGAAACAATTCGAAAAATCCGGGATCAGAATGGAGTATCGATAATCCCGCATCCGTATGACCTATTCCGATCCAGCGTGAGACCTCATCTTTTGACAGTTCGTCCCGATGCGATCGAGGTCATCAATTCCTCCAGCTTCATCCATTCCGTGACATGGAAGCGCGCACGAAAATTCGCAGAGAGAGAAAAGTTTCCCATGACGGCTGGAAGTGACTCGCATATACCCCAGACAATTGGAAGAGCCTACACTGAGATTGAATGCAGATCAAAGGATACTCGATCGATACTGGCTTCGCTAGTATCCGGATCCGTGACCCCTATGGGCCGCTCTGTTCGGGCAAGTGAACGCTTTCGGAAGATGTTCTATAGGAAACACGAGGGAGGCTAGTCTCTGCGAGTCTGACCTTGTTCCATTTGGTAAAGTGGCACTGAGAATGTTGTTAGCCCGTCGCCTTCTTCCTGGCCGTATTCTGCGTCGTACAGTTCGATGAAGTCGGTGAACCCGTTTAGCGCTGTCCCGTAGGCGTAGCCTGTCAGGAAGAGGCATACCGAGGGCTCTGACTGGGTGTAGACGCTTCCGTGAATGAAGGCGAGATCATGTCCGACTAGGGAAACCAGTGCATCGTATGCTTGGGCAAACTGGGCGGTGCTAAGTGTGGCGGGTCCTCTATAGAGAAGTAGCGCTCCCTTGGCATGTTTCAAAGGCAGATTTGCCGATGGCGTTCTTAACGCCTGAATGACGGAGAATTGAAGCGTGTCCCCTGTTCTAAGTGCGAAATTGCAAACAGTGGCGAGGTCCCCTTTCGAGAGAATCTCTAGAATATCTCTCGCTTCGACGTCTTCTGCCCCCGACAACATCTCAGAGAGACTTCTGACAGCGATACTTGCGGTCTCGTCCGTAGTTCTCGTGGCTGTGCTCAGATAGTCGCGATCAAGCCCGTTATCTATGACGATCGTGCAATCGCATGCTTCAACCATTCTCTTGAGCCCCCGTAACGCGATAAACCGACGTTCTCTCTCATGAATGAAGGGAATCGCTACTACCGATACAACTGGACGAACTGGGGTCCGTGATCTTTGAGCGATGATTGGCGCACTTTCCGTGCCTGTACCCCCGCCGAGACCAGTCACAACGATTGTGAAGTCAGAGCCGTCAGTGTAGGATGTGACTCTGTGGGCGGCCGACTGAAACATTCTTTGGTCGGCTCGCCTTGTAACGAATTTTGTGGCTGCTGGGTCAACATTCTGGTCTAGGAAGACCTTGTTTCTTGCTAAGGATCGGGAGAGCTGTCCCCTGTCCGTGTTAACCGCCACGCAACGACTCGGACTGACTCCGCCCCCTATCGCATGACTCAACAGATTGTTTCCCGCGCCCCCTACTCCGACTACGGAGACTCTGAGCGCTGGATTCGCGAGCCTCTCGTCGGAAGAGATTTCTTCTGCAGACAAAATCGATCAGTATAGTTGGGAATGGAAGCGTCATATATCATAGAATGACCACAGCGTATTCAAATCGTAATACGAAATGATAGATTGTCTCATCATGCTAATAAGTACACATGTTTGCTGCTTGTCGAACTAGTCAAGTCTACGCTTTCTGGATATCCCGTGCCTTAGGCAGAGGTGTCAAGTTGCCGGATTTTCACGAAGTTTTACTCCGAGCACTCGGATTTTTCCATTTGAGCGTAAGAGTCTTAGGATGCGACGCCTTCACCTCGTCAATTCTTTCGACAGAAGTGTTGTGCGGAGCACTTCGAAGTCTTTCAGGATCAGAATCGGCTTCCTTTCCAACTCTGATGAACGCCTCAACAAGCTCGTCGAGATCGCGGAGACTCTCAGTTTCTGGTGCTTCGACCATAATCGCCTCCTCCACAATCTGGGGAAAATATACTGTAGGCGAGTGGAGCCCAAAGTCCAGCATCCTCTTGCCGATATCCAACGCTCTGACACCTGCCTGCTCATTGATCTTCTTAGCGCTCAGAACGAACTCGTGCTTCCTCCGCCTACTGAACGGAAGTTCAAACTTGCTGCGCTCGAGAACTTTGGCCAGAACATAGTTCGTGTTCAACACCGCCGTTTCTGCCACTGCCTTGAGCCCCTCAGGGCCCAGGCTTAGGATGTAGGCATAGGCTCTTACCAAGACGCCAATGTTGCCGTGAAATGCAGTGACTTTCCCGACAGAATCGGGAACCTCGTAGTCGAAGAAATATTTCTTTCCGTCAAAACCAACCAGTGGGACGGGCAGGAACCGTTCGAGATCCTTTCTGACCCCTACCGGTCCGGCGCCCGGTCCACCGCCACCATGGGGAGTTGCAAAGGTCTTGTGTAAATTGAGATGAACGATATCGAATCCCATGTCCCCCGGCCGAACCTTCCCCAGAATCGCGTTGAAGTTCGCCCCATCGTAGTAGAGCAGACCACCCGCGTCATGGACGGTCTCTGCAATCTGGAGAACATTCTTCTCGAAAATACCTAGCGTGTTCGGATTGGTGATCATCAGACCCGCGGTCCTGGGCCCTGCTACCTTGCGGAGAGCCTCAAGGTCCACCGTGCCCTCGCTGTTCGACGGAACGACAACAACGTTGAATCCGGCCATCGCTGCACTGGCGGGGTTTGTTCCGTGGGCAGAATCCGGGATTATCATTTCACGCCTCCTCTCTAATTCTCCCTTCGACTTGTGATAGGCGCGCATGACTAGAGCCCCAAGATACTCTCCCGCGGCACCAGCGACAGGCTGGAGCGACATTCGGCTCATTCCTGTGATTTCTGCAAGGAACCCGTCCAACCGGTACAATAGTGCCAAGGTGCCCTGCACCGTCGACTCGTCTTGCTCGGGATGTATCTTCTCCAGTTTCGGATTCTGGGCAATGGCTTCAGAGACTTTCGGATTGTACTTCATCGTGCAACTCCCGAGAGGATAGATTCCAAGATCTACCGCAAAGTTCTCCTGCGAGAGACGCGTATAGTGGCGAACCACTTCAGGCTCCGAAACCTCCGGCAGTGGAGGCAGCCCATTTCTCAGAAGGGCTGTTGGAACGTTATTCCAGGGATCATGCCCAACGACCTTCCGTTCGATGTCGCTGGCTTTTGTTGGAGTATGGCCTTTTTTGCCCAAAGCCGATCTCTCTAAGAGTAGCGGTTCGTCCCATTTTGCTTGGTGGAACAACTTCTACGCCTCCAGAAGTTTTTCGATGAGGAGCCGAAGCTTGTCAATGGCTTCGGTGCTATGGACTTCTGTCACGCAGTAAAGCGCACTCTCACCCATTTCGGGGAAGTCCTTCACGAGGCTCTTACCCCCATGAACTCCATGGCTGAGCAGTGACTTGTTCAATCTGGCAAGGGTTCCCTTCGCGCCTTCGAACGAAACAACAAACTCTTGATAGTGCGGACCACTGAAACGGGGCACTACGACGCCTGTTATCTCGCCGAGCATCTTGATCGCGTAGCTCGTCTTGACGAGAATGTTCTCGAACAGCTGGCGAAGACCTTGAGGACCGAGGAGGGAAAGATAGACAGCTGCTCCTACTGCAAACAGAGCCTCATTTGTGCAGATGTTAGATGTAGCCTTCTCCCGGCGGATGTGCTGTTCCCTGGTCTGAAGGACCATGCTGAATGCTCTCTCCTTTCCATCGAGAGTTGTAGTCATGCCGATCAGTCGGCCCGGTAGTTGACGAATCAAATTCTCTCCCCGACACCCTATTATCCCCAGTGCAGGTCCCCCGAAGTTCATCTCGGTCGATATCGACTGGCCCTCTGCTATCACGATGTCTGCTCCATACTCTCCTGGAGGTTTCAATCCTCCCAGCGATACGGGATCGAAGCCCACAATCGACAGAGTCCCCTTCGCATGACACATCGAGGGAACGTTAGCGACCTCTGGATCCAGGACGCCAAAGAACGAGGGAACCTCGCAATATACCGCAGCGGTGTCCCGATCGATTTTGGCTTGCAGGTCGCCTTTTTCCAGGCCCCCTGTCTCTCTGTCGTATCTGAAAGTCTCGATTCCGATGCCTGCTGGTTCCGTGTAGTTTTTCAAAACAGAGAACTTTCCAGGATGCAAACCTTCGGGCACCAGGATCCTCTTCCTTCCCGTCGCTCTAGACGCCATCCTAGCAGCTTCACCCAGACCTGTCGACCCATCGTACAGGGAGGAGTTGACAGCGTCCATCTGGGTAAGGTCAGCGATCATGGACTGGAATTCGAATAGGGACTGGAGGAGTCCTTGGGAGATTTCTGCCTGATAGGGAGTGTAAGAGGTCTGGAATTCGGTCCTTGCGAGTATAGCCTTGACCGCCGCGGGAAGATAATGATTGTAAATGCCTGCCCCGAGGAAGACTGGCATATCACTCGCCGATTTGTTCTCGGCTAGCATTTGATCTATGTGACCCTTGACCTCCTGCTCTGAAGGCAGCCAGTCCACCTTCAATCCATTGTTTGTTCGAACCTGACTTGGAATGTCCGAATATAGCTCGTCTATGGAAGCGACGCCGATCGCCTCGAGCATGATTTTTCGAATCGGCGCACCTGCGTTGGGGAGAAAGGGATGGTCGAATGTCGCCATCGGGACTCTCATCGCGGTCGGGTTCCGACTACTGATAATCCTTCGCCCGAGGAAATCATTTCTTTTATAATCGGTTCCGATGAGCCAGCACTCATGCTTCCTAGCGGGTGGGAGGTTACCACTGCCATCCTACTTGCGATAGTATCTTTTCCAGTCTCCCTAGTTCTCACTCGCTCCTTCATGAAAATCAACGCAGAGCAAGGAATTGTCGGAATAGACGTCCACAAATTGAACAAGCCAAAAATCCCAGAGATGTGCGGCGCATCAATACCGATCACGCTGATACTCCTGTCAACAGCGTACGTTATCATCGGCGGTGGAAACG
>Ga0209238_1000427_pt1 | contig 15030 bp, 14 predicted proteins | sample GraSoi013_1_20cm_FD_185823 | JGI IMG/M metagenome (GOLD analysis project Ga0209238, IMG submission 185823) | Grasslands soil microbial communities from the Angelo Coastal Reserve, California, USA - Sample 10_02_2013_1_20cm (SPAdes) (version 2) | ecosystem: Environmental > Terrestrial > Soil >...
TACTGTTGGTCGAGCCTGAACGAGGATCTCGAGGAGCGGTTTGTTGCCGTCTCCCCGGATCCGCACCGACTGCAGGAACGACCGTCGAAACACGAAGAACCCCGAGAGTGGATCCCGGCATCGTACACGGAGTCCGATGCGGGCGATGAGCGTCGCGCCGAAACTAATGAAGTGACGCCGGGCAGGCCATGACTCGATCTCGGCCCCCGGAACGTACCGAGAGGCAACGACACCGTCGGCGCCGTCCAAGGCGGCGATGAGAGACGGTATGAGTCCGGGAGGATGGGAGAGATCCGCGTCCATGACACAGACGAGGTCCCACCGGCATACATCCAGACCACGTGCGATCGCCCCACCCATACTCCTCGGGCCGTCCGGCGTCACAACCTTGACATCCAGGCCCTTGTCCCGACCGAGTTCGCTCGCAAGTTCTGCTGTTCCATCGGGAGATCGGTCATCCACCAGGACAACCTCGGAGGGCCGATTCAATCCAGGCGCGACCGATGCGATTTCGGCGAGGAGCTGCTCGATGTTCTCCCGCTCGTTGTATGTGGGTATGACGATTGACAGCCCTTCGGAGAATTCCGGCCATGCCATGCCCCCGCCCCCGGACCTTCTTATGTCAAACTATAACTATCTTGGTAGTAATTATGTTTTTTGGGAAATCTAGGGGTTTTGATGCAGAAACCGGGCTCCCAGGAAGAGTCTTCCATTCTTCGCTTGGCACCGTTCGAGTTCGGCTCGTTTGCGTCCCACGAGGTCCCGCTTCGATTTGTTGAACATCGCGGCCAACCGCATGTGCTGTACTCTGCGGCGAGGCCGCCAGAGTGGATTTCATGGGCGACAAACGCCCTCGTCCGTTGGAGGATTGGTACAGAGACATTCGTGGGAAATGCAAGCCCGATCGACGACCAGGCGGCTTTGCAGGAGATTCTCCCGGAGTATGCTCAGCAATTTGGAATGGTTTCGCTCTCGAGATGGTTCGGTCCAGACGTTGGATGTATTGCTCTCACCGAGTCCATGAGCGAACCGTCGTATTATGACACGGTCGAGGCCCTTTTTGACCAAGCCGCCCGTCACTACGACAGAATGGTGCAAGACGATCCCCTCAATATGCATCCCCGGCAGGTCTCGTCTGAGGTCTTGTCTGACCTTTTCCCTTCGGGAAGCCATGTACTCGAACTCGGCTGCGGAACGGGTCTCGAAACGATCCCTCTCGCTGAAGCCGGCGTGAATGTTGTTGCCGTCGACATCTCCTCAAGAATGCTGGCTGAACTCGATCGGAAGATTCATGCAACCTCCTTGGGAAACCGCATCACAACTCGGAAGGGAACGATCGCCCAGCTATCGACGATTGTGAGCGATTTTGGACCAGGATCGTTCGACGGCGCGTTTTCTCACTTTGGGGCGATTAATTGCGAGCCAGCTCTCGCTGGGTTGCCAGCGACTCTGCATCGCCTCATCAAGCCCGCCGGCAGGATTTCGCTAGGGATTGTGAATCGGATGAGCATCGCGGAAATGCTGCTGTTCACGGCCAGCCTGAGACCCAAGCGCGCCTTCGCGCGCTTTCGCTCTGGTCCCGTGAGGCTATCCCAATTCGGTGTGCCCGTCTTCCTATATGGCGCTCAAGAAGTAAGGCGCTTGTTCTGGCCGTTCTTCGCGAAAGAGAAGACAACCGGGGTCTCGGTCTTACTGCCTCCGCCTTACCTGGGCAGGCGACTGCAGGGGCATCCTGGATTGCGCTCGCTGCTTCAGTCGATGGATAGTTCGGTCGCACATCGACCGCCTTTCCGACATCTGGGGGATTACTTCCTCATGCAGTTGGTGCGGCGGTAACATGCCAGTCGGTTCTTCGATTCGTGCCTACCTCGGACTGCGTCCGCGAACGTTCCGGGATGGGATCAGACTCTACACGGCGTACGCGGTTTCTATCTTGCTCCGGACCCTCGCGCGATCTCGCTTTGGATCGGTCGGCTTCTGGGTGCGAGGCAACACGAACCTTGGGATTTCACTCGACGGTGTGCGATTCGACGTCCGCCCGCGGACGAACGACTTGGACTTGCTTTCCTCCAAACACGAACCATTGGCAACCCGCTCGTTCCAAGTGGCGCCAGGCGATGTGGTCGTCGACGTCGGTGCACACATTGGACGATACGCTTTGAAAGCCGCAACGAAGGCGTCAACGGTCATTGCGGTCGAACCCGATCCATCAAATTTCAGGCTCCTCGAAAGGAATGTCCGGCTGAACGGTTTCTCAAACGTGGACCTGGTCCCTCAGGCTCTCAGCTCGGGTCTCGGGACACGGGTGTTATGGCTCGCCACGAAGGGTAACACGGGGACTTCAACCGTCGACCCAGATGCCTTCGGCGCTCGAGGTGGGATTGCTCCGGCAAAGAGCGTCCACGTCGATACCCTGACATTGGACGATCTGGTCGAGTCGGTTGGGTTGACCCGAATTGATTGGCTGAAGGTGGACGTCGAGGGCCATGAGATCTCGGTGCTGGAGGGTGCAAAGGCTGCCCTGAGAATCACGAGGGCGATGATTCTTGAAGTCAACGAGTCAACTAAGGGCGCGTGTCAACAGATTGTTGGGTCGGCTGGTTTCGACCTCTGCCTCGTTGAGGAGGGGAGACCTTCGACTAACTGGGTGTTACGGAAGAGGAAGGACGCCCCGTCCGTCGCGCCCAAGCCCGTGAAGGATGCCGGAACCGCGAAGGAGGCGTGCGTCAGCATCGCGATTTGCGCATACAACGAGGCTCGACGTCTCCCCGGACTTTTCCGATCCATTGCCACCCAGGACCTCCCGCCCCAGTTTGTCCTCGACGAAATCCTCGTCGTGGCGAGCGGTTGCACGGACGGTACGGAGCGAGTCGTGGAGGAGTGGACGAAGGTCGAGCCCAGGGTGGTCCTGATCCGCGAGCCAGAGCGACGCGGCAAGTCTTCCGCGCTGAACCTGATCCTCGCGCGATTCCGCGGCGACATCCTCGTCCTTGTCAACGCCGACGCGTGCCTCTTGCCAGGGGCCCTGTCGGAGCTGTTGGTGGCTTTCGAGAGCCGCCCCGGAGTCGATGTCGCCTGCGGTTTTCCAATGCCTGAGCGTTCGGGCAGTGTCGTGACGCTCGTTGAAGACGTTTGGTGGCGACTCCACAATCGCACGCTTCAGACCCTTGCCGGGTTGGGAGCCGGGAATCATTGTTGCGACGAGCTCATGGCGCTGAGGCGGGGCTTCGCGGATTCGATTCCCACCGGTGTTGTGAACGACGGTGCCTACTTCGGCGTCCTCGCGGCGCGTCGTGGGGTCACCGTACAGTTCGCACCCGGAGCCAAAGTCCTCGTCGCGATTCCGGAGAATCTTCTCGGACTCCTTCGCCAACGCCGTCGAATCCTTCGAGGGCACCGCCAAGTATTCGAGATGCTAGGAGCCTCGCCGTTCACTCTCCAGGGACTCGCGCGAACGCAGCCCACTCTGGCGGCGCAGATCCTCGCCGCTGAACTCATCGGCCACCCGGGTCAAACGTTGGCGTTCCTCATCCTTGCGCTGCCTCTCGAAGGGATTGCCCAGGCGTCCGCGGTCCTCGCACGAGTGAGGCATCGCGACTTTCCGGCTGCATGGCCGATGGTGGACTGATGCAGCTGAACCTACGCTATCTCACGACCACGACCCGTGGCTTGTTCATCCTCGGCCTCGCAATTCGGGAGGCCTTGAGTTTCTGGACGGGGCATCCATACGACATGGAGGTATGGCTTCGGAACGCGTACTTCGTTTCTCAGGGAGCGAATCCTTACACCGCATGGTTTCCGCCCGTACCCGGACTAAGTTTCGCGTTCTTGAACCAGAACCTCGGCGGAGGCGGCTACCTTCCACTGTGGCCGCTGATTGTCGCGGGACTGTATCGGTTCTGGGCCGCGCTTCCTGGCGCGAATCGCTTCGTCCTGTATTTTCTCTTGAAACAGCCGCCGGTACTTGCAGACGTCCTCCTAGGTGTTCTCATGTATCGCGCGATTGTTCGATGGAGCGGCAACGGAGCACTGGCCCTCCGGGGCCTAAAGTTCTGGATGTTCTTCCCCTATGCAATCCTCATTTCCAGCATGTGGGGGATGTTCGACGCGATCATCGCGGTGCTTCTGTTCGCCTTCCTCCTGTCGATTGACACCGTGAAGGGCTACTCTCTTCTAGGGCTAGGAATCCTGCTGAAGTGGCTTCCGCTCATCTATCTTCCATACTATGCTTTGCGGGAACAAGGCGCGCGAAAACTCGGCGGCGTAATCTCGCTTGGGGTCGTGCTCGGACTCACTGCGCTCATCTTCTACCTGGGCGGGTGGGATTACGTTGGCGTCACCGCGATGACCCGGTCCATGAGCCATGGTGGGGGGAACGGCCTGACGTACGTCATCGTCCTACAAGACCCATCTGTCGTCCCGATTCTGTCCCGAATCCCTGGTTTCTATTTCGCGATGGGGTACTTGTGGCCGCCGGGAATCATCCTGGCCGGTTTGATCGGGTACCGGCGCTTTCGCGGCAAAAGCGCCGAGATGACCGTCCAAGCCCTCCTCCTCATAACCGTCGTCTTCATGTTGACTCGGTGGGGAGTGTACGAGCAGTACCTGACCTACCTGCTCCCCCTCCTCTACATCGACGTCGCCATTTGGCATCCTGAGCGGAAATCGCTGTTTCGGTTCACTTGGGTCGTCGCTTTCCTGTTTCTTCTCGCGAACAATGACTTGCTCCTTCGGTTCTTCGGACCGGTGTCCTCGCAAGCGGTGGACATCGCATTCGCCGCTGATAATCAGTCGATATTCTCCCCGATTCGGACGGCTCTGCTGTACATCATCGCAGTCCTCTTCACGATCCACCTCATCCAACTTGTGTATGCGTTCCTCACCCCCTCCCGGAATCCGACCCCGTGGCTGTTCCGTCTGTGGTCCATCCGCCGTCCCCATGCCGAGACCGAATCGAAAATCGACAACGTCAGCAATCCTTAGGAGGCCGAAGGCACGCGTGTCGTGCAGCTAACCCAAAGGTTCGCTCCCGCAGTCGGCGGAGTCGAGAGCCATGTATACCATCTTGCGATGGAGCTTGCCAAAGCCAATGTGTCAACCGAGGTCTTCACCACAGACTTGCAAAGGGACACGCCCTTCACTCGACTTAACGGAGGCCTGGTTCCCTTCCCGTTCCCGGTTCGCCGGTTTCGCGCCACACGATTTGCCAACGTTCCTCATGGCCTCGGCATCGTCTCTCCGTCCATGGCCTCAGCCATCCTCAGGGCGAGGCCGGACGTGATCCACGCGCACGCATACGGATATTTCCCGACGTTCGTGGGAGGTTTCGCGCAACTGATGCGCGGTACTCCGCTTGTCGTCACGCCTCACTCGGATGCGGGCAGTCCGACTCTTTGGAAGCGCCTCTTCGATTGGGCGATTCCGGCTTTTACGATTCGCCGTGCGCATCGGGTCATCGCCGTCACGAAGGTCGAGGCCCACCACCTCCGCGGATTGGGGGTTCATCCCGATCGAATCCGTGTCATCCCAAACGGGGTCGACTTAAGCGAGTTCTCAGGTCTCCGCAGGAAACGGCAACATCGAGACGAAGCAGAGCTCCTCTTTGTTGGTCGAGTTTATCCGCGCCAGAAAGGTCTAGAGTACATCGTGAAGGCACTTGCTCAGCTCCATCCGCGCCGGAGGGTGCGGCTGATCGTCATCGGGGAGGATTGGGGGGGCGTCGAACGCTTGCGATCTCTCGCGAGATCACTAGGGGTCGAAGACCGAATCGTCTTCAGAGGTCTCTTGTCGCGCGACGAGGTAGTTCGCGCCTACGCCTCAGCGGAGGTCTTCGTACTCCCCTCGCTGTTCGAACCGTTCGGAATCGTCCTCCTGGAAGCGATGGCCGCCGGCCTCCCCATTGTCGCCTCGAAAGTTGGGGGCATCGTGGACGTCGTGGAGGACGGAAAGACGGGTTTGCTCGTTCCGCCGCGGAATCCGGAGGCCCTCGCGGACGCGCTGGAGCGCCTTCTCTCGAATCCAACGATGCTCGACGAGATGGGAGACGAAGGCCGAATGAGGGCGCCCGCCTATTCGTGGGACCAACTCTCCCCCCGGATTCTAGAAGTCTATCGAGAAGCCATTGCGGAGGGTCGGCGGGAATGGGCCGCTTAGCAACACACTGGAGGGTCATCGCTTCCAGCCTGTTCTCGATTTTCGTCCTGAGTGCCTTCATCCTATATTCGAACAGCCTGGCCCCAACGACGAGTCGCGTTGCTCCCATGACTCCAATCGAACACATTGTCGTCATCATGAAGGAGAACCATGCCTTCGACAACTACTTCGGAACGTTTCCCGGCGTGGATGGAATCCCGTCAAATATCACGGTCCTCGACGCTAAGGGTGGGCTCCTTGCTCCGCATTGGCTCAACGCCACTTGGACTTGGGACCTGCCTCACAGCCGCGAGGCTATGTTGACGTCTTACAACGGCGGTAGGAACGACGGTTTCGCAATCGCAGCGGATTCTTTGTTCCCTGGGCTCGGAGCGGTTGCAATGGGTTACTACGATCGCCGTGAAGTCGGAGCATACTGGTCTCTGGCGGAGAACTATACACTCGCGGACCGCTATTTTCAATCGATGTTCGGACCCACGATCCCGAACCGCCTATACTCGTTGGCTGGTCAGGCGGGTGGCCTTACGACCAACCTCATCAAGGTCTCAGGAATCGACTTCCCCACGATCTTTGATCAGCTCGAGGCGCATGACGTTTCTTGGAAGTATTACGCCTCGGAGGAGTCCGGCCACACCCCTCTCCCCGAGGAGTTGCCTCACATTCGATCGAACTCCGGAATGGTTTCAAAAATCGTCCCCATGAACCAGCTCCTGTCCGATGTCGTAGCCGGGAATCTTCCGCAGGTCGCCTACGTCGATCCTGAAGCGGACCTAGCGATCAGCGAGCACCCTCCGGGGGACGTTGTCGCCGGCACTGCCTGGACGGTCCAGACGATCCGCGCGATTCAGGCCAGCTACGCGTGGCCCTCGACAGCGATTCTGCTAACATGGGACGAGTCGGGCGGTTTCTACGATCACGTCGCTCCCCCCGAAGTCGAACAGTGGCGGTACGGATTTCGAGTTCCGATGATCGTCATTTCCCCCTTTGCGAAGCGAGGCTGGGTTGATCACGACGTGATGGACCACACATCGATTCTCAAGTTCATCGCCGACAATTGGAGACTGCCATACCTCACTGATAGAGAAGCGCGAGCGGGGAACTTGACGACCGCCTTCGAGTTCATGCCGCCGTCTGGACTTGTGCCGCGATTCTCTCCCGCGCTGGGGGAAGATGCCCCGGCCACTTCCCGTGAAAACTTGATGAGAGCTCGAGGCGGATGTCTTCGGGCTTGGAATGGTATTCAACGATCCGTTCTGAGGGGGGCGAGCCTCGAATTGTTTGACAATCACCCTGCGAAGCGGTTTCCGTGGCGGCTGACCGGAGACACCACCCTCTTCAAGTTGCAGAAGGTCGCAGCGTGAGCACGTTCGACTCTGCTACTGGTGGTTCGGTACCGAGACCTGTTCAACCCATGCCAACTCTCGAGACCATTTCGGTCATCGTTACCGCCTGGCGTCGGCGGCAGTTCCTCGGCGAAGCCATCACTTCAGTCAGGGTTGGTGACAGATCGCCCGTTGAACTGGTCGTTGTCTCGGACTTCCATAACGAGGACCTCGAGCGCGCGGTCCGCGATCGTCAGGGAAAGTGGGTTGTCTCTCATGAGGAACGTTCGGGGGCCATGCTCGCCGACGGCATCCGAGCCGCCCGAGGTTCCATCATCGCCCTCCTCGATGACGACGATCTGTTTCATCCCCTTCGTCTCGCGGAAGTCAGCCGCGCTTTCGAGGAAAATCCGGACCTCGGCTTTTTCCACAACGCTCATGTTACTTTTCGCGACAGGGAGTCGCCCATGTTTCCTGCAACCCTCTCGCGACGAGAGTGGCTGCGGATCCCACCGGGACGCCGGACCAAATCGGATTGCGAGCGGATTTGGACCGAAGGGGCGGGATACAACGGAAGCTCTACTGTCGTTCGTCGCAGCCTCCTCGAACCCTGTTTAGACGAAATCCGCGACATCCGGAAAGGCGTCCCGCCGTACCTCTTCTATCGCGCCTGGAGCTGGTCTGCGGCAATCGTGATGGATCCACGGCCCCTCACTGCAGTCCGGCTACACTCTGAGAACACCACCCCGACCCGTTTCCAAGGACGGAGGGCCCGGTTCGCACGCCTCGTGTTGATCGCGCCCGATTTATCCGCTGATGCGCGGACGATTCTCGCGCTCCTCGGACCAGAAGTATGGGATACACCCCTCCGCCAAATGTCCTCAATGGGGGAGATCCTTTCGGCCTCAAGGGACTTAGGCGAAGGCTCGGGTCGCCTCCCGGGCGCCGCCCTCGAGATGCTTCGACGTCGAAGAATCTGGCTTCCAAGATGGATTTTGGTTTCACTGGCCCTCGTACGCATTGGCTCCCGGCGCGGGGCCCGAGCACTTTTCAATTGGCTGACGATTCCTGGGTGAGGCTGGCTCGACCGAAAGATTTCAATCTCCGCATTTGGGTGCTTCTTGAGGGGCGGCGAACGTGAGACAGGTTCGAACCATTTTGCGCGGCGTGATCGACTACGGCTTTCGTGGCGCGAAGCTCTCCTACTCGCAGTACGGTGAGGACCTCATCGTTCGATTCGCGCTGCAGAACTTGCGAATCCAGCATCCTAGGTATATCGACATCGGCGCAAACATGCCCTACTCCGGTAGCAACACCGCCATCTTTCACTTGTCGGGTAGCCGCGGAATCAACATCGAACCTGATCCATTCCTCTTCGCGGCCTTTCCCAGGTCTCGGAAGCGCGACATCAATCTCAATCTTGGCGTGTGGGACCGATCGGGTGAGAAGGACTTTTACGTGATGTCGTTTCGGGACATGAGCACATTCTTGAAAAGCGAGGCCGAGGATCGGATGCGGAAATTCGACGCCAAGATTCTTGAAGTGATAAAAGTCAAAGTCTCGACTCTAAACGAAATATTTGCCGAATATGCCTCCCCAAATCCGCCGCAGTTCATGTCAATCGACGCTGAAGGTGCGGATGAATTGATTCTCCGTGCCTTTGACTTTGGTTCTTGGTCCCCGGAGGTGATTTGTTGTGAAACGCTCTCTTTCACTTCCACGACCAAGTGGGAAAAGAACGAGTCGCTGATTCGTTACATGGAATCGCGGGGGTATTTCGTGTTAGCTGATACCTGGCTGAACACGATATTCGTCCAGCAAAGGGCCTGGCTGGGTGCTATGCCCGAAAGTCTAAGATCTACCAGAGAACCTCGACGAGGTCCTCCCCGAGAGTGAAGGAGGATCCGCCGACTTCGGGCTTCTAGCGAGGAATGAGGGCCCAGTGTCGACGCGAAAATGCCGGGCACCTCCGAACAGGGGCTAGCGCGGCCGATGCAATCGTCGCTTCATGAATAGTCGAAGTGCGATCGCGAAGGCGATGGCGGACACGATTAAGGAGCTGACTCCGAGGACCACGATCAGCGAGACTGGACCAAGTGCCCCAGATGAAGTTCCGTGGGAATATTGCCAGGTGTCAGCGAGTAGACCCGTCCTTGCCAGACCGCTAAAGATGACAAGGACGCCACCCGAGGGGTCAAATCCACCGGCGGCTGCGAACCGGGGCGGGGGAGAACGTGCGGGGGTCATGTTGAGCCAGGTGTCGTTGGTGGTGCTGAACGCCCATAGATCGCTTAAGATTGTATTGTTTCCGAATCCTCCGGTGAGGAAGACCAGCTCCAAAATCGGATCGAATGAAAAGATCGGGTAGTCGCGGGCGCCGGGTCCCTCCTTCAAGGACAGTGGAGTCCAGAGATTGGAACTCCAGCGGTACGTCCACGTGTCCGCGAGATGATGGTTGGAGCCATTCGGTCCACTTAGGTCGTTGCCCCCGAACAAGATGAACCGGTCTTGGGTTGATACGTAGACCATTCGCCCGTCGGCGCGCGGAGAAGGTTGGACAGCTGCAGGGCGAGAAAACCAGGTTTCGTTGCGTGGGGTGTAGACCCAAATGTCTCCAAGGTAAGCTGTACCGTTGAAGCCGCCTTGGAGCAGAACCGCGTCCACCACGGGGTCGTATGCCACTTGGGAGTCGGATCGGGGTGACGGGGCGGCGGCCGGATGGCGCTCCGTCCATTTGGCACTGTCAAGAGAGAACCACCATGTATCGTCAAGTCGGATGTAAGTCCCGTTGACTAGCTCGTGCCATCCTCCGAATAGGACGAACGCATCCGCTCGCTCATCGTAGACGAACATTCCGTCGCCGCGACCGAGCGGGCTGGCGGCCGGAGCGAGCTGAGTCCAGGTCCAGTTTCCAGGATCGTAGACCCAGGTCTCGTTCAAGCCCTTGAGGCCGTCCCATCCCCCGAACAGGACGAATCGATGCGCCTTCGAGCTGTAAGCCATCATCGCGCCCGCCATCGGCTGGGGTGACAAGGTCGGGGTCACATTCGTCCATCCTGGCGGGACGGCAGAGGTGAGTGCGATCGCATGATTGGAAACTGTTGACGCACTGAGGCTGAGGAAAACGCCGCAGAGAAGTCCGGCCACTATCAAGCCAGGGAGTCTTTCCGGGACGACGAACATTTGCTCAACTTCGACTTAGAGTCCGCCCTTTCCGTACAATTCATCGATAAGCTCACTCGTCCGCCGGATGTCATATCCGGCCCGGGCCACAATCCTGTCGCGAGTGACGATTTTCCGAACGCCGATGAGCGGGCGGGAAAAGAACAGCAGATACGAAAACCTCTTCGTGGTGAGGGAAACCAACAGGCCATTCGGTTCAGCGAGCACCCGGATCGTATGGTTCTCCTCGATGACCTTGTTTGTCCGAGTTGATTCCGTGATGTTCTTCAAGCGAATGCCTTCCTGTACTCCTTACGAAGTTCCTCATAAAGGATTGACTCCGTCGCGTAGCAGTCCGGTCGAACCAGGGTGCGGAAGCGCTCGCGGTCGCGTCCTGCCCGCTGAAGACGAACGTTGCGGACCGTTCCTCCCATCCAGAGATATGGCGCGAGGAACAAGAAAGCAATCGCGTTTGCGAGCCTACCAAGCGCGAGGCCTCTTCCTCGACTCGGCTCATCATCTTCATCAGTCTCTCTGAGTCGCCCGACAAACTTCTCCGGAAACGTGGTCCCGATCCAGGGAGCCGATGCCAAGAGTTGACGATAGAGCTTGTTGCCCCGCAGGACAACGAGGTTGAGAGCTTCCCTCGCGAACAGAGGTTCCCGATTTTCTCTGAATGTCCGTGCACAGTTGTTTCGTTCGACGATTCGATTGAAACAGAGGACGGGAGAGTTCCGGGCGCGTATTCGCCGAAGGCGGGCGGTGGTCATCGCGAACAAGAGCGAAATCCATAGCCGACGTGGCTCGGTCACAAGAAAGAAATCTATGTCGTCCTCGGGTTTTGCGCCGGCATATGCGGTTGAACCAGAGATTCCTGCCAACTCAATCCACGGGCACATCCTTCCCAACGTGTGCAGGAAGTCGTCAGCCTGAGAGAGGCGATCATGTGCTCGGCGTCGTTGAGCTCGTCGGTGACTCGCCAGGTCTTCCCTTCCACGCAGCGTGATTTCGCCTTTGACTTCCGCAACCAATCGTGAGAGACGCTCGTCTGTTACAAGAAACTGTTTGAGTGCGCCGTCGCTCGGAAATCGGTTTTCGGGCATCAGCGACCTAAGTTCACCAACCGAGATGGTGCTCTTGTTAGCCACGGCGGTTTCGACAAGGAACCGAACGCGTTCTCGGAGTTCAGGAAGCAAGGGCTCAATCGATGGTGATGGCCAGGTTGCGGGAGACCGAGACTCGGCCGGGCCCAATCGGGTCGCGAGCATCCGATTGCCACTCCGTTAGTTTTCCTACCTCGGTTCCCCGAGTGGCGAGTTTGCCGAGCTCGACGGCTTCCCCAAGATTTCTGACAGGAGCAAGAGGCGCTGCACGCGCTCTTGGACCGGGGGATACCGACTAAAGAGACCGGTTCCAGGCCCAAAGATGCTGAGACCCCAGGCGGAGGAAGCAGGAGGCGAGTGATCTACGAGCTTTAGCAGAGCAGAGGCGAGGGTTGCAGGCTTTCCCGTCGTCCGCCCACTTGCTTCGTCCGCCAGGTATTCTCTCTCGCGGTGCACCGCGGGATCGAAGAACTTGCTGAAAGGGTCGAAGAAGAGGATTCGAGAAAAGACCCTCGAGAAGACCTTGAATTCGGCGTCATGATGTTTCAGATGCATCAGCTCGTGAGCCACCACTGGCTGGAGTTCGTCCCGGTCGAGGAGGGCGAGTAGACCGCTCGAGACGAGGATGACCTGTTTCTTTCCCCCGATGGCAATCGCTAGAGCATCGTCCGACTGCACAATTCGAACCCTCACCCCAGGCACGCGCTCGAACCTCCCGAGGAGGTCGACATACTCTTGGAGCCACATCTCGTTCGCTCCGAGGCTCCGCGGAGCGAACTTCCGCAGAACCGCGGCGTTCCCGTAGCGCCACACTATCATGGAGATGATTGACGACGCAGTGAGCCCTCCGACGACCGCCCCGAACACTGCTAACGACACCCCGTTCCGTGCATAGGCGACCATGCGCGCCTGCGAGACACAGAGCACAAAAGAGGCAGCGACAAAGGCCCAGAAGAAGATCGAAAGGGCGTAGAGCCCTGTGAGCAAGCTAACGCGCAGTTTCGGGTTCTGGGCGTTCGTAACAAACACATACAAGAGCGTTCCGATTGAGGCAACGCACACAGCGAGGACCATCAACGGAAAAGCTGACAGCCAGTACGTTTGCAGGGCCTCGCCGATCGTCTGAAGGAAACTAGCCATTCCGCGTCTCCTTCGACCGTCGCTTCTCCACCTGAGATCGCAAGGAAGCCAGTTTTGTCTCGTCGACCGGCCCCGGATTCTCGAGGAGATATGACACCGCGGCTCCGCCAAAGGTGTCAACCACGCGGTCAATCATCAAGGCCATCGCCTTGCGGTAAGCGCGGCCCTCCTTCAAGCGATAATAGCTCTTCTTTTCGCTTTCTTTGCGAACGGCGACCAGATCCTTGTCCACGAGCCGATAGAGGGTCGTCGTCACGCTGGTGTAGGCGATGTCGCGAGACTTACGAACTTCCTCGTAAATCGCTCCGGATGTCGCGGACCTGAGATTGCGGACGGCTCGAAGGACCGCCAATTCAAGCTCGCCAAGTTCCATAGGACTACTATATGGATAGTAATCTAGTTAAGACTTTGTCCAAAACTCGCATGACCGGAGAAAAGCCTTAGGCGAGGGCAGTCGCCTGGCTCGCCAGCTCGGAGAATCGTTTCGCAAGAATGTCGAGCGCTGCCACGAGCACGGCCTTCGCGCTCAGGGATCCATCCGTTTCGAACTCCATGACGATCCGCGTGGGATCGTTCCCCGCCTTCACCGATTCCACCTTGTACTGATCGATGAACTTCTTGCACGTCTTGCAGTCGCTCGCGAGCTCCAACGTCTCCTCTTCCTCCGTCGCGGTCGACTGCATGTGGCTTTCGCAGAACGGGACCGCCGGGTCAAGGGCGTCGAGCGTCTTGGTCCCGGCCTTCAGGGTAGGGTAGTAGCGATATCCGACGCCGTGGGTCGACTGCCATTTCGCATGATCCTTCCCATTGCCCAAGACCGCGGTCGCGTACACGAGCATCGCCTGCCCGTCTCCGAGCTTCACGATTGGGATCTTCTGGTCCGCGGGTCGGAGTTTCGCATCCCCGATCGGCTCGAGGTCTCCCGACGTAACGATTCCGGGGCCGCGTTTGTTCACGGAGTAGATGATCGTGCAGTTCGGGCAACCCTCCCCGTGGCAGGTCGGGCAGTCCTCCCGGCGGTTGTACAGTCCCAGATCGGTCGGGATCGGAACGAGGCCGAGGCGGTGGGCGATCATCTCATCGAAGAGGGGACTCACGCTTTCGTACTCCTTGCCGTCCTCCGCGCGAATCGGGCCCAGGTGGAACTCCACGTCCTCGATCGCCATCTTCGGGACGTCGGAGACGAGGACGCGCCGCAGGGCGTTCGCGTATGCCGGCTCTGTCTCCTCCATGAGGAGGCGCATCGACTCCGGCGCCTGGTTCAGGACCTTCACCTTCATCTAGACCCGCCTCCCCCGGCGGCCGCCTTTCGGCTTCGTGCCGTCGTGCGGAACCGGGGTGACTTCCTCGATCCGACCGATCCGCAGGCCCGCGCGGGACAAGGCCCGGATGGCCGCCTGCGCTCCCGGGCCGGGAGACTTCGACCGGTTTCCGCCGGGCGCCCGCACACGTACGTGGATCGAGTCGATCCCCTTCTCCTTCGCGGCGTCGGCGACGCGCTCCGCGGCCTTCATCGCCGCGTAGGGCGAGGCCTCGTCCTTCGCCGCCTTCACGACCATGCCCCCGGTCGCTTTCGTGATTGTTTCGGATCCCGTGATGTCGGTCAAGGTGATGATGATGTTGTTGTACGACGCGTAGATGTGGGCCACTCCCCATCGCGGCATGATCACACCTCCTTCGGCTCGGTTCCGGAGGGAGGCGACGGAACCGCGGGCTCGTCGCCGGACAGGTCCGGACCTTCCTCGTCCCCCGCGCCTTCCGCGGCCGGCGGACCGGGGATCTGGCCCTGCTGTCGAACCGGATGCAAGTCGTTCGAGATCCCGGACCGCTCATCGTACGCGATCACGTTCTCTTGGGTGCGGCTCACGAGGATTCCGGGGATCGTCACGCGGCGACCGCCGACGGACACGTGGCCGTGCACGATGAACTGCCGCGCCTGGCGCGGGGTGAAGGCGAGTCCTTTGAGGAAGGTGAGGGTCTGGAGACGACGGGAGAGGACGGCCTCCACGTCGAGTGCGAGGACGTCGTCGAGCGTCGTGCCCTCGAGCGGCAAGAGACCGAGACGTCCGAGACGTCGCAGGAGCTGCTCGCGTTCCTTTTCCGCCTGCTTGTCGCCGGTGCGCACGCGCGCCTGGAGTTCCCGCGCCCGT
>Ga0209238_1000430_pt1 | contig 14997 bp, 14 predicted proteins | sample GraSoi013_1_20cm_FD_185823 | JGI IMG/M metagenome (GOLD analysis project Ga0209238, IMG submission 185823) | Grasslands soil microbial communities from the Angelo Coastal Reserve, California, USA - Sample 10_02_2013_1_20cm (SPAdes) (version 2) | ecosystem: Environmental > Terrestrial > Soil >...
CTGGTTTTGGCTTTGGGTGGCTTCTGACGTGACGCGCAATCGCGCCAAGCAGAGTCAGTTTGTCGACGGGTTTCACCAGATATTCGTCGGCTCCGAGGAGCGCTCCCATACTGGGCTGATCGACGATCGAAACCACGATCAAAGGAATCTGACGGGTGCGCGGGTCTTGTTTTAACTGGATGAGAATTTCCCAGCCATTCTTCGGCCTCATCACAATGTCAAGGGTGATCGCGTCGGGCTGGAGTTGCGCCGCTATTTCCAGCGTGTTTTGAGGTTCTTCGCATAAGGTCACATGGTAGCCAGCCGAAGTAAGCTGGGAGTGAATGAGATGTGCGGTTGTGCGATCATCCTCAATTACCAGAATTCGCCGTGGGCCGAGGGCTCCCGAAGGAGTTTCCGCTCTGCGGCCGGATGCTTCTTGAACAAAGACGGCAGCAGGCAGAGAGAAATAGAAAGAGCTTCCTTGTCCTCCCTGACTGTCAAGACGCAACTTTCCGCCGTGTAGTTCGACAAGGCGCTGCGTGATGGCCAGGCCAAGCCCAGTCCCTTCTGCCTTTTTGCCGGAATCCCGGAGCCGGTAAAAAGCCTCGAAGATCCGCGTCTTTTCATCATCGGGAATACCCGGTCCGTTGTCCCGCACTTCCACGCGAACGCTGCCGTCCTCCAACCGTGCCGCGAGTTCGATTTGACCACCGTTAGGAGTGAATTTAATGGCGTTGCCGAGAAGGTTCAGGAGCACTTGCTTGAACCTGGTAGCGTCTGCCCGCACGGCCAATCCGGTTTCGGCCTTTGCGGACAATGCATGTGACTTCTTGTCAGCAAGCGGCACCATGGCACTGAGCACTTCGCTGAACGCACCTTGTACCGAGAGATTCTCGACAGCCAACTCCATGCGGCCCGCCTCAATCTTGGAGAGATCCAAGATGTCGCTGATCAAAGTCAGGAGGTGCTTTCCGCCCGTGTGAATGTGATCGATATAACGCCGCTGCTTTTCGTTCAAAGGCCCATAACGTTCATCGGCTAGAAGATCCGAGAATCCAAGGACGGCATTGAGCGGCGTGCGAAGTTCATGGCTCATGGTGGAGAGGAATTGGTCCTTGAACCTGCTGGTGCGCTCGGCTTGTTCTTTTGCGTGTAGCATCATTTCTTCGGCCCGTTTGCGCTCGGTAATATCCCGTGTGACCTTTCCGAATCCGCGGAGCCGTCCCGTCGCGTCACGCAATGCAGTAATTACCACATTGGCCCAGAAACGCGATCCATCCTTGCGCACGCGCCAGCCTTCGTCTTCGAATCGCCCTTGCTCCGTGGCCACCTTCAGTTCGTGGGTGGGCTTGCCTTGTTCCACATCCTCCGCTGGGTAAAAGAGGGAGAAATGCTGGCCAATGATTTCGTCACGTTTGTAGCCCTTGATGCGTTCGGCGCCCGCGTTCCAACTGGCGATGCGTCCTTCTGGATCCAGCATCAGAATCGCGTAGTCCGTCACTTCTGAAACGAGCAGACGGAACCGCTCTTCGCTTTGGCGCAAGGCCTCTTCGGCCCTCTTGCGCTCGGTGATGTCGTGGAGTACGACGACCCCTCCCTTGAGGGAGCCATCCTCGCCCTTCAAAGGCCTGCCGGCAATGTTAAGCAGGCGCCCCTCCGGTACATTCGGGTTACGAATGAAGAGCTCGACGTCGTCGACGTTCTCACCACGCATCGCGCGTACCAAAGGCAATTCGTTTGGGGGACATAACGTAACGCCGTCGGGTAGAAAGCTTCCGTACTGCTGCGACCACTGGTCCGGACTTACGTCGATAGCACCGATGCCGACGAATCGCTCGGCGGCCGCATTGAATACCAGAAACTTGCCATTGGTGTCGGCCACGACGACGCCGTCTGCGACACTTGCCAGAATGAGCTGCAACAGATCTTTTTGGCGCCTGGTTTCCTCCTCGGCCAGCTTCTTGTCGGTGATGTCCCGGAAAACGAGCACGACTCCGAATGCTTCTCCTGAGTCCGTGAGAATAGGGGCCGCGCTATCCTCGATGTCGAATTCCTTGCCGTTTCTGGATCGCAGGATGGTGTGGTCGGCCAGACCCACTATTTTTCCCTCGCGGAAGACTTTCTTCACCGGATTTTCGACGGGGCGGCGCGTTTCCTTGTTGACGATGTCGAAAACAAGATCCATCGACTTTCCCTGAGCGTCTTCGAGGTTCCACCCGGTGAGAGACTGTGCGACGGTGTTCAGGAAAGTGACGGCGCCGTTCATATCTGTAGCAATTACCGCGTCGCCGATACTGGAGAGCGTGGTTGACCACAACTTTTCACTTCTCTCAGCGGCTTCCTGGGCTCGCTTGCGTTCGGACAGGGCGCGGAATAACAGCACGAAAACGACGAAGAGCAGCAATGCGCTCAAAAGATTGCCGGCGACGACAATCCGAGAAGTCCTCTGCAACGCATCGGTCATTTCCCGGCTTCTCAGTGTACGGATGTGATCCTCTTCCTCCTGCATCTCCGCGAGGACCCCGCGAATCTGATCCATCCATTGCTTTCCTTCGCCGCTCAGGACGATTTCATTGGCGGCTGCAAGGCCTTTCTTCTTGCGGAGGTCGATTGTCTTTTGCAACTCCGCTATTTTCTTTTCGACAAGGCCTCTGAGTAACTTAATGCGTCTTTGTTGGTTGGGATTGTCCGCTGTGGAGTTCTTCAGCTCACTTATAACGCGGTCGAGGTTGTTGATCGCGTTTCGATAAGGCTCAAGGTAAGCGTCGTCTCCCGTGAGCAAAAAGCCACGTTGTCCCGTTTCTGCGTCAACGAGCCGGGCGGTGGTGTCCCCAAGCAAGCCGCGAACCTCGAAGCTGTGCTTTCGCGCCGCGGCAGCAACGGCGACTCGAGTGGTATCTCTGTAGGATTCCCAACCGACGAACGCCATGATCGCCGCCGCTGCGATGAATCCCACGAGGATCAGGCGGCTTTCCTGCATCCAGGAGGCGTTTCGGGTTGCGTGCCAATGAGGGCTGAGAGGAGTCATTTACGACTGGCAACCACGGATTGCAGTGGCTCACGGGAATGAACAACGGCTTCAAACTCATCCAACACAGAACCATCCCACCAGCCGCGCTTAACTTCTTCCCTCATGATGGCAAAAGCCTTTTCCGCGGCGAGAGCCTTGCGATAAGGCCGATCCGTGGTTAGCGCGTCATAAATATCAGTGATTTGCAAAATGCGTGCAGTGAGGGGAACCTGGTCGCCCTTCAACCCGTCAGGATAACCGGAGCCATCTTGCTTTTCATGATGAGAACGAATAATCGGGAGGACATGGCGGAACGAACGCAGCGGAGCGCAGATTCGCTCACCAGCAACGGTATGCTGCTCCATGATCTTGCGCTCCTCGGGAAGAGCACAGCTTCGGCGTTGTCCAGCTCGTCGGTGAACTGTTTCAATCGCAGCAAAGAATACATTCGAGCAAGCAGCTCGTGCTTATTCACCGGCTTGCATAGGAAATCATCGGCCCCGCACATGATTCCGCGAATGCGGTCATCGTTGCTGTTGAGGCTGGTCAGCAGCAAGACGGGGATCAGCCGCGTTTCCGGGTTTGACTTGATGGCCAGGCAAGCTTCGAAGCCTGTCTTGCGCGGCATGATCACATCCAGCACGGCAACGTCAATGGAATCGGCGCTTATTTTTTCCAGTACTTGCTCACCGTCCGAGACACAAATGACGTGATATCCCTCCTCGGTCAGCAAGCTGGAGAGCAGCTCCCGCGTGGACTCATTGTCGTCGGCCACAAGAATGATGCCGTGATGTCGTTCCCGAGGAAACATGGGGGTCCTCAAAAGCGTGTCTATCGCTTGAGGCGCTTGAGAGGGGTCGCGTCTCGACCGTAGCCGCGAGATTAAGCTGATTCATCCAGTCATCAATATTAAACAGCGATTGACAACTACTTACCAAAGATAGCAAGGACAGGCTAACCTGTTCTCAAATTCGCTTGGCTTGTGGCCAAGCGGTAAATAAGAACTAACTCGCTACCAAACGGCCGCGTACCTTGACGGGTGAACTTTCCCACCGTAGAGTCTCGGCATTCCTTACACGACATGCCTTCGACTGGCGACGCGGGCCGAGGCGGCGGCCCTTCGATTGGGCAGACACGGACCGAGGTGATCATGGCGAACGAAACAGAAACCGCCGTCATGCCCGACGAAGCCAGAATTGTTCGCAAAGTGCGGATGCGGATTATTCCCTTCGTTTTTCTTTTGTATATCATTTCCTTTCTGGACCGGATCAACATCGGGTTTGCCGCGCTGACGATGAACAAGGAACTGGCCATTACAGCCAAGCAGTATGGGCTGGTGGCCGGGATCTTTTTTTTTGGGTACTTTCTGTTTGAAATTCCCAGCAACTTGCTGCTGCACAAGCTAGGAGCACGGATCTGGATTGCGCGGATCCTGATTACCTGGGGAATTCTGGCCACGCTGACGGGCCTGGTGAATTCGGTGCAGCAACTCTATGCGGTTCGTTTTTTGCTGGGGCTTGCGGAAGCGGGTTATTTTCCAGGAATCGCGTTGTACTTGACGTACTGGTTTCGGCAACGCGATCAGGCGCAGGCGATTGCTCTGTTCCTTGCGGGCATACCTGTCACAAGCATACTGGGCGCTCCGGTTTCCACTTTTATCATGGATCGTGTGCACTGGCTGAGCGTCAGCGGCTGGCGCTGGCTCCTGATTCTGGAAGGAATTCCGGCCGTAATTGGCGGCGTGCTGACGTACTTTTTGCTGCCCAGCCGCCCGGCGGAGGCTAAATTTCTCAGCAAGGAAGAAAAAGACTGGATTGAAGCGGGGCTGGCGAACGAAGAACGCGAGAAACTGGCGAGCCACAAAATTTCAGCGATGCAGGCGATGATGAATAGGCGGATCTGGCACCTGGGATCGATCGGATTCACCTTGAATACCGCGATGTACGGGATGAACTTTTGGATGCCGCAACTGGTGAAATCGCTGTCGAGCGGAATATCCAACAGTTTGGTTGGCCTTGTCGTGATGATCCCTCATCTTGTCGGCTTGCCGGTGATGGTACTGGTGTCGCGAAGTTCCGATCGTAGGCGGGAGCGGAGATTTCATGCGGCGATTCCTGCGATTACCGCCGGAATCGCTTTGGCGTCGCTGGGGGCGACTCATTCTATTTTCGGGACGGTTCTGCTTCTGTCGTTTGCTGCGCTGGGCATCTACAGCGTCTATGGCCCTTTCTATTCGCTGCCGGGCGATTTCCTGACGGGATTTGCGGCAGCGTCCGGGATCGCCCTGGTGAGTTCGCTCGCGAATCTGGGCGGATTCGTGGGACCTTACGCGATCGGCTGGATCAGCCAGGAAACGGGAAGCCTGTACGGCGGCCTGGCGGTTGCGGGCGTTTCGTTGTTTGCGTCGGCAACGTTGATGTTGCTGCTTCCAAGAAGGCTGCGCGGGAACGCGGGTGAACGCGGCTGAGGGAACTAGGTAGGCGTTGCGGGTTTGCGGGACCAGGCGCCAACCATGGCCATCCAGGTGACAACCGAGTTTGACGCCGCGACCTCGGCTTGAAGCCGCTCTCGCAGGGTATTGAGGTCACCGAGCGGCTCAAGGGGAAGATTAAACTGCCGAACTTGCGGCAATAAACTGGCAAGAACGTCGGGGACCCAGCGTACGAATTCCGGATCATTGCCGAGCGGCATCTCCAGACTCATGGTTGGTGGAGGCAGTCCCGCCTGCTGGAAAATCTGGTAAAGAGCGAAACCCATCTCCGTGTTTGCGCTGGAACGCCGAAAAGTTTCGTGAATCAGCGAAGTGGCCGCAAACCAGAGCGGCAGGCGCGCGGCGAGCAAGAGAAAAGGAGCCCAAGAGAGTTCGTGGAAAGCAACCACTCCGCCCGGACGAACCAGTGGAGTTAAGGAGCGCAGGACGGCGAGGGGATCGGGAAGAAACATCAGGATGAAACGACCCACGATGGCGTCGAAGGGCTTGCTGCTTGAGATTTGAGAAACATCGGATTGAGTGAAGGTCACATTGGGCAAGCCGGCATCGGCGACGCGGGCACTGGCACGCGCGATCGAGCGCGGGTCGCGCTCAACGCCGACTACTTCACCTGAAGGACCAACCAGCTTGGTTGCAAGCATGGCTACATCACCGACGCCTGAGCCGAGGTCAAGCACACGCTGGCCGAGACCAATGCCCGCGCTACGGAAAAATCGTTCGGTGAACGGAGCAAGCAGCGCGGCTTGCCGGATGAGGCGCTGATGTTCGGCGTCGGAACTACCGAGGGCGTAGTGAAGAGCTGGGTCGGTCGTTGTCATGATGCTGGCCGATTGTAACACTGGGACACTCTGCGGCTGGCGCGGTTGATTCTGAGAAGATGGATTCGGGTGACGCATACTGCATCAGTGGATTTCGTGCGTTTTGCCGCTTCCCGATGGGGGTATATAGTTAATCAGGGGAGTTTGCGCCGGACGCAACGTGGGGCCCGGCCCCGTCATCTATTTGAAAATTGTTTAGCACGAGTTTGGCACCGGATCGACAGCTTTCAGTCACCGCAAAGGCAACCTGAACGGATGGCCGCAGACGTAAGCAAACATCTGGATCGCGCCAAGCGCTTCCTCGAGAAGAACCGCGTCGAGGACGCCATCGTGGCGTATCTCGCCGTGCTCGACGAGTCACCGCAGCACCAGGAAGCCACGCAGGCGCTCGGCGATCTCTACGCACGGATGGACCAGCCGGACCGAGCGGCTGTTTACTACGGCCTGCTGTTTGATTTGCTGGTCGATCCAAAGGACGAGACCAAGGCGCTGGCTATCTACAACCGCTTTCTGCGCGCTGGCCGGGGCCAGCCGCCCGAGCGCATCGCTCGATACGCCTTCCTGCAACAAAAACAGAATCATCCCGAGGAAGCCGTTGAGCAATACACGAAAGCCGCGGAGCTATTTGCGGCTGCGAACCGTGATGAGGACGCGCTCTTCTGCTGGGAGCGGCTCACGCAGCTCGACCCGGAAAATCTGTCGCGGCAGCTTCGTCTTGCGGAAGGAGCCGAACGCATCGGCAAGAATGCCCTGGCCGCGCGAGCTTTTTTGCGGGCCGGGCAGCTTGCTTCGGCGAGCGGCGCATCCGCGGATGCGCTGCAAATTCTTGGCCGCGCGTACAAACTTGCGCCGCAAGAACGCAGCGTGGCATTGCTGTACGCCCAGGCAAACATGCAGACGGGAAACGCCGTACGTGCTGCCACCCTGCTGGAACCCTTTGCCGCATCCGAAAGTGACGCGGCTTTTCTCGTCACCTATAGCGACGCACTGATGCGATCAGGAAGCCTCGAACGCGCGCGCGGGCTGCTCGAACGGCTTCTTCGAGAAAAAAATGAAGGCGTGACCCACCTGTTTGAACTCGCGGACCGTTACGTCGCCGCAGGTCAGGACCAGAAAGCCACGGAAATCCTGCTGCTGCTGAAACGGAGGATGTTTGCCGACAAAAAGCAAAATGAATTCGTGGCGTTGATGGAGGGTGTGGGCGCCAAATATCCGCATTCGCAGACGATTCTTGAGTTTTGGGCGTCTGTCCACAATGAATTGAACCGCGAATCACAATATTTCGAAGTGCTGATCAAGCTGTTCGATGTGTATCTGACGTCGGGAAACGTCAAAAAGGCGGCGGAGTCCCTCGAGAGGCTGGTGGACATCGACGCGTACGACTTTCGCAATCAGGAGCGCATGGAACTGCTGCGCGGCAAAGTGGATGATGCCCAGCTGAAACGGATTGCCAGCCGACTATTGAAGTCCGGCACTCCCACCCCGGGGCACGCTTCCCATGCGCATCACGCGCAGGCTCCCCCGGCTCACTCTCCCGGCAGTGAAGAAGGCCGGCAAGTGCAGGCGCTGGAAGATTTGATCGTGCAGACAGAGATTTTTTTGCAGTATTCGCTGCAGAACAAGGCGCTGGAGCGCCTGCAAAAAATCGCGGCGATGTTCCCGGGAGAAGAAGAGCGGAACGCACGGCTGTCCAATCTTTACCAAATGGCGAATTGGTGGCCCCAGGGAACGCCGCCCAAGCCTAAGACAAGTCCTGCCACCGTAGCGGCCGCACCGGTCGCACGCGTCGAAGAGGCGCCTTCGCCTATCACCACGAAAACCGGAGTGTATTCAGCGGAGACGTTGCGGGATCTTTCCAAGATTTCTGAGGTCAACCAAAAAATATTCCGCCAGCAGACGCCGCGAGCGATGCTGAACACAACTGTCAGCGAAGTGGGCACCTATCTGCGCGGAACTCGCGCGCTGGCCGTTGTCGGCGCACCAGGGAGGCCGCCGGAGATGGCAGCGGAGTTTTGCGCGCCTGGAGTCAAGCCCGCGCCCGGCGCGCAGGTCGTGTTGCTTCTCGCGCACATCGAGAAGGCGGAACCGGACGAACTCGGGGGGCTGGTGGTGCAGGCGACGGAAGGATCAATCCTGAGCGATTTGGGGCTGGCGACGGCGCTCGGAGTGATGATCATGGACAAAGAGACGCAGATGCCGGCGGGAATGCTGATCGTCGGGCACGCGGACGACCACAAGTGGAAGCCGAATGAGGCGTACTTCTTACAAGCGATTGGCGACCAGATGCTGATGAGCGTCAGCCACACGCGCCTGCGGTCGCTGGTGCGGCGAATGGGCGTTTCCGATGAGCGCTCAGGTTTGCTGAGCCGCAGTTCGTACCAGAGTTGTTTGCTGACGGAAGCGGACCGCGCGCGGACGCAGGGGACGCCGCTGGCGTTGACGATTTTGCAGATTGACCATGGTGCGGAATTGCTGAGGCAGCAAGGGGAGTCGCCGCTGGAGCGATTTTTGGAGCAATTGGCGCGGTCATTGCAGCCGATCGTGCGCCAGAACGACGTGGCGGTAAAATATACGTCGTGGTCACTAGCGTTTATTTTACCGGATACGACTTTGGCAGGCGCGCAGAACCTGGCGGATAAACTGCGGCGCGCGGCAAGCGGGCTGCGGCCGCCATGGGACTCGACTCAGATTACGCTGAGCGCTGGAATCGTCGAAGCGGTGCCGAAGCATGAGTTCGACAGCGAAGATATTGTGACGGACTTGATCAATCGCGCGGAGTTTTCGATCGAAGAGGCAAGGAAGCGCGGCGGGGATACAGTGGTGGCACTGGAAACGCCGAAGCTTTAGACCTCTTGAGGTCCGCGCGTGGTTGTGACGCTTGGTGGCCGAGGTTGTGATGAGCCTCACAATTTCGCAATAGCCAATGGCAAGGGAGGTGGCCAAACTCAATGGGTCATGGTAAAATGACTATGGACGTGAAGAGGGCACCATGAAACAGATGCGAGCAAGCGTTTTCAAGGCACGCTGCCTGGCGGTAATGGACGACGTACAAGCTACGGGAGAGCCGGTAGTCGTGACGAAGCGCGGGAAACCGGTCGTGAAAGTAGTGCCCGCGGCGAGGGATAACGGCGATCTCTTCGGATTCATGGTTGGCCGGATGAAGATTGTCGGCGACATCGAGTCGCCAGTCGTGCCGCTGAAAGAGTGGAAGGTCTTCAAGAAGTGATTCTTCTGGACACGCACGTAGTGGTCTGGATGGCAAGCGATCCCGGAAGGCTCTCGCGGACAGCCGGTGACGCGATTCGTAAAGCAAGCCGCGAAGGCGGAATTGGAATCTCTGCGATCACGCTGTGGGAATTGGCGTGGCTGATGACCAATGGACGATTGGATATCAGCGGAACCGCAGAGGCATTTGTGGAAGAAATTGCGGCGCGGACAGCAGTTCGCCTCGTCACTCCGAAGATTGCTGTGCTTGCAACTCAGTTTCCACCTAGTTATCCAAGCGATCCATGCGACCGGCTCATTGGAGCCACGGCCCTGGCCGAGGGCATCGCGCTTGTGACGAAAGACCGGAATATCCGCAGTTCCAAACAGCTCAAGACCATCTGGTAGGAGGAAACCGCTCGTGAGGTTTTACGCCGCAGCAGAGATGAACGTGCGTTTCTGCGTTTGGAGTAAAGCAGTAGACTAGGGATGGCGATTTTGAAGAAGTGAGGAACTTATGTTTCCGACAGATGTGGTGATTGTAGCGGGGGCGCGGACGCCGATGGCGCGGTACAACGGGGCGTTTTCGGACGTAAGCGCGATTGATTTGGCCGCGCACGCCTCGAAAGAGGCGATTCGACGTTCTGGAGTAGACCCAAGCGAGTTTGACCATGCGATTTTTGGCAATGTGATGCAGACGAGTGCGGACGCGCTGTACGGTGCGCGGCACGTGGGATTGAAGGCTGGGCTGAAAATCGAAACGCCGGCGGGTGACGGTGAACCGGCTATGCGGGTCGGGGATTGAAGCGATTGCGCAGGCGGCGCAGCGCTTGCTCCTTGGCGAAGCGAACATGGTGCTAGCGGGCGGCATGGAGAACATGACGCAGGCACCATTTGTGATTCGCGGGGCGCGGACTGGCTTGAAACTCGGCGGCGGGACGCTGGAAGATTCGTTGATGGCCGGGCTGACGGACACGTATTGTGGATTGCCGATGGCGCTGACAGCCGAAAAACTGGCCGAGCAACAGGGCATCACGCGAAAAGATGCGGACGCGTATGCGCTGCGCAGCCAGCAGGCAGCGGATGCGGCTTACAAGGCGTGCCGCATCAAGGAAGAGCTGGTACCGGTCGAAGTGAAGCAGGGAAAGAAAACTACAGTCGTGAGCGAAGACGATCACCGGCGGCCGGAAACGACGATGGAGACGCTGGAAAAATTGCCGCCGTCGTTCAAGAAAGACGGGATTGTGACGGCGGGGAACGCCAGCGGGATTGTCGATGGCGCAGCGGCGGTGGTGGTGACGCGAGAGAAAACCGCAAAGGAGCACGGGCTGAAGCCGGTGGGTCGGATTGTTTCGTGGGCAGTGGCCGGGGTGGACCCGAGCATCATGGGGATTGGGCCGGTACCGTCTTCGCAGAAGGCGCTGAAGCTCGCGGGACTCACGCTAGACCAGATGGATCGCGTAGAAGTGAATGAGGCGTTCGCCGCGCAGTACCTTGCCGTGGAAAAGGTGCTCAGGCTGAAGCGCGATAAGACAAATGTGAACGGCGGAGCGATCGCGCTCGGGCATCCGCTGGGGGCTTCGGGGACACGGCTGGTGATTACAATTCTGAATGAGTTGCGGCGAGATGGATTGCGGTATGGGCTGGCGACGGCGTGCATCGGCGGAGGGCAGGGAATCGCGATGATTGTCGAGGCCCTGAACAACTAGCCGCACTATTTCTGTTACACTCTCGCATTCGGGATACGCGGTTCCTTGCCGGCCATATTGCCGATTGGGCGGCGAAATCATCTACGAGGAAAAAATGGCGATTCAGAGAGTGGGAGTCGTGGGGTGTGGGCTGATGGGCTCAGGAATCGCGCAGGTCGTGGCTGCGGCGGGATTCGAAACGACGGTGCGTGAAGTGAACGCGGAGCTGGTGGAAAAAGGGCTTAAGGGTATCGAGAAAAATCTGAATCGATTGGTGGAGAAGGGGACGATCACCGACGCGGCAAAGGGGCAAATCCGGAGCCGGCTGAAGGGTACGACTTCCATTGACGACCTGAAGGGTTGCGACGTCATCGTGGAAGCGATCATCGAGCAGTTGCCCGCGAAGCGAGAACTATTCAGCGCGCTGGATAAGATCTGCCCCCCAGCGACCATTTTTGCCAGCAACACGTCTTCGCTGACGATTACGGAAATTGCCACAGCGACAAAGCGGCCGGAGCGCTTTGTGGGGCTGCACTTCTTCAATCCTGTGCCGGTGATGAAGCTGGTCGAAGTGGTGCGGACGATCGCGACGGACCCCGCCGTGTATGAAGAGATGGTGGCGTTCGGCGTGAAACTGGGCAAAACGGCGGTGCGCGCGAATGACAGCACGGGTTTTATCGTGAATCGGCTGCTGGTGCCGTATCTGCTGGATGCGATTCGCGCGCTGGAAGAGGGCGTCGGTTCCATCGAGGACATCGATAATTCGATGAAGCTGGGGTGCGGGCATCCGATGGGACCCCTGACATTGCTGGATTTTGTGGGGCTGGACACGACGTATTACATTTCGCAGATTATGTTTGACGAATTCAAGGAGCGACGGTTTGCGGCACCGCCGTTGCTGAAGCGCATGGTGCTGGCGGGGTGGAACGGAAGGAAATCAGGGCGAGGATTTTATGATTATTCGGACCCGGCGAATCCGAAGGCACTGAAATTCTGAAAGAAAATAGAATTGACGCAGAAGGGCACTGAGGACACAGAGTTGCGGAAGAAACGCTCCAGGAGCGCGAGGCCGGGAAGAGGGAAGAGATGGGTTACGAGAACATTTTGTACGAGAAGAAAGACGGGATTGCCTACATCACTTTCAACCGGCCGAAGGTGCTGAATGCTCTGAACCGCAAAACCGTCGAAGAACTGCGGCATGCGCTGCTCGACGCGCGCGATGACTCTGCGGTGCGCGTGCTTATCCTCACGGGCGCAGGAGAGAAAGCGTTCGTGGCGGGCGCGGACATCAGCGAACTGGCCCTACAAACAGCGGTCAATGGCAAGGAATTTTCGCTTTTCGGGCAGGGTGTTTTTCATTTGCTGGAGACGATGGGGAAGCCGTCGATCTGCGCGATCAACGGATTTGCGCTGGGCGGCGGGTGCGAGCTGGCACTTTCCTGCACCATTCGAATCGCCAGCAAGACCGCGAAGCTCGGGCAGCCGGAAGTGAAGCTGGGAATTTTGCCGGGATACGGCGGGTCACAACGGCTGGCGCGATTGTGCGGCAAAGGTGTGGCGCACGAACTGTGCTTGACAGGCGAAATGATTCCGGCGGAAGAAGCGCAGCGCATCGGGCTGGTCAATCACATCCATGAGCCGGCGGAGTTGATTCCGGCGGCAGAAGCGTTGGCAAAGAAAATTATCGCGAACGGGGCGCTTGCGGTGAAATTTACCATGGAAGCGATCGAGCGCGGCATGGAAATGCCGCTGGAAGAAGGATTGTTCCTGGAGGCGACGCTGTTTGGCGTAGCTTGCGCGACTGAAGATATGCGTGAGGGAACCAAAGCGTTTCTGGAGAAGAGGGCGCCGCAATTCAAAGGGAAGTAAGGGATGCGAGAAGGAACAGCATAGACTGGCGATGGCGGAAAAATTACATCCCGGGAAGATTAATGGCGCATTGAGCGCCGTGGGTGTTCGCTTTGGAATTATCGTGAGCCGGTTCAATAGTTTTATCACTGAGCGGCTTCTTGCGGCGGCTGTAGATGCGCTGGAACGCGCGGGCGCTACCAGCAAAAACGTTGATGTGGTGTACGTTCCGGGAGCGTTCGAATTGCCGCTGGCGGCAAAAAAACTGGCGGCGACCGGAAAGTACGACGCACTGATCGCCGTCGGATGCGTGCTTCGCGGCGAAACGACACACTATGATTACGTTTGCTCGGAGACGGCACGAGGATTGCAGCTCGCGCAGATGGACAGCGGCTTGCCCATCATATTTTGCGTGCTGACGTGCGAAACGCTGGAGCAAGCCATTGACCGCGCCGGGCTGAAGGGCGGGAACAAGGGATTCGAAGCGGGGCTCGCCGCCATCGAAATGGCACAACTGTCACGCAAGCTTCGCACTGCTGGTTCCATACCGGATGGCTCTGGAAAGCCTCGGCGCAAGTAACGTGTCTCTCCGCACAAAATCCCGCGAATTTGCGATGCAGATGTTGTTCCAGTGGGACATGAGCCAGCAGGATTTCACCAAACTGGAGGTGAAGTTCTGGAAAAGTGCGAAGGCGGCGGACAAAACGCGAGCGTTTGCGAACAAACTCTTTGAAGGCGCAGCGAAAGACATTACCGCGCTAGACGCGATCATCGTAAAGCACGCGGACAACTGGCGGTTCGAACGGCTGGCCGCCATCGATCGCGCCATCTTGCGCCTGGCAATTCATGAATTGAACGATACGGACACGCCCCCCAAGGTCATCCTGAATGAGGCCGTGGAATTGGCGAAAAAGTTCTCCTCGGAAGAGTCCGGGTCGTTTGTGAATGGTATTCTTGACTCCGTCCATAAATCATTGAAACTAAATTAGTTACGTCCACTTCACTCGCTCTTAGTTCTTCGTCAATACATCTTAAGCGTCCAACGGCGAAACTTTGGATCACCAACGGTGTTTGATTTCTGTAAGTGTGGTGGTAACGCCAGGAAGTATTCAATTCAATAGGAGACAACCATGAACGCAGAACATGTGGTCCGTCGAGGGGTGCTCGCGATTGCTTTTGCCGGTTTGCTCGCCGGCGGTGCGTATGCCAAGAGCCAGGATCCGGCTCCGCAGCAGCAGGACATCCAGAATGACAAGAAAGACATTCGAAGCGATAAGAAAGATCTGGCAAAGGATCGTGCGGATCGCAACGCCGATCAGCACGATATCAATCATGATAAGCGGGATCTGGCGAAGGATCGCGCCGACCGCAACGCCGACCAGCGGGACGTCAATCACGATAGGCGCGATTTGAACAAGGACCGCGCGGACCGCAATGCCGATCAGCGCGACATCAATCACGACAAGACGAAGCTTGCCCGCGACGACCAGAAGTTCGGCGCCAACAGCGCGCAGGCGCAGGCTGATCGCAAGGATCTTCGTGCGGATCGCGTCGACCGGAACAAGGATCAGCGGGACATTAATCATGATCGGCGTGATTTGAACAAGGACCGCGCGGACCGCAATGCCGATCAGCGCGATATCAACCACGACAAGAAGGACCTGGCCAAGGATCGCAATGACCGCAACAAGGACCAGAAGGACATCAACAAAGACAAGAAAGACCTGCACAAGGATCGCAAGGATCTGAGGCAGGACCGCAAGGGCCACAAGTAAGTATTTGTTTTGCAGAAGTGAACGGCCGCGCGCAAGAAGACGCGCGGCCTTTTCATTGTGTGCCGAGCATGTTTGACAGCTTGGAGGTGAAAGTCCTCTTCACAGCCTGATGGAGGCGAAGTGATAGCGAAGCGCAAGGGCTGAGCCGCGAGGCGAGGTCTGAAAGAAGCGCGGAGCAAAC